>Ga0209165_10000537_pt1 | contig 12930 bp, 13 predicted proteins | sample tdAd001_FD_187122 | JGI IMG/M metagenome (GOLD analysis project Ga0209165, IMG submission 187122) | Marine sediment microbial communities from the Atlantic coast under amendment with organic carbon and nitrate - tdAd00.1 (SPAdes)... | ecosystem: Environmental > Aquatic > Marine > Coastal >... | reverse complement strand
CAACAACGCGCCAACCTCGGCGTGATCGAAGCCCAGTATTTCGCGCTCAGCCTGATCGCGAAGTTGATGCTGTTCGTCTATTTGCCGCTTGACCGCGCCGGCCAGGTCAGCTTCCTGTTGATAGATTACAAGTATGCCGAGATCGTGCAGAATCCCGGCGAGAAACAGAATCTCAGGGTCACAACCTCCCACCGATCTGGCCAGCAAGCGCGCGGTAATACCACAGCGCAAACTATGCAACCAGAATTGATCGATATCGACCCCTTTATAATCTAACGCGGTCATCGCGCCGATTACGGTGGTCGCCAACACCAGGTTACTCAAATCGAGTTCGCCGATAAGTCCAACCGCGGAACTGACTGTTTCAATTTTTCGTGGAAAGCCATAGTAGGAACTGTTCGCGATACGCAACACGCGTGCGCTCAGGGCAGCATCGTAGTCGATAATTTCGGCAATCTGGTCACGGCCATGTAACGGATCATCGATGGTTTCCTGCAGGCGCAGGTAAATGTCCGGCAAGCTGATTAAGTGTAAGACAGAATCAACTAACAGCTGAGGCGTACTAACTCTGACACCATTATCCATGGTCCGGTTATCTGATTAGGACTGTGCACTGAGTATAGACGGGATACTATCAATCTGTGCAGGGAATATACTCGCCGCCAGGGTTTACCGCCAGGGATTCTGATTCCAGGCCAACCAGTAGTAGCCGAGGTCTTCCATCAAGGATTCAAACTTGGGGAAATCCATCGGTTTTACGACGTAACTATTGGCGTGATACTCGTAAGACTGAGCTATATCATTGTCTGCCGACGAAGTCGTCAGGATTACAACCGGTGTTCTTCTGGTGCTTTCATCAGACTTAACACGACGCAACACTTCGAGCCCATCCACCTTGGGGAGGCGCAGATCGAGCAGAATGCAGTGCGGTCGCGGATACTTTTCTTCATCAGTATAATCACCCTCACGAAAAATATAGTCGAGCGCCTTCTGACCATCGTCAACATGGAAAATCTCGTTGGAAACCTTGTGCTGCTCAAAGCTGCGCTTAACCATTTCGGCATGCGCATCGTTGTCTTCAACCAGTAACAATTTCAGCGGTTCGCCAACTGCATCTGCATTCATATTTCAGTTCCTCCTGGAAACGCTAGCGTAAAACAAAAACACCAACCCTGTCCAACTTTCTGCGCTTCGATCCAGATATTGTCCTCGTGAATCTCGATGATTCTCTTTGCCGGGCGACCTTGTCCCCGATTTTGACCTGTGCCGCAGCTTAAACCGCGCCAGGCTCATTTCCATTTCGGATTAAATTCGTCCGGTCTCGGAAAACGAGAAGTGATGTCGAAGCGGGTCAGATCCATATGGCTGCGCGTATATTCCTCGGAGGCATCACGCGCCGGGTTGAAATCCCAACCCTGGTAGCGTCCGACCCGCAAGGCAGCATGCACCGCACGACGACGCTCCTGGTCATGAATCACGGTTTGGCGCAAAGCCCCGGCGTCCCAGTAAGCGGCAGCTTCGCGCCGAAAATCCGCAAGCAATTCGTGATCGAACAAATTCTCAAGCTCGTTAGGATCATTATCGATATCGAAGAGTAATTCCGGGTCGGTACTGCAGGAAATGTACTTGTATTGCCCGCGCCTGATCATCAGCATTGGCGCCGCGGTACCCTCGGCGAGATATTCACTGACACAGGCGTCGGGATCATTGCCGGCGTCACCATCGCATAGTGGAATCAACGAGCGCCCATGCAGCGGGTCGATCGACGACGGCGGGGCGGCGCCCGTAGCTGCCGCCGCGATATCGACCAGCGTCGGCAACACATCGACCTGCGCCACCGGTGCCGTCACCTGGCGCGCGCTGAAGCGACCCGGTTGATGTACGATCAGCGGGATACGATTCGACCATTCACGGAAACTCATTTTGTACCAGAGCCCAAATTCGCCGAGCATGTCGCCATGGTCGGAGGTAAAAATAATCGTCGTGTTATCGGCCATACCACATTCGTCAAGCGTTGTACGCAGCCGTCCCAGCCATTCATCGATATAACTGACATTGCCGTAATAAGCCCGGCGTGCATTGATAATTTCCTGTTCGCTGACATCCACCGCATCGAGCGCGATCACTTTTTCAAGGCGTGCATTATGCGCATCCTGGGTCGTCGGGCGTGGCACGGTGGGTAACGGGATATCGACACCGGCGTATAAATCCCAGTATTTCTGCCGGGTCGCATAAGGATCGTGCGGGTGGATAAAACTCGTCACCAGGCACAACGGGCGCTGGTCTTCGCCACGCGCATGATCGTAAAGCACGTGCATCGCCTGAGTGCCGACTTCATCGTCGTAAGCAAGCTGATTGGTAATTGCCGCAACCCCGGCCTGTTTCACGCTTGACATATTGTGGTACCACAGATCGATACGCTGGTCGGCGTTTTTCCAGTCGGGGACCCAGCCGAAATCGGCCGGGTAGATATCGGTAGTCACGCGGTCCTCGAAACCGTGCAACTGATCCGGCCCGACAAAATGCATTTTGCCAGACAGGCAGGTACGGTAGCCCATCAGCCGCAGGTAGTGCGCAAAAGTAGGCATCGTCGCGGGCATGTAGGAGGCGTTGTCATAGCCGCCACAGACTGAAATATTCTGCCCGGTCATGAATGCATAGCGCGCCGGGGTGCACAGCGGGCTGGAACTGTAAGCCGCGTCGAAACGCACACCCTCAGCGGCGAGCCGGTCTATATGGGGGCTTTTCACAGTAGCATTGTGGTAACAACCGAGCGCTAGGGCGCTGAGCTGATCAGCCATTACGATCAAGATGTTCTGCATATGTCGAAGCCTGGTTTAACGCGTTAGTTAGAGGAGGTTTTTGCCGTCAAATACGGTCACCTCGAACCCGGCAGTATCGAGATCTTCGATGCAGCCGAGATTGACCCTGCAATGCCCGGGTATGCGCAGCATTTCATTGTGGGTATAAATGCCGCAGTGCTGGCAAAAGTAGTGTTTGGCGACCTTGCTGTCGAACTCATACAGTCCGATATCATCCGGGTTAGCCTCGATATTCAGAGCCTCCAGCGGGATCGCCTCGGTGCTCATCATCGCGCCCTTGCGCGTGCAAATCGAACAGGTACAGCGTAATCCATTCGTGATTTCTTCGCCGTCGTAAGAAAACTTGATGGCGCCGCAATGGCAACTACCCTCGTAATGCTGCGTCATAGCTCCTCCTGGAAGATTGACTTTGGCCCTATTTTATCGCAAAAAACAAAAACCGGTTTACGCAAAAGAAATATTCATCGCGCTGGATGAGACTATCGATGCCTTCGCGCCAGGCGCTCGATTCCGCGGATGTAATTATTTTCTGCTTGACCGCGGTGGCGGCAAAATTATGCAGCATATTGGCCGAAAAACTATGTTCCGAATAACCGGCGTTCAGCACCGGAATTGCCTCCACGCGCAGCGCGCCAAAACCGATTCGTTCGAGAACAGGCCCAAGTCGACGCGGTAGATTCGGATTAACTACCGCCAGACCCCAGGCATCAAAAATCTTGCGCGTCATCACCTGATCGAGACTGTTGATGATCGCACCGCTCCAGTCGGTTTCGACGATAGCGACTCGTCCACGCGGTTTCAGCACACGATAAATTTCCTGTAAGGCCTTATCCATATCCTCTACATAAAGCAATGTCTGGGTACAGCTAACGGCATCGAAGCTTGCTGCCTCGAAAGGCAGGGTTTCGATGCTGCCCCGTTGCAGCCTGACCTGTTCGAGCCCGGCGCAGCGCCCGCGTGCATGATCGAGCATGGCCTCGCTATAATCGACCCCTTCGGCGCGGCCTTCGCGGCCCACAGCCCGTGCTTCCTGCTCGAGCAACAGGCCGGTACCGCAGCCGGCATCGAGCACGCTTTCACCCCGCGCAAGCGCGAGTGATGCCAGCGTACGCAGGCGCTGATTCACGATCTCGGGGGTCTGATAGCTGCGCTCGATAAGCTCAGCGGCTTTTTTATCGTAGGTTTCCATAGCGGCAGGCAGCTATTTCAGTCGCTGCCGGCAAGGCTGAGTTTGAGCCCCCGCTGATAATACTCAGCAGCCTTGTCGGGTTGCTGCAATTGTTGTTCGAATAATTCGGCGAGCGCCAGACAGGCGGCCGGGGTCGCCCTGGCACCGATGCTGGCTTCAAGGTATCCCTGCGCCTTGCCCCATAAACGTGCGCGCATTGCAATTCGCCCCAACGCCAGTAACAGGTTTTCATTGTGGCCGAAATCATCGAGCCATTTTTCGACGCGCGCCAGTTGAACGTTTGCGTCTTTGACCTGAAAACGCCCATAGACCTCGATCAGGTCATCATTCCATTGCTTGTCCAGCGATTTGAGTACCAGTTGCTCTGCGCTGCTGTTATGCCAGCCCTGTTCTGCCATCAGATCAAGATACAGATGTATCATCCTGGGATCGGCCTGCAACGCCTTCGGGATTTTATTCCAGGCTTGCTCGAAGCTCGACTGGCTACTGGTAGCGAGCTCGAGGATGCCACAGTAACCGGCCACTTCCATCTCCACCAGTTTCGCCTCCTTGATAAGCTTCTTGCGTCGTACGTCGGGCAAAATCTCGACCAGGGCCTGCCAGTCCTTGAGCTCATAGTAAGCGCGTGCCAGTAACATGGTGACATAATCATGACGCGGCGCGATGCCGTGCAGATGCATCAAGGTGGCCAGCGCCTGTTCGGTTTGCTGGTGCGCAAGCTGCAACTCCGCCTGCGTGACCCCGATAGCCAGCTCCGCGTCCGGCCTGGCTTCATGCGCCGCCTTGAGATACGAGTCACGCGCATCATGCTTGCCCTGTAACTGCGCCGCACGCGCCGCGGCCAGGTAGTGCACCAGTGGACTTTCACTGAAATCAACCAGCCGTACCAGGTGGTTTTCGGCCTTCTCGAATCGGCCTTCGGCAAGATCGATCAAGCCCTGGTTGAGCTGACGCCGCACCTTGCTATAACGACGGTCCTGCGACAGGCGCTTCATACCGCGGGGTAACCGCCAAAGGCCACGCAACAACCTGACGCAGTAGTAAATCACGACCACGATCACGATCAGGGCCACCAGCGCAAAGGCGAGCGTGGTCTCGACCTCGTAATCACGGTAACGCAACAACACGAGGCCGGGGTCGTCACGCACCATCAGCACCGCGCCAAGCCCGACCAGCGCCAGGACCAACAGCAGGAACAGCAATTTGACGATGAACTTAACCATTGCCGGGCTCCGTGGTTTCCGTTACAGCCGGCTCGGTCGCCCCGGGCGGCGCCTCCTCGCGCTGACTGAGGATGCGTTGCAATTCACGCAGCGAACCGGTGATGTCCGGCTTTTCGGGCTTGAGCACCATTTTCTGTAAATCCTGCAACTGGCTCATAAAATCGTGATTGGCCGCGTTGTCGAGATCGTAGAATTCACGGAACAGGCGCAGGGTCTGCTCGAGCAACAACTGGTACTGGCTCGCGTTGCGTTCGAGCACGGCCCAGCGCGCCAGCTTGAGATTGTCTTCGAGGCTGGCGCCGACATCGGCGCTATTGGCCTCGATTTCGCTGGGCCTGGTCGCCTCGTTACGCACTTTGACCAGTGAATCGATAAACGTCTTGAGACGGGCGAGCCAGTCCTGTGGCGCTACGACCTCGGCAGGCGCCACGGCAGTTTCATCGACACGTACGGCAAATCCGGGTTCGAGTACGCGCACCTGTCGGCCCAGTTGTGCCAGGATTAGCGTCATGCCAACCAGGTCGGCGCGTTTACGGGTTTTCAACTCGGCGATTTCCTCGCTGATCATGACCCGCACCGGCAACAGACCGGGGTCGCCAGTCAGGCCAATCCTGTCACTCGCCGCCTGCAGCGTTATCGCGGCGCCTTCGAAGTCATCCTGCAGAATCAACTTGTGCTGTGCTACGCGCATCAGGTATTCGACTTCGGCCAGCCGCCAGTCGTTCTTGTCACGCCCGAACAGTTCATAGAGTTTCTCGCTCGAGTCGCGCAGTCCCTGCTGTTCGAGACCTAGCTCATCGATTTTCCTGCCCAGGCTAACGATATCGCCCTTGAGCGGTGACAGGCTCGCGTCGAGCCGGGCATTGGCGGCTTTGCTCGCGAGTTGTTGTTCGAGCTCGGCGATGGTCGCGGTAATGGCCGCAGTGTCGTCGCGCGCGACCTGCTGCTGTTGCCACCAGTAGTAACCCGCGGCGGCCGCGAGAGCCAGGATAAGCAGAAAATTGAACAGGCTGAACCAGGAACGGCGTGGTTTCGGCGGCGCTTTCGGCTCAGGCGAAGCTTTCGGCAAGGGTGCAGATTTTGCTGCAGAAACGGATTCAGTGTCGCTGGCTGCGGCGACAACCGGCTCGGCATCACCGAGTTGCACCGGATCCGGATCGGCGGATGAACCAGCGGTACCGGCTTCCTGGTCGTCGGAAAGATCCTCGGCAGCCACTTCCTTGTCACTGGATAAGACCTCGATACCGGCTTCCTTGTCGATGGATAAAGCCTCGTTATCGGCTTCCTTGTCGCTGGTTGAATCGTGTTTGCTCATATATTGGTCATGGTTTACAGCTGATCGGCCCAAGCGCAAATCGCCTGCTGAATTCCTTTGTCGCTCGCGCTGCGCGCGATAATGATGGGAGCATTATGTCCCAGTTTCAACGACGATTCACGCATTCTTTCGCTGATCAAAAGCCAGGGAATCCGGCGCAGACGCTCCGCTGCCGCCGGAGCAACCAGCTCGACCAGGTTATGCATCCCTTCATTGCTGGTCAGAATTACCAGCGTCGGAAATGCATTTTCGACCAGGCGATCGAAGTCCGATACCGCGTAGTGCGGCAGCTCACGCCGGTAAACTTCGCAGTAATCAACCTCCGCGCCGCGCGCCGCGAGTTCATCGCCGAGCAGGTTACGCCCTTCCTGGCCGCGTAAGATCAGTACACGCTTACCGGCGATCTGTTGCAAAGCATCTGCTTCGAGCAGGGTTTCGCTGTTGTAGGGAGTTCCGGCAAGCAGGCATGAATCCAGTTGCGCAACCCGCTGGCCGAGCGCGAGCCGGGTCGCCGTGCCGATCACGCCAAAACAAAGCCCGGGCTTGAATCGCGAGCTATCAATCAAGCGAAAAGCGTTATCGACCGCGTTACGACTGACAAACAAGAGTATGTCGTAAACCGATATTTGCTGCACCAGGCGTTGCCGGGCGAGACTGGATTCGAGCGGGACGATGTCGATGACCGGAAAGGGCAGGATCTGTGCGCCTTCCAGTTCGAGCAAATTGCTGAGTTCGGCCTGCTGATGCGCCGGCCGGGTGTTGAGGATTAACTGACCCTGCAACCGGCCCGGCACGGCTACTCCTGCAGTCCGGCGAGGATACGATCGGCGCCCAGTGCCAGCAGTTGCTGCGCCAGTTGCACACCAAGTTCATGCGCCTCGGAACTACTGCCACGAATTTCAGCACGCAGAATTTCGCTGCCGTCGGGTTCGCCGACGAGGCCACGCAGGTAGAGTTGATCCTGCTCGAGGACGGCGTAACCGGCTATCGGTACCTGGCAACCGCCGTTCAGGGTTTCATTAAGGGCACGCTCGGCGGTAATCCTGAGGGTGGTTTCGGCATGCGCCAGCGGTGCAATCAACGCGCGCAAGGCGTCATCGTCACTGCGAATCTCGATGCCGAGCACGCCTTGCCCGATCGCCGGCAGACATTGCTCGGGCGCAAGTGCTGCCCTGATACGTTCACCAAAACCGAGGCGTTGCAGGCCCGACGCGGCAAGGATGATGGCATCGAATTCACCAGCATCGAGCTTGCCCAGGCGGGTATTGACGTTACCGCGCAACCAGTCGACACGCAGCGCAGGGTAAGCTTCGCGGATCTGGGTCTGACGGCGCAGGCTGGAGGTGCCAACCAGCGCGCCGGCGGGCATCGCATCCAGACTGTCGTGATGGTTAGAGACAAAGGCGTCGCGCGGGTCTTCACGCTCCATGACCAGGGCCAGTTCAAGCCCGTCGGGAAAGTGTACCGGTACGTCTTTAAGCGAATGCACGGCGAGATCAGCGCGCCCATCGAGCAGGCCCACCTCGAGCTCCTTGACGAACAGACCCTTGCCACCGACCTTGGCTAGCGGTGCATCGAGCAGCTTGTCGCCACGGGTTTTCATCGTCAGCAGCGACACTTTCAACTGCGGATGCAGGGCTTCCAGCCGGGCCGCGACATGCTCGGCCTGCCACAGCGCCAGTGGACTGCCACGGGTGGCGATACGTAGTTCGGAGCGGGGTTGATTCATATCGAATTACAGGTTCCTGATGATCTTGCGAACACCGGGCAAGTGCCGGCGACTAACCTCGAGCACGTCATCGATATCGCGAAAGGTGACCTGGTGGCCGTCACTTTCGGATTTCATCCCGGCCAGCCGGGACAGGCTGACCAACGCATTGCGATGGATACGATAAAAGCGGTCTCCAAATTCAGTTTCGAGGGCCTTGAGTGGATCTTCGATGAGAACTTCACCCTCATGGTGGCGCACGGTGACGTACTTCTGCTCGGCATGGAAATAGTAGATTTTTTCGATCGGCACCAGCACTAGGCTGCCGCGCACGCGCGCACAGATATGCTGGCGTGGTTCGAGCTCGGATAAGACGTCGTCGCTCCTGCTAGCCTGGGCCCGTGTCGGGCGAATGGTCGCGTCCAGCGCAGCCTGCAGTCGTTCCTGCTTGACCGGCTTGAGCAGGTAATCGACGGCGTGGGTTTCAAAAGCTTCGAGCGCGTGGTCGGAGAAGGCGGTGGTGAAAATAACCGCTGGCGGTTCGTCCAGCTTGGCGATATGGCGCGCCGCCTCGATGCCATCCATGCCCGGCATACGAATATCCAGCAAGACGATATCGGGTTCCAGGCTTTGCGCGAGGCCGAGTGCCTCGAGCCCGTTGACCGCTTCACCTACCAGTTCATGGGTATTGATTTCGCGCACCATGCGCGCCAGGCGATCGCGCGCCGGTTTTTCATCGTCGACTATCAGTATTTTCACGCAACCTCCGTCGTCGGGATGGTTATTTTCACAGTATATCGCGCCTCGGTCTCGGATAAATCCATCATCGCGGCGCCATCGAATGCCAGCGCCAGGCGCTCTCGAATATTGTCGATCGCCATCTGGTTACCTTTGCGCTCGCGGGAATTCTGCTCCCTTATTAACGGATTGGAGATCGATATTTCAATATTAGCATCCACCGCGTTAATCACAATGTCGATGACACCACCCGCCGGCAGCGGTTCGATACCATGATAAATCGCATTTTCCACCAGCGGCTGCAAAGTCAGCGCCGGCAAGCTCAGTAAGGGTTCCGTCCCGGGCAACTGCCAGTTGACTTTGAGTCGGTCACCGAGACGCAGGGCTTCAAGGTCGATGTAACTGCGTGTCAATTCGAGTTCCTGCTGCAAAGATATACTCGCCTCGGCCGCGAGGCTGGCGCGAAACAAATCAGACAGATTCTCGATTGCATGTTCGGCAAGGTCGGGCTCATCGTGCGTGAGGCTGGCGATAGTGTTCATGCTGTTGAACAGGAAATGTGGGCGGATACGCGCCTGCAGCGCCTGCAAGCGCGCCTGCGCCTGCACCTTCAAGTGTAGCTCGGATTCATAATGCAGGTAAAAATAACGCAGCGCCAGGCTGACCAGGATCAGGGCAATAGCGAGATTGCGCATCAGCGTGAAGCCGGTATCCTGCGCGGTAGAGCCATACCTCAGCATGCTACCGAAACCCAGGCTCAGGTAGCTCGCCAGCAGTGTCATCAGCAGGGTAACCGAAATCGCAATGATAGTAGTACGCAGGTGATCACCAAGCCAGTTCCAGCCAGTCGCCAGGCACAATATCGCGGACGTGCTCAGACCGACCCACAACATGACTACCGAAATCAGCGCAATATGCACGAACAGACTGCCGCTACCGTCGAAACTGACCAGGGCGAATACAATCGCCATCAGTTCGACCACCAGCAACAGGCGCAAAAAGGCATCCGCATTGCAGAAATCGGGCAGGTAAGTCGAGTTTTCGGAGCCGGTTATACCTTTTTCCGTATTATCTGGCATAAAGAGTTGATTTGTTCGTCGTGCGCTGCAAGCATACAACAATATCAGCCGCAATGTGTCCTCAGTATTGTCGGCATATCTAACCACAGTCGACAGATCAGAAACCGATGAGCAAAGATGATTCCCGCATGTGGGGCGGGCGATTCAATGAACCCACAGACGAGTTCGTGCAGGCGTTTACCGCTTCGGTAGGCTTCGACCGCCGTCTCGCGTATGCGGATATCGAGGGATCACGTGCGCACGCGATGATGCTGAAGCATATCGGCGTGCTCAACTCCGATGAACTCACCGCGATCAAGTACGGCCTGCAGCAGATCCACGAAGAGATTGACGCCGACAAGTTCGCCTGGTCGGTGGCGCTTGAAGACGTGCACATGAACATCGAGGCGCGCCTGACCGAGCTGGTCGGTGAGGCCGGTAAAAAACTGCACACCGGGCGCTCGCGCAATGACCAGATCGCGACCGATATCCGGCTTTACCTGCGCGAGCAGATCGCGCTGTGCCAAAGCGGCATACGCGTTTTTCAAAACGGGTTGCTCGACCTGGCCGAACGCGAAGCCGAAACCATTCTGCCCGGCTTTACCCATTTACAGGTTGCGCAACCGGTCAGTTTCGGTCACCACATGCTGGCCTGGTTCGAGATGCTCGAACGCGATCACGGCAGGCTGCAGGATTGCGCCGCGCGCATGAACCAGATGCCTCTCGGCGCCGCCGCACTGGCCGGCACCTCTTATGATCTCGACCGCGAGTTCACCGCCGAGATACTTGGCTTCGAAACACCCTGTCGTAATTCGATCGACGCGGTCAGCGATCGCGATTTCGCGATCGAGTTCTGCGCCGCAGCCGCGATCTGCATGACGCATTTGTCACGCATGGCGGAAGAACTGGTGCTGTGGTCGAGCGCACAGTTCGACTTCATCCGCCTGCCAGACCGTTATTGCACCGGCTCGTCGATCATGCCGCAGAAGAAAAACCCGGATGTACCCGAACTGGTGCGTGGCAAGGCCGGACGCGTTACCGGGCACCTGATGAACCTGCTGATGCTGATGAAAGCGCAGCCGCTGTCGTACAACAAGGACAACCAGGAAGACAAGGAACCGCTGTTCGATACGCTCGACACGCTGATCGGCTCGCTGCGCGCATTCGCCGACATGGTGCCCGCGCTTGCCGTCAACAAGGAAAAAATGTACCAGGCCGCGCAGCAGGGCTACGCCACCGCCACCGATCTGGCCGATTACCTGGCGAAAAGAGGCCTGGCGTTTCGTGACGCGCACGAGGTGGTCGGTAACGCGGTGGCGTTTGCTATCGAACAGGGGAAGGATTTGAGTGCCTGCACACTCGAGGAACTGCAACAGTTCGACGCGAGCATCGAAGCCGACGTGTTCGAAGTGCTGACGCTGGAAGGCTCGCTCAATGCACGCAACATCACCGGCGGCACCGCGCCCGAACAGGTGCTGTTCCAGGTCAACGCCGGGCGCGCAATGATCAAGGACTAAAACGCGGTAACGTCGTTGCAGTACCCCGTTCCATTATTTTTTTGGACCATTCCCGTTTTATTCGCGTCATTCCCGCGCTAGCCCGCTCGACCCGATGGCAATCTCCTGCAACGACGCCATTAGAATATTCCGACTCAAGGCCGGATGAGGTCATATGAGGCGTTGTTCCAGCCACTCGGCGAGATGAAAGATCTCCTGCTCCGACACGCCGTGCGCCATGCCCTTGTACTCGTGCCATTCAACCTCGTAACCTTCGCGTTCGAGCACTTTCTGCGTCCGATAGGCCAGGTCAACCGGCACCACCGGATCGGCCGAGCCGTGTGCCAGCAGGATCGGAATAGCGGTATTGGCGTCGGATTTTTCACTTTCCAGCGAATCCGCCAGCGGCAGGAATGTCGACAGGGCCATAATACCGCCGAGCTGCTGCCGGTAGCGCAGGCCGGCGTGCAGCACAATCGCCCCGCCCTGGGAAAACCCGGCGAGCAGGATCCGCTCCGGCGCGATGCCGTTGTCAATTTCGTCTTCGATCAAGTCATTCACCAGCTGCGCCGACGCACGGATACCCTTTTCGTCGGCTTCGGCACTGATATCGGCGGTACGGATATCGAACCAGGCACGCATGACAAAGCCCTGGTTAATGGTTACCGGCATCATCGGTGCATGCGGAAAGACAAAGCGGATACTGATCCCGGGATCGAGCCGCAACTCGGGAATGATGGGCTCAAAATCATGCCCATCGGCACCAAGGCCATGCAGCCAGATGACAGCGGCATCGGGGGCATGCACGCCGGTCTCAATTACCAGGGAATCGTCAGCCATTACGGGTCTCGCAGAATACAAAGGCCGGCATTATAGCGGTGGAACCCCCCGGCTTCACCTGCTTTACGGTCGATTATGTCAATTTACGCCGGCATCTGGTCGAGTAGCGGTTGCCGCACTGCGTCAGGGATCGGTATCACCCGACCTTTTTTTCCCTTGGTATTACGCACCAGAATTTGCCAATAACCCAAATCCACATCCAGCATGCGCAGACGCACACATTCCATCAATCGCAGTCCACTGCCATAGAGCAGGTGCGCCATCAATTTATGTGTCGGATTGTGAATCTGACGAAACAGCCTGCTCGCCTCGGATTGTGTTAACACCACCGGTAATCGACGTTGTTTTTTCTAGCGCACAAAATCGATGCGCTCGCTTAGCTCTCGCTGCAAAACCTTGCGATAGAAAAAAACCAGGGCGTTCAAAGCCTGCCCCTGGGTGCTGGCCGCAACATTGCGCCGGGTTACCAGGTGCTCAATAAAAGCGGCAATATGCAACTCATTCAGTTCAACCGGATCTTGCATCGCATGAAAACCGATGT
>Ga0209165_10000534_pt1 | contig 12987 bp, 17 predicted proteins | sample tdAd001_FD_187122 | JGI IMG/M metagenome (GOLD analysis project Ga0209165, IMG submission 187122) | Marine sediment microbial communities from the Atlantic coast under amendment with organic carbon and nitrate - tdAd00.1 (SPAdes)... | ecosystem: Environmental > Aquatic > Marine > Coastal >... | reverse complement strand
GTTGAGGCGATGATTTCACGCTTGCGATCACTCGAACTAGGCTCATGACAGACGCTCAACCAATAAACATTTCCATTCTTGACAAGGATTACAAGGTCGCCTGCCCGCCCGGAGAACAATCGGCACTGCTGGAATCCGCCAAGTTCCTCGACAATAAGATGCGCGAAATTCGCGACACCGGCAATATCATGGGCTCCGAACGCATTGCCGTTATCACCGCGTTAAATATGGCCAATGATTTACTCCATACCAGCAATGTGGATAAAGAAATAGGCCGGGAACTGCCACCGCGTCTCAAAGACCTGGAAAGTAAAATCTCCCGCGTCCTCGAACAATCCCGTCAATTAGAAATCTAACCCCTATTAGAAATTTAAATTGTACTTTTGGGTAAAACCGAGCCATAGTAGTTCTATACCGACTGCGGTGTTCGTTAGCATCCATCATAATCCTTGAGCCTATTTATCAATCTCGGGGATTTCCGTGCAACACTGGTGTGCATGCCTGACGCGTCAGGTAGCCTGATGGGTTGCCAATAACCCCACCTGAACCTTTGGTTCAAGGTTGATAGATTTGCGACGGCACCGCGGTTGGTATCCCAACGCCCTGTACTTACCTGTTTTGCCTCCTGTACCCGCGGGTGCCCGGTGGTAAGACAGCTTAAACCACGGCAATTATCTCAGAAATAGTTCGTAGGCTTTGTTTTCGGTCTCGTTCCAGTAGGGAATATCCAGACTTTTGAGAAAGGCGTTGAACGCCTTGCTGTCACTTTTATCGACCTGGAACCCCATCAGGATACGACCGAAATTGGAGCCGTGGTTACGGTAGTGGAACAGGCTGATGTTCCAGCGATTACCGACCTTCATCAAAAAATTTAATAACGCGCCCGGTTTTTCCGGAAACTGAAAACGATAAAGTAGCTCGTTGGTGACGCTTTCCCCCGGATGCCCCCCAATCATATAACGGGTATGCAGTTTGGCGACTTCGTTGCCGGTCATATCGACGACCCTGTATCCCTTCGCATCGAGTTTGGCAATCAGCTTGTTTTTTTCATCGATTCCATGACTGAGCTGCACCCCGGCAAATACGTGTGCCGTCTTAGCGTCAGCATAACGGTAATTGAACTCGGTGATCGCACGATGTCCGATCAACTGGCACAACTTCTTGAAACTGCCAGGGCGTTCCGGAATTTCGATCGCTAGCAGCACCTCACGCTCCTCGCCCAGCTCGGCGCGTTCAGAGACATGTCTTAAACGATCGAAGTTCATATTGGCGCCACAGTTGATCGCTACCAGTGTTTGCCCCTTGATGTCATGCGTTTCGATGTACTTCTTCAATCCGGCAAGCGACAGGGCACCCGCCGGCTCGCAAATTGCCCTCGTATCTTCGTAGGTATCCTTGATCGCCGCACACATTTGATCAGTCGAAACCAGGACCACGTCATCGACCAGGTCCTTGATCATCGACCAGGTATTCTTGCCGACCTGCTTTACAGCAACGCCGTCAGCGAAAATTCCTACCTCTTTCAATTTCACCCGTCGTCCCGCCTTGCGCGCCTCGTAGAAACAGGCGGCGTCGTCCGGTTCGACACCGATAATCCGGATTTCCGGTTTGACCGCCTTGATAAATCCGGCGATACCCGCAATCAAGCCACCGCCACCGACGGCCACGAAAATCGCATCGATATGGCCAGGGTGCTGACGAATAATTTCATGCGCGATGGTGCCCTGCCCTGCCATCACGTCGAAGTCATCGAAGGGATGGATAAATGCGAGGCGCTCCTTCTTGGCGAGCTTCAAGGAATAATCCTTGGCGGCATCGAAGTTTTCTCCATACAAGACCACTTTCGCACCGTAGGATCTGACGGCCGTTACCTTGATATCGGGCGTCGTGGTCGGCATAACGATGGTTGCCGATAGATGAAGCTTCTTTGCTGCAAGCGCCACTCCCTGCGCATGATTGCCGGCAGAGGCGGTAATCACACCTTTCAGGTCAGGGTTTGCCTTCAGCTCCTGGTATATCTTGTTAAAAGCGCCACGACATTTGAACGAAAACACGGGCTGCAAGTCTTCTCGCTTGATGAAAACCTGGTTATCGAAGCGTTTCGAAATACGCGGCATTTGATCCAACGGGGTTTCACGGGCAACATCGTATACCCTAGCGGTTAACACCTTCTCTAGAAATTTTTCCTTGCGCATAGTTCGTGTTTGCTTGTGTCTGAATTTTATTAGTAAAACCGCGCTACTACTTGCGTGGACAGCAGGTGATTATCATAATTGATTGCCCACGAAGCAACAGGTAAATCCATGACGCCCGAAGATAAAAAACGCAACGCCGCCGAAGCCGCAGTCGACTATGTCAAACCCGACTCGATAATCGGAGTCGGCACCGGTTCGACAGTAAACCACTTTATCGACCTGCTTGCCGTAAAAATGGCTGATCGAATCACAGCCGCGGTTTCCAGTTCCGAAGCCTCGAGCTATCGATTACGTGAGCATGGTATCAAGGTCGTCGATCTAAATGAGGCGGGTAAACTTGATTTGTATGTCGATGGTGCCGACGAATCGAACCATCGGCTACAGCTGATCAAAGGCGGTGGCGGCGCACTGACCAGGGAAAAAATCGTCGCTGCGGCAAGCCGGGAATTTGTCTGTATCGCTGATGACAGCAAACTGGTAACCACGCTGGGGACTTTTCCATTACCGCTGGAAGTAATCCCGATGGCACGCCAACTGGTCGCTGCCGAATTACACAAGCTCGGCGGCGAGCCGCGTCTGCGCGAAGATTTTGTCACCGACAACGGCAATCAAATCCTCGATATCCATGGGCTCCAGATCAACGACGCACTCGACATGGAGAGCCGAATCAATCAGCTCACTGGAGTGGTCTGTGTCGGATTGTTTGCCCGGCGAGCGGCCGATGTCTTAATCCTCGGCACCGACGATGGTGTCCGTGTCTGCCATCCCGCAGTTTGATCGCAGGATCCGCATGGACGGGACGGTCGCGCTTCCCTGCTCTGATCCCGGGCGTCACGAAGCAAACAGGCAAAAAAAAGCCCGCATTTGCGGGCTTTTTTCAATACCTGTATATCTCTCTTAACGCTTCGAGAACTGTACGCCGCGACGAGCTTTGCGCAGTCCCACCTTTTTGCGTTCAACTTCACGTGCATCACGAGTGACAAAGCCTTCACTGCGTAACGCTGCGCGAAAGGTTTCGTCGTACTTCATCAGGGCACGGGTAATGCCGAGGCGAATTGCGCCAGCCTGGCCACTGGGACCGCCACCGGAAACATTCACGTTGATGTCAAATTTATCCATCAGATCGACGGTTTTCAGCGGTTGACGCACCACCATGCGCGAGGTTTCACGGCCGAAATAATCTTCGATGGTTTTCTTATTGATCGTAATCGCGCCCTTGCCCGCCGTCAGATAGACCCTTGCAGCTGAGCTCTTGCGACGACCGGTACCGTAATATTGTTCGATTGCCATAATTTGACCTGTTAGATTTCCAGAGGCTGGGGTTGTTGTGCAGTATGACTGTGAGCGCCACCCGAGTAAACCTTCAGCTTTTTAAACATTGCGCGTCCAAGAGCGTTCTTGGGCAGCATACCTTTGACCGAATGCTGGATAATCCTTTCAGGATGATCCTGGCGTAACTGCGACAGGCTGGTTGATTTCAGGCTGCCGATGTAACCGGTATGATGATGGTACATCTTGTCATTTTCCTTGTTGCCAGTAACGCGTATCTTTTCCGCATTGATGACGATGATGTAATCACCGGTATCAACATGCGGGGTATACTCCGGCTTGTGCTTGCCGCGCAAACGGCGCGCAACTTCTGTCGACAGGCGACCCAGCACCTTGTCGGTGGCATCGATCACGTACCAGTCGCGTTTTACCGTTTCGGATTTTGCGCTGAAGGTTTTCATACTAATTCCTGATAAGCTGCCGTTAAGGCGTTGACTTCTTTCACAAAGGGCGCGAATACTAACGGATAAGCAGGCGCTTGACAAGACGTAGAATCCTGTTTTGAGGTGATTTTTGCCGACTTGGAATATTATCCTGATTTAGCTGATAATATGCACCTTTGCAGCAGCTTAGCAAGCTGATTTCATGGGAATATAAATGCGCAGATTAAGCCTTGCCGATCGCCTGCTCGACGAATTGCAGCACGGCCTTAACACCAGCCACAGGCGGCCAGCCGCGGCTGCTCGCGCTTACCCCGCTGACGATCTCGATTCGGGTGACCTACCCCCCCAGGAACTGTCCCGGGTCGCCGGTTTGATGCGGGTCAACAATGCCGGCGAAGTCGCCGCGCAAGGACTCTATCGCGGCCAGGCATTGACCGCGCAGGAGCAGGCGCTCAGTGCGGCGATGAATGTAGCCGCCGAAGAAGAAAACGAACATCTTAACTGGTGCCAACGGCGATTAGCCGAACTCAATCAACCCCGCAGTCTGTTCGATGGTGTCTGGTACTGGGGCTCGTTTACCATTGGTGCCCTGGCCGGAGCCGCAGGCGACAGGTGGAGCCTCGGTTTCGTCAAGGAAACTGAACAACAGGTCTGTAGCCACCTCGACCGCCACCTTGAGTGCCTGCCCGAGCAGGACCAGCGCAGCCGTGCGATTATCGCAGCCATGCGCGAAGATGAATTACGCCATGCTGTCAACGCCGCAGAGGCAGGTGCTGCCGAGCTTCCACAAGCGGTGAAAACTGCAATGACACTGGTAAGCAAGGTCATGACATTTACCGCCTACCGCATCTGAACGGGAGCAATTAATCAGTCGAGGTTGACGACTTCGAAGTCATGCGTAATGGTGACTGTTTTTCCCAGCATGATTGACGCCGAGCAATACTTGTTGGCCGATAAATCCACCGCCCTGGCCACCTTCTTTTCATCCAGGTCCTTGCCACTAACCACGAAGTGCGCGTGAATTTCAGTAAAAACCTTAGGCACTTCCGTGGCGCGCTCGGCTTCGAGTTCGACGACACAATCCTGCACTTGCTGGCGGGATTTACGCAGAATCGATATCACATCGAAACTGGTACAGCCCCCCATGCCGAGTAACAGCATTTCCAACGGGCGTATCCCGAGATTACGCCCACCGGACTCGGGAGCGCCATCCATCACCACCGAGTGACCACTGTCGGATTCGCCGACAAATGACATGTGGTCCAGCCATTTAACTCTACACTTCATAGTTAATACCTATTACTGATCAATTGCTCAAATTGTGCTATGTTTACCACTAGCGAGAACAGATAATTACACATATGTCAGTTAATCCCATCACAAAAATTGCACCGAGGTTAAATCCAGCTCTGGATAACTTTCTGCATCATTGTCATACCAAAAAATACGCGCCGCGCAGCACCATTATCCATGCAGGAGACGAATCGGAGACCTTGTACTATATCATCGACGGTTCGGTGAGCGTAGTCATCGAAGACGAAGACTGTAACGAAATCATACTCGCTTATCTAAACCCGGGTGATTTCTTCGGCGAAATGGGTTTATTCGAAGAAGATACCAAACGTAGCGCCTGGGTAATCACACGGACCTCTTGCGATCTCGCGGAAATTCACTACAACCAGTTCATGCAATTGGCCAAGGAGACGCCTGAAATTCTGTTTCAACTGTCCTCACAATTAGCCAGCCGCCTGCGCAACACCAGCCGCAAGGTTAGTAATCTCGCCTTCATGGATGTCACCGGACGCGTCGCACGCACCCTGCTCGACCTTGCGCGCGAACCCGATGCAATCACCCACCCGGACGGAATGCAAATAAAAATCACGCGCCAGGAGATAGCCAAAATTGTCGGTTGTTCGCGCGAAATGGCCGGACGGGTAATGAAAACCCTCGAGGAAGACGGCCTGATCACGGCCCACGGCAAAACCATCGTCGTTTTCGGTACGCGCTAGCCGCTTCATCCCGAGACTTGAGCACGGGATATCAAGCTCAGAAAAATAGCTGTTTCAGTCCCTGCCCCGGGTCGGGCACACGCATGAACGCTTCACCGACGAGAAAAGCATGCACGTCGTGCTCGCGCATCAGCGCAATATCATCGCGGGTATGAATTCCGCTCTCGGTAACCACCAGGCAATCCCCGGGCACCAGCTCAAGTAAATCGATCGTGGTATCGAGACTGGTATCGAAAGTCCGCAGGTCCCGGTTATTAATTCCGATCAGTTCCAGATCGAGTTTGAGGGCACGCTCGAGTTCACCACCATCATGCACCTCGACCAGCACATCCATCCCCAGCGCCTGCGCCTCCTTATGCAGGCTCAGCAGGGTCGCATCGTCGAGTGCGGCGACGATAAGCAAAATGCAATCAGCGCCCAGGGATCTCGATTCGACTACCTGGTATGGCGCCATGATGAAGTCCTTGCGGATGACCGGAAGTTCGCAGGCGGCGCGGGCCGCAACGAGGAAATCCTCATGACCCTGGAAAAAATCCCGATCGGTCAATACCGATAAACAGCTGGCACCTCCAGCCGCATAGGATCGCGCCATTTCGACCACGTCGAAATCTTCACGAATAACACCCTTGCTTGGCGAAGCTTTCTTGATCTCGGCAATCACCGCCACCTCACCGAGCTCTACGCGTCCTTTCAAGGCGGCAACAAAACCACGCGGAGGCGACGCATCGGCGGCCTTTTGCTGCAGGGTCTCTAACGGCGCGCTACGCTGGCGTTCTTCAATTTCCTGCTGCTTGCGCGTAAGAATTCGAACCAGAATATCCGGTCGTGAAGTGCCCATCAGGCGTTAGACCTGGCGACCAGGTTTTGCAGCACGGCGGCAGCCTTGCCACTGCTGATCGCGGCGCTTGCGGCTTCGACACCGGCAGCAAGCGAATCGGCGCAACCAGCAACATAAATCGCGGCGCCGGCATTAAGGCAGACGATATTGCGCGCCGGACCAGGATTATCAGCCAACACCCCTCGGATCATGGCCAGACTCTGTTCCGCTGAGCCGACTCGGATTTCGTCCAGCGCAGCGAAATCCATGCCGAAGTCCGCCGGTGAAACCATATAACTGGTGATTTCGCCGTGCCTGAGTTCAGCAACCCGGGTTGGTGCGGAGATACTGATTTCATCCATACCATCTTCAGCATGCATCACCATTACATGATTGCTGCCGAGCTGTTTCAGTACGCTAGCCATGGGCTCGATCAAATCGCCATCGAACACTCCGATGACCTGGTTGGGAGCACCTGCTGGATTGGTCAGAGGTCCAAGCACGTTGAATATGGTACGCACCGCCATTTCCTTACGTGCACCGATGGCGTGTTTCATCGCACCGTGATGTGCGGGCGCAAACATGAAACCAACTCCGACCTGCTCCACGCAGTCGCGCACCTGTTCCGGTGTAATATCGAGTTTTACACCGGCTGCTTCGAGCACGTCGGCACTGCCGGAATTACTGGTCATTGACCTGTTACCGTGTTTGGCTACCCTTGCGCCGGCTGCAGCGGCAACCAGCGCACTGGCGGTGGAAATGTTAAAACTGCCCGAAGAATCGCCCCCGGTGCCCGCAGTATCGACAAGGTGATCACCGCTAACCTCGACCCTGGTTGCCAGTTCACGCATAACCCTGGCCGCCGCGGAGATCTCGTCGACACTTTCGCCTTTCATGCGCAGGCCTACCAGGAAACCGCCGATCTGCGAAGGCGTACATTCCCCCGTCATGATTTGCTGCATCACCGAATTCATTTCGTCACCGCTCAGATCCTCGTGCGCGATCACTTTTTTAATTGCTGTCTGTATATCCATCGTTTCCCCCGCTTAGCTGACCCGCTGTTGAAGAAAATTACCTAACAGGGCATGCCCATGCTCGGTGAGGATCGATTCAGGGTGAAACTGAACCCCCTCTATCGCCAACTCCTTATGCCGCACGCCCATGATTTCATCGAAATTGCCATCCGCATCTTCGGTCCACGCGGTAACTTCCAGGCAATCGGGAATACTGTCCCTGTCGATGACCAGTGAGTGGTAGCGCGTTGCCACAAAAGGACTCTCCAGGCCTGCGAAAACACCGGCCCCGGTATGCACCACCGGCGAAGTTTTGCCATGCATGATTTCCCGTGCATGCACGATCTCACCACCAAATACCTGGCCGATACTCTGGTGCCCGAGGCAAACCCCGAGAATCGGAATCTTCCCAGCGAGCGCTTCGATCGCCGCCATCGACACGCCGGCTTCATTTGGCGTACAAGGGCCTGGCGATATCATGATGTGACTGGCATCCGTGGCCACGATTGTCTCGACCCCGACCTGGTCGTTGCGCACCACTTCGACTTCGGCCTCGAGTTCGCCGAGATATTGCACCAGGTTATAGGTGAAGGAATCATAATTATCGATCATCAGGACTTTCATGATTCCGCGCCTGGTTCTGCGTCCGCACAGGGGTCCCGTGACGGCAACCCGGCTTCGGCCAGCGCCACCGCGCGAAATATCGCGCGTCCCTTGCTCATGGTTTCCGCCCATTCGTTTGCCGGAACCGAATCATAAACGATTCCGGCCCCGGCCTGAATATAGAGCTGTTCATTCTTGATCACCGCGGTGCGAATCGCGATCGCGGTATCCATGTTCCCACTCCAGGAAATGTAACCGACCGCACCGGAGTAAATGCCACGTTTTACCGGTTCCAGTTCATCGATAATCTCCATCGCCCTGATCTTCGGGGCACCGGAAACCGTGCCTGCCGGGAAGGTAGCGCGCAGGACGTCAAACGCCGACATATCGGGTTTGATACGTCCCTCGACATTGGAAACGATGTGCATCACATGCGAGTAGCGTTCGACGATCATTTTCTCGGTCAGCTCGACACTGCCAACCTGGCTGACACGACCGGCATCATTGCGCCCCAGGTCGATCAGCATCAGGTGCTCGGCGAGCTCCTTCGGATCACTGAGTAACTCCCGCTCCAGCTCAAGGTCGGCTTCAGCCGTCTTGCCGCGTGGTCGTGTGCCGGCGATCGGTCTTACCGTAACCGCTTCATCTTCGAGGCGTACCAGGATTTCCGGTGAAGAACCGACCACGTGGTGATCACCCAGATTCATGTAATACAGATACGGCGAAGGATTGAGGCCACGCAGGGCTCGATACAGATCGATTGGCGCCGAGCGGTACGGAATCGAAAGTCGTTGCGACAATACTATCTGCATCGCATCGCCATCGATAATGTACTGGCGTGCTTTTTCAACCGCCTCCTCGAAACCCTGCTGGGTGAACTCGGAAGTGAAATCCTGTTCACAAACTGATTGCTGGACCGGGCGTGCAGTGCGATCGAGTCGCACCGTATTCAGTTTCGCCTCCAGTTCATCGAGTTGCCGTTGCCCATCCTGCCATGCGTTTTCCGCCGCAGGTTCAACATGCACGATCAGGAACATACGCGAAGACAGGTTATCGAATACCACCAGCTTGTCGCTCAGCATCAACAGAATGTCAGGCGTTTGATGTTTATCGGGATTGGGACAATGCGCCAGTTTCGGCTCGATATAACGAATCGTATCGTAACCGAAATAGCCGACCAGGCCACCATGGAACTTGGGCAGGCACTCGGCCTCGGCGACCTTGAAACGGTCCAGATAATTCTCGATAAACTGCAGCGGGTCATCGGTGTCTTCTTCACTGACGATCTGCTCACCGACTTCGAGCTGCACGCGATTACCGAATACCTTGATGCGGGTGCTGCAGGCCATGCCGATCATCGAATAGCGCCCCCATTTCTCACCGCCCTGCACCGATTCGAATAAATAAGTGTATGGCTCGTCGGCGAGCTTGAGATAGGTGCTTAGCGGGGTATCGAGATCGGCGGAAACTTCACGCACCAGCGGGATGCGGTTGTAATCATGCCTTAGTTGATTGAATTGCTTGAGATTCATAGGTGACTCTTAAACGGTTATACAGAAAAAAGGGAACTGACAACACTACCTGCGATCACCATCGCCAGCGTTGTGCACCCTCGGTTTTCTGTAAGCGTTCTTGAGCCATCTGGATCAATCCTGTCGGTCAGGTGACAGAATCTAACACAGCATTCGAGCCATATCCACGACTTATTTCGAGTCAAATCAGGTCGAATCGGCAAGCGCCAGCTGGTCGCGCATTTGTTGCAGGATGCTGTCATAGCCATGTGGATCTTCAGGTTTCGCGCAACCGAAAATCCCTGAACCAGAGACAAAAGTATCAGCACCGGCGGCGGCAATTTCCGCGATATTGTCGACCTTTACGCCGCCGTCGATTTCGAGGCGGATGTCGAATCCCGAGCTATCGATAAGGCGACGCACGGCGCGCAGCTTGGCGAGCGTCGCTGGAATAAAACTCTGCCCGCCAAATCCGGGGTTAACCGACATCAGCAATACCATATCGACCTTGTCGAGCACGTGATCGAGGTAGCTTAGCGGTGTTGCGGGATTGAACACCAGGCCCGCGCGGCAGCCGTTTTCCCTGATCAAACTCAGGCTGCGATCGATATGATCAGAGGCTTCGGGGTGAAAAGTGATGTAACTCGCTCCGGCACTGGCAAAATCCGGAATGATGCGATCTACCGGCTTGACCATCAGATGCACATCGATCGGCGCTTCGACGCCATGCTTGCGTAAGGCTTCACAGACCAGCGGGCCAATCGTCAGATTCGGTACGTAGTGATTGTCCATAACATCAAAATGAACGATGTCCGCACCCGCGGCGAGAACGTTATCGACTTCTTCACCGAGTCGCGCGAAATCGGCTGACAGGATCGATGGTGCTATCTGGTAATCGGGCATGATAATTCCTGGTTGCAAGTGGCAGGCAATTTACACCATTTTGCAGTTGAATTCAGCCTGATCAAAATAGGTAGAGGTGACTCCCCCTAATGAGACCTGGTCGCCGAATATTGTTAGACTTTGCCCACCTTCAGGTTAAAGTAGCGGCACATGTCAGCAGAACAACAACTCAAACAGGAACTTGCCGCGCTAGAGCATGAATTACGACGGGTTCGCGATGGTCTCGAACGTAACCGTTCACAGGATCTCGAGCTGCGCGCCAGGCAACTGTCTGACAATATTGCCATTTGCGAACGTGATTTGAGGCAGTACAAATCAAATGTCCAGCAACACGATTGAAGAGAATCAACGCCGTTGCCAGTTAAAGACTGGCGATCAGGTATGGTTATTCGGCTATGGTTCGTTGATTTACCTGGTCGATTTCCCTCACCTCGAAGCGAAACCAGCCAGCATACACGGCTGGAGTCGCCGCTTCTGGCAGGGGTCGCATGACCATCGCGGCACCGAGGTTAATCCGGGTCGAGTGGTGACATTGATCGAGGATGTGGAGGCTGTTTGCGGCGGTATCGCCTACCTGGTTGAAGCGCCGGTTTTCGAACAGCTCGATGAGCGCGAAAAAAACGGTTACCTGCGCTTTTCCACCGAGATGACCTTCAACGATGGCACGCATGCGACGGGACTGATCTATATTGCCTCGCCGGACAACGAAGCCTGGCTCGGTAAAGCCAGCGAGCTTGAAATCGCACGGCAGATCTGTGCCGCCGAGGGCGCCAGCGGTGCCAACAGTGATTACCTGCTTGAACTGGCGGTGGCCTTACGCGACCTGGGACTGCAGGATCAACACGTGTTCGATATAGAAACCCATATTATACAAATACTCGAACCCTAGCGTGGCGTCGGCAGAGCGATCGAGTTTCATCGGATCGTCAATCGAAAAAATCTCTGCCAAGCAGGCGGGTTTAACGAATATCCTTGAGCGCTATCACCCGGCAGGCCAGGCAATATAGCCATGACTGAATTCACGCAAAGCATTCCGCTGGAGCGCAGCACCCTGCTGCCGACTTGCCTGGTAATGCTGGCCTGCCTGCTGGTAACGCTGGCAATCCTGTTGACACCCGCGCGCGCGACACGAAACCTTGCTACCAGCCTGGTTATGCCGCGCAAACAACAATAAAAAAAGCCGGCAGATGCCGGCTCTTTAATATTAAACCCAACCTTAGCTTACTTAAGACTATCGATGTAATCGGCAAGATTGTTGATATCCTCGTCTTTCAGCCCCGCGGCCATCGCATTCATAACCGGGTTTTTGCGCGCTCCGCTACGAAAATCAGTCAGGTTCTTACGAATGAAATCGGCGTTCTGCCCTTTCAGCGAAGGGTAGGTAGCGATCACGCTGGTACCGCCGGCGCCATGGCAGCCGATACAACCCCTGGCGGCATAGGTCGACTGGCCCGATGCCACGTCTGCCTTGACCACGGCGTTAAAAGTCAATGCCAGGGAAAAGCACAGAGCTACAACAAATTTCATAAAACCCAGGCTCCCAGGTAGTAATCTCGATATCGCCAATAGATAATGGCAGCTTAAAATCGCGCCATTGTTACAAAGCCATTTATCGATGTAAAGCTATGGTTAGAGTACCAGGCAGGGCTGAATCCGTGCTTAATGACTTAACAAACTACAATCAGAAAATTCGCCAGGATCTGTTGATCGAATACCGGGAACTCAGGTTTTACACCACCTGGGGTTTGTTTTCGCCACGCGCGATAGATGATGGTTCGCGCCTGTTGCTCGACTTCCTCGAACTCGAAACAACCGATGATTGTCTCGACCTGGGTTGCGGTTATGGCGTGCTGGGACTGTGCATGGCGAAGCTGGCCCCCGATGGTCACACGCTGATGGTCGACAAGGATTTCGTTGCTGTCGACTATGCCGAAAAAAATCGAGTTCATAACCGGATCGACAATGCCAGCTGCATCCTGAGCAACGGCTTCGATCAGATTCCACGACAGCAATTTGATGTCATCGTGTCGAACATCCCTGCCAAGGTAGGTAAGGAAATGCTGTATATCTACCTGTTCGACGCGCTTGAGTATCTGAAACCGGGAGGTTCGTTTTACATCGTCACGATTACCGGTCTGCGCCAGTTTTTCAAACGTGGTTTCAGCGAAGTCTTTGGTCACTACGAAAAAATAAAGCAGGGCAAGACCTACACCGTCGCGCGCGG
>Ga0209165_10000532_pt1 | contig 13000 bp, 10 predicted proteins | sample tdAd001_FD_187122 | JGI IMG/M metagenome (GOLD analysis project Ga0209165, IMG submission 187122) | Marine sediment microbial communities from the Atlantic coast under amendment with organic carbon and nitrate - tdAd00.1 (SPAdes)... | ecosystem: Environmental > Aquatic > Marine > Coastal >... | reverse complement strand
TAGCGCAAAGGCCTGCGAGGGCGGATGCTGCAACTGTTGCGTCAACGAGATACCGCGTTCCAGGCATTTCAAAGCTTTGTCCGCATAGCCAAAATGCCAAAACGCGTGGGCCAGGTAAGAATGGAATGTCACACCTGAAAAATATCCGATCTTGTGGACTATCTGTTCTTCTGTTTTTGGATCGTAAAGGGCGAGTCCTTCCTCCAGATGATGACGCGCTTCTTCAAGCCGCCCCATGTGATACAAGGTCGCGCCGACGGCGCGATGGCCTATATGAGGCGCCACACCGGAATGCTCCATTGCTGCGAGACGTAACAGTTCCCGTCCGCACTCAACCGCATCAGCCAGCTCTCCGCGAAGCAGGTAAACCGTATATTCTCCGAGGCCTATCTCCCCACGATAGGGGTTATCATCCATCTGGTCGCACAACCGGCGCGCCCTGAAAACAGTTTCGACCGTCTCCTCGTCATGCCAGCCTTTCAGGGTGCGCAGGCACCCGCCAAGGGTCATCAGCAAGTCGAGCTCCAGCCGCCACCGTACAGGCCCCTCTTCGACCTTGCCGAGGAGGCCCAGGCCTCGTCTTAACTGTGCGATGGCCTCGCGATTGGCGGCTCGGCGGGCCGAACGGTCACCGGCTACCAGCCATTTTTCACTCGCCGCCAGCAACAGGCCGGCCTCGGTATAGTGGTGGGCCAATAGCTCGGGTTGGGCCTCGGCTGTCACGGGGAATTCCGTCTCGAGGACCTCGGCGATCTTGCCATGCAATTCCAGCCGGCGGCTTTTCAGAACGCTTTCGTAGGCTGCATCGCGCACCAGCGCATGTTTGAAGGTATAGGACGCTTCAGGCGGCTTGCCGCGACAGAAGATGAGCTCCGCCTCGGTTAGCTTTTCCAGGCAATGCACCAGGTCTGCTTCTGGCCGCTCGGCGATGGCCACCAGCAGTTGGTAGTCAAAACCGCGACCGATCGCAGCGGCAATCTGGGCCACCTCTTTGACATCGGGGATACGGTCGAGGCGCGCCATTAACGAATCGTGCAGGGAAGACGGAATTCCGGTCACACCGCTCTCGAGCACGGCCTTGGTCAACTCTTCGACAAACAGCGGCACACCATCGGTTTTGACCACGATCTCGTCCAGAAGCTCCTCGGGCAGCGGCTTCCCACCGCCAAGCCGATTCACGATGGCGATAATCTGATCGCGGCCCAGGCGGTTCAGCGCCAGCCGCGTGACAATAGGGTGGCCGCCAAAACTATGATCGAAGGATGGACGCGCGGTTATCAGCAGGAAGACCGGCGCCGATGCCGCACGGTCGAGGCAAAGCTCGATCAGCTCGAGCGTGGTCGGGTCGATCCAGTGGACGTCTTCCAGTATGAACAGAACGGGTCGTTGACCTGCCAGGCCGAGCAGCTGGTCGGTTAAAGCATTCAAAGTGCGGTTTCGCTGCTGCTGCGGGCTGAGGTCGAGCTTTCCGTAACGGGCTTCCGACTCGATGCCCAACATTAGCGCCAATAGCGGCGCGATAGCCCGATAGTCGGCGACCGCCTGGCCAAGCAGGGCCTCCAGCTTATCGAGCTTGCGATCGGGGTCATCATCCGGCGCGAAATTTGCTGCCCGGCTGAGTTGCTGGATCGCGGGGTAGAGGGCGCTATCACCATGATAGGGGGAACACTGATAGTTGATGCGAAAATGTGGTTCTGCGGAGATGGCGTCGATTGCAACCCGGGTTATCCGCGACTTGCCAATCCCGGCTTCTCCGCTCAATACCACCATCTGGCCTTCGCCCGCCCTGGCCTGGCGCCAACGCTCCATCAGCAAGGCCAGCTCCTGTTCTCGCCCGACCATCGGCGAGTCAGCTGCGGCGGTACGCGCATCATAGCGGCTCTCAAGCGCTCGCGCCCCCAGTACCGAGAAGGCTGTGGTCGGAACAGCGATGCCTTTCAGGTCCTGCTCACCCAGGTTGTCGAGATCGAAAAGCTCACCCAGCAGCCCCCGCGTCGTCTCGCTGATCACGACCTGCCCGGGCATGGCCACACCCTGCAGCCGGGCCGCCAGGTTCGGGGTTTCACCCACCACCGCCTCTTCCTGCGCTGCGCCTTCGCCGATCAGGTCGCCCACCACCACCAGGCCGGTGGCGATGCCTATCCGCGATGCCAGCGTTTCACCGCTTGGAGCCTTCAGGCCCGAAACCGCCTGCATCATGGAAAGCGCCGCCCGCACCGCCCGCTCGGCGTCGTCCTCATGGGCGCGCGGCCAGCCGAAATAAATAAGCACGCCGTCGCCCATATATCTCGCCACGTGACCCTCAAAGCGCGTTGCCTCGCCGACAACCGCGTTTTGGTAGGCCAGGATCACCGCGCGAAGTTCTTCCGGATCCAGGCTAGCCGACAAGGCCGTGGAGCCAACCAGGTCGCAGAACATAACGGTCAGTTGCCGGCGTTCAGCGTCTCGCCGACGCGATGTCGGCTCGACCTGGTGCTCCACGTTGGCATCTGCAGCGAGATCTTGTGGCGATTGAGCCGCGATTGCGGACAAAATCTTGAGGCGAGCGCCGAGCGCAACACCAATTTTCTCAAGCGCCTCATCGGTAATATAAGGCAAGGTGTCGAGATCGATTTCGCTCTCGACAAACACGCGGGTATATTTGCCAAGCCCGAGTTGCTCCAGCCAGTTACCGATGTTGTCAGTCATATGCCCTCTACCATGGTCGATCTGGAGCATAACGAAATTCCGTCAGTTCCGATATGAATCAACGCAATAGGGGACCACGATTAATTGGTTTCTTAATCGTCTGGTGAAATAAACGTAGTCTGTCCCCTATAGCTTGATCGAATCTTCTGGTATCTCGTAGTTCGTGAACTGCACCTCTGATTGCCGGGAATAAATTCGTTACGATGATGGCTACCCTTAGGTCAGTTGTACGACCTAATTAACCCGCCGCATCTTGGTGGGTTTTTTTTGCCGGTATACGGCGAATTCCTACTAAAATGGGATCTGACCCCGATTAATATGCCAGTTTTTACGGCATTACTAACGTTCCTTTGTTCGATATGTACCTTATCAGAATTTCAGGGATTAATTTTCAGTGGCTGCATTGTGCGCTGACATCAACCGGTCGAGGGTAAAATTTCTGCGGTTTTGATGGTTTTAAGCTATAGATTTAAATCTATTCAGCTGGCAATTTTAAACAGTCCAGGATCAAAGGCTACCCACATGAGACCGAGTTTATTTATTCTGCTGTTGTTATTAAACGCCAACGTTGCTGCACTGGAGATCGACAAGGCTTACCGCTTGATCCCGCATAAACAAACAGCTTTTAAATTACATCAGTCAAAAATCCCTAACACCGAAGCACCGAGCGTAGCCCTTCTCTTATCCCTGGCAGAACAGGCCATGGTCGAAAGGGTCGACGCCCTGGTCAATGGACCCGGAAAAAGTGGTTACCTGTCTCAAATCGATGGCATCTCGTGGCAACTCGATCATTTGCAAATGCCGGCCAGAATAGACCCGGCGCGCGAACATATCCTTGCAGCTGTACAACAACATCGGGCCTATTTCGAATTGCATAACGCAAATGGAGAGAAATCCGAGTCAGCCAGGAAACAATTGATTCAATCATCGCATCGCCATCTCATCAGCGCCTATAACCTGTTGATGCAATCCTACCCGCAGGAAACAAAACATAACAAACAGGCCTTTTTCGATTATCTCTGCGCGCTCGATTTCATTTAGCACCGTTTTCGCGATGAGATTTCTTTTGAAATTTTGGTTTGTCGGCCTGTGTCTGTTTAGCTGTGGCGTGATGAGTGCAACAATCGATGAACCAGGGCAGTTGATCGTCGCCTACGACTTCGACGAAGCATTACAGGAAGTTGGCCCGGATACCTACCAGATATTCAAATATACCCATGGCAAGGTCGGCCTGAGTCATGCTTATAAATTCAGCGGCCAGCGCTCGTTAAAAATTCAGGACGTCGCCCGCGATGGCGGGTTTCCGGAACTGCAGGGCTACTTCAAAACGATTACCACTGGCAAGCTGTACTTTCATTTCGCTTTCATGGTCGCTGACATCAATGAGCGTTTCAACATTGCTCTCGCCGGTAAGAGTCATTTTCAGTTAAAAAACCACGGTATCGGTTTTTGGCTGGATAACGAGGACGGGCAGCTGAGACATTATGTCGATTCCAAACCGGTCAAGCTGTTTCCACTTGAACCGTTTGTCTGGTATCAGCTGGATCTCGAATACGACATAGACAAGGGTCAATATGCGTTAAGAATTACAAACGAATATGGCCTGCAACTCGTTGACCTGGATGCCTCCGCAAATGCCGTCAATCAAGCAGGTTCAACCGTTAACAAATTTTCCTTCATCGGCGATCTGGAGGACCGGCAAAATGCCTCCTACTACGTTGACGACGTGCTGCTCTATAGTCAGCAGTCTTTCAGTCAGCCAGATTTCGTAGCGCCTGGACGCAGGAAATTATTCGTTGATATCTGGAATGATTATCATAAAAATCTATATGGGAAAATCCAGTGCCTGCCAGCGGTCCAGTCGATAGATTTGGGCATCGACATAGACGTTTTTACTAGTCTTGCGGCCGATCATTACTATGACACTTTGAATCAGCTGCTGGACAACCAGCCCGTTGCTCCGGGTAACTGGCAAAACAATCCATATCTGCAGGCCATTTACCTGTGGCAATTGGGTTGCTCGAATATGACACAACAGAACTGGCAACAGGCAATTGCCAACTTCAGCGAAGCCAGCGTACTCGTTGGCACGGCGCGGATCTATCCCCTTTCACTGGCACTCGCCCATGCCGGCGCCGGTGAGTATGCGCAATCCGACGCGCTACTGGCGTCGATTCAATCCGACTGGATCAACGAACAAAGGCTCTCTGTCGCCTATGCAATGGTCGGCATATCACGCAAGGACCTTGACAGTGCGAAACAGTGGCTCACGCAGCCAGCAATAACCGCCTACGAGAGTGGTGGCCTCGAAGTCTTTGAGGATCTGTATTGTGATTTTATCAACAACAACATGATTGTGAGGTTAAAGAACTACGATCCTGAGAACTGGCCGCATTTGCTGGAACAGGCCGTCATTACGGAACAGTATTATTTTACTCTTTTGTGGCAAAAAAATTATCACGATGCCTTTTATTTTGCCAGGGACATGACTTCGCGATTACATGAACTGGGTTTTGAATCGAGCAAGTGGCAGGAACGTACGGCGGACGCAGCTTTTTACAGTCAGGCTTATGAGGAAGCTATCACCTACTATCAGGCGGCATTAGCCAACGAGAACGCCTGTTATTGCAATTATCTGAAATTGGCTGATGTTTTTCATATCAAAGGCGATTCCGCCAAAGAACGCGAGTATCGCGAGAAAATTTATGGCCGCTTCGAGGAACTAGAATAAATTTAAGGGGTCGGTGACAAATGATTATTATTCGCAATTATCACTGACGTCTTTGCCATGCTAAATCTCAGGTCTCTCGAATATTAGAAACAATTGGGATCTGACCCCGGTTTTTGGCCCTGAGGCCTATGAAACCTCAAGCACGGCATCGCCGAGGATGTCAAAATCGGGCACAATACCGAGCCCGGGCCTGTCCGCAGCGGTCATTCGGCCGTTTACCCGTTGCGGAGCGCCTTGCGCGATGGTCACAGTTCCGTAGCTGTTAAAATCGGTTGCTGAAAAACAAAAATCTTGCGGGGTAGAGCGCGCCAGGTGTGCGATAGCCGCAGTTGTGATATCGCCGCCCCAGGTATCCTCGATGGTCATCGGAATGCCAGCACTCACACACAGGTCGCGCATCAACTTCGCCCGGGTGAGTCCGCCCACCTTGGAAATTTTGAGGTTGATGACATCCATCGCGTCCTCTGCAATTCCGCGCACCAGTGTATCGGTTCCATCGATGACTTCGTCGAGGATAAAAGGCAGTGCCGTGCGCCGGCGTATCGAAACACTCTCCTCATAGGTCATACAGGGCTGTTCGATATAAACATCCAGATCAGCGACAGCATTCACCACCCGTGCCGCTTCATGTCGAGTCCAGCCGGTGTTAGCGTCAGCCACCAGTAAATCACTCGGTTTCAGCACCGAGCGTGTGGCATGGATGCGTTCAATATCCTCGTTCGCGTCGGCGCCAACTTTGAGCTGGAATTTGGTATAGCCCTCGGCCGCGTAGCCTTCGATTTTCGCCGCCATTTGTTGCGGACTTTCCTGGCTTATAGCACGGTAAAGCGCGACGTCGTCCTGGGCAGCACCGCCGAGTAGCGTGTAAACCGGGTGACCTGTCGCCTTGCCGAGCAAATCCCAACACGCGATATCGATGGGCGCTTTAGCATAGGGATGTCCGCGCAGCGCGGCATCCATGCTGCGATTGATCGCACCGAGGTTCAAAGGATCCAGACCAATTAAATGGGGGGCCAGTTCGGTCAGGCCGGCGCGCACACCGAGGGCATAGGATGGCAAATAGGCCGATCCCAGGGGGCAGCACTCGGCATACCCGGTCAGGCCTTCATCGGTTTCGATGGCGACAACCGTGCTGTCGAAGACATCGACAAAATTGCCGTTTGACCAGCTATAACGGCCTTCTTTCAGGGGTAGGTCCACCTGCCATGCCTTGATTGCTGTAATTTTCATATCGATATGCTTCGTCTATTTTACTTTTGCAAGAAATTTCCGCAGGTGCTCGGACTTTGGTGCGGTAAAGAGCTCCTCGGGAGGATTGATTTCATCAATAACGCCCTGGTGAAAAAAGGCAACCCGATCCGAAACCCCGCGCGCAAAACCCATTTCATGGGTAACGCAGATCATGGTCATGCCTTCTTCCGCCAGCAATTGCATGGTGTCGAGAACTTCGCCTACCAGTTCCGGGTCGAGGGCTGAGGTCGCTTCATCGAAGAGCATGTAATTGGGCTCCATAGCCAGCGCACGAGCAATCGCCAGGCGCTGCTGTTGTCCACCCGACAGTGCTGATGGATAGTTTGAGAGCTTGTCACCCAGACCTACGTGGCGTAGTTGTTTTTCGGCGATTTCGAGCGCCTCCGCTTTGGTAAAATTGCGTACGATCTTCGGTGCCAGTGCCACATTTTCCAACACGGTCAGGTGCGGAAAACTGTTCCATTGCTGAAATACCATTCCCAGATTCTGGCGCACCGCATTCAAATCCGTCTCGCGCGCGTGCACATCGATACCATCGACCAGAATCTGCCCCTGTTGGATCGCTTCAAGACCATTTATGCAATATAGTAAGGTCGACTTGCCCGAACCCGAAGCACCGATAACGCTCAAAACCTCGCCATTTTCCACTTCGAGATCGATACCTTTTAACACCTGCAGCTCACCGAAATTTTTATGCAGACCACGGATTTCAATCATTGACTCCACCTCTCTTCAAGATGTGATGCGAATAGCGAGATGGGGTAGGAGAGGGCGAAATAAAATGCTCCGGCAATCGCCAATATCAAAATGGTTTCCTGGGTGCGTGTGATCAGTATCTGTGAGGCCTTTAGCAATTCAATGTAACCCAGTACAGATACCAGGGCACTGTCTTTCATAACGCCAAGCGCAACACCGACCCAGGCGGGGAACACTGCGCGCAGACCGATCGGCCATACCACGTAGCGCATATCCTGCCAGTAGGTCATCCCCAGGCTGCGCGCCGCGCGCCGCATCGACTGGCTGACGGCATCGATGCCACCGCGCGCGACATAGGCAACATTGGCGGAGGTATAAAAAATCAGCACGATCAGACCGGCACCAAATGGATCGAGTCGAAGACCGATCATCGGGGCAAAATTGTAGAACAGCACCAGTTGAATAATCAGTGGGACAGAGCGAAAGATATCGAGTACGGGGGATAATAAAAAACCACCGCTCCTGGACACACTCAGCACCCAGCCAAACACGATACCGATCAGGGAACCGCAGCTGATCGCCAACAACGAAATCCAGAGCGTACGCAAAGCGGCTTCACCGAGGAACCATAGGTCATTGAGGGCAAAGCCCGAAAAAAATGTTTCTGTCGGTTGCATGCGCTTACCCGCCTAGTACCGAAAAAGTCGCATGGCGAGTAATCGTGAAGCGCCCAGAATGATTTTGACGATGATGTAGTAAATCACCGCGGTAACGGCGAAATACTCAAAAATACGAAAGGTTCTGGATGCGAAGAACTGGGTTTCGCCGGATAGCTCGCGAAAACCGACCAGCATGCCCAGCGAGGACATTAATACCGCCCACACCATCTGGTTGGTCATCGGGTAATACACGATGCGCAATACCTGCGGAATTATGATTCGAGTATAGGTCTGGAACGCCGTCATGCCGAGACTGCGAGCGGCACGAATCTGGGTATCGGGAACGGCGCCGAAACCACCGCGAAAGTTTTCCGCAAGATACCCCGCGTTATTGAAGGTTAGCCCCAACAACACGATGACGTAGGGACTGAAGTGGATACCGAAGGCACCCAGACCAAAACCGAAGAAAAACAATTGCAGCAGTGCCGGTGTGTTGCGGGCCAGTTCCACCCAGATAGTGGCCAGCCACATCAGAGGACCTTTCAGGTGTATCCTGATCAACGAAAGGCCAAGGCCAATCAGGACACCCAGAATCATCGAGACCGCAGCAACTTCAAGCGTCAGCAAGGCAGCCTGTAACAGGTCCGGCAATGCTTTGAACACCGGTCTCCAATGAAAATTGTAGTCCATGTGTACTGTCGATTTGCAGAGCAGACCCGGCCGACTCTGGATGTCGGCCAGGTTGCGATTTCTTCCTAGTAAAGTACGCCGGGAATGACCAGGGCCGGGGCTTCACCACCCACATATTTGCCCCAGAGTTCTGCATAACGCCCCGAACGCACCTGGTGGGTGATAAACAGGTTCAGGTAATTTAGCCAGGTCACATCGGTACGCGAACCAACCACCGAGGTGTAGTCTGTACCCCAAGGCATACGTGGCCCTGCGATGATGGTGTCGTACTGCTGCGTGATCGGCAGAACCGCGGTATTGGTGGTGATACCGGCATCGGCCTTGCCCTGCGCTACCGCAAGAAAAACTTCATTTTCCGATTGATAGCCCTGGTAATTTCCTTCAACACCCCATTCCTTGGCAAGCTTGAGCCACTCCTGCTCCGGCACTGTGCCAACGGCTGCCGCTACTTTCATTTTCTTCATATCTTCAACCGTCTTGATTCCACTTTTCGAACCGACGACTGCCTGAGCATAGTAGATTGCGTAGGGGATGGAAAAACCAACGGTCTTGGCACGCTCCAGCGAATCAGAAGTGCCGCCAAAAACAACATCGGCGCGGTTGGTGACGATAACCGGCAGACGCTCGGCCCAGGTCAATGGCAGGATTTCGAATTTTACATCCAACGCTTTGGCGAGATCCTTGCAATAGTCGACATCAAAACCCGCCGGTTCGTTGTTGGCGTCTCGATAACCGATCGGGGGAAAGTCAAGAACCACACCACAACGTAATATGCCTTCGTCGATGACATCGTCCAGTTTATCCGCCGATGCGCTGCCAACACTCAGCAGTAACGCAATGGCGGTCACGCAAGTAGTTAGTGTTTTAGAAAATAGTTTCATTTGGTTGTCTCCTCAATTTTATTGACGCCACTAGCCCCCACTTACGGAGGTTGCTAGCGTGCTCCTCGATGATTTGAACACATTTTGTCGACAAATAACATAGTTTATAATATCGACCCCCTGATCCAGTAAGTTGCGGGTTCTCACCTTTTCTGGATCTCAATACATTTATATGGTGACGCTAACATCAGCGATGTGCCTGCTGCCCAGGTAATCTAAAAAGCGAACCTGCATTTCCCGGGTGTGTTCCCGCGCGAGTGATTCAGCTAATTCTACATCCTGTTTTTCGATCGCGTGGATAATCTGCAGGTGGCCTTCGGTTAGTTTCGGCGGGATAACGTCACCGAAGGATTTGAAGTAGAGCCGCAGCGAACGCAAGCCGTCATCGAGCACCTGGCAATAGCTCTGCTCCAGGTAACGATTCTTACCGGCATGGGCGATGGCGGCGTGAAAATTACGATTGCCAAGAATCATGCCTTGCACGTCGCCAGCTTCGACACACTTCGCATATCCCGCCTGCGCCTGGTAGATTTTCTCTATATCGACGCTATCCCGGTTGCTGGCCGCAAGGCGAGTCACCGCGCGTTGCAGCAGGTCGAGGGCGTCTACGTACTGTGGAAATTCCTCGATGCGCAACGGCGCCACTATCGTGCCCTTGTTGGGCAGCGTCTGTAACAAGGATTCGGTTGCAAGCCGCACCAGGGCCTCACGAACGGGTGAGCGCGATACATTAAAGCGTGCCGCTATACTGACTTCATCGATCAGCTGGCTGGGCTCCAGCAGCAGTGAAAGAATTTCGCTACGCAGTGTTTCATATATTTTTACCGCACCAAATCCCTTGGCATTTTTTACCTGCTTGGCAGTTTTGAGCGCGGTTGTCATTGTCATTACCGGTACGATTGCACCGACAGATGATTCCATTTTCTACGGTTGAATTCAATATAAATAGTCGATACACTGATTTGTATACATTTTGTCGGCAAATTGCAAGAGCCATTCAAATCGGTCAATGGCCCACACAGGAGAACCTCTGCATGCGATTCCAGGGAATTTATACCCCGATTATCACTCCTTTTTTTGAAGACGGTTCGATTGATTGGGACTCATACGCCAGGGTCATCGAATTTCAGATCGAAAGCGGCGTAAGCGGCATTATCGTTGGCGGGTCGACAGGAGAGTTTTACGCCCTGTCAAAGCAGGAGCGAATTGAACAATTCAAATTTGCCGTGGAAAAAATTGACGGGCGCGCCGAGTTTATGGCTGGTGTCAACGATATGCGCGTGGATGACTGTCTGGATATCTCCGTTGCCGCGCGCAATGCGGGCGCCCAGTCCTTGCTGGTAGCTGCGCCTCCTTATTCGCTTCCATCAGAAGCCGAACTCGCGGCACACGTACTCAAGATCGAAGCAGCCACCGGTCTGGCGATCATGCTATACAACTATCCGGGCAGGACCGGCGTCGCCATGGGCGAAGAATTTCTCGACCTGGTTGCCGACAATGAAAATGTTGCGGGAATCAAGGAATCGAGTGGTGATGTCAACCGTATCCACCTGCTCGCAAATAACTATCCACAAATCGAACTGGTCGCCGGTGCAGAAGACCAGGTGCTCGAGTTTTTCGTCTGGGGCGCCAGGTCATGGGTATGCGCGAGCGGCAACATGTTTCCAGCCGAGTGCGTCAGGTTTCTCGACCTGGTAACCAACAAGGGCGATTTCGAACGTGGCAAACGCATTATGGCGGCTTTCTCGCCTTTGATGCACGCGCTGGAACAAGGTGGAAAATTTATTCAGTCGATAAAATTTGCGAGCCAAATGCAGGGAATTTCGGCCGGCATTGTGCGGCCACCGATGTTGCCGTTAAATGCCGAGCTCAAGGTTGAGTTGACCGAAATCGTCGACAAAGCTCGGACCCGGGTCAACAGCATTCTGGACGAAGGCTAAACCAGGGAAAGTAAAATGGGAGCAGTTATACCTTGGCGAGTTGCCCGCGGGCATTCAGTCTGAGCCGAGCATAGAGCTACCCAGAATTACCAGGATTACTCTCTGACACCCAATTTGCGGAATTTCCCGGCCTGGTACTAATAAATTTCGAAATGCGCATTGCGCGGTTTGTTACCACAAATTGAAGTAATATCCTGCGGGCAGGCCGACAGGCATACCACCAAATCCATTTCTGCGCGCATCACAATATAATCCCCTTTTCTGGTCAGCGGAGGATTGGGCTTAATCGTTCCATCCGCTTCTACTGGCGTGTTTTGCCACAGATTAAAGGGTGATGGTAATTCCACGGGTTTGCAGCCGACCTCGACCATTGCCTCCCAGAAATTATCGGTACAATTGCGGTGATATTCCTTACACCCCAGCAATTCATACCGGTAGCGGTCGCAAGCGGCCAATAGCGTGTCATGGGTGCCACTGGCTGAATCTTCGATGATTTTAAGAATCGGTCGCCGTCTATTGGTCACCATCGTATTGCCTTTGCGTGGGATGACGCTTTCCAGCGATACGCGGCAATGTTCCATGGACATAAACTCGGTCATATTGTCGGCATTCAATGCCCAGCAATCGACGACCTGGGTACCATGCGTATTGATGACTTTGATGTGTTGCCGCTTTCTTATAAATGCCGCTTTGGCATGCCTGGCGGGAATGGTTGTTTTACTGACATCTTTGTCAGGTTTAGTTCTGGCCATGTTTTCTACCCACCATATTAATGAATTCCGGGGGCAGTATACCTTTTAAAATAAGGCGACCATTTAAAAACCTGACCTGCTCTTCTAACTCAACGCTAGCCGGCGTACCGGAGTGACTAAAAGCGCCTGTAAAATGGGAATAAAAAAGGGCCACCGTTTGCGGTGGCCCTTCGAGTTACCTGGGAGAAAGACTGTCTAAGGCGTCGGTTAAACCGGGCCTGGCCAAAAGCCTGCAGGTCTTTCAGCCTTCTTTTAAACCTCGGTATCTCCGAACGATTTGACAGCTTTCTCCAATATCTCTGTAGACACTAGATCACCCCCTTTATGTTGTTACGGATAGTATCGAGCATGGCACAGATTTCGGGTCTGTCAATATTATGATGCCCGGCGACAGCAAACGTAAATTAAGGTGACAGTTTACTTAACTCCGCAGGGACTTGAATTGAGTAAACCGGGGGACCTCATGTTAATCCTGGAGGAGAGATAATGCTGCTCGAAATTAACCAGGTGACCCAGGTCTAGAAAAGGCAAATTTCCCCCCAGGTCCTGTTTTTTGTTCTATATAAATCAGGGGCCTACGATCTCCCGATACCGTAATTCCGGTGTTTCCTCATTAAGGAGCCTCTGATCAATTCATGAATCAACATCTGCTTGCTAAAATGTGCCAACTCGGCGTTGCCAATCTTGTCAATAGCCTTGCTATTACCTGCGA
>Ga0209165_10000529_pt1 | contig 13010 bp, 13 predicted proteins | sample tdAd001_FD_187122 | JGI IMG/M metagenome (GOLD analysis project Ga0209165, IMG submission 187122) | Marine sediment microbial communities from the Atlantic coast under amendment with organic carbon and nitrate - tdAd00.1 (SPAdes)... | ecosystem: Environmental > Aquatic > Marine > Coastal >... | reverse complement strand
TCCGAGCGGCGAACGACGCTGCTTCAGGCTGCTAGTTTACATCAGATCGAGATTTGCATAGCTCAGAACAAGCCATTTTGTGCCAGCCGTCTCAAAATTCACCTCAACTCGCGCATGTGCACCCTGTCCTTCGCAGTTAAGTATGACGCCGTCGCCAAATTTTCCGTGTCGCACGCGCTGACCAAGCCTTATGCCGAGTTCGCCACCAGCCGTGGTCGTCTTCGATCTACGCGCCGGTGAGCGCATCGGGCGCGTTACCTGGACGCGCGGCCGGATTTCTTCGACGTGTTCATCAGGAATCTCGGAAATGAAGCGAGATGGCTGGGAAAAATTGTCCATTCCATACAGGCGACGTTGTTCGGCGTAGGTGACATACAGCGTCTGCTTGGCGCGTGTGATGCCGACGTAGCAGAGGCGTCGCTCTTCCTCGAGACCGCTGGGATCTGCGATGGATCGCTGGTGCGGGAACAGACCGTCCTCCATGCCGGACAGGAACACGAGAGGAAATTCGAGGCCCTTGGCGGAGTGCATTGTCATCAGCTGAACGCAGTCTTCCCAGGCGTCCGCCTGACCTTCACCTGCTTCGAGGGCGGCATGTGAGAGGAACTCATCGAGTGGTGACATCTCCTGGGCCGGGTCCGGCTCGAAGCTCTGCGCTGCACTAACCAGCTCGAGCAGGTTCTCGACACGGGTTTCGCTCTTTTCTCCCTTGTCCTTCTTGAAAAATTCAACAAGCCCGCTGGCATGGATAGCGTGGTCGACTTTCTCCTGCAGATCCATCCCGGCAACGTCGCGCGACATCGCTTCGATCAGGTTAAGGAACGCGAGCACCGCGTTGGCGGCACGGCCGTTGAGTTCGTCGCTGGCCACGGCCCCCGCTGCACGCCACATCGAACAGCTGTTCGCGCGCGCATACGCGCGCATGATCTCGGCTGTGCGTGCGCCGATACCGCGTGTCGGCTTGTTAACAATGCGTTCAAACGAAGAATCATCGTCGCGATGGGAAATGAGCCGCAGGTACGCAAGCGCGTCCTTGATCTCGGCACGCTCAAAGAACCGCAGGCCGCCGTACACACGGTAGGGAATGCCGGCATTAATAAGGCCTTCCTCAAGCACACGAGACTGGGCGTTTGAGCGATACAGGATCGCAGCATCGGCGCGCAGATTGCCTTGGTCGATCCAGTCGCGAAGCCGACCAATAACGAAGTCCGATTCATCACGTTCGTTGTACGCGGCATAGACCTTTATCGATTCGCCCTCGGCGCCGTCGGTCCACAGGTTCTTTCCCATGCGAGAGGTGTTGTTTGCAATGACGGCATTTGCTGCATTGAGAATCGTCGCGGTCGAGCGGTAATTTTGCTCCAGCTTGATAACGGTCGTCGACGGAAAATCCTTCTGGAAGCGGTAAATGTGTTCGACTCGAGCGCCGCGCCAGCGGTAGATGGACTGGTCATCGTCGCCGACAACAAACGGGATTCCCTTGTCGCCGGCAAGCAGGCGTAGCCATGCATACTGGATCGAGTTGGTGTCCTGAAACTCGTCCACGAGCAGGTGCTGAAAGCGCCTGCGATAGTGATCGAGCAACTCAGCATTGTCGCGCCAGAGTTCGTGGGCGCGCAGCAGGAGCTCGGCAAAATCGACAAGCCCGCCGCGCTGGCAGACCTCTTCATAGGACTGGTAGAGCGCGATCATCTGCCGCCGCGTCGGGTCGCCGTCATCATCGAGGTGTTGCGGGCGCAGCCCCTCGTCTTTCTGGCCATTGATGAAGTACTGAATCTCGCGGGGCACCCAATGGCTGTCATCGATCTCGAGGTTCTTGAGCAGCCGCTTGATCAGGCGAAGCTGGTCATCCGAGTCGATAATCTGGAAGTTCTGCGGCAGGCCGGCTTCGCGCCAGTGGCGCCGCAACAGGCGGTGAGCGAGACCATGAAAGGTGCCAATCCAGAGGTGGCCGACCGGCATGTTAAGCAAGGACTCGATGCGACCACGCATTTCGGCCGCAGCCTTATTCGTAAACGTAACGGCCAGCAGGCTGTTGGGTGACAGCCCCTCGACGTCAATCAGCCACGCGGCACGGTGTACAAGCACACGGGTTTTGCCACTGCCGGCACCGGCAATAACAAGCGTCGGCTCGGACGGCGCTGTAACAGCCTGGCGCTGTGCGTCGTTCAGAGATTCGAGGATCGGGGTGATGTCCACGACCGCATTGTAGGAGCGGCTTTAGCCACGAACAATCTTTGTTTTTTGGGAAGGCGCGGCTGAAGCCAATCCTGCGGGCGTGATCCTACTGTTCCCAGACCACACCAAGGGAGTAGCGCGTGCGGTCGTATTCGATACGGACATCGGTTGAGGCGGTCTCGCGATACACAATTTCAGCGACGAGCTTTAGTCGCTTCGTCATGCGGAATGTCGCAAGAAACTCGCCGTCGACCGACTCGAGTGTCTTCGGTCCGGCAACCGGGTTGTTAAACGCAAAAGCATTCGGATAGTCGTAAACGCGATAGTAGGCATTCGTCTCCAGATCGAAGCGCCGGCCCGGGGACCAATGAAACTCGAAGCTGTATGCGTCACGCGTGAAATCGTTGTAACCGACGTAGCGGTCTTCACGATCCATGAGTTCATAGCCAAAGCCGAACCAGATGTCATCGGTAATGCGCTGTCGTGCGAGCAATCCAAATTCCAGGTAGTCGTAACGCAGCGCCGGGTTGGTGACCAGCTGGTTGCCATCAAGATCGTAAGAGGGTCGACTGCTGAAACGCCGGCTCGATTTCTCGACTGTAAAGCGCAAGAGAGAGCTTGTAGCGAACTTGTACTGCACATTGCCGCCGAACACGAAAAACTCATGATCGTATTCGGGAACGAGTTCCGCATCTTCGTAGTCCCACAGCTGGCCTTTCATGCGCAGACCAAACGAGAGTTTGCCAAAGCCCTGTATGACCGAGAGCTCGGGCCCATAGCGCTTGTAATTCATGCGGTCATCGATTTCCTGGCCGCCCGAGGTCCTGGGGTTGCCTGTGTCCGGATCGGTATAGACCTCATCATGTTGCGCAATGGTGAATGCACTGTAGACGCGACTGCGGCGATCGCCTTCGCGACGATCGTACTCACTACCAAAGCGGAGTTCGTGGATGTACTCGTCGGCGTTGTTTTCCGTGTCGCCGTCGTAGAAACGACCTGACAGGCGATAGGCGCCGAAGAAGTTCTCCCACTTCAGGCTGTTTACCGCGTACTTGGCGTTGAAGTCGACCGGTACAAACGTGCCCGAGATGACCTCCGGCGTCACGATTGGCAGCGCCGGATCGGCGAAATCAATGTACGGGTCGCTTGGCGCACGGAAGATGTTGTCATCGGAACCAAGCCCAACACGTGCGCGCAACTCGAAGTTGGCAACGGGTTTGTCCTTGTCTTTGCGCCGTTCTTCGCGGACGAGAACCGGATCCGTTGTTTGTTGCTCTGCCCGCAGTCGCGAGATCGCAATGATCGCCATCTTGCGAATCTCGCGGTTCTCTTCCTGGTCGGCAGCGCGGCGGAACCAATCCAGCGCCTCGTCGACGTTTCCGTCGGCATAGGCGTTAAGCCCGAGGTTGTAATGGGATATGACACGCAGCTCGGGGGTCCCGGCTGACTTCAGCAGGGACACGCGCGCGCGGGTGTGTTGTTGAGCGTGGTAGTGGGCGACGCCCGTATTGAAGTGCAGTATCGGCGTATCCATGCCCGCCTCACTGGCTTCACCGTAGCGGAGTAGAGCGGCCCAGTAGAGGTCATCGCGGAACAGGCGATTGCCATCCTGGAACGATTCGTAGGCAGCCGCAAGCGCTGCCGGCGAGATCGCAAAGCACGAAATTGCCGTTAATAGCGCTAGTGCGCCGGTCGCTTTTCGGCGGCCGATTTTTTCACGCATCACGAGAATGGCCCAAGCTCCAGGTGGTCCGCGTTATGTAGAACGCAAGAGTACCGGTTTTGTACCTCTAAAAACTATGACGTGGTCCATAAAAAAACCCCCGAAAGGGGGGTTTTCGTGTCATCAAGGCAAGTTTCGATCAGACGTCGCCGTCGACCAAGTCATCGCCGGAATCGTCGTCCATGTCATCCATGTCGTCGTCTTCCTCGTACTCATCGTCGTCGACATCTTCACCTTCGTCTTCTTCGAAATCGTCTTCAGCGTCGAGGCCATGGTCTTCGTCGAAGTCGCTGTCGTCCCCGAAGTCATCCTTATGATCTTCGAATTCTTCCTCGTCGTCGCCGAATCCGCCTTCCTCGTCTTCCCCGCGGCCTGACTCATCCTCATTCATGTCATCAGCACGCTCGGAATCATCGTCAGCTTCGTCACCGAGATCATCATTAACGTCGTCGTCAAGGCCGTCGAGGTCGCCGACGTCAGGACCGTCCATCATCGCAATGCTCGTATCTACGCTGCTGATGTCATCCATGATGTCCATCGTTACCTCGAGGTCATCAAGGTCGGCGGCAGCCCGAACAGTCACCGGCATAAACGCGAAACACGTCAGCACGAGCGTTCCTATTAATACATTCGAATGTTTCATCGTCTTACTCCGTCTAGTTACCCGGTATCCGTTCCGGCAATTCCCTTAAGTTACATCCACCCGCAACCGGAAAGTACGGTCACGGTCTTCGTGTTCGAGGCGGGCAAGCAGTTCGCCACCGACTGGCGTTAAAGCAACCAGCGTTAATGGCAGCAGGTTCTTGCCCTCGTTCAGGCTCGTTTCCCAGGTAATCTCGCGCTGCCCCGGGAAGCCGTCGAGCTCGATTCCATCCGGCAACGATACGGTCAGCATTGCCGAGTCGAGCGCCGTTGCCGAAGCGAAAACGAGATTTACAGTACGCGGTTCTGCGAGCGCCATCGTGACACCAGGGATCGTCATCTCAGCGTCAGGCAGTTGCGGGCCGTTCAGCAGCATGCCTCCGATCATCCAGGCGGCTATCGTTGCTGCGACCGCGGCACCAAATCCCGTCAGCATCCACTTGTTTCGCTGGCGACGAGAACCCTCATGCGTGGCTCGCACCAGGGCCTGGTCGTAGAAAGCTGCGTCTGCTGCTGGCATCGGATAGTCCTTTAAGAGCTCCAGGACCTCCTGGTCCTGCCTGTTTGTGTCTATGTCTGTGTTTGTGTTTTGCATTTTGTGTCCTGCTTGATCTCTTACACGACGGGTGTCAGGAAATGGTTCCGTTCGCGACGAGGATTTCACGTAATCTGGCTCGCGCGCGGTGCAGCCGGGACTTCACCGTGCCGACCGGTACGTCCGTAAGCTCTTCAATTTCCGTGAGTTTGTAGCCCTCCGTGTCATGCAGCAGTACGACGATACGGTGGTCGTCACTGAGCTGGGCCAGGGCCTTATCGAGCTCATTTATGCGTTCGAGGCGTTCGTTGTCGAGTACCGGGTTTTCCGGGCCTGGCAGACCCTCAAGGCCGTCCCCGGCAAGATGCCCCTCGTCAACGGTATGCAAGCGCTGCCGCGCAAAGCGTCGCCGTTCGTCGATGAAGAGGTTGTACATGACGCGGCACAACCATGATCCCGGCTCTTCAATCTCAACAAGGTCGTCGAGTTTGCCATAGGCTTTCAACAGCAACTCCTGGAACAGGTCCTCGGCTTCGGCCTTCGTGCCAGTCAGCCGCCACGCCAGTTGGTACAGGCGATCGAAGTGCGGTCGCACCAGTCGTTCGAATGCCAGGCTTTGTTCGGCGATGCTCATAATGTCGCTGAGTGTACCGCCGCGATTGTCATCAACAAGGATTGGTTTGGCACTTCCTGCTATTCTTTTCGCATGAATCTGATGCGCGAGCTGCGCCGCCGCCGCGTTTTAGGGACAGTGGCGCTGTACATTGTCGCGGCCTGGGTCGGGATACAGGCTGCCTCGGAGCTCTTTCCTGGCCTGGATATTCCTGACAGGGCAATACGATACGTTTGGTTAGCCGCGGTTCTCGGTTTCCCCGTCGCTATCCTGTTCGCCTGGCGCTTTCAGATTACGAGCGAGGGCGTATTCAAGACGCCGCCGGCAGCGGCTGGCGAGGGTGCGGCCAATCTGCGCCTGAACGGCATGGATTTCCTGATGCTCGCAGGGCTCGGCGTGATGATACTGATTATCGGGCTGCGTGCCGTGCAGGACATCCGGCAAACCGACGAGATTTTCGGTGTCAGTGTATTCGGGCGTGAGATCCACCCGAATTCAATCGCAGTACTGCCACTCGACAACCTGACCGGCGATACGGAACAGGTCTATCTCGTAGACGGTATTCATGAGGCAATGACTTCGACGCTGTCGCAGATCAGTGGGCTGCGCGTCAAATCCCGCACGTCCACAGCGACGTACCGGGATTCCGACAAGAGCCTGCCCGATATCGCGGGCGAGCTCGGCGTAGCCAACGTCGTCGTCGGATCGGTGCGTCGCGACGCGGAAACAATACGGGTAACCGTCGAACTCATCGATGCGCGGACCGACGAATACCTCTGGACCAGCACCTACGAGCGCGAACTGCGGGATCTGCTTGCCATGCAATCTGACGTGGCCCGTGAGGTCGCCAGCCAGGTCAGCGTCGAGTTGACACCGGAAGAGCTGGAGAGGCTGGCAGACACGCGACAGGTCGACCCGGAAGTCTATGAAACCTACGTCAAGGGCATGTTCTTCGTTAAGCAGCTCGACGGGCCCGCCATCATGAAGGGCATGGAGTATTTGCACGAGGCGGTGGCAATCGACCCGCGCGAGCCACTCGCCTACGCGGGCCTGGCGCTTGGCTACAACACGATCGGCCACGGCGTGAGCTCCCACGATGCGTTCCCGAAGGCGATCGCAGCGGCAGAGAAAGCCCTCGAACTCGATGAGCTTTCAGGCGAGGCATGGGCCGCGCTCGCCGAGGCGCAGATGTATTACGGCTGGGATTGGGAGGCATCCGAAAAAACTTTTCTGCGCGCCATGCAACTGAGCCCGAGTCTCGACCATGCTTATGCCCACTACGCCTATTTGCTGGTGCTTATGGGCCGCAACGAGGAAGCGATCGAAGTCAGCGAAAAGGCGCGCGATCTGAGCCCGGTCGACCCGCTCTGGGCCGGGTTTACGTCGTGGCTATACTTGCTCGAGGGGAACTTGGACGAAGCGGAGAAGGTGGCCAGAGAGTGCCTGATGTTCGCGACCACCCTGGATCTTTGCCGCTACTCGCTGGGCCAGGTTTACTCGGCGCAAGGCCGCTTTGAAGAGGCCGTCGTGATCCACGAGCAGATCCCGCAAGGGGATCCGTTCCGTAACTGGTCGCTTAGCATCAGTTATGGTCTCGCTGGACGCCATGACCAGGCGCAGGCCGTCATTAACGACCTGTCGGTAAACGCGACGCCCAGGGACCAGTTTCATATTGCGATGGCTTATGCAGCGATGGGCGAAACCGACAATGCCCTGGCCTGGCTCAACACGGCTTACGAAAGCCGCGCTGACTGGCTACCGTGGGTTGTGTTTCCCAATGCCTATGGCGGCCCTGTCGAAACCTTACGCGAGCACCCGGGTTTCAAGGCGATCATTGATCAGATGAATATTCCGGCTGCGCAACCAATCAACCGCTGACAGGCATCTCCCGTACATGAATAAGAATATGCTGCCGGCTATAGCCGGAACCGCAATCGCGATAGTCATTACAACGACAATGGATGCCACTGGCTACTTCATGTTCAGTGCACTGCCATTGTTTCCCCTTGCCGGGCTATTCTGGTACCTGCAGAAGTTCAGTCGTGCCGAGGTCGGTCTCGTGTGGGGTCCGCCATATGCCTACGGGCTGGCGATCGCCTACCCGATTATCGTGCTGGGGCTGATCGGCCTGATCGCGCTCGCAGCCGGTGCGGTCGACACCAGCGAGGCTGACTGGAACAAGACCTTTCTCAATATGGCACTGATGAGCAGCACCGGCGTCATCATGGCCACGATCACCGAGGAAGGCTTCTTTCGTGGCTGGCTATGGGCTGCGCTCAAACGAGCCGGCAAGTCCGACACCTATGTTCTCGTCTGGACGAGCCTCGCCTTCACGATCTGGCACATTGCGCCGATCTCGCTTGATACGGGATTCGACGTGCCGGCGAACGAGATTCCGATCTACCTCGTCAACGCAACACTGTTGGGCCTCATTTGGGGCTTGCTGCGGCAGATATCCGGTTCGGTGGTCGTGTCAGGCGTATGCCATTCAATATGGAATGGCATCGACTATCCGCTCTATGGTTTTGGCGAAAAGGTCGGTGCGCTCGGCATCGAGCAAACGCATATCTATGGACCCGAAGTCGGCGTTGTTGGCGTCGGCGTCAACCTGGTGGTCGTAGGAGCGCTGTTCTACAAGCTCAGCTGGAACAGGAAGTAGTGGTCGACGAGCAACGCCGCGAACAGAACACCAAGGTAGGTAATTGAGAATTTGAAGGAGCGCATCGGCAATACGAGATCGCCAGGGGTGCGCCGCATCTGAATGGCATACCAAAGAAATCTGGCGTCGAGTAGCAGGGCTACCGACAGATAGATAAGGCCACTCATCCCGGTCAGGTACGGGATGATAGTGATCACCACCAGCAATATCGTATACAGAAGAATGTTGAGGCGCGTGTATTCGTCGCCGTGCGTCACGGGCAGCATCGGGATGCCGACTTTCTCGTACTCTTCCTTTCTTGCAATCGCGAGTGCCCAGAAGTGCGGTGGCGTCCATATGAAAATGATGAGAAAGAGAAGCAACGCACTGCTGTGTGTTTCGCCGGTCATGGCTGTCCAGCCAAGCACGGGCGGAGCTGCGCCGGCCGCACCACCAATGACGATGTTCTGAGGCGTCGCGCGCTTCAGAAACACGGTGTAAACGACCGCGTAGCCAATTAATGACGCGAACGTCAGGATGGCCGTAAGCGGGTTTACCAGGAACCAGAGAATGATCATCGCGATCACGCAAAGTACCGACGCAAAACTCAGAGCGGCTTTTTCCGTAAGCTTGCCCTGCGGGAGCGGCCGGCCCCGTGTACGCATCATCAGGATATCGGTACGATGATCGAGCACATGATTGAAGACCGCCGCCGACGAAGACGCGAGTCCAATACCAAGCGTGCCGAAAATCAAAGCAGTCAGGTCGGGCCAACCCGGCACCGAGAGAAACATCCCGACAATCGCTGTGAACACGATCAGCATGACGACACGTGGTTTTGTCAGCTCGTAGTAATCATGCCAGTCAGTGTAAGTTTCTATATTGGTGTTCAATGGTCTCTTCGCTAGCCAATTCGCGACAATCTCAACAGGTGCTTGATGTCATCGACCATTTCGGCCGGATCAAGATCGGGCTGGAAATACATAACGAGATTTCCGTGCGGATCGATCAGGAAGTAACCACCTGCCAGGAGTTCCGCGGGCCGTTTGTTATTCAGCAGGCCACTAAGGCTGCTGTCCTCTATTGTAATCAGGCCGGGGTGCTCTTCAGCGAGAAACACTGTATCGGGCAGGGTGTCGCCGTGCAAGAAGACACGCCTGACACGGTCCATTTCCTTGCCCAGCATCAGCCGTGCCTGACGATAGGTGTACAGCGCACCGCGACATGGGTCGTCACAGCTGGCAGTGTTTGCGTAGATCAATAGCCAGGAGCGGCCTCGCTGTCCGGCCACTGCGAGAGCGGATAGATGATCACTCACGCTTACAATTGGTTCAAGCAGTGCGCCGCTGTTGGTTCGACCGCGGGGCGTATGCGATTCGCCCTGGTTATACATCCATGCCGCAACGACCAGCGGCCCGAGGAAAACGAGAGCGATGAGCAGCAGCTGCAAGCGAGACTTTTTCTGGCTGGGCCCCTGGCTCACGATTCGAGTCCGCGTTTGCGAAAATTCCAGATCAGCAATCCGGCAAGCACGACGCCCATTGCAAACCATTGCAGCGCATACGCGTAGTGCCTCCCTGGGCCCATCTCTTCCGGGATCCAGTGACGGAAGAAGCCGTGGGCATCTTCCGGATCCATGAGAAGAACAAAAGGCTGCACTGGTTCGCCGAGGGCGTCGGAAATCTCATCGAGGATTGGGTAAACCGCCCGCTTCGGCCACTCTGCATCGGCAGGAACAGCCTCGCCCATTCGATAACCCGCCTTCGGCAGCGAGCCGGCGCGGCCTCTCACCGTCACCCTGTCCGGCGGGAGCGCAAGGCTGTCGACATCTATTGCTTCCGTACCTCGTTCGAACCAGCCTCGATTGATGAGCAGTAACGGCGCGCCATCGGCCACGCGCAGTGGTGTCAGGACGTAGTAGCCGAGGCGGCTGTTGATGATGATGTTCTCGAGCAAGAACTGGTGTTCGGCGTCAAAGTGCCCCGTTGCCTTTAGCTTCTGGAATGGCCGCACGTCCACCCCGTCAGACCACGACGAAAATCCGCTTTGCGAGGAAAATGCTTGTTGTTCGGCGCGTTTCTCGAATGCGCGGCTGACTTGCCACACACCGAGCCCAGCAAACTGTACGACGAGGATTGCGCCTATTACGTACGGAATCCAGCCCATGATCTTAGTTTTGATGGCATCGTTCACGATATAATCAGCCCATGAAAGTCGTCGTATTAGTGCTGCTGGCAGCCATCGTCATCGCCCTGTTTTCCGGGCTTTTTTTCCTGGTCAAAGACAAGGACCACCCCAGTTCGCCAAGGTTGTTGACCGCCCTGAAAGTCCGAGTGGGCCTTTCGATCCTGCTCGTGACCGTGCTGGTAGTGTCCTACAAAATGGGCTGGTTGGCTGCCTAGAACTACATCCAGTAGACGAACACATAAAGGCCGACCCAGACAACGTCGACAAAGTGCCAGTACCAGGCGACCGCTTCGAATGCGAAGTGTTTGTCCGGGGTGAAATGCCCCCTCACCACGCGCAACCAGATGATCGTTAGCATGATGGCGCCAATCGTTACGTGCATGCCGTGAAAGCCTGTCAGCATGAAGAACGTCGAACCATAGATGCCGCTCGTTAGCTTCAGGTTCATGTGTTCGTAGGCTTCGATGTACTCAACCGCTTGCATGTACACGAAGATGAAGCCAAGGATAAACGTCAGCGCCAGGAACGTACCGAGAATGCCGCGCTTGCCGGCGAGTAATGCGTGATGCGCGATGGTCACCGTAATGCTACTCGTGAGCAGGATGGCTGTATTAATCAGTGGCAGACCGAACGGACCCATCACCTCGTATTCACCGCCGACCTCACCGGGACCGTTCGTTGGCCAGGTTGCTTCGTAGCCCTCCCACAACAGGAGATTCGTGAAGAAGTTGTTGCTGTCGCCGCCCAGCCATGGCACTGACATGTTGCGGGCATAGAACAGCGCGCCGAAGAACGCCGCGAAGAACATCACTTCCGAGAAGATGAACCAGAACATTCCCATACGGAATGACTTGTCGACCTGGGCGTTATACAGCCCGCCAACGCTTTCATCGATAACCGTGCCAAACCAACCGGTCAGCATGACGACCAAAATGCCCACGCCGGCCATCATGACCCAGAATCCGGCATCGGCGCCGTTCAGCCAGGTTGATACGCCGAGCATCAAAAACAACAGGCCAACCGACCCGACGATCGGCCAGTGGCTGCCATGGGGAATGTAGTAACTATCTTGTGCGGGAGACATAGGTGTTCTCGGTCTTGAATAGGGTGTAGGACAGAGTGATCGTGTCCACGTACTCGGGCAGGTCGGGGTCAACAATAAACTGCAGTGGCAGGGTTCGCGTTTCTAAGGCGGCGAACTCCTGGCTGGTGAAGCAGAAGCACTCGATTTTCTTGAAGTGCTCGTTAGCTGATACCGGCGCCAGGCTAGGCACGGCCTGGCTGGTCAGCGACTGGTTCGAACGGTTGGTTGCCGAGAACGTCGCAAAGTACATCTTGCCCGGATGCACTTCCATGCTGTCGACGTCGGCCGCAAACGACCACGGTGCATACTCGTTGACGGTCGTGACAAATTCGATACGAATCGTGCGCGACTCGTCCGGCTGTTCTATCGCGGCAACAGCCGTGGAATTGGTACGGCCCCCGAAACCCGTGATATCGCAGAACACCTCGTAAAGCGGCGGCAGCACAAGGAAGCCGAACGCGAACATACAGACGGCGAAGGCAAGCAGCCTCGCGGTCAACGCCCGGTTCGAAATTTTTGGTTGGTAGTCGTTCATTGTCTAAGCGCGTAGCACGCCCATCAGGATGAACCCGACGTAAAAGGCAATCGCAATACTAGCCATAATCAGTGCGGTGCGCCGAATGGCCCTGCGTCGTTCGCTGTCGTCGCGTGTCACTCGAAGGCTTCCTCGGAGACGCGCTTGACCGGCGGCGTATCAAATGTGTGGTACGGCGCGGGTGATGGCACGGTCCATTCGAGGCCTCGCGGCGCTTCCCATACCCGGTCGGTCGCTTTCTCGCCCTTCTTCGACGTCAGCAGGACGTAGACGAATATTAATTGCGACAGGCCGAAGCCGATGGCGCCGACACTGGCCATCCAGTTGAAGTCCGCAAACTGCGTCGAGTAATCGGGAATGCGCCGAGGCATGCCGGCAAGGCCGAGAAAGTGCATCGGGAAGAACGTCAGGTTAACGAATATCGTCGACATCCAGAAATGCAGCTTGCCAGCCGTCTCGTTGTACATGTGGCCGGTCCACTTCGGAAGCCAGTAGTACGCGCCTGCCATCAATGCAAATATCGAGCCCGGCACGAGCACGTAGTGAAAATGCGCCACGACAAAGTAAGAGTCATGGTACTGAATGTCGGCTGGCGCAATAGCCAGCATCACGCCAGAGAATCCGCCGATCGTAAACAGGAACACGAAGCCGAGTGAAAACAGCATCGGTGTTTCGAACGTCATCGAGCCGCGCCACATTGTCGCGATCCAGTTGAATACCTTTACGCCCGTCGGGACGGCGATGAGCATTGTTGCGAACATGAAGAACAACTGTCCGGATAGCGGCATACCGACGGTAAACATGTGGTGCGCCCAGACGATGAACGACAGGAAGGCGATACACGATGCGGCGTAGACCATAGAGTCGTGACCGAA
>Ga0209165_10000528_pt1 | contig 13027 bp, 9 predicted proteins | sample tdAd001_FD_187122 | JGI IMG/M metagenome (GOLD analysis project Ga0209165, IMG submission 187122) | Marine sediment microbial communities from the Atlantic coast under amendment with organic carbon and nitrate - tdAd00.1 (SPAdes)... | ecosystem: Environmental > Aquatic > Marine > Coastal >... | reverse complement strand
TATGCTTTTTAGGAGGGACATGGCCATGGTGAAGTGGTCTTCTAGGACTTCGAGGAGGAACTCCTGATCGATGCGGAAGGCGACTAGGTCTTCGGCGACTTCGGCTCGGAACCAGCGCCGTTCGTCGGCCATGGCGTCGATGGCGCCTACGGAATCGCTTGGACCCAGCTGGAAGTGTTGATCTGGATTCGTGGCTCGGCAGTCCACGACGCCGCGGAGCGGGAGAAGGAAGTATGTGCTCCGATCGCCGACGTTCCAGAGGACTTCGCCTTTGGGAAGATGGACCTCTTGCACGTCGCGCGCGAGGTCGGCGATCGCGTCGATCTCGCTGTCGCCGAACGAGAATGTCTTTCGAAGGAATGCCATTCGCTCGACGAGATCGAAAGGTCGATTGGGAAAGGCAAACGGTTCTGACACGGGACCGAAGCCGGCGCTTGGTCCGAGCTTGCGTCGTGATTCGAGCACCTCGCGGCTGGTTCCTCGGAGCACGCGCTTGAGCAGCACGAAATGATCTTCGAAAATCTCTTGCGAATCTTCGACCGCGATCGCGAGCGTGACCATGTCTTCGAGCGCGATGCAGTCGTAACCCAGCTCTTCACCTGCGAGCGCGCTCACCCCGCCCACCACGCTGCGCGGGCCCAAGCGGCGCACCGCCCTGCCGTTGCGGATGATCTCGCACTCGCCGCTCACTACGTATTGAATCTCGAGTGCAGGGACTCCGCTTCGGTAGAGGTAATCACCTTTCGCAAAAGATCGTTCGCGCGTGTTCGCCGCGATGACTTGGGCGACTTCCGGCGGCACCTCCGCGAGCCCCGGCATCGTTCGCAGGAACAAAAAACGCTGAAATCGATCCATTTGCAAGGGTTTCGTGGAATTTTCAGACAAGTCCCCGCACCTCCTGCGCCGTACCTTGGTCGAGCTCTCTCGTGTGGTGAGTCGCGATCCCTCGCACGACTTCGCTCCGGTCCTGCATCATCTGCCCGACCGCCTCTTCGTGAGATATCTGGCGTACGGTTGCGCCGAGCGCTGCCGCCGCGACACGCGCACGTCGCGCAGGTGGTTCGCCGTCGTCGATGAGACTCAGCACGGCTTCGCGAAACGAACCGGGCAATGTCGCTTCCAACACCTCATGACCTGCGGCTTGCAGCCGCGCGTTGTCACTCGTTACGCCGCGCCAAACCAAAGTGAAATTTTCCTCGGGATACCGGAGGCCCATCAGTCCGAACGCGCGCTCGAGGGTTGCCCGTTCTTTGTCTTGCAGCGCCACCCGCAAGAGCTCGGCGTCGGTCGTTTCCGCCGTTCCATTGCTCTCGATCGCTGCGCGCCATTGGAGAAGTTGGACGACGCGTAGCAAGCTTCCCCTGAGCTGCTCCTGCAAGAGCGCGTCGTCGAGGACCATCGACGGTTGTGTGGCCTGCAAGCGACCGAGTGCCCGCAAGATCCTCAGCCGCACGCCGCCTTCGCGTTCCCGTTCCAAGTGCTGGAGTAGAATATCGGCAGCGTCCTGAGACTCGAACAAGATGATCGTATGAGGAATGCGCCGGCGTACCTTTCGAGGGGTCGACCGATCTCTGAGTGCGGCGTCGAGCGCGAGTAGCGCCTCAGGCCCGATGGCCACGACGGCCTTTCGCGCTGCAGCGCGCAGGTCGGAGCTTCCCAAGAGCGGTAATAGGTAGGGCAAATAGAGCGCGTCGGGGCTCGCCTCCATGGCCCGCAGCGTGTCGAGCCGTACCGAGTCGTCGTCGCTCGCGATGAGCTTGATCAAGGCCTCGTGAAAGATGGGGCCACCCTCGCGCCGAATCGCGCGCGCGAGGGACGATTGCGTTCGCGGGTTCTGTGAGCCGGTCCACTCGTCGAGCTTCGACGCCGACACGGCGGCGCCGTCTCCGGTTTCGTGGTTCAGCGACAGGAGCCCCACCAGCGCGGTGGCCCGAACGATCGAGGCTTCGAGGTCGAGTTTTTCTTCCAAGAGCTTCCGGCTTGGAACGACTGCCGTCAGTGCCCGTAGCGCGGCTGCGCGGACGTCGGGATCGTCATCGGAGAGCATGCGCTGAGCGACTGGGATGAAGCGGCGATCGGTTGCCTCGGCGAATGCCTCTAGCGCACGGCTACGGACCGCGGTCGACGGATGGTAGAGCACCAGCACTGGAATCAGGTCGGCCTTTCCGTGCCGATCGAAGATATCGATCGCAGCGAGCACTTCCGGATCCTGGTCGCTGTTCAGCGCGTTGAGCAGAACGTCGAGCGAGTGACGATCCAACTCCTCGAGCTCGAGCTGGGTGTCGATGGCGCCCTGACGGAGTCGCGCACGAAACTGGTCGACGTATTGGCGTCGCGTCGACATGATCGCCACGACCCATGCGGCAACGAGGAACACCAACATCACCCCAAGCTGCTGTGTGGTCAGGCCCACGCCGACCGCCGCGATGATCAGCAATGACGCGACCGCCTGCCCGACGCGGTGGCCGAAGACTTCGATGATGCCCTTGGCCCGCTCGCGCCGCCTACTGTCGAGCGGCAGATAGAGCACTTCGACCGCGCTGCGGTAGAGGGTGTGGCGCAAGCTTCCGTCGACCGCTTTGAGCGCCACGGCAAAGGGCAGGACTGGTCCGAGCGCGAGGCCGATCGCGCCGCCGAAGATCAGAATCGGCAGTAAGGCAGAGGTCCGGTGGGCGCCAAACGCTCGAAGGAGCCACCCGGCCCCAACGACCTGAACCAACAGGGCCACCGTGTTGAGACCGAGATAGAAGCGCGCGAAGAATGGGCCTAGTCCCTCGGCCGGAATGTGGTCCGCGACGGTGCTTTTAAAGACGAAGTCCACGACCGTGAGCGCGATCGTTCCCATCAAGACAAGCGTCAGAACCCGCGAAAGGTAGCTATCTCGAAGAAGCCAATCGAGCGAACGTCCCTGCTCGGACGAAGGCTGATCGGTCACGGCGTCGCTCGGCATTTTCCATAGAAACGGGGTCGACGACGCGAGTGCCAAAATCACCGTTGCTGCGAGCACGAGCTCGAAGGGGGAAGCCACTCGGAGCAAGCCCTCCGCGAGCAACGACCCCAGGGTGGCGCCTGTCACGCCGCCCGCCGCAATGGCGGGAAAGATGCGTTTCGCCTGGGTCACGGTCACCGCGTCGTCCAGCAACAGCCAGAACTCGATCAGGACGACGGTGATTAGGAGACCCGTCCAGACGTAGAAGCCAAACGGCGCCCATGCGCCCATCTCGTCGAGGAGGGCCCAGAAGCCGAGTGTGACCAGAGAGCCAAAGGCGAGCGAGGCCGCCAATAGCGTTCTTCGATCACGCACGTGCCGCAGCACGCGTTCGTGGACCTTGAGCTCCAGGATTGCGAGCAGGGCGATCGCCAAGTAGGCGCGCGGCAGATGGGTCGCCGGCAAACTCGTCAGGAACAGCGTATCCCGCGCAGTCTCCATGACCGAGTGGGCAGCCATGATCGCCAGCAAGCCGATGAAGCCCACGGCGAGGTTCCTGCGATCCTCTCGGCGAATGGAAAAACGCATGTGTCAGCCGCAACCTACCGTCAAAATCGGCACAAGCACATTATCTAGTGCGCCCGAAGCTTCCGACAAGGCAGCTAACTACGGCGCAGGGATTCGAGCTCTTCGAGGGAGCGTGGCCAGTCCCCCTTGAGCAGCCTCGAAAGTGCGCGATCGGCGAGGAGCTTCCCACCGGTTTGACATGTTGCACAGTAGTTGGTTTCGCGATCCGTGAAGACGATTCGTTGGATGGGATCGCCACATGCCGGGCATGGTTCACCGTACTTGCCGTGTGCTGCCATCTCCGGGCGAAATGCGGTGACCTTTTCGGGAAAATCATCGCCATGTTGCTCGAGCAATCGCGCTACCCATTCCGACAGCACCGCCTGGGTTGCGTCGTGCAGACGCCGAACCTGTTCCTCAGTCAGCCGCTGAGTCCAAATCAACGGGGAGAGCTTTGCGCGGTGGAGGATTTCGTCGGAATACGCATTTCCGATCCCACTGAAGATCCGTGGATCGGTCAGTGCACGCTTCACCGTGTGATTCCGCTCGACCAGCGCGTCTCGAAAGCTGGCGCCCTCGATCCCCAAGGGTTCAATTCCCCCGGGGTCGTGTTCGAGTAGCGCGTTCTGCCCGCGGCACACGTGGAGCGCGGCACGCTTCTTCTTGCTTGCTTCGGTTAGCAGTAGCGTCCCGTTCTCGAAGTCGAACGCCCCGAGGCCCAGTCGGCCGGGGATCTTGTGCCCCCGTGACTTCCACCGGAGCCGACCGGCGATCATCAGATGCAACACGATGTACAGGTCGTCTTCCAGGACGAAGACGACCCGCTTGCCGAGCCGGCGCACGTCGAGCACCCGCTTCCCCTCCACCGCGTCGATCGATGGCTCCACGCTCCTCAGCACGAATGGCGACGCGAGGCGCACGCGCTCGAGCACGTTGTCGACCACGCGTGAGCGCAGCGCATGACGGTACAGCTCGATGTCGGGGAGCTCGGGCATGGCTATCGGAGGCGGGGGTCGAGCCGGTCTCGCAACCAGTCGCCCGTCAGATTGAAGCCCAGCACGGTCAGCGCGATCGCGCCGCCCGAGAACAGTGCGACGTGCGGGAAGCGCAGCAGTACGCTCGTGCCCTGATCGAGGAGGGCGCCCCAGGACACCGCTTTTCCGGGTCCGAGTCCGAGGAACGACAACGTCGATTCCGCCAGGATCACCACGCCCAATCCGGTGGTCGCTTGAATGACGAGTGGCCCGAGCAGGTTGGGAATCACGTGCCGGCTTAGCACCTCGTGTGTTGGTACCCCGAGCGCGCGCGCCGCTTCGACGAACTCACGCTCTCTCAACGTCAGCGTTTCGGCGCGTGCCAGGCGTGCGTACAGCACCCATCCGTTGATCGCGAGCGCGACAATCAAGTGCATCAGACCCGGCCTAGCAACCAGGGCGAGAACAGCGATGTTCAGCACGATCGCCGGAAAAGCTTGTACCAGGTCGGCGATCCCGGTGACCACGTGGTCGGTGAGCCTCCCGGCGTACCCCGCCCACGTACCGACTAAGGTGCCAAATACGACCGACACCCCGACGACGACGATTCCCACGATCGCGGCGAGCCGTGCGCCGTGCAGCAACGCACTCAGGATGTCGATCCCGTTGTCCCCGGTGCCGAGCAGATGCGTCCACGAGGGGGGTTCGTACTCGTGCAAGAGGTCGATCACGAGTGGATCGTAGGGAGCAATCCACGGACCGATGACCCCCAACACGAAGAAGCCGATCACGATCACCAAGCCGATCGGGGTCTTCCGAAGACGGGCGCGGACCCTCTTCACGACAGCCTCACCCTCGGATCCACCACTCCGTACGCCAAGTCCACCGCGAGGTTCACGACGACGTAGATCACCGCGATGATGAGCACGCACCCCTGAACCACCGGGATGTCGCGGGCGAAGAATGCGTCGAGAAACAGAGTTCCGAGCCCGGGTCGCTCGAAGATTTTCTCCGTGACCACCGTGCCGGAGAGCAGTGCACCGAGCTGAGCAGCGCCGATCGTCATGACAGGGAGCAAGGCGTTTCGAAGCGCGTGCCGGAGCAGCAGCGGGACCGAGGGAACTCCTCGGGCGCGCGCCGCGGTGATGTACTGCTGGGCGAGCACCTCGATCATCGCTGCGCGGGTTTGCCGGGTCAGTATGGCCGCGAGCGCAGTCCCGATCGTGATCGCAGGCAGGATCAACGCCTCGGGACCGGCGAGGTCGTCGCCCGGCAAGGGCAGCCAACCAAGTTTGACCCCAAACGCGAGGATCAGTAGAGGGCCGAGCCAGATGTTTGGGATCGCCAAGCCCGCCACGGCCACCGTCGATGCGATCTTGTCCCAACCCCCGCCTGCGTTAGCTGCGGCGATAGCGCCCAGCGGAATCGCCACGAACCACGCCACGAGCAACGCGGCGAGAGCGAGCACGATCGTGTACGGCAACACGGCGCGCATCATCGACCAAACCGATCGATCGGGCTGCCGGAACGAGGTGCCCATGCTGCCGTCGGCCATGTCACCGAGGAACGACAGGTACTGCTCTGCGACGGGCTGGTCGAGGTTGAGCGCCCGTCGAAGCTCGGCTTTCTCTTCGGGGCCCGCTTGATCGCCGAGGATCGCCTCCACCGGGTCGCCCGGGATCAGGCGCACGAGCAAGAACACGATCGTCACCAGACCGACGACGGTCAGCAGTGCCCGCAAGAGGCGACTCACTAGATACCGCAAGAGGCCCGGAGACATCATCCGGGCCATACTACGCTCGATCCGCTCCGGCGTCGGTTTCCCTGCCGGATTGGGCTACAGACCCCCGTCGAGCTCCGCCTGCGTTAGCGCGTCCGGCTGAGGGCTGTCCGGGGACAGGGCCACGCAAATCTTGTCGTCGGCTGTGTTGGCGTCGAGGTCGATGATGCGTGCGACCCGTTCGTCCGCCGGCAGGTTCGGGTCGTAGTCCCCGCTCGTCGTGATCTGACTCGGCAAGACACAGGCGTAGTCGAAGCGGCAGTTGCCGGTGTCATTGCAGGTCTTCATACACCAGGTTTCCGCCGTGCGGCTCGGGATGAAGCGCCACTCGACACAGGCCCCCTCGGGACAGGTGTCCGGGTCGCACGAAAAGACGGTGCAATAGCCGCCTGGCTGGGCTAAATCGCACTGCCGTTCACCGGTCACCGAGCAGTCGGTGGAGCTGCCGCAGCTGTCCCCGATGTGCTGCTTGCACCCCGCCACGCAAAGGCCGGCCAGCAATAAGATAATCGCGCGTCCCATTGTCAGCGGCGGAGCATACGGGACGCATCGGGCGATCGCCAATCGCTCTGCGCCGGCGCCAATGAGTGTTAGATTCCCTCCGTATTGGGACGTTTTTGGCTGGGGACGGGGCTCGCATTGCTCGTCGGCGCTGGGGCGCTGGCCGAGGAGGGGCTCGAACGTGTCGCGTCCCTCGTCCGGACTGGCGACGATCGGGGCGCCCTCACGCAGATCAACCTTCTCCCGAACCACGATCGCGACTCAGACGCGCTGCGCTATCTCGAAGGTCGGCTGCTTTCAAACGTTGGCCGACCGTGCGATGCGATGGACAAGCTCGCGCGAACTCCGGCGACGCTCCCCGAGGCGATGCGCCATGACTCGATGCGCCGATGGGCAAGCGCTGCAGCGCAATGCGGGCACTGCGCCGACGCGCGACCGGTACTGCTGCACACCCCGTCGAGTGACATTGCGGTGACTCGCCGCGACCGCGCGATCGCTGCGGATTGCGCGGTTCAGCTCGGCGAGCTGGAGGTCGCCGCCGAGGAGCTCGCAAGGCTTACGCGCCGAAAACACGGTGTCAGCAATCGTGTCGCGCTGCTCGCGATCTTGTCGGATGTCTATGCCGAGCTCGGGCGTCCTGATGACGCCAGAGACGCCGCACTGCAAGCGTGGAAGTCGGCCGTTCAACCCGGGCAGCAGAGCGCCGCTCGCAAATTGCAACAGCGCGCGTCGCCAAGCGCTGCGGACCGGATCTCGCGCGCTGAGGAGCTGATGGACGCGCGCCGATTCGGCAGAGCGGTCGAGGAGCTCGAGGAACTCGACGTGGGAGATGACGGTGCGCTCGATGCGCGCTGGCGTCACGTGTACGGCATGGCCCTCTTTCGAATGCGCACGCGTTACCTCGACGCAGCACGCGTTCTGTACCAGTCCGCCTTGCTGCACGGCGAGCACGAGATCGAAGATGCATTTCATTCCGCACGTGCGCTGTCACGCGCGGACCAAGACGCTCGCGCGATTCGCTCGTATCGGCGGTTTGCCCAACGCTACCCTCGCAGCACACGCGCCCCCGAGGCCCGATTCCTGGCCGCGTGGCTGGAGATCCGACTCGGTCGCACGAACGGTGAAAGGCAGATGGAGCGTCTCGTGCGAGGAAAGTCTCAAGTACGCGGGCGGTGGCGCCGTTCGGCCGTCTGGGAGCTCGGCTTTCGCGCGTTCGAGACACGCCGCTACGCCCGAGCGGCTCACTATCTTTCTCAGTACACGACGCTGGTTACCGACTCGATGGAGGAGGCGCGCGGCCTCTATTGGCTGGGACGCTCCTATCGGCGTGGACCGAAGGCGATTGACGCCTATCGCAAGGCCATCGCTGTGGAGCCGTTGCACTGGTATGCCGTTTTGGCGGCCGGGCGGCTCAAGCGGCTAAAGGTGAAGCCACCAACTCCGTTTGAGAATGCGACCTCACCAAATGCAGTCGAGGTTCCAAACACTTATCTGCCGGTGCCGGATACCTTCGAGGCCTATCGACGCCTGGGGTTGGACCTCGACGGTGTCGCGTGGCTCAGCGCTCACGAGAACGCGCTCGTCGCGGAGTATCCCAAACCACAACGTATCCCGCTTCTCGCCAAGCTCTATCGAGACGCGGGTGCCTATCGCGACGCGCTCCTCATTGCGCGTCGACGCATGGTGTATCTCCATAGTGACCCGTCCGAACACCGTTGGTGGTGGGACGCTGCGTATCCCATGCCGTGGCGGTCCGTTGTCGACGAACACCGCGCTGATCTTCCGCGCGCGTTGGTCTACGCGACCATGCGTCAGGAGAGCGGCTTTCGTCCCGAGGTCGTCAGTCGGGCGGGCGCCGTCGGTTTGATGCAGTTGATGCCGGAGATCGCGACGAAGCTCGCAGGCAAGTCGGTTACCCGGTACATGCTCCGCGTACCCGAAACCAATATTGCGCTCGGGCTCCAAGAAATGACCGCCCTCGCCGCGGACTTCGACGACGTCTACCCCCTGAGCATCGCCGCCTACAATGCAGGGAAGAGTCGAGTGAGACGTTGGCTCAAAGAGAGCAAGAGGATGGAGCTCGACCGCTTCGTCGAGCGGATCCCGTTCAACGAAACGCGCAACTACGTGCGACGGGTGACCACGCACTACGCGCGATACTCCTATTTGGACGACCGAGAGGCCGGTTGGCCCGAACTGCCCGCGTTCGTTAACCCCTGATTTGCTCCTCTTCGCTCCTTCGACAGACTGTTTCGAACGATTTGGGTTGCTCGTGATCGGGTCGAAGGCCAAGAGATCGTCCGATCCGCTGGGACTTTCGGCAATCGTCTCTTGGGGTGTGTGAACACGAATGAACTTCATGGCTGCAGGGCTCTCCGACGTCGGACTTCAGCGAGAGCACAACGAAGATAGCTACTGCATCTTGTCCAAGCATCGCTTGTTCGTGGTCGCCGATGGCATGGGGGGCCACCGCGCCGGCGACGTCGCCAGCCACATGGCAACGACAGAGATGGCAGCGTTCTTCGATGCGACCAGCGTCGACGGTGACAGTGTCGAATGGCCGGCCGACGAAGACTCGCGGTTGACGCCCGACCAGAATCGCCTGGTGTCAGCAGTGAAGCTCGCGAACCAACGCATCTTCCAAGCGTCGGTTGGCAACCGCTCGGTGCAAGGGATGGGTACGACTGTCGTCGGCGCTTTGTACGCACGCCACGACCGGAAGATTCACATCGCGCATGTCGGGGACAGCCGGGCGTATCGGGTTCGCGCGCGCGATATCACACAGCTCACGCGCGACCATTCCTTGCTGAACGACTACTTGCTCGTCATGCCGAATCTGACGGATACCCAGCGAGAACGCCTTCCGAGCAATGTAATCACACGGGCGCTTGGGATGCAGGATGGTGTCGCCGTTGATCTGTATTTTGAAAATGTCGAGCCTGGCGACGTCTACTTGCTTTGCTCCGATGGTCTCAACGGGATGGTGGGCGACGACCGCATCCTCGACATCATCGACACTGCCGCATCCGACGTGGAGACGGCCGCGAAAGCACTCGTTGCCCAGGCCAACCAGAACGGCGGCGAGGACAACACCACTGTGGTCGTCGTTCGAATCACCGAGTAACCATGTCGAAGAGTCTCGCGATTCGGCAGTTGCTAGACTGTCCGAAAAAAGAATTCTGGGATCGAATCTTCGGCAGCGAAGATTTCAATAACTACTTGTACGAGGGCCTCGGCTTCGAGTACGAGCTTCAGGAGTGGAACCCTGAGACCGGCTACCGGCGTGCCAAGATCTGGCCCACACGTCAGATGCCGAGAGCCGTCGCGAACGTGCTCGGCAACCGGTTCAGTTACGTCGAAGAGGGGACGTTCGACGCTGAAGCCGGGTGCTACGACTTTCGCGTGATCCCTTCGGCGGTGACCGACCGCATTCGGGTCCGAGGCACGGTCACGGTAGAGGCGGTCTCAGATCATCAATGTGAACGATGTGTCACGCTCGAGATCGGAGCGGATATAGTGGGCCTCGGGCGACTCATCGAGGCGTACTTCGTAACTTCGACCCGAGAACAGTACGCGAAGAACGCAGCCTTGGTGAACGAATACCTGGCGAGCTCTCGCTAGTGACCCGCAGGTCGGCCGCCCTTGCGGGGATCGCTCGCGGCGTGAAGGTGGCGCTCCGGCGAGTGCTCGATTTGGATTGCTTGCACGTTGGCGACGTTGTGAATCGGATCGATCTGGTGGCCACGGGCGCGAAGCGCGTCTTGCAGTACCGGGTCTAGAGGCGCGACTGTCTCGACGCGAAGCGCTTCGGGTGCGCCTTGGTGGTGAACGCGCGGGGCCGCCACGGCCTCGCCCGCGTTCATGCCGTGCAACAAAACGTTCATCGCGACCTGCTGCGTGGCGGTCACGATCCGGCTTCCCCCCGACGCACCGACGCAAAGCACTGGCTTGCCGTTCTCGAGCACGATGGTGGGCGACATCGTCGACACCGGACGCTTCCAGGGTCCCGGTAGATTCCGGGCGCCCCCAACCAGTCCGAACGCGTTGGCCTTCCCGATGCCGCTCGCGAAGTCGTCCATCTCATCGTTCATCACGATGCCACCTCCGGTGAACCGTGCGCCAAAGGGAAGGTTCACCGTCGTCGTGATCGAGGCGACGTTGCCCTCCGCGTCTACCACGCAAAGGTGTGAAGTCCCGGCGTTATCTGGAGCCGCAACTCGAGTTTGGGGCCACTCGACGGGCAAAGCGTAGTCGGTGCTCGGGTGCGCCTCACCGTCAGCTGCGAGCTCGGCGCGCTTGGCGATGCGGGACGGGGCCATGATCTTTTCGAGCGGTAGGATCACCTGGTCCGGGTCGCCGAAATAGCGCTGGCGATCGAGGAACGGCCCTTTCCAGGATTCGGCCATCGCATGCAGGAGCGGCGCGCCATAAACTGGTTCCGACCCCGCCGCCTGTTCCAGGATCGAGAGGCTTTGAATCATCGTGAACCCGCCCGCGCTCGGGGGAGGCGCCGTCACCCAGCGATATCCGAACGCCGTCGTGTCGAGCGGCTCGCGCGTTCGTACCCGATAGGCGTACAGGTCTTGCAAGGTCATGATGCCGCCTTGCTTCTGAACGGCGGCCACCATCTCTTGGCCGATGAGGCCGCCGTAAATGACCGCCGCACCCTTTTCGGCAAATGCCCGCAGCACACGTGCCAAGTGGGGACGACGCAACGTCGCCCCGGGTTGCAGGTCCCACTTCGCCATCACCGGGTCTTTGCGGAGCTGAATCTCGAAGGCGCTTCCCATCGCGCCGAGAGCATCACTCACCACGAAGCCCTCTTCGGCCAAACGAAGGGCCGGCGCGATGACCTCGCGCAAAGAGAGGTTCCCAAAACGCGTGACCAGCGCCTCAATTCCCGCGGGCTCCCCCGGGACGCCCGCGGCGAGGCCACCCAGCTGAGAGGGGGAGCTCGCTGGGCCCTCTCCGCGCTCGCTCTCGATCTCGAACATCGTCCGGGTCGCCGCACGCGGGGCACGCTCGCGGAAGTCTAGAAACGTCAGTGAGCCGTCCTTGGCGCAATAGTAGAGTGCGAAGCCTCCGCCCCCGAGACCGCTGCTCGCCGGATTGACCACACCGAGGGCCAGCATGGTGGCTGCAGCCGCGTCGGCCGCGTTGCCCCCTGCCGCCAAAATCTCGGCGCCTACCTTCGAGGCTTCCGCGTGGTCGGCGGCGACCGCGCCGCGCCGGAATACCGCTTCGTGCCCGGGTCGGGCGGGTGAGTTCGCACCAACGAGGCCCGTGATCAGGAACGCCGAAACGCACCACAACACGATCAAAAGCGAGCGCTTCATCGCTCGCACCTTGCCTCCAAACCTGCGGGGATGCTACCGCAGAGTTTGATGCGCCTCGTGTTCGTGATGGACCCCGTGTCGACGGTCATCGTCGACGAAGACACCAGCTTTGCCTTGATGCTGGAGGCGCAGGCTCGCGGCCATCGGGTCGAGCACTGCCTGCCGAGCGATGTGGGGCTTCGTGGTCGCCGGGTCGTTGCTCGAGTTCGCCGGGCTTCGATGCAACTCGATGTCGAAGAACCGATCACCTTGGGCGAGCCGGAGGACATTGACTTGGTGGACGTCGATGCGGTGTTCATCCGCAAGGACCCACCCTTCGACGACGCTTACCTGTGGTTGACGCTCGTTCTCGATCACCTGGAGGGCAGCACACTGGTGGTGAACAACCCGCGCGGGCTGCGCGAAGCGAACGAGAAACTCTATGCACATCACTTTCCGGAGATCGTGCCGCCCACGATCATGACGAGTCACAAGGACGAGATTCTTCGATTCTTGAGCGACGTTGGTGGCAAGGCTGTCATCAAGCCGATCGACGGTCACGGCGGTGAAAGCGTCTTTCTGCTCACCAACCGGGACAGCAACCTCAATGCTTTGATCGAGTCCGTCACCCATCTGGGCGCGCGGAATGCGATCGTACAGGCACTCATCCCAGAGGTGTACGACGAGGGGGACAAACGAATCCTTCTCGTGGACGGTGAGCTTCTCGGTGTCGTCGGGCGCGTTCCAAGCAAGGGCGACCTCCGGAGCAACGTGCACGTCGGAGGCTCAGCGGCACCGGCGGAGCTTGCCGATGCGGACCGGACGATCATCGAGACCATCGGTCCTCGCTTGCTCGCCGATCAGCTCTTCTTCGTCGGCCTCGACGTCATTGGCGGCAAGCTCATCGAGGTGAACGTCACCAGCCCGACGCTTCTTCAACAGATGTCGCGGCTCTGCGGGG
>Ga0209165_10000525_pt1 | contig 13048 bp, 11 predicted proteins | sample tdAd001_FD_187122 | JGI IMG/M metagenome (GOLD analysis project Ga0209165, IMG submission 187122) | Marine sediment microbial communities from the Atlantic coast under amendment with organic carbon and nitrate - tdAd00.1 (SPAdes)... | ecosystem: Environmental > Aquatic > Marine > Coastal >... | reverse complement strand
AGCCTGCGAGCCATTCTGTACATGGATGAGATTTTTGGTTACATGCCACCGGTCGCGAACCCGCCGTCAAAGAAGCTGTTCCTGACCCTGCTCAAACAGGCCCGGGCCTATGGCCTCGGCCTCGTGCTCGCCACGCAAAACCCCGTCGACCTTGATTACAAAGGCCTGTCGAACACGGGCACATGGTTCATCGGTCGCCTGCAGACAGAGCGCGACAAGGCGCGGGTCATGGAGGGTCTCGAGGGTGCCAGCGACGGCAACTTCAACAAACAGGCGATGGAGCGAACGCTGGCCGGTCTCGGTAAGCGCCGCTTCCTGTTGCACAACGTTCACGAGGATGGAGCGGTTGTCTTCGGCACGCGCTGGGTTTTGTCTTACCTCGCAGGTCCGCTGACGCGCGACAACATCAGGGCGTTGATGTCAAAGGCGAAAGCAAAGGTTGCGGCGACTGTTCGCAAAGTAAGTAAACCAAGACGGCGTGCTGATGCCGTGGCGCCCTCGCTACCTCCGGCAGTCGAGCAGGTTTTCGTGCCCACTACAGCGGACGATGTCGTTTATCATCCGCGATTGATTGCGGCGGCCGACATGCTGTTCAACAGCGCCCGCTATCACATCGAAGAAGAAAAGAGCGCCTTGTTTGCGGTCGAATTCGAAGACGGCCCGGTAAACGTCGACTGGGATAACTGCGACACACTTTCCCTGGGCCTCGATCAGCTGCAAAGCAACGGCAATGATGCCGGGGCGTTTGCCGCATGCCCGTCCTGCGCGGCTGTTGCAAAGAACTACACTGCGTGGGGTCGCGTGTTCAAACAATGGGTGCGGCAAAACGAAACCATTACGCTGTATCGCAGCAAAAAATTCGCGCTCACATCCGAGGCCGGCGAAACGGAAGGAGACTTTCGCGCTCGCCTGCAGGTGGCTGCCAATGAAAAACGCGACCAGGCTGTCGCGAAAATTCGCAAGCGTTACGCGTCGAAAACGACGACTTTAGAAAACCGTCTGTTGCGTTCACAGCAGGCTGTAGAGCGCGAGTCACAGCAGGCCAGCAAGAAAAAGCTCGACACAGCTGTGTCCTTCGGTACCGCCATTCTCGGCGCGCTGCTCGGGCGCAAGCGCATATCAAGCACGTCGGCGGGCAAGTTTGGTACCGCCATTCGTTCTGCCAGCGGCGCGCGAAAGGAGTCGGCCGACATCAAGCGTGCAGAAGCAACGGTGCGAAAGGTGAAAGCAGACATAGAAGCATTGAGTCGCGAGCTCAAGAAAGAGGTCGCCGCACTCGAGACTGGCTTTAATGCTCAGTCCGAAGAATTAAAAGAGATCGTGGTTCGCGCCAAGACGACCGATATCCATGTGCCGTTGGTTGGTTTGGCGTGGATGCCTTACAAAACGGATGAGGGCGGGCGCCTGACACCCGCGTGGTAGTTTGTCGCCCGCTGGGGCGGGCTCCTACAGTCAGTCCCCGGCGCACGCGCCCGCGTACGCTTTCGTAACGCCGGCGTTCTCAATCTGGCACTCGTTTTCATAGGTAACACCATCGATGCCACAAACCGGCGCGAACTCGCGCGGGCAATTCTTGCCTTGCCCCTCGCAAACGCCGGCATAGTCGATACGCACACCACGGCGCTCCGCCTGGCAAGCATTGCTGTAGGTCAGGGCATCAGCCCCGCAGACCGGCACGAAGATTGTAGGGCAGGCGCGAACATTGCAGATGCCCTGCGTAAAAGCGAGCACGTCGTCCCTGTCGGCATGGCAGGCATTGTCATAGGTCACACCATTCGCACACACCGGCGCGAACACCTTCGGACAGTTGTCGACATCGCATAAGCCGATCCGCTGGACGGGCACGCGTTCGGCATCCGCCTCACAGCGATTTATGTAGGTTCTGCCATTCATTCCGCACACCGGGTCTTCGACGCCTGGACAGCCGTTCGGCGTGCATTCGCCGAGGCCGGCCACCTGAACGCCGGAAAGCCGTGCGAAACATTCATTAATATAGGTTGTGCCGTTAATCCCGCAGACAGGATCATAGGTTTCGCCGCAGCCTGACTCACCGCCGGCACACATGCCCAGGCTGGCCACGTCCACGCCGGCCGCCCCTGCAACGCAATCGTTGCTGTAGGTCTTGCCGTCGATGCCGCACACGGGATCGTATTGCATCGTGCACGCAACGTCCTTGGAGATGGGCGCTTCTTGCGCATCGGCAGTTACTGCGAATGACAGTGATATGGCGAGTATTGCCGCCTGAGTTAAAACGAGAGTCTTTTTCATCAGCCAGTGCTTTTGTTTACCCCATACATTTTAGAACACTTTGATCAGATACGGTTCCTTTGTGCGTGCAATAAAACGCTGATTGTCACCAGATCAATACCCTCAGCTGCCAGTTTCGGCAGCTCCCGCTCCAGCACTTCCAGCGTCTCCGGAAACGGGTGCCCGATCGCGACAGCATTGCCCTTGCGCCGCGCCAGTGCCTTGAGGCGCTCCAGCTCCCGGACCACCGCTTCGATTGAGCGATCGTGATCCAGAAACACGTCGCGCCGGGTGGCGCTAACGCCTTCTTCGGCGGCCACTTTGAGCGCGATGCTGTCGGGGGTCGTGTAGCTATCTATGAAAAACAGATCGCCCCGTTCGCGAATCTCCTGCATTAGCCATGCCATGTGTCCGGGGTGGCGCGTCAACAGGCTGCCGCGGTGGCTGCTAACCCCGATCGCAAACGGCACTGTCTCAATGGCGTCCGCAAACGTCGTCCGAAATACATCGTGACTCATGTCGAGTGTAACGCCGCCCGGCTCTGCGGGACCTTCATAGTTGACCGCTTCAAGCGGCAGGTGCATTAGCACCTCTTTGCCTCTGTCATGCGCGAATCTGGCAAGCCTGCGACTGTGTGGCGTCCCAGGTAGTACGGCAAATGTGATCGGACCGGGCAATTGAATAGCGCGCCGACCAGGCTCGAGCTGGTACCCGAGGTCATCAATAATTATGGCGATACGAGGCTGCGGTTCGGCAGAGCCCTGAGCGGTTAGCAGCGTGGCGACTGCGACGATCAGGAGCCGGCAGCGACTCATCGAGCGTTGCTGTGCATCACACGCTGTTGTTGCAGCCGGTCAACGGCGGCCACGAGTTGCGAATCCAGTTCGCGATCGATAATTCCCGTCAGGCTCAGATCGGGGAAGCCCGGCGCATCCTCAACGAAGACGTCCGGCGTGATACCCGTCTCATGAATTGAGTCGCCGGACGGCGTGTAATATCGCGACGTCGTCAGCTTGATGGCCCTGCCTTTGGACAATGGCATAACCGTTTGTACAAGCCCTTTGCCGAACGTCGGCGTGCCTACTACCGCGGCGCGACCGTGATCCTGCAGCGCGCCAGCGACGATTTCCGATGCGGATGCCGACCCCTGGTTAACCAATACGACCATTTCGGCGCCGTCGAGAACATCGCCGCGATGCGCTGAGCGACGGAATCGGGAATCAACAGTGCGCCCCTCGGCAGAGACGATGATGCCGGAATCGAGAAACAGGTCAGAGACGTCGACAGCGGCATCCAGGACACCGCCCGGGTTGTTGCGCAGGTCGAGCACCATGCCCTCGAGCATGCTGTCGCTTTCGTCCTGCATCGCGTCGATTGCCCGGCTGAGTTCGCGCGCCGTGGTTTCACTGAATTGACTGACCCGAACATAGCCGTATGCCGGACCAAGAAGTTCGTGATGCACGCTGGCAACGCGAATCACCTCGCGGCGCATTTCGTGTGTGATGGCGTCGCCCGAACGTTCGACGGTAACGCTAATTTTCGTTCCGGCGCGGCCGCGCATACGGCTCATCGTGTCGTGCAACTTGCCCGACTCAATTGCCTTGCCATCCACTGCGATGATCTTGTCGCCACTTCGGATACCGGATCGGGCAGCGGGGGAACCGGCCATTGGCGTGATGACGGTCACGATGCCGTCGTCTTCGTGCACTTCTATGCCGATGCCGGTGTAACTACCCGTTGTACTGATTCGAATATCGCGATACTCATCCGCATCGAGAAACTGGGAGTGGGCATCCAGGTCGCTGACCATGCCGCGAATGGCTGCATCAAGCAGCTCGGCGTCATCGATTGGCTCAACGTATTCGCGCTTGACGCGCTGCATGACCTCGGCGAACAAGCGGGCCTGCTCCATGGCCTTTTCGTCATCGCCAATCGGCTGCCGGTTGGCCAGGAGGCCGCCGCTGAACGACAGGCTCAGGCCCATGACGGTGCCGACGACTACAACCAGAATCGCTCTGGTTTTCAATAACATACGGGTCTCCTGCGTCCCTGCCTATAGCTCCTGAGCGGTCAGGATTTCTGACCATATCATAGCGGCCGGGCAGCGCCTAACCATCGGCGTCACGTTTTACTGACCGGGGCGGCGAGTGACCCACTGCCGCGGATTCAGCGGCTGGGTCCCGCGGCGCAGCTCGAAATACAGGCTGGACTGATTTTGGCCACCACTGTCACCAACGGTAGCAATAACGTCTCCGGGCGCCACCCAGTCGCCCGTGTTCTTGAGGATCGTTTCGTTGTATCCGTACAGCGTCATGTAATTCTCACCATGATCGACGATGACTAACAACCCAAGCCCGGCCAGCCAATCAGCGAAAATGACGCGCCCGTGATACACCGAGCGTACCTCGCGGCCTCGCGATGCAGCGAGCACGACGCCATTCCACTTCAGCCGATCGCTAACGCGTGGTTGGCCGAAATCATGCAGTAGCGTTCCGGCCACCGGCCAGGTCAGTCTGCCCTTGTGTTCACTGAACGGGTCTTCAGAGCTGATCGGGTAATCGGACAGGATCGTTGTCAGCTCGGTAATGAGTCGTGACAGGTCTTTCTCCTGTGCTGCCAGCCGGTCGACCTCCTGGCCTTCATTGCTGAGTTTTTTCTGCAGGTTATCCAGCAAGCCCTGGCGTTTTTCCTGGGCGGCATTGAGACGGGTCAGTTCCTCGTACCGGGTTTTTGCAAGGCTGGCTATTCGCGCTTCTTCGGCGGCTACCTCGCTGCGCAGGGCAGCAAGCTCGCGTATGGCGCTGCTGACCGCCTCGATATTGGCGCCGCGATATTCGTTGAGGTAGCCGTAGTAGGCCATCAACCGGCCCAGTGTCGCCGGGTCACGCTGATTCAACAACAGCTTGATGCGCTCCTGGCTACCGCTCATGTAGGCCGCCCGGACCTGCTCGGCCAGCTCCCCGGACTCCTCGTCAAGCTCGGCTTCGCGCTCAGCCAGTTTCGCGTCCAGCTCGGCTTTTCGCCGGGTGCTGTAGTCACGCTCCCGCTCGAGCTCCTTGAGACGTATGCGATTCTCGGATATTTCGACCTCTGCATCTTGCAGGTCAGCCGTTACGCGGTCTCGTGTCGCGGCGCTTTTATCCATGCTCTCTTTGAGCTCGCTAATCCTTTCGCGAACGTCTTCGAGCTCCTGTTCCTTGATTTTTGCGAGCTCGCCCCCAGTTTCCTGTGCTTGGGTCACGGCAGTGGCCGCAATAACTAGGAATAAGAGGGACTGAAGCGCTTTCATGATTCGGCAGTTTGGTATAATGCGTCCTTTGCTACAAGCTGGGCGCCGCATCTCCCGCCCCTAAACCATGGACAAAATTCTCGAATTCACCGGTAATAACATGTTGCTGGTGCTGGCTCTCATGATCAGCTTTTTCGTGCTGATTTTCTCCGAATTGCGTCGCAAGGCGAGCGGTCTGGTAGCCGTTGGTGCGGTCGAGGCCGTAGCGCTAATAAACAATGACGCCACGGTCATAGACCTGCGCAGCGCAGACGCGTTTGCGCGCGGCCATATTGTGCACGCAAAAAACATTCCGTTTGATGAGTTTGACAGCAAGAAAGACTCATTGGACAAATCCACCCCGGTTGTCGCCGTTTGCGACGCCGGTATCAACTCCAACAAGGCGGTCGCATTGTTGCGGCAGTCGGGTTTCGAAAGTGCGTACGGACTAAAGGGCGGTATGGGTGCCTGGGGTCAGGCCGGTCTTCCGGTTGTTACCGCCAAGAAAACCCGGAGCAAAGGCAAGAAGAAATAACAGGAAATCAGCATGGCAGACGAACAGAAAACAGAAGAGGCAAGACGCATCTCCATTAGTAAGATCTACGTCAGAGACTTCTCCTTCGAGTCACCCAAAGTGCCGGATGTGTTTCGCTCCAACGAATGGCAACCACAGACGGACCTGAACCTGCGTAGTAGCCACACCGCCATCGAAGGTGAAGACGGGCTTCATGAGGTCGTGTTGACGATAACGGTCGACGCCAAAGATGGCGACACAACGCTGTTCCTCGTGGAAATTCAACAGGCCGGACTTTTCCTTATCGACGGTTACGAAGAAGAAGAATTCAGCGCGATCGTCGGCAGCTTCTGCCCGAACATTCTCTTCCCGTATGCGCGCGAGGCTGTCGCCTCCGTGGTGCAGAAAGGTGGTTTCCCGGAATTCGTACTCCAGCCCATCAACTTTGATTCCCTCTATATGCAATCGCGGCAGCAGCTCGCAGCGAAGGAAGCAGAGGGCGAGGACAAGCACTGATAAACGCAATGCCCACAAAGCAAGTTGCCGTCATCGGCGCCGGGTCATGGGGCACGGCGCTTGCCCTGCAACTTGCCCGTTGTGGCAGCGATGTACGGCTGGGAGGCATCCTCGAGCTCGACCTGCTCGAGGCTATGGCAAGAGATGGCGAGAACGCTCGCTACCTTCCGGGCGCCAGTTTTCCGCCTAACCTGAACGCCAACCCGGATCTCGAGGCATGCCTCGATGGTGTGCGCGATGTGCTTGTCGTCGTACCCAGCCACGGTCTCAGGGACACGCTTACGAAGATCAAACCACTATTGAGCACGGACTCTCGTGTGTGTTGGGCCACGAAAGGTTTCGAGCTGCATTCCGGCAAGCTGCCACACCAGGTAGCGGCCGAAGTGCTGGGGTCCGAAAGATCGATGGCTGTTTTGTCCGGACCGACGTTTGCCAAGGAGGTCGGCGATGGTCTGCCAACAGCAATGACCATCGCAGCCAATGACAACGACTTTGCTGAAGAGCTTGCCAATGCACTGTCCAGCGGCAACTTCCGCGCCTACACCTCAGACGACATGATTGGTGTCGAGGTGGGCGGCGCCGTGAAGAACGTGCTCGCGATTGCCGCCGGCATGTCCGACGGCCTCGGCTTCGGCGCGAATACCCGAATTGCTTTGATAACGCGCGGACTCGTCGAATTGATGCGGCTCGGCGTCGCACTTGGTGCCAACCGCGAAACATTCATGGGGCTCGCCTGCATGGGCGACCTGGTCCTGACCTGCACCGACAACCTGTCGCGCAACCGGCGCATGGGCCTGGCCCTTGCCAGCGGCATGTCGATCGAAGAGGCAAAAGAAGAGATTCAGCAGGTCGTCGAAGGCGTTCTGGCTGCCGAGGCTGTGAAAGAGGTCGCCGACGATCTGGGCATAGAAATGCCCATATGCCAGCAGGTCTATCAGATTCTCTATGAGGGCACGTCACCGCGCGAGGCAGTTGAGTCCCTGATGGGCCGCGCACTCAAGTCCGAAAACCAATAATCAGGTAAGGAGTATTCAATGAATGGGCTCTTCAGAGCACTTCTGTGTGTAATTCTCACGGTGGCCGTGTTGCCTGTTGCGACGCTTGCCGCTGAACCTGCCGTCGGCGCGCAAAAGGCGATACTCGTCACGGGCGCCAGCACGGGCATTGGCCGAAACATCACCGAGGCGCTCGCTGCCGAAGGGCATTTCGTCTATGCCGGCGCGAGAAAGCTCGCAGACATTGCTGCCTTGAGTGCAATTGAGAATGTGCAGGGCATAAGGCTCGACGTTACTGTTCAGGAAGAGATTGACGCGGCAGTGCGTCTGATCGACGAGGGCGGGCGTGGCCTCTATGCGATTGTGAATAACGCCGGCGTGAATGTTGTCGGTCCGTTGATTGAGCTCGACGAAGCGGAGCTCGATTTCCTGTTCGACGTGAACATTTACGGCCCGTATCGTATTACCAAGGCGTTTGCACCGATGATCATCGAGTCACAAGGGCGAATCAATAATATTAGTTCGATCTCGGGTACGCTGACCGGGCCTATGTACGGCATTTACGCCATGAGCAAACACGCCGTCGAAGCTTTCACGGATGCGCTCGCAATCGAGATGGGCATGCTTGGTGTCAGGGTCAGCGCCGTCGAGCCTGGAAATTACAAATCCAGGATCGGCGACACCCGCTGCCAGCGTATGTTGAGCCAGGGCATCGATCCTGAGGAATCGTACTTCACCGATTACCTGGCGCGCGCTGTAGAGAATTGCAGGAACCGCGGAGAAAACACGTCCCCGGAACCGGACGCCGTTTCAGACGCTGTGCTGCATGCGCTGTTCGACAACAATCCTAAAGACCACTATCTGGTTGTGCCGGACCAGTTCCAGGCGGAGATCACGGTTCGCAAGGCCATCGAAGAGGTTGTGGTCCTGAACAAAGACCATGAATTCAGCTATAGCGACGAAGAGCTGGTGAAGATGCTCAAAGAAGAGCTGGAAACAGGCGACGCGTTCCTTCGATCCATTACCGGTCCGCCCCAGTGAGGCTTTGGGCCTCGCCGAAACGGATCATGTAGCCTATTAGCGCTGGCAAAAACCCCTGAATCTTCTAAGATTGTCCAGATAAGTACGTAAAAACGATTTGGGGGGTCAAAATGAACCGACGCAAATTCTGCCGCACGGCAGTTGCTGCCAGCGTGGCGGCAGCCATTCCTATGCTTCCCGGGTGCGACCGCAAGGCGCCAGTCGCGACCGAGGCCGACACGAGCCTTGCTGCCATCTCACTCGATGGCGCAGAAATCGAACTTGAAAAGGCAGCCATCAGGGAGCTAGGCGAAAGCCTGACCGGGCCGGTCATCCTGTCCGGGCATCCGGAATACGACAGCGCGCGCAAGATCTGGAACGGCATGCACGACAAGCGCCCTGCATTGATCGCGCGCTGCCTGAGCAGCGAGGACGTCAGCCATGCGGTGACGTTTGCGCGCGAGCGCAATTTGCTCACCGCGGTGCGTGGCGGCGGCCATAGCTGGCCCGGCAAATCGATGTGCGACGACGGTATCGTAATCGACCTCTCGCAGATGCATTCCGTGACCGCTGACGCCGACAAGCGCCGTGCATACTCTCAAGGAGGCGCGCTGCTTGCCGCGCTTGATACTGCCGCGCATGAGCATGGATTGATAACAACAGCGGGCGTCGTATCCCATACCGGCGTCGGCGGCTTTACGCTGGGTGGTGGCATGGGTCGTCTCAATCGAAAATACGGCCTGGCGATAGATAACCTGCGCTCTGCCGAGATCATCACGGCTGACGGCCAGATCCGGCGCGCGAGCGACGACGAAAACACCGATCTGTTCTGGGGAATTCGGGGCGGCGGCGGTAACTTCGGCGTTGTGACCGAGTTCGAGTTTCAACTGCACCCGTTCGAGCGCAACCTGTTATCTGGCTCAATCGTCTGGCCAGTCGCACAGGCACGAGATGTACTCGAGTTTTATGGCGAGTGGTACCAGGGACTGTCCGACGAGATGTATGTCGGCCCGATGATGGCAACAATGCCCGACGGCACCGGCGTCATCATTATGGAAGTCGTCTATAACGGCGACCCGGCTGTTGGCGAAAAAGAACTGGCGCCGCTAAGAAAAATCGGCACGCCGATGGACGATGGCGTCAAGATGCAGGACTACAACATCATGCAGACGCAGGAAGATGCGGCCTTCGGTCACGGCGTCCGCTCCTATATCAAGAACGGCATGGTCAGCGAGATCACACAGGGCCTCGTTGACATGATGATCGAGTCCTACAAGAGTGACCCTCGCCTGGCAGTGTTCACCCACACACTGGGTGGCGCCGCGAAGCGCGTTGGCGAATCAGATACGGCCTTCCCGCATCGCAACGCCGAAACGATGCTCGGCGTCGGTGGGGGCTGGATGGATCCCGCAGAGGATGAGTCCGGCATTGCTGCCTCGCGTGACTGGTACTACCAGCTCGAGCCGTTTATGGGTGGCTACTACGACAACATCGATTTCGATGGGACAGAGGCGGTAGGCAACTACGGCCCGGCGTATGAAAGGCTGAGCAAGATCAAGGGGCAGTACGATCCGGGCAACCTGTTCCGGCTGAACAGCAACGTGTCGCCCGCCGTATAAAAACCAGACCCAAGAGGAAACATCATGGATCGTCGCAAATTTTGTCGCACCGCTATTGCCGCCAGCGTCGCCGCTGCCATTCCTGTTCTACCCGGCTGCGAGCGCAAAGCGCCTGTCGCTACCGATGCTGTAACCAGTCTCGCAGCGGTATCGCTCGATGGCGCCGAAATCGAGCTTGAAAAAGCGGCAATAAAGGAGCTTGGCGAGTCGATGACCGGGCCGGTCCTGTTGTCGGGCCATGCGGACTATGACGGCGCGCGCACCGTGTGGAACGGCATGCACGATAAGCGGCCCGCACTAATTGCTCGTTGCATGTCGAGCGAAGACGTCAGTAACGCTGTTACGTTCGCCCGCGAACGCAATTTGCTCACGGCTGTGCGCGGTGGGGGTCACAGCTGGCCCGGGAAGTCTGTTTGTGACGACGGCCTCATGATTGACCTGTCGCAAATGAACACCGTCACGGCAGATGCTGAAACACAGCGCGCTACGGCACAGGGTGGCGCCTTGCTCAGCGGGCTCGATTCTGCGGCGCTCGCGAAAGGCATGGTAACAACGGCTGGCGTCGTCTCACACACGGGCGTTGGCGGCTACACGCTGGGCGGTGGATTTGGGCGGCTGAACCGCAAATACGGTTTGACCATCGACAATGTCACCGCTGCGGAGCTGGTAACAGCAGATGGCAAAGTGCGGCGCATCAGTGCCGACGAGGATGCTGACCTGTTCTGGGCGATCCGTGGTGGCGGTGGCAACTTCGGCGTGGCAACTGCATTCGAATATCAATTGCACCCGTTCGATCGCAATGTCTTTTCCGGCAACATCGTCTGGCCCGCGGCCCAGGCGAGGGACGTCCTGGAATTTTATGCTGAGTGGTCCGAGGGGCTGTCTGACGAAATGTATGTCGGCCCCACGATCGCAACGACGCCGGATGGTGACCGCATCATCATGGTTGACGTTGTTTACAACGGCGACCCTGCGGCCGGCGAAAAAGAGCTGGCGCCGCTGCGCAGCATCGGTACACCGATGGTTGACGGCGTCACGGTGCAGGACTACTCGGTACTGCAGACCGTTAACGATGTGCCCTTTGGTCATGGCATTCGCTCCTATGCCAAGAACGGCATGGTCAAACAGTGGTCGCAGGAACTGATCGACACCATGCTGGATGCGGACGATCCGCGGGTGTTTGTCGGCAACCATGTCGCAGGCGGCGCCGTGAAACGCGTTGGCGAACTGGATACGGCGTTCCCGCATCGCAATGCCGAAATAATGATTGTAATCGCCGGCGGCTGGATGGATCCCGCACAGGATGCAGAGCTGATTGCGGCATCCCGTGCGTACTACAAAGCGCTCGAACCGCATCTGGGCGGCTACTACGACAACATCGACTTCGATGGCGACGAGGCGCCAGGCAACTACGGTCCGGCCTATGAACGGCTGAGCAAGATCAAGGGGCAGTACGATCCGGGCAACCTGTTCCGACTGAACAGCAACGTAGTCCCCAGTTAGGCGCCACCCTCGAATCCGAGCTGTCGCCAGGCCTCGTAAACAATAACGGCGGCCGTATTGGAAAGGTTCAGGCTGCGGCTGCCGCTTTGCATAGGTAGTCGCAGTCGCTGCTCCTCAGGCAATGCGTCGAGCACCTCCTGCGGCAGGCCGCGCGTCTCCGGGCCAAGCAACAGTGCATCGCCCTTTCGAAATTCGGCGGTGTCGTGGCGCGTAGCGCCACGGGTGCTGAGCGCAAACACGCGCGGACGACCCTGGCTCTCGAGACACGACTCGAGCGACGCATGCGTTTGCACGACTGCGAACTCCCGGTAGTCGAGGCCGGCTCGCCGCAACTTGCGTTCCTCGAGATCAAAGCCGAGCGGCTCGATCAGGTGCAACGACGTTCCCGTGTTGGCACACAAGCGGATAATGTTGCCGGTGTTCGGCGGGATTTCGGGTTCGTAGAGAATCAGGCTGAGCATTGTCGTAGAATGCCGCATCCAATGACCGACTCAAAATCAAATTCCCTGCACGTTGATTTCTGCGGCCTGTCTTTCGACTCGCCAATCGTGTTGCTGTCTGGCTGCGTGGGCTTCGGCGAGGAATACACGCGCGTCGAAGGGTTTTCCAATCGAGACGTCGGTGCCATCGTATTGAAGGGCACCACGCGCGAACCACGGCTCGGCAATCCTCCGCACCGCCTCTGTGAAACACCACAGGGAATGCTCAATGCGATTGGCCTGCAAAACCCCGGAGCCGACACGGTTGTCGACGACATCCTCCCGGGCCTGGACTTCGAGGAAACCCGATTCATCGCCAATGTTTGTGGTTCGACGATTGAAGATTATGCGGCCGTGACAAAGCGCTTCGACGATTCGCCGATCGATGCGATTGAGATCAACATCTCCTGTCCAAATATCAAAGAGGGCGGCGTGCAGTTCGGCAATGTCCCCGAAATGTCGGCGCGCGTCGTAGCTGCCTGTCGTGAGCAGACGGACAAGCCGATCATTACGAAGTTGTCGCCCAACCAGACCGATATCGCCGAGAACGCCCGCCTCTGTATCGAGGCCGGCTCCGACGCCTTCGCTGTTATCAATACGCTGATGGGAATGGCTATCGATGTCGAACAGCGCAAGCCTGTCATCGGCAACGTGCGAGGTGGCTTGTCCGGTCCGGCGATCAAACCAGTTGCTCTCCTGAAGACGCAACAGGTTTACGAGGTTGCCAAGCCGCACAATGTGCCAATCATCGGCCAGGGCGGCATCACCACTGCAAACGATGCGATTGAGTTCCTGATTGCTGGCGCTTCAACTGTCGGCGTCGGTACAGCGCTTTTCTATGACCCGCTCGTGTGTCCGAAGATCAACGCTGGTATTGCTGCTTATCT
>Ga0209165_10000524_pt1 | contig 13050 bp, 11 predicted proteins | sample tdAd001_FD_187122 | JGI IMG/M metagenome (GOLD analysis project Ga0209165, IMG submission 187122) | Marine sediment microbial communities from the Atlantic coast under amendment with organic carbon and nitrate - tdAd00.1 (SPAdes)... | ecosystem: Environmental > Aquatic > Marine > Coastal >... | reverse complement strand
TGCCGCGGCCGGGCGGTAGCTCCAGAACTTCGGCACCTTCTCGAAGAATGCGCTGTCGTACTCGTCCCCTTCGATCACGAAGGGCGCGCCCTCGGCGCCGAGCCGCGAGCCTCGTTCGAAATTCAATGGAAGCCCGCCAATGAAGAATCCCGCGTCTGTTCCAACCTGCTGCAACAGGTACGCGAGCAGAGTAGAGGTCGTCGTTTTTCCGTGGGTTCCGGCTACCACCAATGGCCGGCGATGCGACAGCACGTGCTCCGCAAGCGCGCCAGGCATGGACACGGTTGGAAGCCCACGCGTCATCGCCTCCTGTGCCTCCGGATTGTCTCGACGGCACACGTTCCCGACGACGACCAAGTCGGGGTTCGGGTCCAGGTTGGAGCTCCGCCACCCTTCTAAGCACTCGATGCCGAGCTCCTCGAGGTACGGGCCCACGGGCGGATCGAATGCGGTATCGCTCCCGCTCACCCGATGTCCGGCTTCGACGAGCAGCGCCGCCAGAGCGCTCATTCCGGTGCCTGCAACCCCGATCAAGTGAACGTGCATGCGCACTCCTTCGGCTGGGAATTGCTGGACATTATCCCGGTAGCTGTTGACAGGGTCACTGGCGGGCCCATTATGAAACTAAGGTGCCTCAAAAGACGAAAAAGCTCTCCGATCGTGTGCGCGAGGTTTTAGATGCCTTGGTCGACGCGATTGAGGGCTTGCTCAGCCCGCCTCCGGCACCTGTTCCTGTGCGCATCCGGCAGCCCCGTCAGCCGATGAGGCGCCGCCGCTAGGGGGGCTCACTCCGCTGCCGCGACCTGTGCCGCGGTCCGGAGCGTAACGGGCACGCCGCTAAACGCCGCATTGCCGCTGAGCAAGTCGATGTACAGCTCGTCGGTGAGATCGTTGATGCTGACGCCCGGGTGATCGGTGGCCACGCTCAATTGTACGCCGTCGCGCCCGTGCCCGAAGCCGTGGGGGAGGCTCACCACGCCTGCCATCATGTCGCTGGTCACCTCGGCGGGCGCCTCGACCTTCCCGACTCGCGAGCTCAGGGTCACCATGTCACCCGAGTTCACACCAAGACGTTCTGCGTCGTTGGGATTGATCATGACCGTGCACCGTGACTTCCCTTTCATCAGGCGCTTGCTGTTGTGCATCCAGGAGTTGTTGCTCCGGAGCTGCCGCCGGCCGATCAGCAGGAGTTGCCCGTCGGACGCGGTCGATCCCGCACCCAGGAAGCGCGCTCGCAGACGGCCGAGGTCCTCGACGAAAAGGTCGGGGGCTAGATCGACGGGCCCGTGTTTCTCCGCCAGCGCCTCCGGGAGCGTCGACTGCATCGGACCGAGATCGATCCCGTGTGGGTTCTTTCTGAGCTTGCCAAGCGAGAGGCCGGTCCCAAGCGGGTTGAGCCTCTTGCCGTACGCGCCGAGCCGTAGACCGAGGTCGAGCACTCGCTCCGGCCCGGCCTTCTGCGTTGCGCGTGCAGTCAAGTACTGCTTGCTGAGTTTCCCGTGCCGGCGCTCGGCAAGTCGGCAGTGCAGCTCGGTGATGATCTGCCAGTCGTCGAGCTCGCCCTTCTTCAACGCAAACGGCGCGGGCGAGTACTTCGCGACATTGCGCACCGCGGTGAGGTAGAGCGCGAGGTCATAGTGGCTCCGCTGGATCGGGGACACTGGTGGCAGGATGATATCGGCGTGGCGGCTCGTCTCGTTGATGAAGAAGTCGATCGACACCGCGAAATCCAGCGAGGCGTAGCCCTGGTCGACCTGACTGCCGTTCGGGGTCGACAAGACCGGGTTCCCCGCAACTGTGATCATCGCGCGTATCCGCCCTTTGCCGGGGGTTAGCATCTCCTCGGCCATCACGGACGCCGGAAGCTCGCCGCCGAACTCCGGAAGGCCGCGAACGCGGCTCCGCCAGCGCCCATAGGAGCCCCGGCTGGCGCCAAATCCGCCCACCTTGGCGCGCACCTCGATGGCCGGCGACGAGAACATCGACCCGCCGGGCTCGTCGAGGTTGCCGGTCACCGCGTTGAGAACGTTGATCAGCCACATGCAAAGCCCGCCGAACTCCTGTGTGCTCGCACCCATCCGGCCGTACACCGCAGCCTTGGGAGCTGCCCGAAGCTCGCGCGCGAGTCGCCTGATGGTTTCGGCGGGCACGCCTGTGACCGCCTCGCTCTGCTCGGGTGGGTAGGCCTTTGCGATCTCGACAATACGATCGAGGTTTGTCGTGCTGCTGGAAAGGCGACCCAGGTTGACCCCCGCCGCGCATACCTCGTGAAGTAGGCCCAGCAAGAAAAGCGCATCGGTTCCCGGCTGAATGAAAATGTGCTCGTCGGCGACGCGAGTCGTTTCATTTCTGCGTGGGTCGACGATGACCACCTTCCCGCCACGCTTGCGGATGCCCTCGAGGCGCTTCTTGATGCCGGGCGCGGCCATGATGCTGCCATTGGAGGCGAGCGGGTTGGCACCGAGCAACATCATGAAGTCGGTTCGGTCGACGTCGGGAATCGGAAAGAGAAGCTGGTGCCCGAACATGAAATACGAGGCCAGCATGAGCGGCAATTGATCACATGAGGTTGCCGAGAAGCAGTTCTTCGACCTGAGCGCTCGAAGGAATGGAGGGCCAAAGACGAGCGAGCCAAAGTTGTGAGCGTTCGGGTTCCCTTGGTAGACCCCGACAGCGTCCCGGCCGTGCTCCTGTTGAATCTGATGGATGCGGTCCACGACCTCGTCGAACGCTTCGTCCCACGAGATCGGCTCCCAGCGATCCCCCACTCGGCGCACCGGTTGCTTCAAGCGGTCGGGGTCCTCGTAGAGATCTTTCAGCGCCGTGGCCTTCGGGCACACGTGCCCCCGACTGAAGACGTCTCGCTCGTCGCCGCGAATCGAAACGACTTCGTCGCCGTCGATCTCGACCTCGACTCCGCACATCGCCTCGCAGAGGTTGCAGGTCCGGTAGTGGGTGCTGGTCTTGCCGCTCATCGGATGAGCATACCCGAGCTTGGGCTTTCGGCGTACCCCATCCCCCAATGGGGTCGGCAGCGCCTCCGCCCTAGCCGTCCGCTGCTTTGCGCGCCGCGACGAAGCGAAGGCGCAGGTCGTAAAGCACCTCGGTAATCAGGCGCTCTTCCTCTCCGGTGAGGTTTCCTCGGGTCTTCTCTTCGAGCAGCGCGATGCAGTCGATCGACTGCTTCGCGTGGGCAAGGTTGACCGTCAAGTCATCTTCTGCGCCCGGCAGTGTGCCGAGGTGCATCAGCGCGGATGTGCTCAAGGACAACACGAAGGTGTTGAAGTCGATGCTCGGAGGTGCGCTGTCTTCCTCACTCATGGAAACTACTCCGCTTGCAAGTCGTCCTGCGAGTCGCCTGGGTCGATTTCGACGTGATCGTACTCGCCTTCGCGGTCCTTGAGGTCGGTCAGATGCTGCTCGTACTCTTGCTTCGAAATCAAGCCCTTCGCGATGTTGCGTTCCACGATGCGCTTGTCGACTAGTTTATCGCCCAAAGTTGCCATGCGGCCGAGTGTAGATTCGCGTTCCCCGCTGTCAACTCACAGTAGTTTGACACCCCCCTGGCAACCTTCGATCCTGGGATCGTGCTTCTCGCAGTCCCGCCGTCCGCTGACCAGTTACGCGAACTGGAGATCTTGATTCGCGCACACCACCCGCTTTTGCTGGTGGATACCGTCGAGGAGGACCGGGTCCACGTTCTGCTCGAGCATGCTGCCGAGCATACCGGCCTGCCGCTCTTCTCGTGGACCCAGGTGGATGGCCTTCGCCGCGAGCTGCCCGACCCAGGGCACACCCCCGACAGCGGGCCGCCCCACAAGGCGCTGGCCTTCATCGAGCGATCCAACCTCGAGGCGATTTTCCACCTACGGGGACTCGGCCCCTACCTCCATGAGCCGGCCGTCATTGCCCAGATCAAGAACATCCACAAGAAGTACTTCGGGCACCGAGGCGCCCTGGTCGTGTCGGGCCACGGCATGGACGTGCCTCCGGCGATCGAGCACCTGTTCACGCCGATCAACCTACATGCGCCGTCGCCCGAGGCGTATCACTCGTTCGTCCAAGCGGTGCTGCGCGACTTGGCGCTGCGGCTTCACGTCAAGGTCCAGCTCTCGAGCGCCGACGTATCCAAGCTGCTTTCCGCGTTGCATGGCCTCACTTTCTTCGAGGTGCAGAAGATCATTACCCAGGCCGTCGTCGAGGACGGTGTGCTCGGGCGTGAGGACATCGTCCGGGTGCTCGAAGCCAAGCGCCAGATCATCGAGCGCTCGGGCGTGCTCGAGTACTTTCCTCACGAGCACGATATGGGTGACGTCGCGGGCCTGGACGAGCTCAAGGGCTGGCTTCGGAAACGGCAGGCGGCCTTTGAAGATCCGAAGAAAGCCAAGGAGTACGGACTCTCTCCTCCGAAGGGCCTGCTCTTGATCGGCGTGCAGGGTTGCGGCAAGAGCTTGTGTGCCAAGGCGGTGGCCGCGGAGTGGAAGCTTCCGCTGATCCGTCTCGACCCCTCCAACCTCTACAACCGCTACGTCGGCGAGAGTGAGAAGAACCTGAAGCGCGCGATCAAGCTCGCCGAGGCCATGGCGCCGGTGGTCCTCTGGATGGACGAGATCGAAAAAGCGCTTTCTCAGGAGGACGCCGAGGGCGGACCCGCGCAGCGGATCTTCGGCACCTTCCTCGCCTGGCTTCAGGACAAAAAGGAGAGCGTCTTCGTCATCGCGACCGCGAACGACATTTCCAAGCTCCCGCCCGAGCTGATGCGTAAGGGCCGCTTCGACGAAATCTTCTTCGTCGATCTCCCCCGCGAGGAAGCCCGCAGACGCATTTTGGAGATTCACCTGGAGCGCAGAAACCGCGACCCTGCGAAGTTCGACCTCCCTCGGCTCGTGGACCTCACCGAGGGTTTCAGTGGCGCCGAAATCGAGCAAGCCGTCGTGTCGGCACTCTACACGGCGTTCTCCCGCCACGAAGATCTCACGACCGAGGCGATCGCCGACGAGGTCGAGCTGACCAAGCCGCTGTCCGTAACGATGGCCGAGCGCATCGACGCCCTGCGCGACTGGGCGCGAGATCGTGCGGTTTTCGCAGGCTGAGTGATGTGGGATAGCGAAGTTGCGGCGCGTGCTCTAACCTCCGCGCCTTAGTTGCGGAGGTCTTCGATGCGTCAGCAGCTCGTTCTTGGTTTCGTCTTTCTTGCAGCCACCCTGGCCGGTTGCGGCACTAGCAGTGGCAGCGCCACGAGTCCTCGCGGTCTCGTTGTGGACACAGCCTCGGGTCCCGTGGAGGGCTTGGAGGATGACGGCGTGTTCTCGTACCGCGGCGTTCCCTACGCGGCACCGCCCCTCGGTGACCTCCGCTGGAAGCCGCCCGTCGGTCCAGCACCATGGACAGAGACGCTTGCCACGTCAGAGAGGTCGAGCGCTTGCCCTCAGGCTGCTTTCTTAGGCCTCTCAGTTCCGGGCGTCGCGCCGAGCGAGGACTGTCTCTACATCAACGTCGACACGCCGACGGAAGGGGCCGACTTGCCCGTGATGGTGTGGATTCATGGTGGAGGCTTCACCGTGGGTGAGGGGGTTCAGGCCGACGGTGGCACCGCGGGCGACCTGATCGCGCGCGAAACCGGCACGGTCGTAGTCAGCATGAACTACCGGCTCGGCCAACTCGGCTTTCTAGCCCATTCCGAGCTGACCGCGGAGAGCTCCGAGGACGCCTCCGGCAACTACGGCCTGATGGATCAGACCGCCGCGCTGGTGTGGGTTCAAGAGAATATTTCGGCATTCGGTGGCGACCCCGACAACGTGACAATTTTTGGAGAGTCCGCGGGCGCGTTCAGCGTGTGCAGCCATCTTGCGTCGCCCAAGAGCGCAGGTCTGTTCCACAAGGCCATTCTACAGAGTGGCTCCTGTGAGCGGCCGTGGTTGGAGCTCGCGGCAGCCGAGGCCCAGGGAGACGCCTTTGCCGAAGCCCTGGCCTGCGACTCCTCGGACGACGTGCTGGCTTGCATGCGCGTCAAGCCCGTGAAGGACGTGCTCGCGGCACTGCCCCAGCCTCCGAACTTCGGTTTCACTCCCAGCGACGAGCCCGGCGGTAGCTGGGGACCCATTCTCGATGGCTCGTTCTTCACCGAGCAGCCAAGTGACTCGTTCACCTCGGGCAACTTCAATCAGGTGCCGACCATCGTGGGCTTCACCCGGGAAGAGGCGAGGCTTTTTGTCTGGATCGGGGAGCTTGCGGATCCGTCTTTCGAAGTGACCGAAGAGAACTACGTGGACCTGATCGCTCATCTCCTCGGCGGGAACACCGAGCTCGCGCAAAGAGCGGCAGAGGAGTATCCGCTCGAGGACTACTCGGAGCCCGCCGTCGCGCTCGCGGCGGTTGCGACGGACACGATCTTCCGATGTCCCGGCAAGACCGAGATCGCGAAACTAGCCGCATTCGTCCCAGCGTACCTCTACCAGTTCGAGTATCCGGACGGTCACTCGCAGCTTGAGCTTGCAGTCCAGTTCGGTGTCCTCGAAGGGGAGCTTCCCAGCTACGGCCTCGACGCGTTTCATGGCTCCGATATGCCCTACGTCTTCGGGTACAGTCCCATTCTGGGTTTTGATCTCAGCGACGGGTTGAAGATTTTCTTGAATGAGTGGGAAGACGGTACGGCCGACCAGCGTCTGTGGCTCGACATGCTGGGCTACTTCTCGCGCTTTGCCGCAACCGGGAGTCCGAACGCTCAAGGCGGCGTCGAGTGGCCCGCCTACGATGAGGTAGCCGACCCGTACTTGGCCCTCGACAAGACCGTGTCGCTGGGCAGCAACGCCGCCGAGAAGTGTGATTTCTGGGAAGGCGAAGACTATCTCGTCCCCGAGCGCACGAACTGACGTGCCGCGCTCAGCCGGCCGCGTTGAGCGTGCGCTGATTGTAGTCGTGCTCGTCGCGCATGCCCTCGGCTGTGGTCTTGGCGATGAACCCTTCCAGCTTCTTGCGGATGAGGGGCACCTTCGCGGTGACCTCGAACTCGATGTCGTAGGTGCAACCGCTGCCCGCCGGGGAGATTGTGATGTTGGAGTCGATCTTGCCGGGCGTTCCGACGACGTCGATGTGACTCTTGCAGGTCTTCTTGTCGCCTGCGTCGCGCCACTCGCGTCGTTCGATGATCGTGTTGGTCGCGCTGAATAGCTTCTTTGCAAAGCCGGGGAGGTCGCTATCGATCTCTCGCGTCGAAGTGATGACCTTCGTGCCGCCCGATTCTTCGACTTCGATCCGGACGTTCCGTTCACCTTGCGCCTCGCAGCGCTTCTTGATGTGTTCCGGGTCGGTCACGAACTGGTACACGGTGTCGATGTCTTGGGTGTAGTTGATGGTCAGATGCGGCATGTATGGCTCCCGTTACGAAGCGGGCAGCCTAACATGCTTGGGACCAAGATCGAGACGCTAGCCAACGAAGAACGCGTGCAAAATCACGTTCGCGACGGCGAAGTAGACGATGAGGCCCAGGATGTCGACGATTGACGCGATGAATGGCGTCGATGATACGGCGGGATCGAGCCCGGCACGTCGAATCAGGAGCGGCAGCAGCGAACCGATCATGGTGCTCAAGGTGACGATCGCCAGGATGCTCGCGCCCACGGCCGAAGCGATTGCCATGGGAGGCACGGTTTCGCCGGCAAACCAGCCTCTTGCAAAGCCGATCAGTCCAAGAGCGATCCCGAGCGAGAGCCCGATCAGGAGTTCGCGACCGGCCACCTTGGCCCAGTCTCTAGGCTTCAGCTCGCCCACTGCCATTGCGCGGATGACCAGGGTCGCTGACTGCGACCCAGCGTTGCCGCCCGATGCGATAATCAGCGGAATGAAGAGGACGAGCTCGACGGTCGCAGCGAGGATGTCTTGGTTCTCGCGGATGACCGTTGCGGTCAGCAGCTGCGCGATGAAAAGCAGCACGAGCCAAGAGCCGCGCTTCCACACGAACTCGGCCCAGCCCGTTTCGAAGTACGAGTCCTCTAGCGGCACGACGCCGCCCATTTTCTGCGCGTCTTCGGTGGCCTCCTCGATGACGACGTCGACGACGTCATCGACGGTCACCACGCCAAGCATGCGCGACAGATTGTCGACCACTGGCAAGGCTGCCAAATCGTAGCGGGCGATCGCATCTGCGACCTGCTCCTGATCGTCGAAGGCCGAAACCTGGAAGACGTTCTCGGTCATGATCTCCGAAAGCGCCTGCCCCGGCTCGCTCAGGATCAGGTCTCGTAATGATACGACACCGAGTAGCTCACCGCTCGGTCCGCAGACGTAGATGTAGTAGAGCATCTCCGCCATGTCTTCGCGGCCAAAGCGCCGCGCAGCTTCCATTGCTTCCCAAACCTTCGTGTCTGGAGGTAGGGATGCGAACTCGGTGGTCATCAGCCCACCGGCAGTCTCGGGCTCGTACCGAACCAGCTCTCGAACCTCTTCGGCGGCTTCGGGCTCTCGGCGTTCGAGCGCCACCAGCAAGGCCGTCGCGTCGTCCTCCTCGAGCTCCTGCAGGAGGTCGACACGATCGTCTGGGTCCATTTCCCCGAGGAGCTCGACCGCGCGGCCCGTATCGATCGCGTTGAACACGAGGACCTGGCGATGCGGGCTCAGCCGCTCGACGACATCGGCTGCGGTTTCGGTAGGTAGCGCGCGCACGAGCACGACTGCCTCCCTCGCTGACAAGTCCTCGAGGAGCTCGGCGATGTCCTCTGGGTGGAACTCGGACACCGCCTCGCGAACGGCCTCGGGGCCGATCGCGATCGCATCTTGAAGGTCCGGTCCTATGAGAGGCGCCAACCGCATCGCGGCCGATTCTGGCGCATGAGCGGGGCAGCCGCAGCAAAAATCTCGTTACATCGGCTCTAGCTTCGCTCGAAAGCGGATGTTGAGGAGCTCGACCATCAGGGCAAACGCCATCGCGAAGTAGATGTAGCCCTTGTTGATGTGCTGCCCGAGCCCCTCGGCGGTCAGCAGAACTCCGATCAGCAAGAGGAAGGATAGGGCGAGGATCTTCATCGACGGGTACTTGTTGACGAAATCACCGATCTGCTTCGCGAATAGCAGCATGACCGCGATCGCGATGACCACTGCGGTCACCATCACCTCGATGTCCTCGGCCATGCCGACCGCGGTGATCACCGAGTCGAGGGAAAAGATGATGTCGAGAATCATGATCTGGCCGACCACGCCAGGCAGACCACTGAACCAGCCCCGGATGTCTTCCTCGGTCTCCCCTTCCACCTTCTCGTAGATCTCCTGGGTGCTCTTCGCGATCAGGAACAGCCCGCCTCCGAGGAGAATGAGGTCACGACCCGAGAACGAATGCCCGACGACTTCGAATAAGGGTTCGGTCAGTTGCATCACCCAGTTGATCGTCATCAGCAGGGCGATTCGCGTGACCATCGCCCCGAGCAGGCCCAGGCGGTAGGCGAGCCCCTGCTTCTCGACCGGGAGGCGCGAGGCCAGGATCGCGATGAAGACGATGTTGTCGATGCCGAGGACGATCTCGAGCAAGGTCAGCGTGGCTAACGCGATCCACGCGTCTGGATTGGTGAGCAGCTCGAGCATCGGGCTGGCCTTTCTTAGCCTGACTCGCTGGTGCGCTGCAAAGTATGGCCCCAGGAAGGCCCTTTTTGCTCCATAGTTGCGGGACTTTGACCGTCTCGCTAACCTGATCGCGTGGGGTTGGGGATGAAGACGAGCCGTTTGATGTGCCTGCTGCTACCGGCGCTGGCGCTTTCCTGTGCGGAGAGTGGGGGTTCGGTGTACGTGGATGCGCAATGGAACCTGACGTGCCCAGCGGACCGTGAGGTGGATTGCGGATCGTTGGCGGACATCCCCTGTCTTGGCAGTGGGGGTCGACGGGCGATCGTGGGCGAGCATCGGCAAGAGCTGTGCGGCTACCCAATCGTCGGGATTTGTGAGGCAGTCAAGCGGGCCGACGGCACGAGGATCGTGTCACTCGAAGCCGACCTAGGAGGCAAGTTTGGCTTCGACCTCACGGGCGCGACCATCGACACTGGTGGCGATGTCGTAGAACAGCTCACGTGCAACGTCACGATCACCGAAGATCAAGTGCGCTATAACGTCGGCGCGTGCGGACGCGAGACGCCGTCGATGATGCAACCCTGCCAACTGTCGGACATTTCCGTCGAAGGCAGTGACGTGGTTTTCGGCGTCGAATGCCGCTCGTTGATCAGCGACACCACGGACGCCGGGTTCGACGTGGGCGCAGTGGGCGGTGGCCCGGCGACGATCCGCTTCGCCAACTGCGTCGGTTTCTAGAGCGACTTCTGCGAGTGGTCCTTGCCGTCGAAGCGAAGGGCGGTTGGCTTCTCGTCGACGATGGTGTGGATCTCGACGGGGCGCGTCCAAACCCGGCAAAGCGCCTTCACGACCTCTTTAGCCCAGTCCAGGCGTAGGTCGGCGCCCTGGTGAGTGTGCTCGAGCAGCAGCTCAGAGCGGTTTCCGTGGTTCGCGTCGATGACAGCGATGATCGGATTTCCGGCGTTGGTCAGGCTCGTGAGCAGTTGGTTCTTGACGTCCTGGAAGGTGCGGCTCTCGATCTCCCAGCGATCGTTTCGCTGGTTGTAGCCGAATGAATACATCTTCTGATCGAACACGAAGTCCTCGGTGAGATACTCGTCGATGAAGGTCACGTCGTTGTACAGGGCGCGCACTTCGAAAATCTTCTCACGTCCGAGCCCAGTCCGGCGGTCCCAATGGCGCCGGAGCTCCCAGTCCTCGCAGTCGTCCCATTCTTTGCCGAACTGCCCCCGGTTCCAGCGGTCCTCGATGTGCCGAAAGAGCTCGATTCCGAGCTTGTACGGGTTGAGTTGCCCTGGGGACGTCGCCAGCACGCTCGCGCAACGGTCGGCGTAGTCGACGATCTCACTCGCGTCGCAGATGTTCTCCGTCATGAGCCGCGAGTGCCAGTAGCTCGCCCAGCCCTCGTTCATGATCTTGGTCTGCATCTGCGGCAGGAAGTAATACGCCTCTGTGCGAATGACGGCGAGGCACTCGCGCTCCCAGCGCTGAAGTGGCGCGTTCTCGAGCAAGAAGCCGAGCACGTCGCGCTGAGGCTCCGTGGGAAAGCGTTGCGCCAGCTCCGCTTCTTCCGCGAGTTTCTTCTTTTGGGACTCGACGAACTCTTCGGGGTTGATGAAGGACTCCATGTACTCGCGGTCGACTCGCAACAGAGGGACCTCGGGCGCCTCGGGAGGTTCTTCTTCTTCGGAGGTGCTTGGCGATATCTCCTTGGGCAAGAAAGGCTTCTGCGGGTCGATGAGATTTTCGAGGCTCAAGCACGCGTCGATGAATTGCTCGACGGTTTCGAGGCCAATGCGGTTCGCCCACTTACGGATGATCGCACCGTGATTGGCCATCGTGTCGATCCACTTGCGAACGTCGGCCCCGCTTCTTGGGTCACGCCCCTGACTCGTCATGCGAAAGCAGAAGTTGTTCTTGAAGAAATCGATGTGCGCGTACACGTGCGCCATCACGAGCTTCTGATCGACCAGACTATTGCCCTCGAGCAAGTACGCGATCGCCGGGTTGTTGTTGATCACCAACTCGTAGATTTTCGAAAGCCCGTACTCGTGGCTCTTGCTCAGCCGTTCGTACTCCATCCCCCAGCGCCAATGCGGGTAGCGCGTGGGGAAGCCACCGTACGCGGCGATCTCGTTCATCTGGTCGTAGCTCAGGACTTCGAAGATCGTCGGGAATACGTCCAGCCCGACGTTCCGCACGAACTCTTCGATTCGCTTCTGCTCGTCGCGGAGGTAGTTCGGAAGGGCGGTTTTCAGGGCGAACTGGGCCACGCGCTACCTGCCTTTCCCCAGAAACTCTCGAATCGACTCGACGATCGCGTCACGGTCGTTGATCTCACTCGTGATCAACTGCTCGTCATCTGAGAAGTGCTCTTTGAGGTCCTTGATGAACTGGCCGGAGCCGTACGGGCTGTCGACCTGGCCGTAGCAAAAGACGTTCGACGAAGGGAGCAGGAGCTTCTTGAGGATGTCGACACACAGCAAGGTGTCATCGACGCTCCAGTTGTCGCCGTCTGAGAAGTGGAACGGATAGATGTTCCACTGCTCGGACGGATAGTCCCGTTCGATCATGTCGGCTGCGAGCCGGTACGCCGAGGAGATCATCGTGCCGCCGGACTCTCTGGTTCGGAAGAACGTGTCGCGATCGACCTCGCGCGCCGCCGCGTCATGAATGATGAAGCGCGTTTCGATGTCTTTGTATTGCTGGCGAAGCCAGGTGTCGATCCAGAACGATTCGATGCGGACGATCTCTTTTTGCTCGTCGCCCATCGAGCCGGACACATCCATCATGTAGATGATGACGGCATTCGCGACTGGCTCTTCCTCTGTCTTCCACGACTTGTACCGCATGTCGTCGCGGGTCGGGATGATTACCGGGCGTTTCGGGTCGTACGTGCCGAGCGCGATCTGACGACGTAGCGCGCTTCGGAAGGTGCGCTTGAAGTGGCGCAACGAGTTTGGACCCACGTTGCGAACGCCGACGTAGCGATCCTTCTTGTCGACGATCGCGCTCTTGCCCTTGTTCTCGATGTTGGGAAGCTCGAGCTCCTCGCCGAGGATGTCTGCCAACTCGTCGAGCGTGAGCTCCACTTCGAGCGCGTGGTCGCCCGCTTGATCACCGGCCTTTCCTTGGCCGTCGCCGTCCTGCGGATCACCCGATAGCGCGTCGCCAGGCTCCCCATCGCCCTGCGCAACGCCACCCTGCTGCTTGTCGCCGAAACGTAGCTTGGGAATGTCGATGTGAGGGATTGGGATCGACACGATGTCTTTCCCCTGCCTGCCAAGCAGCTCCCCTTTGGAGATGTACTTGCGCAGATTCTGCCGAATCCGACCGCGCACGATGTTGCGGAACCGGGAATGATCCTGGTCGATTCGCAGCGACACCCGTTACTCCTTCACGTCGCCCCTTGCGAAGATACTGGCGACGTACGCGAGCACATCCGTTGCCGACGCCTCGTTGTAACCGAAGTATTTGATGAGCCGGTTCTTGATGATG
>Ga0209165_10000521_pt1 | contig 13099 bp, 13 predicted proteins | sample tdAd001_FD_187122 | JGI IMG/M metagenome (GOLD analysis project Ga0209165, IMG submission 187122) | Marine sediment microbial communities from the Atlantic coast under amendment with organic carbon and nitrate - tdAd00.1 (SPAdes)... | ecosystem: Environmental > Aquatic > Marine > Coastal >... | reverse complement strand
CTGCAACATCAATTGATTGATTCGCGGCAAGAATCCCGGTAACACCAGCAGCAGGATGATGAATCCCATGAACATGGTGACCGGAAAACCAACCGAAAAGATATTTAACTGCGGCGCGGCGCGAGTCATGACACCCATTGACAGGGTAATGACCAGCATCGAGATTAATGCCGGAATCGCGATCCACAGGGCGCCGATAAACATTTGACTGCCCCAGGCAAACAATGACCAGAAACTATCGCGCCCTACCCCGGTAGGAGAAATCGGCAGACTCTCAAAACTGCTCACCACCAGCTGGATCAGCATCAGATGACCGCCCAGAGCGAGAAACAGCAAGGTTCCGATAATAATAAAAAACTGTGACACTACGGGCACACTGACGCCATTGGTGGGATCAACCATCGACGCAAATCCGAGGCCCATACCGAGGGCGATCGCTTCACCCGCAATCATCAACGCACCAAAAACCAGCTGCATGGTAAATCCCATCGACAGACCAATCAGAATTTGTTGCATAGAGATAAAGAGCCCATGCAGAGACAATGCCTCGACCCGGGGTAACTCGGGCAATAACGGCAGCACCAGCACCGACAGCACCAGGGTCATGATGACTTTGATCCTCGTGGGCACCAGGCGGGTGCCGATAACCGGCATCGCTATCAACATCGCGCCGATACGCATCATCGGCCAGACCAATGATCCGACGAATGCTGTTGCCTGGGCAAAATCGAAGTCCATCCGTCGATTACCCGATCAAACCAGGGATATTGAGGTATAGACGCCGCGTGAAACTCAGCAAAAGGTTGAGCATCCAGGGTCCGGCGACCAGAATCGACAACAGCAGGACCATGAGCTTGGGAATAAAACTCAGCGTCTGTTCATTGATTGAGGTTGCAGCCTGGAACATCCCGATGAGCAGACCGATACCGAGCGCCGAAAGTAACATGGGCGCGGCAATCATCGCGATCAGGTAAAGCGCCTGCTGTGACAGGTCGATTATCATATCGGGAGTCATGTCAGCCGGCCAGCATAAAACTCGAGGCCAGGGTCCCCATGATTAGTGCCCAGCCGTCAACCAGCACAAACAGCATCAACTTGAAGGGCAGTGAAATAATCATCGGTGACAGCATCATCATACCCATCGACATCAATACACTGGCGACCACCAGATCGATAACCACGAAGGGAATAAATATCAGGAAACCGATTTGAAAAGCGGTCTTCAGTTCGCTGGTGACAAAAGCAGGCATCAGCAATGTTAACGGTGTTTTTTCCGGAGATTCGATTTCGGTCACGCCGGCGATGTCGGCAAACATGCGAATATCGGTTTCACGAGTCTGCGCCAGCATAAAAGTCTTGAAAGGCTCGGTCGCCGCGCGCATCGCGTCTATGGTCGACATCGAACCATTCAGGTAAGGCTCGATCGCCAACTGGTAAGCCTGGTCGAATACCGGTGACATGATGAACAGCGTCAGAAACAGGGCCAGCCCGAGAATAATCTGGTTGGATGGTGTTTGTGCAGTACCGAGCGCCTGGCGCAGAATCGAAAGCACGATGATGATACGGGTGAACGAAGTCATCATCAGCAGGATTGCCGGCAACAGGGTCAGCATCGTCATCAGCGCCAGAATTTCGAGGGTCACCGTATAGGTTTGACCATCGCCGTTGCCACCATCGACAGAAATGGCTGGAATGCCGACCGATTGCGCCTGCACTTCGGGAATCGCCACTAGCAAAAACAGGCCAAGCAGGTATTTCATGAATCCTCCCGCTCGCCCATTAGTCGACTGAGACGGGTGGCAAAAGATGACGTTTCAAGCGGTTCACCGGGCGCCTCGAGCGGCACCGCCAGGGTATGCAGTTTTTCGATACGCCCCTGGGTCAAACCGAGCAGAATCTGTTCTTCACCTACCTGCAACAGCACGATTCGATCACGCGTCCCGATAGAAAGCCCGGCAATAATCCTGATCAGGCCGTTTTGTGATTGCTGGTTTAAATTGAATTTTTTAACCACCCAGGCCAGCAAGAAAATAACCAGCACGACGAGTAACAATCCGCCGGTCAATTTCAGTAGATAGGGTGACGAGAATGGTTCCAGCGGCACGCTCTCCAGGGGATCGGATTGAGCCTGCAGCGCGCTGCAGAATAACCCGCCGAATAGCAATAACCAGCGCATCAGCGTAGATTCTTGATCCGGTCGGCGGGGCTGACGACGTCCGTCAGGCGTATGCCAAACTTTTCGTTAACCACGACGACTTCGCCATGCGCGACCAGGGTGCCGTTTACCAGCACATCCATCGGTTCACCCGCGAGCCGATCGAGTTCGACAATAGAACCCTGGTTGAGTTGCAGCAAGTTGCGAATGCTGAGCTGGGTACGACCGATTTCCATGCCAATGGTTACCGGGATGTCGAGGATAACATCGAGCTTGACCTCTCCCGATTCCGGGTTGGCGGTATCGTTTAACTGCTTCGCCGCAACCTGCCGAAAGTCATCATCTCCAGCAACCTCGGCAGCACTCTCACCATCCGTCTCGGCAGCCAAATCCGCGGCCATTGTATCCTGATCCACGGCCTGTTCTGTTTCATTGATCATAGTAGTCTCCTACGGACTAATCGTGGTGCGTAATAGCGTTTTTGATGTCTTCGTTCTCGGGGTCGTAGATTTCGACAATTTCTTCCACCTTGACTGCAGCATTGCCCTGATGTTCACCATACTGACCGCGGATAATCGGCATGTCCTCGGCGAGAATCATCACCTGTTCAGGTAAATCGAAAGGAATAATGTCACCGACCTTGAAATTGATTAAATCGGAAACCGGTAGTTGCTTTTCTACAAACAGGGCTTGCATGTTGATCTTGGCGTGCATTAATTCTTCCTTCAGCAGGATCGCCCAGCGTTCGTCGATATCGCCATGATCACTCTGCACGCCAGTATCCAGCAGGGTACGAATCGGTTCGATCATCGAATAGGGATAAACCACGTGGATATCGCCGCCGCCGCCATCGAGTTCGACATGAAAGTTTGATACCACGACAACCTCGGTGGGACTGACGATGGTCGCCATATGCGGGTTTACTTCATGGTTGTGATAATTAAAGTTCACCGCCATGACCGGTTCCCATGCTTTCACCAGGTCTTCAAAACAGATATGAACCACTTTTTCGATGACACGCAATTCAGTACTGGTAAATTCACGACCCTCGATCTTGGCGTGAATCGTGCCATCGCCACCAAAAAAGTTGTCCACCAGGATGAACACCAGCTTGGGATCGAGCATGATCAGCCCGGTACCGCGCAGAGGCGCCATTTTGATCATGCTTAAACTGGTTGGTACGAACAAGGTCTGAATATATTCGTTGAACTTGACCATCTCGATACCGTTAACCGAAATTTCCGGTGATTTGCGCAACATGTTGAAAAAACTGATACGAAAGTAACGGGCAAAACGTTCGTTGATCATTTCCAGGGTCGGCAGGCGACCACGGACTATGCGTTCCTGGTTATTGAAATCGAACGACCTGGCTTCGCCGTCGTACTCACCATCTTCTGCTGAAGTATCAATAGCGCCCTCATCGACGCCACCCAGCAACGCATCGACTTCATCCTGACTGAGAATATCGGTACTCAAGACAGTCCCCTATTGCATCACGAAGCTGGTGAAAAATATGTTATCGACCTCGCCACCTGAACCATGCTGATTGATAACCGTCTGTACAGTGTCCAGCGCCGACTTCTGCAAGCGTTCCTTACCTTCTGCAGCACGTAAATCAGCCGAGCTCTGTTTACCAAACAGGACCAGCAGGTTGTTGCGAATCAGCGGCTTGTGTTTTTCCACTTCTTTGGCAACATCATCATTGAAAGTCAGCACCTGCATCGATATCTGCAGAAATCCAACCGGATCTTCCGGCGCCAGGTTGACCGTGAAGGCAGGCTTCAGGTCGACATAGCTGGGGTCGCCACGAGACGGCTCGGCCTCCTCACTAACCTCGGCCGCGGCAGTTTCGTCGTCGCCGCTGACAATTAACAAGGTACCGCCGATCGAACCACCGACCAGCAACAGTGCGCCCAGGATAATAAAAACCAGTTTCATCTTGCTGCTGCCAGTTGCTTCAGCTTCAGCCTGCTGTTCTTCTTCCGCCATTTCGCCAAGTCTCTAGATATTCCGATACCAAAGGCAGAGCAATTCCTATGCCAACTAATTTAACTCTTTATTTTCAATTAGTTATATTCGCGTCGGACTGGGTAGGCAGTTTTTTGACAGGGCTTTTCTGGCGCAGAGACAATAACTTGTCGCAGTAGATAGAGGGGGCTTGGCCCCTGTAGGTTTTAACCCCGATAAAAAAATTGCGGCGTCCACGCCGCAATAAGGGGTAATCAGGCAAAGGTATCTACTAGACCTTCGCCACCGAAATAACTGGATTGCTGTTGTTGCTGATGATCTCCGGCCTGTTCCTGGTCACTATTATCGTCCTGATCCGGGTTCATATTAGCTGTTGTCTGTGCGCGAGCCTGTTGCTGGTCCTGGCGCTGCGAAACATCGACATTTACATTCTGGTATCCACTTTCCTGCAGAAAATCACGCAGTCGAATCGAAGCCGAGTCGATCAGGTCGCGAGTCTGTGCTGTCTGCGTCTGGATGGTAATCATGGTTGCGTCATCCACTATTTTTATCTGCACATCGAGTTTACCCAGAGCCGGCGGGTCGAGCCGAATGGTTGCGGTATTGTGCTTTTGATTGATCATCCAGTTGATGCGCTCACTGAGGCCATTACTCCATTCGTTCGCATCGGCATTGCGGGTCAGACTCATCGACTCGAGCTGGGGTGGCAGCGGGTTATGCTGGCTAGCCGGGATAACATTACCGACGCCTGTTATTGGCACCGTAACTGCACCGCCGGTCACGCTCGAACCAGATTGCTGAGAAGCATTTGCGGCGGTCTGAGCAGGTAATTCACTGGCACGATTTTCGATGTTGCTGATTAACTCACGCGCCGCAACGGGTTCGCTGCTGAGCCCATTGTCTCGGTGCAGAATAGTCCTCTCTGCAGCAGTTTCACCAGCAGCTAAGGTGACCTGGGCGGCAATCTTTGGCGCTTCTTCAAGCCTGAACTCGCGACCTGCGATCACCGGCGCAGCCGGAGGTTGCTGAGTTGAGCCCGGCGCAACTTCAGGTCTGGCAGGCGACAGCTCTACCGCGGCGACCTGGTTGCCTGTCAATCCTGCTTCCCCGGGTAGCCCACTGTCAGTAGCCGGCCTGGCCTCTACCGGCATTGCCCTGGCAACAGTTAGAATAGATTCAGGTAACGCTACTTTTTCTTGCAGGATAATCGGGTCCGCGTTTGCCGGCGCGATCGCAGGATTCACCTGGGGAAGAATTGACGCGCCGGGCTGCACTGCTGCGGGCAACGTTAGTGTCCCTGGTGTCGGCTGACTTTGTACCGCTGCAACATCGACTGGTCCGATCGCAGGCGGGGTCATGGCGGTCTTCATGGGAGTCTTTACAGCGCCTTCGAGCAGGCCTGGATCAGTTGTGCCGGGGGGCCTTTCCGGCGGCAATTGATTTCCGCTGACAGGCAAGAATTCGCCCGCCTTTATCTCTATGGGCACTGCTGCGGTCAGTTCGGAAACAGGCTTAAGCGGACCTGCTAACAGGCTATCCACAAAATCCTGCGATACAGCCGAATCCTGGTCTGTGGCATTTAGAATCGGCGTCGAAGGTTCCCGCCATGGCGGTATCGGGGACGCCTCCAGGGTTACTGCGGAAGTATCCGTCTGACGCGAAATATTTCCAAATAATGCTTTAAATTCAGCTACTTGACCACCTTCAGCGACCACTTCGGGAAACTGTTGATGAAACATTCCGGCAAAGCTTTCCGCGCCTGAATCTGCCACCGCGGGAATTTCCTGCACATCGAGGGTTAGCGAGCGTAAATCGGTAAGCATTATATTCATGTTGTCATCCAGTCGGTTCCTGTTACTCAATAATTATGCAGTTATTGAATAGACCGAATGCATCATGCGTGCCAGTTTTACAAAACTGATTTAACGACGGTTATTGTTACGCTGGGTGAATTCGTCGAGCGCTTTCTGTTCCCTGCGCTCCTGTTCCACGAATTCCTGTTTTTGCAGTTTTTCAACGACCTTGTGTATTACCTTTGCGTCGATGCGGCTCGCATTCCAGATCTCGCGCTTCTGTTCTACTTCCCGCTGGCGCAACCGGACCACGTCCATCTGCCGTTCTATGGTTGCATCGAGTTGCTGCATGAAGCGGTTGAACTCCTGCAATTCAAGCGAGGTAAATACACCGATATCGTGTTTCTTCCTTTGCTGATACTCAAGCTTGTAGTCCTGCAACTGCGCCTGCCGAGCCTGTTCGAGTTCAAGTATGCTCTGGCTCTGGGCAACTTGCTGCAGAGCTTGTTGCTCCTTTTTATCGGTATGCTGAACGATTGGCCGCAGGCGCCTGGTCCGGGTCATCTGTTATCCAGCCTGCGTAGCGTTCAATTGCTGATCGACCAACGCGTCAACCACCTGTGGTTGATCTTCATCACCGGTGCTGTCCAGCACCGCAGCCAACTGGGTACGACTGGCGTCAAAGCCCACCGATTGATTCATGTCCTGGGCGATGAAGTCGACCATTTGCGGATGCATGCGAATAGCGCGATCGATGTTTGAGTCAGCCCCTGGCTGGTAAGCGCCAACGCTTATCAGGTCGCGGTTTTGCTGGTAGAGACCGTAGAGTCGTTTGAAATTCTGCGTCCAGCTCATATGTTCAGATGTCGTAATCTGGGGCGTCAGACGGCTGATCGAAGATTCGATATCTATCGCTGGATAAATGCCGGTTTCGGCCAGCTCGCGCGATAACACGATATGTCCGTCCAGAATCGCTCGTGCCGCGTCCGCAATCGGATCTGCATGATCATCGCCTTCCACCAGGACCGTGTAAAACGCGGTAATCGAGCCAGCATTCTGGGCGCCGTTACCAGCCCGCTCGACTAGCTGAGGCAGGCGCGCGAAAACCGATGGCGGATAACCCTTGGTCGCCGGCGGCTCACCGATCGCGAGCGCAATTTCACGCTGCGCCTGGGCAAATCGGGTGAGTGAATCCATTAGCAATAATACGTTTTTACCCTGGTCGCGGAAATATTCGGCAATGCTGGTAGCTTGCATCGCGCCATGAATACGCATTAGCGGCGAAGCGTCCGCCGGTGCGGCAACCACAACGGCCTTGCGCAGCCCCTGTTCACCCAGGATTTCCTGAACAAACTCCTTTACCTCACGGCCACGTTCGCCGATCAAACCGACCACGACGATATCGGCCTCCGTGTAGCGTGTCATCATCCCCAGCAAAACCGACTTGCCTACTCCGCTACCCGCAAATAAACCCATGCGCTGACCCCGACCGATCGGACATAACGCGTTTATTGCGCGTACGCCAACATCGAGTTCTTCGTGAATCGGGGTTCGTAACAGCGGGTTGATTTGCTTACCCTGTAATGGAATTTTTTGCCGGGCGCGCAAAGGTCCTTTCTCGTCCAGTGGTCGGCCACGTCCATCGATCACGCGGCCTAACAGCTCCGGTCCAACGACAACGTCCGAACTATGCCGGGTCGGAATCACGCGTGCGTTCGGCACCAGTCCGCGTATCTCGGAGGTCGGCATCAGGTACAGGCTATCGCCGGAAAATCCGACGACTTCGGTCTCCACTCTTGCACCGTCGGAATTGACCACATCACAACGTGCACCGATTGGCGCCTGGCAGCCGACTGCCTCGAGGGTCAAACCGACCATACGCGTCAACACGCCCTCGACCACCGGCCTGGCATGCTGCTTCGCCTCGCTACCGACCCGTGCCAGTGATGTCATCCAGTCCCGGGTCGACTTTTCGATTAACGGATCGAGCATCAGTCCTGCTCCCTCTCACCACCCAGAACCGACGCGGCGAGTGCGGATAATCGGTTTTCGAGAGTTGCGTTGATGCTTGACGGTGGCGCACTGACTTCGCATCCGCCACGCGTGATCATCGGGTCCTCGATCAATTTCCAGCTATGTTCCTCGTTGCCGGATTCCATCGACAAGGCATCGCGCACCAGCCTGGCATCCTCGGGATGCAGAATAATCGAAATATTGCGCGTATTACCCGGCAGCAATTGTACCGAATCACGGATCAGGCCGATTATTTCGCCCGGCTCGAGCTTGAGCTCGCGCCGCACCAGTTGTTGCGCCAGGGTTACCGCGAGCTGGGTCAATTGATGTTCAATATCTTCGTTTAGCGCTTGCAGGGGATGCTCGAAAAACTCAATCAGCTGCAACAACCGCTGTTGCAACTCCTGCGCCTGTTGTTGCGCGCGTAGCTGTCCCTGCTGGAAACCTTCTTCCTCGGCCTGCGCTCGCCACTGATCGATATCTTTAGCGGTAGGTATCGAGGCTTCATGCTCCTCGCGATAACGAACTACACGGCTGGGGTCGGTTTCCATTACCGGCGCGCGCCATTTTTCGACATCTTTTTTTGCCATCATTCCAGATTTACTCACATGGTTATTTTTATAAGGTCAATGTCTGCAGTAGCCTGCTCAAACCATTTCCTCGCCACCTCCGGAGAGTACTATCTCCCCGGATTCTTCGAGCTTGCGAGCTACATCGAGAATTTCCTTTTGTGCAGCTTCGACTTCGCTGAGTTTGACCGGACCCTTGGCCTCCATATCTTCAACCAGCATTTCCGCCGCGCGCGAAGACATGTTCTTGAGGAACTTCTGCTTCATATCATCGTCGACGCCCTTCAGCGCCAATGACAGCAGGTCGGTAGATACTTCACGCATCATGGTCTGGATACCACGATCGTCGACATCGCGCAGGTTCTCGAAGACAAACATCATGTCTTCAATCTGTGCGGCGAGGTCTTCGTTCTCGGTACGCACCTGTTCCATGAGCTTGCTTTCTATCGGCGTATCGAGGAAGTTCAGAATACTGGCTGCGGTTCTCTGACCACCAACCATCGACGACTTGACGTTCTCGTTGTCGGTAAAATAACGCTCCATAATCGAGTCAAGTTCCTTGATCGCAGCCGGTTGCACGCCTTCCAGCGTGGCAATCCGCATCAATATTCCGGCACGGGTATTTTCCGGCAAAAAGGTAAGCACCTGCGCGGCGCTATCCGGTTCAAGATATGACAGCACGATGGCAATAATCTGCGGGTGTTCGAGACGAATAATTTCGGCTATCGACTTGGGGTCCATCCATTTCATTGATTCCAGTCCGTTGCTGCCGCTACCCATCAAAATTCGATCGATGACATTGCCAGCCTTATCGCCCAGGGCCTTTTCCAGCATGCCCCGGATATATGAGTCATTACCAATTCCGAGGGCGGTCTGGGACTCGAGCACATCAAAAAAATTGTCGATCACATGTTCTACCGTCGGCCGTGATATGTCGTTCATGGTCGCCATCGTCGAGCCAACCATCTGCACCTCCTTGGGACTCATGTGCTGCAGAATCTCGGCGGCGACGTCTTCACCCAGAGTCAGTAGTAAAACACCGGCTTTTTCCGTGCCACTTACCGAGGCGGATGTATTATCCTGTTGATCTTCAGCCACTATTCTTCACCCACCCAGTGTTTCATTACGTTTGCAACCCGCGCCGGATCATCCATCACCATTGAGCGCGCCATGTCTACTTTTTGCTCATAGGTCGCATCCTTGCGCCTTACCATCGCCGCCGGGTTGTTTGGATCGTCGGCAAGATTGGGAATACCGGCAAACTGCTGCTGACCCGGCATGCCCTGTTGCATCGGCATCGGCGCGCCGAGGGTTTGCACAGCTGCATCTCCCGCGCTGCCATGGCTCTCGGCATCACTGTTTTTCAAGGATAGCGAACGCAGCGCCGGACGCACAAAAATAAAGTAAACGGCTATCAAACCGAGTGCGCCGAGTACCTGCTTGATCAAGTTGACGATCCAGGCTTCGTTAAGCAGGCTTTGCCAGGCAGGTACAACTTCGGCTACGGGCGCTTCAATTTCTAAAAACGACGTGCTGATGATACTGACCGAGTCACCCCGATTCTCTTCGAAGCCGATCGTTTCCTTGACCAGTTTATCGAAACTTGCGATTTCTTCAGCGCTGTAAGGCACTTTGGAGACACTGCCGTCGTCCGCTGTCACCTGCTTGTCGTCGATGATTACCGCCACTGACAGGCGCTGCACGCTGCCGACAGGATTGCTGGTATGGCTGATGACCCGGTCAACTTCAAAATTGCGCGTCGACGAGCGATTCTGGTTAGTCGGGTATTCCTCGGCCCCGATAGTCTCGTCGTCGGTTTCAACCTCGGGCGCTACTTCGGCTCCGAGCCGCCCGGCGTCGGGTGCCTGGTTGCTGAGCGCTCCGGGAATACCAAGCGCCTGCGCAAAACCGCCGATTGCTTCTTCACTGAGCTGCTCACTGCGAACGACGCTACGCTCCGGGTCGTAGGCCTCGCGCGTCGATTCGACCGCGGAAAAATCAAGTTGCGCCGCGACCTGTGCATTCACCTTGCCTTCGCCAACAATAGGTTGCAGCAAATTGATGATGCGATCGACAAAATTGTCTTCGAGTTTGCGCGTATAGTCGAACTGTTTACTCGTTAACGACATGCCTGCGTCTTTCTCGTCGGTTAACAGACGGCCGAACTGGTCAACGACCTTGACCTCCGAACTCTCCAGCATCGGTATGCTCGAGGCTATCATCTGCACCACGGCCTCTACCTGCCCGGCATTCAAAACCCGCCCGGAATGGAGCTTGACCACTACCGAGGCACTGGGTTTGGTACGGTTACGAATAAAAATCGATTGTTCAGGAATCGCCAGGTGAATGCGGGCTTTTTCAACCGCGCGAATCGACTCTACCGAACGTACCAGTTCGGCTTCGAGCGCATGGTTATAACGGGCATTCTCGATAAACTGACTGGTACCAAGGCCCTGATCCTGCTGCAGCATTTCAAGACCCTTGGCGGTACCATCGGCCAAACCCTGTGAAGCCAGTAGCAGGCGAGCTTCGGACAATCGGGTCTGATCTACCAGCAGCGTACCACTGCTAGCATCGAGTTTAAAATCGATATCCCGCGACATCAGTGCATCGGCAACCTGGGCCGCATCCTTACCCGACATATTGGTGTATAGCGGTGAATAGTTCGGTTCGGCGGTCCACAACACGACGACCATACCTATCGCGACCGCGGCAGCGAGCCCGATCAGCTTGCCGAAGTGACGCACCGCCCGCGATTGGGCCACGGCATCAATCGGATTTATCTGGCGCGGCGTAACGGCGACCACCCCCTGTCCATCCGGAGCGGTCAGCATTTGCTGATTTACGGTTGCTTCAGCCATCGTTTATACCGGCATGTTCATGACATCCTGATACGCGCTCAGGAGCTTGTTACGTACCTGGGTCAGGGCTTCGAAGGAGACGCGGGACTTCTGTACAGCAATCATGACTTCGGAAAGATCAACGTTTTCTCCCGTTTCAAATGCCCGGGCCAACGACGTAGCCTGCATTCCGGTTTCATTGACCTGGTTAATAGCCTGTTGCATCAAGTCACCAAAACTCTGACTCTGTTCGGGCTTGATCTCGGGCCGCATCGCCTCGCCCCTGGCCAACGACTCGAGCGCCTGCATCTGGTTTAATAAATGGTTCTGTGTGTTACTGATCATGAAATTCCCTACCGGTCGATTTCTTGACGAATTTGGCCCTGATTTCAGCATCAGGAACAAAACTGTTAACTTTTTGACACATAGTCGTTTTAAACCACCCTTTTCGGGCCTTGCTAGCTAGTGAGCAACAATCGCGCCAACTTTCTCTTATTCCTTGTCATCTATGTTGTGGCTCCGATGGGATCAGCGCTCAATTTTCGGTTGCACCGGAAATTGAGCGCTGACCCCAGGCATTACGTACTACGTTAATCGGGAACAGGAGCGCCTGTTTCACGCAGCTTTGCTAACTTGTAACGCAGCGTGCGGGGGCTTACGCCGAGTTTTTCTGCCGTCTTCTTGCGACTACCCTTGAAACTGCGCAGCGTCTCGAGAATGACCTCTGTTTCCCGATCGCGCAGGTCGGAATGCAGCATACCGTTATCCTCGAGCAGTGGTTCGAGCGGAACCTGTTCGATGCTGGTTTCCAGCATGATGTCCTGTGGCTGGATCTCTTTTCCCTGCTTCAGGATCAATGCGCGCTGGATCACGTTATCGAGTTCGCGCACATTACCCGGCCAGTTGTGCTGTTGCAGAACAGCGCAGGCCGCATCGGAAAGCTGGATAGAGTCTCCCGCCGCACGACTATACTGGGCAAGAATTTTGCGTGCGACCGGCACGATATCGTCGCTGCGTTCACGCAATGCAGGAATCGTGATCGGAAATACGTTGAGTCGATAAAACAGATCTTCGCGGAAACGTTTTTCACGTACCTCCTGGCGCAGATCCCGGTTGGTGGTTGCGATGATGCGCACATCCAGTTCGATAATCGCGGTACCGCCGAGACGTTCCACCTCCCTTTCCTGCAATACGCGCAGGATCTTTGCCTGCAGCCCCAGATTCATCTCGGTAATTTCGTCGAGCAACAGGGTGCCACCCTGGGCTTGCTCAAACTTTCCCATGGTAGCTTTATGCGCGCCGGTAAAGGCACCCTTTTCGTAGCCGAACAGAACCGCCTCAAGCATATTTTCGGGAATCGCGGCGCAGTTAATGGCGACAAAGGCCCCCTCGCTACGCACGGATTGCTGATGGATGAATCTCGAGTAGACTTCCTTGCCTACCCCGCTCTCGCCATTGAGTAAAACCGTTGCATCGGTTTGTGCTACGCGCTTCGCCAATATCACGGTTTCCTGGCTCGCGGCATCCACGGCGACCAGGCTTTCATCCGTGAGTACCGGATTGCGGATTTGTTTGCGTACCGTGTTCACCAGGTTAGTCACCTCGAAGGGTTTAACCAGGTAGTCCGCCGCACCGGCCTGAATAGCATCCACCGCCTGCGGTATCGAACCATAGGCAGTCATCAGGATGACTGGCACATCGATCTGGTTTTTTCGGATCGATGACAGCAACTCGTAACCATTGCCAGGGCTCATCTGCACA
>Ga0209165_10000519_pt1 | contig 13111 bp, 11 predicted proteins | sample tdAd001_FD_187122 | JGI IMG/M metagenome (GOLD analysis project Ga0209165, IMG submission 187122) | Marine sediment microbial communities from the Atlantic coast under amendment with organic carbon and nitrate - tdAd00.1 (SPAdes)... | ecosystem: Environmental > Aquatic > Marine > Coastal >... | reverse complement strand
CGGTAAAAATATCCTTATTGGGCAGCATTTTCTTGTACTTGCCGAACAGGCTTTGCCGTGACCGGCTATCGGGACGGTTTTCAAAAAGCTGGTCGACCGGTTGACCTGTAATACTGTCGACGACACTGACAAAATCATATGGGTCGGTCAGGTATCCATTGGATTCGCTCAGGGACAGATTCACCTGGAACAGACTGGTCCTGTCGATTACCTGAGTTACGCCGAACAACAGGTCGACGATAGTCCGGTTGTCATCATCGTTCTTGTCCTGCGCCGTCATGCTGGTCAGCTCTTCGGGAGCACCTCCAACCGGGTCTATGTAATCGTATTCGACGTTGATTCCGGCGCTATAGGTGGTATTTTTCTGATTGGTGTCATGGTCCCACAGCGCATTTACACTGGCCGAGGTGAAATCGTATTCATGGGAGACATTGAAGCCCAGGTTGCGCCGGTTGTTGCGGTCGATGGGTTTTTCCCAGTTCATGCTGAAACTGACCCGGGTGTCTTTGAAGGTGTCATCGAGCGGCGTATCGTTGGGGTCGACCGTGTAGGTGCCATTACCCGAGGGGCGTATGAAGGTCTGTACCTGGGTGGATGGTACTGCGCCGGTTGCAGAGGCTCCGGTGAGACTGTCGAGCACCAGTTTAAATGTCAGGCTTTCTTCATCTCCCAGATCTCGCTTGCCGCTAATTACCGGCTCGAAAGCTGATACTCGATCGTCATCTTCACTGTAATAGAGCACTGCACTGTCGATGTCCCAATCGTGCTCCTCTGCCTGTACTGGATTGGCAAGCAGCGAACAGGTTGCCGCAGAGAGTAAGCCGGCAATTTTTTTCATTTGCAATTACCGCATGAACAGAGCATTAATTGCATCCACAACCCCCGCCGGCAAATCCCTGGCCGCCGCTGGAAGCTTCCTTACTGAAATAAATATGCTCGTCCAGCGCCAGGTCGATCGCATCGGCGTCCATCAGCATATCGTCCTGCGCCAGCACGTTTCGTTCCCAGGGTTTGACCCCCAGCGAAGAACAACCGCTTGCTACGATTACGACACACAAAATCAGCCAGTGATATTTAGCAGTCATAGCAATTCCTCGATTTCGCGTTCGTATTTGCCGGTGTGCTTAGTATAGAAGCCGATATGTTTCTTCACCACTTTGCCGCTCCTGTCAAACAGGTAGGAAGTGGGCATGCCTTCGATCTCGAATTGTTCGGCGATCTGGCCGCTGGCATCGTGGTATATATCGAAATCTGCTTTAACTTTGCCGAGGAAACGGTGCATCGCATCGGTTTCCGCGTCGAGGTTTATCGTGATGATAGTGAAGCTGTCGGCCGGATACTTTGCCAGCAGACTGTTCATCCATGGAAAAGATTCCTTGCAGGGTTTGCACCAGGAAGCCCAGAAATCGAGATACACGACCTTGCCCTGGTGGCTTTTCAGATCCAGCCGGTTGATGTCGTAAATCTCTGCTTTGAGCGGAGATATGACCAGCAGGAGTAACAGGAGAGACTTCTTCATAGGGGAATCCGCCGCGTTATTTTCCTATTTGACATTAGCGGTCGATTTTAGCTCCCGCTTCGTTAACAGATTGTTAACTCGAAAAATTGATTTTGGCTATGATACCGCCCTCGGGGTTTGGCACTAGATCTAATAACCACCCCTGGTAGTCGCATATCAGTTTGGCAATATACAAACCAACGCCGTAACCCTGGCTGTGTTGCCCGCGAAACCTGAAGTCGAAAATATGTTGCAGATCTTCACTGTCGATACCGATTCCGTTGTCCGTGATGGATAAAACCGGGGTCTGCATATCGATTTCAATCGAGCTCTGCTGGCCATGTTTGACCGCGTTCCTGATCAGGTTGGTTAACACCACCGTGATCAGGGTCCGATCTGCCTCGATGCTGATATCGGGCGCTAGCCTGTTCTCGATGCTGATCTGTTTGGCGCGGATTTCGGGGCCCATCGGTTCCAGAATTTCATCGACCAGCGGTTGCAACGCAATGCTCTGATGCACGTTTTTGGTGGGCTGGTCGCGCGTTACGGCGAGCAGTGCATGGATCATGTTTGCCATATTCGCCGAAGCGCGCCGAATCTTATCCAGATGCGGGATGATGTCTGGGTTATCGTAGCGACTGGCGATCAGATCGGCCGAAGTTTGCACGATAGTCAGTGGTGAGCGCAGTTCATGGCTGGCCATGGCGGCGAAGGCGATCTGCTTTTCGACATAACTGTCCATTTTCCCGGTATAGGAATCAAAGGCCTGGGCAATCCTGCCGACTTCATCGTCTGCGAAACGATCGCTCAGCCGGATACCTCTTTCGTCGGGATTGATGCGCGACAATTCCCGGCTGAGTTGTGCGATCGGCGTAGACAGTCGTTTACTCAGAATCCTGGCGATGAAAAACAGCAGTACGATCAACACAATCCATGCCACCAGCAATATGACGCTGAGCAATTCTTCGGAGCGCTCGATTTCGGTTATATCGAACTGAATGTAGATACGGTCATCGCCATGTGGCGCAACCATGACGTGATAGGCCTTATCGTCAACCTTGATGTCGTGATGAATCCCATCGCTCAACTCAAGCAGGCGCCCTGGAATCGCTTGCCTGATTTGCCTGCTAGCCAGGTATATATTGAGGTTCGCAGATCCTGGTAAGGCGGCATCCGGGTCCTGGCTCAACAGCTGCTGGATATTCTGTAACTCGAAGTCGGTTTGCCTGGCGAGCAGCGCGTCTTCGAGAATCTCGTTGGAGTAATAGACCACGACGCTGAGTAGCGACAGGAAAAATACCGATGCCAGCAGAATGCTCGCCATGATCTTGCGAAACAAAGGCGAATCGCCGAGCACTGACTTCAAAATTGTTCGTTCCCCATACGATAACCAATGCCATGCACCGTATGAATAAGTGCCTTGCCGAAGGGTTTATCGATTTTTTGACGCAGGCTGTGAATGTGCACCCGCAGCGGGTCCCCTTGTGGTGAGTCGGTGGGCCAGATGTGATCGATCAATTCCTGGCGTGAAATCACCCGGTCGGTATGTTGCATCATGTAGGCAAGAATGCGAAAGGCCTTTGGTTTCAACTTGATTGACTGGCTGGCGCGGCTTACCTGCATGGTATCCTGGTTCAATTCGAGATTATCTATCACGATTACAGATGACTTTGGCCTGACCTGACCGCGGCGGGTCAGGGCGAGTACCCGCGCTTCCAGTTCGCGCAGTGAAAATGGTTTGACCAGGTAGTCGTCGGTGCCGGCTTCAAATCCGGAGATTTTATCGTCCAGGGTGTCCCGTGCGGTCAGCATCAGGATCGGGGTGTTATGGCGGGTCTGCTCACGGAATTCACGGCACACGGTAATGCCATCCTTACCAGGCAGCATCAGGTCGAGAATAATCAGATCGAAATGCCCAGCTGTCGCCAGTGCCAGGCCGTGGGCACCATTAAAGGCGAAATCGAGCTGGTGACCCTTGTCCTCGAAATACTGACCTATATTCGATGCGATGTCGGCATCGTCTTCGATAACCAGGATTTTCATAATAGGGGAGGTTAACCGGTACGATGTAAATTATATGTTAACGCGCTGGCTTGCGGTTGTCCGCATCAACCAGTCCGTCGGTTATTTTGAACTACGTGGCTGCCGTTGCCGGCGTTCGTAAACGCTAACTTCAATCCGCTAAATTCGATGGTGATCATGCCTTTTATCCGCTAGAAGTATCGAGCATCGAATATACTCGTTGAACTCGTCGCCTGGCAAATGGTCATAACGACTGTTGCCGAGGTATTACTAATGAAAAATCTATTGTTGGCGGCGCTAGTCGCGATCCTGACCGTAATCGGTCATCCCGCGTTTGCCGCGAGGGCTGTACTCGCGGGTGGCTGTTTCTGGTGCATGGAATCCGACTATGAAAAGCTCGACGGGGTAAGCGAGGTGGTTTCGGGGTTTACCGGCGGCTCGCATCCGGACCCGACCTACAAAGGGGATCATAGCGGGCATTACGAAGCGGTGGAGATCACTTACGATCCTGAAATTGTCGACTACCAGGGAATTCTTGATCATTTTTGGGTCAACCACGATCCCTTCGACTCGCGCGGGCAATTTTGCGATAAGGGACCTAGCTATCTCGCTGCGATATTTGTTGCCGACGATGCAGAACTCGAACTCGCGGAAAAGTCCAGACAGCAGGTCGTCGAAATGTTTCCAGACCAGGCCGTGGTAACGCCGATTCTGCCACAGACGACCTTCTTCCCGATCAAGGGCGATGAGTCGTACCACCAGGATTATTACAAGAAAAGCCCGCTACGTTACAAGTATTACCGCTGGGGTTGCCGCCGTGATCAGCGCCTTACCGAAATCTGGGGCGACAAAGCCACGCACAACTAACCAGTTATCGCGTTCGGGCACGAGTACCCCAACCAGTATCATCCCACCGGGAGCCCCTAACAGTGGGAGGTTACCTCGGGGCCTAAGTCCGCAAAAGTGTAGCGCGGCAGGGACGCCGCGCTCCAAGCGATTCCATGGATGGACCAAACGGCGCATTTTGCCGTTTGGGAGCGCCTTTTGCGGACTTAGGCCCCGAGGTAGCCTGAAACGGCTGGTAAGATGCATGACTCGGAAAGGGGCTTTACGCCACAGGCCGGGGCGGTGGTAGAATCACCGTTTTCCGACGAGCAAGGAATATCTGCCATGGGCTGTCAATACTTCGATGATCCCTGCGATCACGGCGCCGATACTTTTACCATTGCCATTCCCAAAGTGACCTTTGGACGCGGCTGCCTGCGTGAAGCCGGCGCCCGCGCCAGCGGCCTGGGGATGACGCGCGTCGCAGTTTTCACCGATCCTTTTTTACGTGATAGCGCTTACCTTGACACCGTGCTGGACTCGTTAAAGCAAGCCGGGCTCGACGCCGCGGTATTCGACGAGATTACTATCGAGGCCGATGACGCCAGCGTCGCCCGCGGCGCCGATTTCATCGCTACGGGTAATTTCGACGGGGTCGTTTCGGTGGGCGGTGGTTCGGTCATGGACACGGCCAAGGCGGCAATGGTCTACGGACTTTATCCAAGCGGGGATTTTCTCGATTATTTCGCGCCACCGCTGGGGGCGGGTAAAGCGATTCCCGGTCGATTGTTACCACATCTCGCCTGTCCTACCACTTCCGGCACTGGCTCGGAATGTACCTCGCTTTCGGTATTGCGTATTAATAATTTAAGCACCAAGTTTGTGCTGGGTAATCCGCTGCTCCTGCCGCAGGAAGCCCTGATCGACCCCGTATGTTGCGCTACGCTGCCGGCGATGGTGGTCGCGTCCACCGGTTTTGACCTGTTGTGCCATGCGCTGGAATGCTATACCGCCAGGGCTTACACCCGTTGGGATAAAGTGGACGACCCGAGGAAACGGCCGCTGATCCAGGGTGCTAATCCGTGGAGCGATCTGGCCGCGCGCAAGGCGCTTGAAATTGTCGGTGAGTTCATGGAGCGCGGGGTTAACAATGCCGACGATCACCAGGCGCGTGATCAATTGATGTGGGGTGCGTCGCTCGCCGGAATGGCTTTTGGCAATACCGGCACTCACCTCGGGCATGCACTTTCCTACGGTGTGACGCACCTGATGCACGATGTCACTACCGAGGGATATGCCGTTAAATCACCCTTCGTACCGCATGGCATCAGTGTCGTGGTTTCGGCGCCGGCGATATTCCGCTATACCGCTGAAGCCGCGCCCGAGAGGCATTTCGAGGCCGCGGGTTACCTGCAGGCCGATTTGCAGGGCGCGGGTAGTGCAGACTCCGGCGAAGCGCTGGCCAAACGCATTATCGAGTTGATGCAAAAAACCGGAGTTCCGAACGGACTAAATGAGGTTGGATTTGGTCCAGCTGACGTTCCGGCGCTGGCGGCTTCCACCGCGCGCCAGGTACGCGCGATCGCGAATTCACCGCGCGAAACCAATCGCGTAGATATCGAAAATATCTACGCGTCCGCGATGAGTTACTAGCGCCGGCTTTGAGTTCGACTACCAGCGGCACCAGAAACACGAAGCAGGCGACCAGGAAAAGCGTGCCACCCATCAGGCTAACCGGGTCATCGGCTCGAATGCTGGCTGCCATGAAAAAAATGGCGGAACCGATAAACAGTATCCAGCCCCAGAGTTGATAGCGATGTTGAGCATGTTGCGACATGGGACATACCTGTATTGATCTATATTGATATAAATAATACAGGCTTATGCATACTGTCGTAAAATGATTAATTATATGCCAAATAGATAAGCATTAATTATCTATTAATTCGTAATTTCGATCCCTTCGATTGGGAAATATCATGTTACTTTATCGGCATACTGGTGCTAGCATTCCCCGTTTCACCCAGTTATTTTGCGGAAACTCAAATGTTTGAAAACAGCTTAATGAACCAGATCCGCGAGCGTTTTTGCCACGTGGATACCTGTCCTTACTCGGGGCCGCGCATCTTTTTTGAAAACGCCGGTGGTGGCTTGACGCTGAAATCGGTGGTCGAAGTGAACACCGAGCTCGCAGGAATACCGGACAACCAGGGTCGTGATAACCCCGCTTCACACGAACTGGTGCGTATCATCGCCGAGGCGCGCGATAATATGCGTTGCTTTCTCGGTGTCAAGGAGGGCCCGCTTTTTACCGGCGAAAGTGGCACCGAGCTTATATTTCGCATGGTTCGTGCCGCCGCACTGGGTTCCGCCGAGGGTGGTAACATGATCGGCAGTACGCTCGAACACCCGGCTACCGTCAGCGCAAGTAAGCGCTGGGCAAAAATTGCCGGTAAGGAATACCGTGCCGCGGTGCACAGTAACGACAGCGCGACGATTACTGCCGCAGACTATGCCGGAGTGGTTGATGCCGACACCCGTGTGGCGACGATTATCCACACCAGCCCGGTTACCGGCATGACCGTAGATATCGCCGCGGTCGTTAAAACCATCCGCGCGGCTTCGCCTGATTGCATCATCATTCTCGACGGCATACAGCATGCCGCGCACGGTGGTCTGTCGATCGACGACTATGATATCGATGGTTACGCGGTCTCGGCCTACAAGGTATTTTCCCGCCACAACTATGGTTTTGCGTGGTTATCGCCACGCCTGGCGACTTTGCCCCATGATCACCTCGACGGTACTGCGGATGATTTCTGGGAAATGGGCACTCGGGATACCTCGGCGTTTGCCTGTACCAGCAAGGTGGTTGAGTATTTTGACTGGCTCGGTTCGCATTTCACCGATTCTGCTGATCGACGCAGCCGTATCCTGGCGGCAGGCAAAGCGATCGGCGAGCATGAACACGACCTGATCGAGTTGATGATCAACGGTGATGGCGAGCAGTCCGGGTTACGCGATATGCCCGAGGTTTACGTGATCGGTGGGCACGACAATGCTGCCCGCGAAGGCATGGTGTCGATAATTGTAGAAGCTAAACCCTGCGCCGAAGTGGTTGCGGAGCTCAATACCAGGGGAATTCGTACCCACGTGCGTAAAGCAGATTATTTTTCCGGCAACATCCTGGAACCCCTGGGCAGACCTACCTGTATCCGGGTTTCCATGTGCCATTACAATACCGATCGCGAAGTACTGACTTTTCTGCGTGAACTGGAAGCTATCATCGCCGTGCATAACGAATCAGGGGTAAACGCGGCCTGAGGCAGCGCATGAAAACCGTCTGCGCCATTCTTATGCAGGTGGGGATCTTGCAATGACCGCATCGTTACGGGATTTCAGCAGCTGCGGGAGTGACCGTATGCTACAAATAATCGGTGCCGGGCCCGCGGGTATGGGACTTGGGTTGAATATCCTGCCGCCAGGCGCACCGCGAGGCGAGCCGAGTTTTGATGGCGGTATCCATGGATTTCAGTCTTACCCCCTGTCGATAGCGACCCGAGTTATCTATCGCATGCTGGCAGACATACCGATGGAGATGAGCAATTGAAAACACATACACAGGCAGTGGTTATCGGTGGTGGACTTGTGGGTTGCTCGATTCTTTACCACCTCACCAAACTCGGCTGGACTGATGTCATGCTGCTCGAACGAGATGAGCTGACCTCGGGTTCGACCTGGCATGCGGCCGCCGGCATTCATGGTTTGCACGACCACAACAATATTTCCAGGCTGCAGTATTACACCATGCAACTTTATGCGGAACTGGAACAGGAAACCGGGCAGGGATGTGGCATTGTGCAACCGGGGTCGCTGTACCTGGCGCAGACGCGTGATCGCGAACACCAGCTGCGCATGCAGGCGGCGAAGGCGAAGTACTTCCAGGTCGAGTTTCACGAATTGTCGCGTGACGAGGCCGAGCGCATGCACCCGCTGGCTAATTTCGACGGTATCCGTTGCATCATGTACGAGCCTGACGGCGGTAACGTCGATCCCTCCGGGGTGACTTACGCTTACGCCAAGGGCGCGCGTCAGCGCGGTGCCGAAGTGCATCGCTTTACGCCGGTTATCGCGACTACCCAGCGCAGCGATGGCAGCTGGGATGTCGAAACCGACAAGGGCAGTATCCATGCCGAGGTGGTGATTAATGCGGGCGGTTTATGGGCACGGGAAGTTGCCGCGATGGCGGGCTTCGAATTGCCGCTAATGCCGCTCGAGCATCAATATTTTGTCACCGAAACCATTCCTGAAATCGAGGCGCTGGCAAAGCGCCTGCCGCTGGTCGCCGACCGCGACGGGGAGTACTACATGCGCCAGGAAGGGCAGGGATTGCTGGTCGGCGCCTATGAAAAGGATGGCCGCTTCTGGGCCGAGCACGGCACGCCGATGGATTTCGGTCACGAGTTACTCGACGACGATCTCGAGCGCATCGAAGACAACATGCTGCGCGCCTTCGAACGCGTCCCGGTGTTGATCGAAGCCGGCGTCAAACGCGTCATAAATGGGCCGATGATCTGGTCACCCGATAGTTCCGCGCTGATCGGGCCGGTACCCGAATTACGAAACTATTTTTGCTGCTGCGGAATTATCCCGGGCTTTTCGCAGTCGGGCGGGCTCGGCATGACCATGGCGCAGTGGATTGTAGAAGGCGAACCCGAGATGGATCTGTTTCCCTGGGATCTGGCTCGTTTCGGTGACTGGGCGACCAAAGCATTTACTAAAGCGCGCGCTATGGATCAGTATTCGCACCGTTTCAAGATCCATTTCCCCTACGAGGAACGCGAGGCGGGCCGTCCGCTCAATAAACGACCGGTTTACGAACGGCAGAAAGCGCTGGGTGCGGTGTTTGGACTGAGCTACGGTTATGAACATCCGCTGTGGTATGCCTCGCCAGGTATGGAGGCAATCGAGACTTACGGCTTCGAACGCCAGAACTGTTTTGAACCGGTGGCCGCGGAATGTCGTGCACTGCGCGAAGCGGTCGGCATTATCGATGTGTCGAATTTTGCCAAGTATCGAATTCGAGGCGCCGGTTCGGCGGACTATCTCGACCGTCTGGTGGCGAATCATGTGCCGACGGAGATCGGCCGCTCCTGCCTGACGCCGATGATTGGACTGCGTGGCGGAATTGCGGGTGATTTCACCATTACCATGCTTGCTGAAGACGATTTCCTGATGATCGGCTCCGGCATCGCGGAACGCTATCATCAGCGTTTCTTCAACATGGTTGACAGGCTGGACAGCGTTAACTTCGAGAGTTTTACCGAGGCCTGGGCCGGATTCAACGTGGCCGGCCCAAATGCGCGCAAACTGTTGCAACAATTGACCGATGCCGATTTGTCGAATGACGCCTTCAAGTTCATGCGCAATCAGCGCATCAAGGTTGCTGGTATCGATGCCGTCGCCATCCGGGTTTCATTTAGCGGAGACCTCGGCTGGGAAATATACGTACCGCTCGAGCACCAGCTCGAACTTTTCGATGCGCTGCTCGAAGTTGGCAGTGAACTGGGCGCGCGTCCGGTTGGCGGTCGTGCCCTGCTCTCGCTGCGTGTCGAAAAAGGCTATGGTAGCTGGAGTCGCGAGTATTCCCCCGAGTACTGGCCCCAGGAAGTCGGGCTGGATCGTCTGATCAAACTCGATAAACCAGAGTTCCTCGGACGCGAAGCTTATCTTGAGATAAAAGATAATCCGCCCCGTGAGAAACTCGCCGTGGTGCAGATAGTAAAAAGCGATGCGGATGCCAACGGTGGTGAACCCGTCTTCCTGACCGATGGCACCCCGGTTGGGCGGGTCAGTTCAGGTGCATTTGGGCATAGCGTTGGGGCTTCGATTGCGCTATGTTTTATCAGGACCGAACATGCTGTTGCTGACACCGAACTCGATATCGCGATTCTGGGTATTCCACATCGCGCTGTCATATTAGAAAACCCGCCCTTTGATCCCAGGGGTGAACGTTTGAGAGCATAACTATGGCCAGTAATCCTTACTCGATTCCCAATCCCAAAGTTGACCCAACGCGAAGACCGGCAATGCGCCCGGATAATACCCCGGATGACAACGATCGAATCGAGATCGGTCCAACGCCGCTCGCCTATGCGGAATGGGAAGCGGCAGGTTTGCAATGCCCGGACCTGCCGGCGATGCGCCAGTACCGACTCGACAGGATTGTCGCGGGTCTTATTGCCAGTGGCCTCGACGCGGTGCTGTTATTCGATCCGCTATCGATTCGCTACGCCACCGACACCACGCATATGCAGTTGTGGAATGCACACAATCCGTTTCGGGCCTGCATGGTGACCAGCGATGGTTACATGGTGCTGTGGGAATACGGCGGGTATGCTTACCTGTCGGAGTACAATCCGCTGGTGCGGGAAGTTCGCGCGGGAGCATCGTTTTTCTATTTTGCCACCGGTCAGCGTACCGAGGAAAAGGCAGAGTTGTTTGCCGGCCAGATCATCGATCTGCTGCAGCAGCGAATCGGCAAGGGCAGGCGGGTCGCGGTCGACAAGATCCAGATCGCCGGGTTACGCGCGCTCGACGAAGCCGGTATCGAGGTCATGGATGGTGAGGAATTGATGGAACAGACGCGCGCGATCAAGGGGCCGGATGAAATCCTGGCGATGCGTTGTGCGATCAATGCCTGCGAGGCCTCAATCGCGGAAATGCGTGAACTCACTCAGCCCGGAATGACTGAAAATGACGTCTGGGCTGAATTGCACAAATCCAATATACGCCGCGGTGGTGAATGGATCGAAACCCGTATTCTGTCCAGCGGTCAGCGTACCAATCCCTGGTTCCAGGAATGCGGTCCACGCATCATCGGCAACAATGAAATCGTCGCCTTTGATACCGATTTAATCGGTTGTTACGGCATGTGTACCGATATTTCACGCACCTGGTTTATTGGCGACGGGCAGCCCACGCAGCGGCAGAAGGATATGCACAGGCTCGCGCATGAACACATTATGACCAATGCCGCGATCGTTAAACCGGGAATGAGTTTTCAGGAACTCACCGAGCGGGGCCACCATCTGCCGGATAAATATATTCCGCAGCGTTATGGCTCGAAGATGCACGGTGTCGGGCTGTGTGATGAGTGGCCGGCGATCAAGTACCCGATTGACTGGGAGGAGCGCGGCTATAGCGGCGTTATCGAGCCCGGCATGATGCTTTGTGTCGAAGCCTATGTCGGCGAGGTCGGTGGTCCTGACGGGATCAAACTGGAAGATCAGATCCTGGTGACCGAAGATGGTTACGAAAATATGGTGGTTTGCCCGTTCGATCCCTTATTGATGTCCTGAATCGACACAGACCCCATTTAAATAATGCGCTGACGACAAAGTGAGAAAATGAGCATTTTATCAGGTAGCAGATTGCAATGAACATACTTTTTATTACCGCGGATCAATGGCGTGGCGATTGTTTGTCAGCGCTTGGGCATCCGCATATCAAAACACCAAATCTCGATGCGCTTGCCCGTGAGGGCCTGTTGTTCAGGAATCACTATGCGCAGGCCGCTCCCTGTGCACCGAGTCGTAGCTCGTTGCATACCGGGATGTACCTGCAAAACCATCGCTGCGTGGTCAACGGGGCGCCCCTCGATGACCGCTTCAGTAACTGGGCGCGTGAAATAAGCGATGCAGGCTACGAGCCATCACTGTTTGGCTACACCGATTCCGCGATCGATCCGCGCGGACTTGATCCACAGGACCCAAGATTGTTTCACTATAGCGAACCGTTGCCCGGCATTGACACCTATACGCCGATGCGGGATGAAGTGGCAGTCGAATGGGTCGAGTATCTGCAACAAAAAGGCTATGCGATGCCGGATCGACCGTGGAGTTTGTATGCTAATACGACGCCAGGGGTCGACTGGGCCGAGGGTGGTGAGGCCGTTTTACCGCTCGCAATCAAGGCAGAGGATCATGAAACCCATTACATGGTCGAGCGTTGTATCGACTGGATAAATGCCCAGGACAAACCCTGGGTTACCCACCTGTCACTGCTGCGACCGCATCCACCTTTTGCCGCACCCGAACCCTATAATCGTATGTTCGATCCGGCGCAAATGCCTGCACCCCTGCGTCGCGAGTCTCCCGCGGACGAGGCCGGACAGCACCCGCTGCTCGATTATTTTATTAACCACAGCAAGTATCGCGCGCCCGACTCATTGCGCCAGGTCCAGCAGGACAGGGTCAATTACTACGGCCTGATGTGCGAGGTCGACGACAATCTCGGCAGGCTTTTCGCGGCCCTGAAAAGCAAAGGTGAATGGGACTCGACGCTGATCGTTTTTACCTCGGACCACGGTGAGCAAATGGGCGATCACTGGTTGATGTCCAAGCTGGGTTATTTCGACCAGTCTTATCATATCCCGTTGATCATTCGAGACCCCCGACCAGTGGCCGATGCCAGTCGCGGCAAGCAGATCGACGGCTTCAGCGAGAATGTCGATGTGATGCCTACCATGCTCGACTGGCTGGGTATCGATATTCCCAGCCAGTGTGATGGCTTTTCGCTATTGTCGGCAATCCAGAGTGGTCGGATGCCGACTGGCTGGCGTGAAGAAACACATTGGGAATTTGATTATCGCGACGTACGCGACACTTCGCTGGAACAGCATCTCGGGCTTACCCTGCATCAGTGCAGTCTCGCGGTGATTCGGGATCATCACTACAAGTACGTCCACTTTACTGCTTTACCGCC
>Ga0209165_10000518_pt1 | contig 13124 bp, 11 predicted proteins | sample tdAd001_FD_187122 | JGI IMG/M metagenome (GOLD analysis project Ga0209165, IMG submission 187122) | Marine sediment microbial communities from the Atlantic coast under amendment with organic carbon and nitrate - tdAd00.1 (SPAdes)... | ecosystem: Environmental > Aquatic > Marine > Coastal >... | reverse complement strand
GCCGCGGTTCAGTGATGTTCCCGCATGCTCGATGAACCAGTATTCGTAGGCGGCAGTCAGCTCGATGAGTGCGTGAATACGCCTCACGCCGAGCGCCATTCCGAGAACCGGCCCCGCTCGTAGACCCGCGCCGCTGGCCTTTTGCTCGGACCCGGCGACTTGGAAGTCGCCGAATACGTACTCTCCGCTGGCGCGCGCGCCCATCCAGATCTCGTAGACGCCGCCGATCTCCACGCCGTACACGAACGGGACCTCGAAGCCGACACGTCCCCCGCTTCCCGACTGGTCGCGGTCCGGGATCCAGCCGCCGTAGGGTGCGAGCCCCACCACCAGGGACGAGCGGGTCGTTCCTTGCCGGAGCACTTTTTCGTAGCGCGCTTCGGCCCGAACGGTCGCGCCCGACACCATCAGGCCGAGGTCCCATTCTTTCGCGATCCCGTACCGGCCATACGCCATCGGAACCACGCCACCGGCATCGGCCGCGTAACGGTACTGCGATTCTCCAGGGTCGAGCACCACCGGATCTCTCAGATCACCGAGGGGCACGCGCGCGGCTCCGCCGAGGCCCAGGTCGGTTCGGTTCTTCGGGGTCGTCGAAGCTCCGCTCATCGCTGGAACCGCCGTCGCACAGCCGCCGAGGGTTGCGAGCGACGCGAGCACGAGAGCGAGCTCAGTCCACTTCACGACAGCGTTCGTAGCTTAACTTTGGGTTTTCGGGGATCTTTTGCGTCGGGGGGTGCATCGCGCCCGCCCGGCGCGTCGATGAAGTCGGCCATCAGGTCGTAGTCTGCGGCGTCGGTCACGAGAACTCGCCGGATCTCACCCGCCCGTGCCGTTCCGTTCGCCAAGTAGACGCTCCCGTCGACTTCGGGCGCTTGGCCCCACCACCGGCCCTGCAGCAGCCATTCGCTTTCGTCGCTTACGCCGTCGACAAGCACATCGAGTTCCGTGCCGACCCGCAGGTCCAGCCTCCCACGGCTAATCGGCCGCTGGACGTCCATCAACTCCGCGTAACGCGCTTCAGCGATTGCCGGGTCGACGGCTTCGGGCATCTCAGCGCTCCGCGTGCCTTCCTCCGGCGAGTAGAGAAATACGCCGACGTGATCGAGCTCGGCCCATTCGACGAACTTGCGAAGCTCGCCGAAGTCTTCGTCGGTTTCGCCGGGGTGCCCAACGATGAACGTGCTTCGAAACACGAGGTCGGGGATCGCGCCCCGAAGTCGCTCGACCACCTTGTACATCCGGTCGCCGCCGTGACCGCGCCGCATCGCGCGGAGCATGCGGTCGGACGCGTGTTGAAGCGGCATGTCGATGTACGGAAGCACCTTGTCATGTTGCGAGAGCACCTCGACCAAGGGGTCAGTGAGCTTCTCCGGATAGAGATAGTGCGCTCTCACCCAGCGAATCCCGTCGACGTCGCCCAGCGCGGCCAGCAACTCGGCCAAGGACTCCCGCTCCTCGAGATCACGGCCATATGCAATCGTATCCTGGCTGATCAGGTTGAGCTCGACGACTCCTGCGGCGGAAAGGCGTTCAGCCTCGCGAACCAAATCTGCAATGGTCCGTGATCGCTGCTTGCCACGGAACGAGGGGATCGCGCAGAAGCTGCATTCGCGGTTACACCCTTCCGCGATCTTCACGTAGGCGCGGTGAGTCTCACCGGTGAGGACGCGGGGGTCGTCGGCGCGCATCGTGTACTGCGCCGGGTTGCCGACCAGCATTCGGCCACCGGTACCGCCAAGTACGCTCTTCAGCTTCAACATGTCGCTCGAACCGAGGAAGTGGTCGACCTCGGGAAGGTCGCTGGCGAGCTCCTCTGGGTAGCGCTGTGAGAGGCAGCCCGCGACGACCAGCTTGTCGCAGGTGCCGCTCTCCTTGTGAGCGCTCATCTCGAGAATCGTGTTGATCGACTCCTCCTTGGCCGGGCCGATGAAGCCGCAGGTATTGATGACAATCACCTCGGCCTCGGCCGGGTCCTGCACCAGCTCGAAGCCGGACTGGTCGCTCACGCCCAGCATGACCTCGGTGTCGACGCGATTCTTGGCGCATCCAAGCGACACGAAATGAATGGTCCGCGGCTCCCCCATTCCGCCTGATTACTGGGTAATTCGCCGTCCTGCTACCCGGCCGCCAGCGACCCAGGCCCCTGATTCCGGCTCAATTTGCCTCCCCCGTAGATTGCCGTATAAGGGCCGCCTCGCGCGGACCGGGTAAAAGCCCAGGGATTTCGTGCCAGGAGCCTTATAGATGTCTCGATACACAGGACCACGGGTAAAGCGCATGCGAGCGCTCGGTATCGACCTGCCCGGCCTTTCGCGCAAGAGCATGTGGAACCGTCCGTATCCCCCCGGCGTTCATGGGCCGAAGTCGGCGCGTCGCCGCAAGATTAGCGACTTCAAGAAGCAGCTTCTCGAAAAGCAGAAGCTGCGATTCAACTACGGTCTCAACGAGGGGCAGTTTCGGCGGCTTTACCGCGAAGCGGTGCACAGCAAGGACCCGTCTGGCGACAAGCTCGTCGAGTTCCTCGAGCGTCGCCTCGACAACTTCGTTTTCCGCGCCGGCTTTGCGCCGACGATTCCCGCGGCGCGTCAGCTCGTCTGCCACGGTCATTTCCTCGTGAACGGCAAGCGCCTCGACATTCCGTCGTACCGGGTTCGTGAAGGCGACGTCGTGAGTCTCCGCGAGCGCAGCCAGAACCTGCCCACCGTCGCGGCCGCCCTCGAGGACGTGCGCATCGCACGCCCCGAGTGGCTCGAGTTCGACGAGAGCAAGACGACCGCCATCGTCAAGGGCCTCCCGAAGGTAGACTCCGTCCCCTTCGCCCTCGAAATCGACCTGGTCATCGAGTACTACTCGAAGCGCCTGTAGGCGCTCGCGTGGGGGCCGCGGCCCAATCCATGCAAAGCGTCGACGTCATCATCCCGGCTCTCAACGAGCAAGACGCCCTCCCCCTGGTCCTGCGCGACATCCCTCGCCCGCCGGTCCGCCGCGTCATCGTCGCCGACAACGGCTCGACCGACCGCACCGCCGAAGTCGCCCTGAAGAACGGCGCTGAAGTCGTCCATGAGCCCGAGCGAGGCTACGGCGCCGCTTGCTTGAAAGCCCTCGCTCATCTCGCCGCCGACCCACCGGACATCGTCGTGTTTCTCGACGGCGATTACAGCGACCACCCCGATGAGCTCCTCTCGTTGATCGACCCGATCCGCGCCGGCGATGCTGACATGGTGGTCGGTTCCCGTACCCGTGGCCGGCAGGAACGGGGCGCGCTCAGCCCACAGCAGCGTGCGGGCAATGCCGTTGCCTGCGGTGCGCTTCGCCTCTTGTACGGCGTTCGCTACACCGACCTCGGCCCATTTCGCGCGATCCGTTGGGGAGCATTGCGGGCGCTGGGGATGCAGGACCGCAACTACGGTTGGACCATCGAAATGCAGATCAAGGCAGCGCAACGCGGAATCACATATCGCGAAGTGCCAGTCTCGTATCGGCAGCGCATCGGCGTTTCCAAAGTGAGCGGCACCGTCAGAGGGTCGGTCAGCGCGGGCGCCAAGATCCTCTGGCTGCTAGGTCGCTACGCATGGAGCTAGCGCAGCTGGCTGTCTTCGTGCGGCCGCCGACGGCAGGTAAGGCAAAGACCCGGCTCGCAGCTCTCTTCGGGGAGCGCGGTGCGGCAGACCTGTATCAGGCGTTCGTCGAAGACACGCTTCGTCTGTGCGTGCGCGTTCGCGCGGCGGGACGCGTCGACCTGGCGCTATGGTCGGCTGGCCCCGAAGACCGCATCGTATCCGAGTGGGCGGATCGCCTGGGCGTGCCGGTCAGGCTCCAGCCGGAGGGTGACCTCGGCGTCAGGCTCGCCGCGGCGTTCGACGAAGGGCTCCGGCGCTACGAGCGCGTCGTGATCATCGGAAGCGATGTGCCGAGCCTCCCCATCGAGCTCATCGGAGCAGCGTTCGATTCTCTCGAAAGGGCGCCCATCATGCTCGGCCCCGCCAATGATGGTGGCTACTACGCCGTGGGCGCGTCGCATTCGGTGCAGCCGAGCTTCGCGGGGGTTCGCTGGTCCACGACCCTCGCCTTGGACGATACGCTCAAAGCCAACGCGCAACGACGGGTCGCCATCATCGCGCCCTGGTACGACATCGACGAGCCCGGAGACCTCGGGGTGCTGCGTGCCCACCTCTCCGTGGATGCCTCGGTTGCTCCCGCCACCGCGCGTCAACTCGGCAAGCTCGCTCGCGCTCAAAGGTAGGGCGTCATCAGCCTTGCGGTTCCGTCACGGACCTTCAGGAACACTGAGCGCCCGTCGAGCTCCTCGGTCGTCAGCACGCGAGCGTCTTGCAGCCGGTGACGTACGTGTTCTTCGAGGCTCGCGCCGAACTCCGCGTCATAGCACTCGAGGTTGAACTCGAAGTTCAGACGCAAGCTTCGTGGATCCCAGTTTGACGAACCGATCGAGGACCAGTAGCCGTCGACGACGAAGAGCTTCGAGTGATCGAACGGCGGCGGAGACAGCCATAGGCGGAGCCCTTCACGCAAGACTTGCCGATGATGCCCCCACATCGCCCACCGGACCGCCGGGAGGTTGGCGATCTCCGGCACGATGATGTCGACCTCGACCCCTCGCTGTACCGCGAGGTGGAGCGCCTTCAGCAGCACTCTGTCGGGCAGGAAGTACGGCGTCATGATGCAAATCGAACGGCGCGCGGCTCCGATTGCGGCGAGAAAGACCCAGTGAAGCTTATCGATGTCCCGATCGGGGCCGTCGGTGATGCCCCGCGCGAGAGTCTCTCCCTCGGGCCCGAGCTCGGGGAACCAGAGACCGTCCAGCAGTTTCTCGCCGGTCGTGAAGGCCCAGTCTCTTGCGAACGTTTCTTGAAGCTGTGCCACCACGGGGCCGATGACGCGGAAGTGAAGGTCCTTGGTCGGGTGCTTCGGATTCGAAGCCAACACCGAACCCTGGCGAATGTTCATGCCGCCCGTGAAACCAACCCGTCCGTCGACCACCAAGATCTTACAGTGGTTCCTCAAGTTGAAGTGCGTGACGGAGCGGGGCAGTAACGCGGGAAGAAACTTCGCCACCGGCACGCCTCGGTTCTTCAACACGCGATGAATGCGTGGACGCGCGTAACGGGATCCAACGTCGTCTATCAAGACGCGAACTTCGACTCCGCGCGCATAAGCCTCCGCCAGCGCATCCACGAACGCCGCGCCGACTCCGCGCGCTTCGAAGATGTAACTCATGAACGAGATCGATTGGCGTGCGCTTTTAATCGCCTCGAGCATGGCGGGATAGGCTTCATCGCCATCGACGAGACGATTCACGCGGTTGCCCACCAGCAGAGGGCGCTGCGTCACGCCGGCGACGACTCGCGCCAGCTCGATCAGGCGCGCGCGGTCGCTCCCGAGCTCACGGTCCAGGTCGGCGGGCGAATGCGGCGCCTCGTCGAGCGGTACGCTAAACTTCGTTGCGCCAGACTTGAGCACCTTCGCGCGCCTTTGAATTCGATTGATGCCCAGGAAGACATAGAGAATCGAGCCGAGGAAGGGAACGAGCCAAATCAGCCCTACCCAGGCTGTGGCCGCGCGCGTATCGGTCTTGTGTAGAATGACGTGCGTGGACGCGGCGAGCGCGATGACTAGGTCGACGAGCACGCTCAGCTCCGGCGCGATATCCTGCAGTTGCTGCCAGTCGACCGACATCGAAGCCCTGTGGTGAGATTACGGCGTAACCCTCTGGCGGTCGACTTCCGAGCGGGGTACATTGATGGAGGCGGGGCATGGCGGATCAGTCGTTGGCTGACAGATTTGGAGTTCGTGTTTCAGGGGGCACGACGATCTTTCGTCAGGGCGACCCCGGTGGCTCGATGTACGTCATCCGCGCGGGCAAAGTTCGCGTTCTCAAAGAATCTCATGGCCGTCAGCGTGTGGTGACAACTCTCGGCCCTGGTGACTTCTTCGGAGAGATGGCGGTCGTGACCGGCCAGGCGCGCTCCGCGACGGCCGAGGTCCTGGAAGAGGCGGAGCTGCTGAAGGTTCCGGCCGACAAGCTTCAAGAGATGGTCGCGGGCACCGGAGAGATCGCAATTCGATTGATTCGACACCTCGCCGAGCGTCTCGAGAATGCGAACCGCTTCATCGACGTGCTGCTCGAGGACGACATCACGGCGCGCGTGGTCCTCGAGCTACAAGAGGCGCTTCAAAGCGCCGAGGGCTCGACCGCGCCGGACATCACCGACAAGGAGCTCGCGCTCAAGCTGGGCGTCGACAAGAACGATGTTCGTGGCGCGCTACGCCGTCTCACGCGAGTTGGTGTGCTCGAAGTATCGAGTGGTTTCGTGCTGATCAAAGACGAAGACCGGCTCGCTGAGTTCCTCGATTTCATCCGCAATTCAGGGGAATCCTGATGCAGCTCCGCATCCTCGGTTGTCATGGCGGCGAAACGCCGAAGCACCGCACCTCGAGCTTTCTCGTGGGCGATGAGGTCGCGATCGACGCCGGCGCCATCACCAGCACGCTCTCCTTACGCGAACAGGAACGCATTCGCTCCGTGCTCGTGAGTCACCCGCACATGGATCACGTTCGCGATCTCGCGACACTCGCAGACAACCGTTGTCAGCAGGGCGGTTCGACACTCGACATCGTGGGTATTCCCGCCACAATCGAAGCGCTGCGAAAGCACTTCTTCAACGACATCATTTGGCCCGACTTCACGCGCATCGATGCAAAGGACGGCCCAACCGTTCGCTTCGTCGAAGTACACCCGAATCGAGTGGCCGAGGTGGACGGCTACGAAGTCACCCCGGTCATGGTCAATCACACCGTCGATACATCCGCGTTCATCATTCGTCAGAACGACGCGAGCATCGTTTACGGGGGGGATACGGGCCCCACTGACGAGCTTTGGACACACATCAACGCGCTCGATGATCTTCAAGCGCTGATGATGGAAGTTTCGTTCCCGAATGACGAGGCCGAGCTCGCGTACAGCTCGCGGCATCTGACGCCGGAAACGCTCGCGTCGGAGCTCAGCAAGCTCGAGCAGAGCGACGAGCTGCCGATCCTGCTCTATCACATCAAGCCGACATTCGAGGCCCGCGTCCTGCGAGAGCTTGCCAAAGTTCAGGGCAGGAACCTCGAGATCCTACAGATCGAAGACGAATTCCTCCTCTGACCCTGTTCTAAGCTTGGCTCGCCCGAGCGTACCGGGTATCTTCAGAGAGTGAGTGACGTTGCCCCAAAAAGGACTTCCTTTTTGCGATGCGACTTCGCTGTGACGCCACTCACCATGGGCGGCGGTTGGGTAGATTGCCCCGCACTGGTGCGAATCCCGAAGGGACACTCGCTGCCGTGAAACGGCCCTCGATATCCGTGGGTCTAACCACCAAGGAACGCTCCGCGTGGTCTGAGCATGGTGCTCAGAGACCCAAGAGCGCCGGCATCGCCGGGGGAGGAATGTGCATATGGACAGCAATTCTAGAATCGGATTCTCACCGGAGGTTCGGGCGAGTTAGCCCCTAGGCAAACTCCCCCCCTTGGTGGGAGTCCTGATCCAAAAGGGCCGGCGCCGTTGATGGCGCTGGCCCTTTCTTATTTGCAGCAGGCCCTACCGAGTACCGGCCTCGTCGTACTCGAGAACTCGTTTGCGGAAGAAGCGCACGAGGACGTAGAGCAGGAGCCCGACCGGACCGATCATCAGCGTGACGATGAGGCACGGAACGAGCAGGAGATGAGGAATGCCACGCCGCTGCGCGTCGCGCGCCTCCCATGCGCCAACGAAAAGGTCGAAGACCAGGAGGTGAATCCAGCCGGCCACGACGATGTGCGGCGCAGAGAACGCGACCATCACTCCATAGAGCGAGCTCAGCTCCAGACCTTCCGGTGCCGGCGCGTAGCCGAACAGGAGGTAGGCGTAGATCGGCGTGAGAAGCAGAAGGACGACTGGGCCGTGCACCAAACGCTGCGTCCAGGACCAGCGTGGCGCCGCCATCAATAGCAGCCAGAACGGAATCACAGCGTAGTTGGCGGCTTTGAACAGGGTCTCGAGCGGCATTCCAGATACTCCCAGTCGACGGCCCAAGACTTGCGTGGATTGCGGCTGTCCGTCAATTGATGAGCCTACGTTTTTCTTCGCGCTTACCTGGACGATACGACCAATGCCGAAACCCATCCCGCACATGCTCGTCTTCGGCGGGCTCGCTGCCCTCTTGCTCACGGCGTGCGGCGGCTCTGATTCGAGCGGCGACACCGCCCCCAAGAGTTGCGACTACGCCAGCACCTACGATGCCATTCAGGCGACCGTGTTCGAAGCCAAGGGCTGCACTGCGAGCACCTGTCACGGCAACGAGATGTTTGGCGATCTCGATCTTCGCGCAGACGCTTCGTATGATGCTCTGATACGACAACCGAGCATGATCGATCCTTCGATCGAGCGAGTCTTCCCAGGTGACCAGGATCGCAGTCTTCTGTACCACAAGCTCGCAGCAGCGACCGAAGGCACGGACCTCGGGAGTCTAGGCCAGGCCATGCCGGTCGGCGCTGACCCGCTGACCGCCGACCAGCTCGAGGCGATGCGGCTTTGGATCCGGGCGGGCGCACCGTCGGATTCGATCGTCGGTGGAACGCTGGAGCTCCTTGGCTGCGACGGCACCTTTGATCCGGACCCGAACAAGATCGATCCGCTCCCGCCCCCCGACGCCGACGAAGGCGTGCAGTTCTACGCCGGCGCTTGGCCGCTCGACGCGGAGGCCGAGGACGAGGTGTGTTTTGCGAGCTACTACGACTTCACCGACCAGGTGCCCGCGGAGTACGTGGTCGATTGTGACGAGTTTGGCGAGGGCCGAAAGTGCTTTGCATTCCGCCGCAACGAGCTCGCCCAGGATGGCCAATCCCACCACAGCATCATCAACGTCTACACCCCGGAGTCCGACCCGAACGGTGGCGACTGGGGACCTTGGGAGTGTCTAGGCGGCGAGAAGGCCGGACAGAGTTGCGACCCGGCGGCAGAAGGTGCCTGCGGCGAGCGAAGCCAGTGTGCAACGCCGGCGATCACCTCGGTCGCCTGCGTCTTCTATCCCTACGCGCCGCAAGACTTCGGAGTGGGCGGGGGCGTGGGCGGTCCGAGCGGGACGCAGGTGCAGCTTTCGGGAGCACAGGAGTCGACGTTCGTCGATTTACCGCCTGCCGGTGTCTACTCGATCTTGCCGCTCAAGGGCTTCGTTTCATGGAACAGCCATGGGTTCAATTTGACGAAGAAGGCGACCACGGTTGAGCAATGGGTGAATCTCACGTTTGCACCCGAGTCAGAGCGCCAGTGGCTGCGCCATCAAATCTTCGAGGCCGACGACATATTCGCGATGACTTCCGTGGCACCTTTCCAGAAGCGCGAGGTCTGCACGACTTGGACGCTCCCGCAGTACTCTCAGCTGCTGACGCTCAGCTCCCACATGCACGTGCGCGGCGAGCTCTTCCGAATCTGGTTGCCGCCCAACGAGCCGTGCCGAGCCGGGAGCGGTTGTCTGCCGCCGGAGACTGCGGCCGACTACGAAAGCCGAATCTACGACGACCCGGTCTACACCTACTACGACCCACCGAACGGCTACTCCTCGGCCACTGTGGCGGACCGCACTTTCAAGGCCTGTGCGGTCTACGACAACGGCGCTGACAATCCGCTCGAGGTGAAGCGTGAGTCAACCAAGCCGAATACCCCCGCGTGCTCCTTCCCATTGGCATTCTGCGGCTGCGCCGCGGAGCAGCGAGTCTGCTTCGGCGGCGACAATCAGGGTGAGCCCTGTGATGGAGATGACTCGGTCTGCGGCGAGGGCGGTCTGTGCGACGCCTGCCCGCTTCGCGGCGGCGTGACCACCGATGATGAGATGTTCCTCCCGCTGGGGTCCTTCTATGTCGAAGCGCCTTCACCCTAAAGGAGGAATTGCACCTCCCAGAGGTTATCAACCTGAGCGCACCTCACTTTTTTGGCTTGCACCGATAGTCCAATCAGGAACAATCGCGCCCTGAATTAGACTCAAACCCCGTTTGGAGTACCCAATGAAACCCGTTCAATTCGCGATCGCAGCGTACGCTGCGGTGTTCGCGGTGGCGTGCGGAACCGACGCCACGAGCGGCACCGAGCCGAAGTGCAACGCCGACAGCACCTTTGCCCAAGTGCAGCAGCAGATCTTCGACGATCGGGGATGCACCGCCTCCAGCTGCCACGGCGAGCTCGCGCAGGGCGGTCTCGATCTTCGGCCGGAAGTTGCGTACGCCAGCCTGGTCAACGTCGCCGCGACCTCGGGCGACTTCGTGCGCGTCTTTCCCGCTGAGCAGGACCTTAGCCTGCTCTACCAAAAGGTTGCTGCAAAGACCGAAGGCTTCGACCTCGGCCCGCTCGGCATCTCCGGCGGCGCGATGCCCACCGGTCAGGGCGTCTTGAGCGAGGATGACCTCGGCTTGCTCCGGGCATGGATCCGTGGCGGCGCTCCCGAGACTGGCATCGTCGTGGGCTCCGAGCAGTACGCCTCTTGTGATCTCCAGGGCGATGTCGCACCCAACAAGATTCAGCCGCTTCCTCCCCCCGCCGTCCATGAAGGGGTTCAGTTCTATTCCGGCGGATGGGATGTCCCGGCCGAGCAGGAAGGCGAGGTCTGCTTCGTTACGTACTACGACTACTCCGCCAGCATCCCGGAGGACTTCAAGGTTCCATGCGGCGTGGAGCAAGGTGGCCCGGACCGCGACTGCTTCGCGTACAACAAGGTCTTGCTGGCGCAGGATCCGCAGTCGCACCACAGCATCGTCGAGTTCTACGTCCCCCCCGAGGCTAACCCTGAGCAGTGGGATCCGATGCACAGCTCCTGGAAGAACTGGACCTGCCTAGGCGGGGCCAATTCCGGCACAAGTTGCACGCCGGGAAGCGACGAATGTGGCGAGCGCGGTCAGTGCGCCACTGCTCCCCAAACCACGGTGGCGTGCATTTTCTACGCGAACGGCCCCCCAGAGATGGGTACTCCAGCGGGACTGTTCGGTCAGGCAGAGGTCCGGACCAACTTGGCCACCGCTCAGGAAGCCACCTTCCGCGAACAGTACCCACCAAACGTGTTTTCCGTGATGCCTGTGAAAGGCTTCGTAGTTTGGGACAGCCACGCATTCAATCTCACGCAGAGTGACACCTCCGTCGAGCAGTGGATGAATCTCGAGTTCGCGGCCGCAGAGGAGTCGGTCTACCCTCGCCAACAGATCTTCGATGCGGACGATCTCTTTGGAATGGGCCGCATCGAGGCTTTCTCCTCTAAGGAAATTTGCGGAACCTTCACGATTCCGCAGCACGGACAGCTGCTCACGCTAAGCTCGCATACCCACCGATTTGGCAAGCAGTTCCGCATTTGGTATCCGCCGAACGACATCTGCCACGCAGAGGACACGGACTGCCTGCCGAACGATCGGGAGCCGGAGTACGTCAGCTTCGACTACGCCGATCCGCTCTATCAGCGTTTCATCGACGACGAGATCATCAGCTTCGACAGCAACGTCGCTGAAGATCGCACATTCAAATACTGCGCGGTCTACGACAACGGCGAGACCAACTCGCCGGAGGTGCGCCGCGAGTCGACGAAGCCGGAGGCGGAGACATGCGATTTCATAGATTCGATTGCCGGGGCTGCTCAAGCGTTCGGCATCGACATCGCCACTTGTGGCTGCGTTCCAGAGGAGCGAACCTGCTTTGGTGGCCCGAATGAGGGCATGCTCTGCAATGGCGACGACACGGTATGTGGGGATGGCGGCATTTGCGATGCTTGCGCAGCGGGCGGTGGCGTCACGACCGAAGAGGAAATGTTTCTCCTTCTAGGCTCGTACTACGTCAAGACACCGTCACTGTAATAGTACTGTAAACAAACTGGCCGATTCTGCGGCGGTGAGCTACATCGCCGACGATGGCTAGGTACGACGCCTACAATTCCGAGTGTCTCTTGTTCCCCTACAAGGACGGGCTCTTGGCCCGGCTTGCTCACGACCTGAAGCTGCAAGTTGAGCGGTTTTCGATCGAGGTCGATGATGCGACCCATGAGATCAAAGCCACGTTCGACCCGAGCAGCATCCAGGTCGTGTGCGCGCAGATCGACGGACGCGACGATCCCTCGACGCTGAGCAAGGGTGACAAGAAGAAGATCTACGACAACGTCACCAAGGATGTGTTGCGGACACGCAAGCATCCGGAGATTCGATTCGACTCGACCAAGGTCGTGGAACGCGGCGAGGGGTTTGCCGTCGAGGGGGCGCTCCAGATACATGGCAAGTCGCGCAACATCCAGACCAGTGTACGGGCGGACGGCGACCGCTGGGTGACCGAGCTCAAGCTCCACCAGCCGGATTTCGGCATCAAGCCGTTCTCGGCGGCACTCGGGGCCCTGAAGGTGAAGCCCGACGTCATGATTCGGGTCAGCGTTCCGCGCCAGAGCTAGCCAGGCTCCGGGCCGGAACCTATGGTCAGAGGCGGAATGCGTAACCGAATTGCTCTAGCACTTTGCCTCGGCGCTCTCTCGGGCTGTGGCGGCAGCAGCAGCAGCAGCGCCGCAAGCGATCTGGGGCCTCTCGTCGACAACACGCAGTGGTTGCCCAGCAGCGCCGCAAGCGAGATCTTCGGCGCCCCGCCCGAGGGCTCTAAGTGCGAGCTAGACCCCATCGGCTGCTCAGACTCTGAGTATCCGTGGCCGGACGGCGAGTGCGTGACGTTCGAAGAGGGTTCAACCTGCGTCGCGTCGTATGTTCCCGAGTGCTTCCCGCCGGCCTATACGGTGCTGGCCGTGTACACGAGGATGCCGGACGATCGGATTACCCTCTGCGACTGGCTTACGCTCGAGCAGCCCTCACTGCGGCCGATCCGTGCAGGAGATCAGATCGAGGTCCGGACCTATCACGCCGACCTCACCGCCCCGGCGCCCGACGGAGAGGCTCGAATGAGCTTCGTCATCGGTGATGAGCTCGTGTTCGATGAGCGAGTCCCCATCCCGTTTCAGTCCGAGTTCCTGAGCGCTATCTGGACGTCTCCCAGGGACTATCCCGCAGGCACCCAGCTGCTCTGGCACGTAGACAATCACGGGAGCAACGAATACCTCCTCATCGAGGTAAACATCCTC
>Ga0209165_10000517_pt1 | contig 13150 bp, 11 predicted proteins | sample tdAd001_FD_187122 | JGI IMG/M metagenome (GOLD analysis project Ga0209165, IMG submission 187122) | Marine sediment microbial communities from the Atlantic coast under amendment with organic carbon and nitrate - tdAd00.1 (SPAdes)... | ecosystem: Environmental > Aquatic > Marine > Coastal >... | reverse complement strand
CTTTATCCAGAGCCTCCTGCTTGCGGCCGGAAATGGCGATGTCGGCGCCGGCATCGGCAAAGGCCAGCGCGATCGACCGTCCGATCGTCGGCGAGAAGCCACCGCTGGTGATTTCACCCTCGCCGATGCCCTCGACAACTATCCGTTGGTGATTCCGCAGAACGCCTTTGTCCTCGAGCAACAAACCGACAAAGCGCCGTCTTGCCGGATCAGCGCGCATTTCCTCGAGCGGCCCGCGCCCAATGAAGTCACGGTCGTCCGGCTCCCAGGCGATCGTCCAGTCAAGTCCGGCCTCAAGTGGAGAAATCGTCTCGTCCATGTCGGAACCATAGAGATTCATAGCCGCTTCGAGGCGCAGGGTGTCACGCGCGGCGAGGCCACATGGCACCACGCCCGCCGCAAGCAGGCGATCCCAGAGTGCCGTAGCCTGCGCCGCTGGCATCACGATCTCCCAACCGTCTTCGCCTGTGTAGCCAGTACGCGCAATGAACAAGTCACCCGCTTCCATGCCGTAGAAAGGCTTGAGATCGAGAGCAGTTTGTCGCCACTCCGCTTCGATACACGGCGCAACAAGCTCGCGTGCATTCGGGCCCTGTACGGCAACCATCGCAAGTTCCGCGCGTTCGCTTACCGTTACGTCGAACGGCTCTGCCTGTTTATTTATCCAGGCGAGGTCCTTATCACGTGTTGCAGCGTTGACGACCAGCCTGAACCAGCTCTCGTCCATGAAGTAAACGATCAGGTCATCGATGACACCGCCGTCTTCATTGAGCATGCAGGTATAGAGTGCTTTGCCAGCCTCTTTGAGCCTGGCTACATCATTGGAGAGAAGAAAGCGCAGGAAATCCCGTACGCGCTCGCCTTTGAGATCGACAATCGTCATGTGCGACACATCAAAGATGCCCGCATTCGTTCTTACGGCGTGGTGCTCTTCTTTTTGCGAGCCGTAATGCAACGGCATATCCCAACCGCCGAAGTCGACGATGCGCGCACCGGCCTCGATGTGTTTGTGGTGCTTTGGTGTCTTCTTACCCATTGTCGCTCCAGAGCAGATAAAAACGGGGCAACAGACCACATGGCCTGTCGCCCCTCTGTCCTTTAAAACCTGAGAGATCAATAGCTTTTCAGCAACTTACCCCTTCGGTGGGCCGTTTTTCGGGCCGCTCTCCAGAGCCAATCAGCGGTCGCAGTCCTTCTGCCTGAGCGTTTCCGGGCTAGTTGCGCCTTCGGCGCCTCGTTCTTGACGAGGTCTCTTCTGTGCACGCTATCGATTGGTTCTCGAATCATAGCCAATGCAGGTAGCGGTTGCCACCCGTGCGGCGGAAAGTGACAATGCGCCAAATCCAAATTGCGGAGAACGGCATGAAAAGGGCCAAGACAGGTATATCCACCTTGGTAATCAGTCTTGTACTGGCCTCGACGGCGGTAGCCACTCCTGCCGAGGAGTTTTCGGCCCTGCTGGACGAAGCCTGGGAATGGCAGCTCGTGGAGAACCCGATGTTTGCCTCGAACCTCGGCGACCGCCGCTTTAACGACCGGTGGTCCGACGAAAGCATCGAGGCAATCGAACGCCGCCAGGCGGAAACCCGCGAGTTCCTGCGTCGCGTATACGCCATCGACCGCAGCGCGCTGTCAGAGGAAGATCAGCTCAACTACGAATTGTTCCGCCGCTCGCTGCAGGATTCTGTCGACGGTTTCGCCTTCAATGGTCACCTGCTGCCATTCTATCAACGCGGTGGCGTACAGAACCTCGACAGCAACACCAACGGGCTGAGATTCGTGACGGTCAAGGATTACGAAGACTGGATCGCTCGCCTGAGCAAGATCGACGTCGTTATCGACCAGTCCATAGATCTCGCCGAACGCGGCCGTAAAGCGGGCATGATGTCACCGAAGATACTAATGCAACGCATTCCCGACCAGATAGCCGTACAACTCGTGGACGACGCCGAGGCGAGTCCTTTCTATAAGGTCTTCGCCGAAATGCCTGATGCGATCTCCGCGGACGACCAAGCCAGGCTGCGCGCCAATGCCCGGACTGTGATTAGTGAAACTGTATTGCCGGCCTATCGCGAACTGAACGAGTATTTCGTCGAGACCTACCTGCCCGCCAGCCGCGACAGCATAGGCTTGTCCGAACTGCCGAACGGTAATGAATGGTATGAGCATCGCGCGCACCGGTACACGACAACGCAAATGTCGCCCGACGAAATCCATCGCCTCGGCCTCGAGGAAGTTGCCCGTATACGCGGCGAGATGCAGAAGATCATTGATGCGCTCGACTTCGGCGGCAGCTTTCAGGACTTCCTTGTATTTCTGCGCAGCGATCCACAGTTTTACTTCGATAGCCCGGACGAGCTGTACCAGGCGTATCTCGCAACGAGCAAACGCATCGATCCCGAACTCGTGAAGCTGTTCGGCAAACTGCCACGCATGCCGTACGGCGTGAAACCGATTCCCGATTCGATTGCGCCCGACACGACAACTGCCTATTACTCACGACCGGCGGCCGACGGCAGTCGAGCCGGCACCTACTGGGTCAACCTCTACAAACCTGAGGTTCGTCCCAAATACGAAATCGAAGTGTTGTCCGTACACGAAGCAATGCCTGGACATCATTTGCAAATCGCCTTGCAGCAAGAGCTTCCGGATATGCCAAATTTCCGCCGCTTTATGGGCTTCACCGCATTCGTGGAGGGCTGGGGTCTGTACAGCGAAAGCCTGGGTCCTGATCTCGGGCTTTACCAGGACCCGTACTCTCAGTTCGGTGCGTTGACCTACGAGATGTGGCGCGCCGTTCGTCTCGTCGTCGATACAGGAATGCACTACAAGGGCTGGACACGCCAGCAAGCGATCGAATTTTTCAAAGACAACGCGGCCAAGACCGAACTCGACATCGTCAACGAGATCGATCGCTACATTGGCTGGCCAGGACAGGCGCTGGCCTACAAGATCGGTCAATTGAAAATCAAGGCGATTCGTAACCGGGCCGAAATTGCGCTTGGCGATGACTTCGATGTGCGAGCGTTTCACGACGAACTGCTCGGCGCGGGCGCCCTGCCGCTCGATATCCTCGAGCAACGCATGGATACATGGTTGGACGAGCAATTGTAGCAGCCCGCCTGTAGGAGCCCGCCCCGGCGGGCGAATACGCACGGGCTCGCAGCTGACATCAATTGCGGCACAGCACTGCGCTCGGGATGCTTCTCTCACTCATGGCTCCCTGCGGTCCGCTTTACTTCGTTCGATAAGCATCCCTCTCGCAGGCCCTTCAATGTACGGGAGGGCCGCGGGTAGGATCTTTTTTTCCGGAACTAAAGCGCAGCGAAGCGAGCCATTCCGGAAAAAAATGATGCTAGCTGCGAGCCCGTGCGGTGGTCTCGCCCGCCGGGGCGGGCTCCTACGGAAAGCGGGCTCCTACAGGAAGTGGGCTCCTACGAGCGCGCTTCTACAGGTACGACCGCCGTGCCTCCCACTGATCAATCGGATGCAGTGGCCCGACCGGGCAATAGTGCTCTTTGGTCGGTGTTCCTGTAATTCGTGAATACAGGTCGTGGAAGGCCCGCATTTCGCAACCGGGCGTCGCTATGATCGCGGCAATCACGAATGCGCTGCCAAGATGTGCAAATAGATAGAGTTCCCACAACCAGATCGCCCGGGCCAGAGCTTCGGTTTCGAATTCTCCTGTCCGAAAATAAGCAAGCGCTGCTATCGTCAGGAACGTCCCTGCACTGATGATCGCCGGCCACTTCTTCCAGGCCCGCGAAAACCCGATGTTGATAATGTAGCTAATCAGAAACAGGCCGATCACGACTCCGTTCCAGATGAGAGACCGGATGTGCCCGTCTGCACCGAAGAGATTGCCGCTTACCTGGATCAGCCAGTACACCTGCCAGAGGCAGAGCGCTCCGAATCCTAATCGGAAGATGCGCCCGATCGGCCCGGGACGCGGCAGTGATCCAGGTTCGTCGAGTTTGAGGTCAGTTGTTGCCATGCCTTATTACCCTTCGACATCCAGTTATTGGCAGCAGTCCCGATCGAGTTGAATCGGCGGACATTTCACGGTTCCAAATGAACAAAACACGCAGCAGTCGCCAGCGTCAGGTTTGATCAATTCTCCGCATGCGGTGCAGTCGTAATAATACTGGCAGGCATTCGTCGGCATGCGCTCGCGCGCCTCGTGCCCGCAGTGCGGGCACGTGATCACGGAAAACTCAATAATATCCATACCCGCCACTGATCGTCCTGTGGAGTGGGCTCCTGAAGTCAAAATTCGATCGAAGTTTGGCGCTCCGCTGGAAATTCCCGGCGTGCAAGTCGAGCGCGCTCCTCGAAGTTAGCATCGGCGTCGTAGATTTCATTAATCCTTGCGATACGTGTCGCGAGTCCGGTGCAGTTTGCGATCTGGATGTTGAGACCCGGCCGCGCATTCATTTCGAGAATCATTGGGCCGAGATCGCGATCGATGACCATATCTACACCCAGGTAGCCGAGGTCGGTAACGTCGCAACCGCGCGCCGAGGACTGCAGAATAAATTCCCATTGTGGAATTCGAAGCCCGGACACCAGCGCGCCTGTATCCGGATGTTCGTCGACGACGTCGTTATCGAGTACGCCCGTTAAAGTTTCCCCGGAACTCATATCGACGCCTGCGCCTACTGCGCCTTGATGCAGGTTTGCCTTGCCGTCTGATGCACGTGTTGGCAAACGGACCATTGCCATCGCCGGGTAGCCTCGATAGACGATGACGCGTATGTCAGGAACTCCCTGATAACTGACTTCGGCGAATACCGGGTCGAATCGAACGCAATACTCGATAAGCGCCTTGTCTGGATTGCCACTCAAGCTGTACTGGCCACTAACGATGTTGGATATGTGGTGTGCAATTTCTGCTTCCGATATCAACACGCCACTCGACAGGCGGAATAAGTTGCGCTTACGCGTGCTCCGTCCTGTGACGACCAGAATGCCATCGCCACCGCTGCCTTGGGCGGGTTTGATAACGAAGCTATCGCGCTCGGCGACAATCTGACCGAACTCGCGTGCTTCACCCTGGTTCGAGATGATACCGTACAGCTCTGGCACGGCCATGCCCGCATCGAGTGCCAGCTCCTTGGTCAGGGCTTTGTCATCCACGCGCGGATATAGGCGGCGCGGATTAAAACGCATGATGAAGTCGGCGTTGCGCTCATTGAGACCGAGAATGCCGGCGTCGCGCAATTGCTGCGGCTTTACAAACATCATCGGCTCGTCAGCGCCTTGAAGCGGCTCAATTCAAGCAATCGGTAACCCGTGTAGCGCCCTGCCAGCACGACAATTGCCAGCACGACGAGCAGCAGCTCAGGGAACGTGAAAATCAGATGTTCGAGCCACGCCATGCCCATGCAGACATATGCCGCCACGGCGACGAGCAGGCTTCCGAGTCCTGCGCGCATTGCATCCGCTGCGCCTCGCTCTTCCCACACGACGGACATGCGTTCGATAGTCATCGCGATGATGACCATCGGGAACAAAGCGACAGACAGGCCGGTTTCCATGCCGAGTCGATGCGACATCAGACTGATCAGCAACATCAGGATGACAACGACGATCAACACGGCACTCAGTCTGGGCACGAGCAATAAACGCAGTCTCTCGAGCAGAAAACGGATGCTAAGCCCGAGAGCAACGAGAAACGAAAACAAAATCACGCCCCAAAATAACTTCGTCTCGCGAAATGCGAGCGCGATTAGCACCGGCATGAAAGTACCGAACGCATCGATACCTATTATGTTGCGCAAGAAAACCATGACAAGTGCGCCAATTGGAATCATGAGCAACACGCCGTACACAGCCTGCGTCTGGATCGGCAAGCTGTAGAGCGAAAAATCGATCGCGCTGGCACCCTGTTGGGTCACCTGGGTCTCAGCGATAGTCACAGCATCAAGATGGTTTTCCTGCACGGCGAAACTGACTTGCACGTTGCTGCCACCTTCAACGCTGATCAAGGGTTCATTGCCACGCCACCAGACCAGGAATCTTGCCGGCAAATTCTCTTCGCCGGTTAATGGATTAAAGTAACGCCAACGATCACCATCGTGGACTTCCAGCCACGCAACTGGCTCGGCGTTGCGCATTCGCCCCTGGAGTTCGAACCCGTGTACCACGCGCGCAGGAATTCGAGCCAATGCGAGAATAGTTGTGATGCTGTCGACAAACTCCGCACGGTTTGCAGCGTTCGACAACAGTAATTCGACATTCGGGTCAGGTGACGGATCATTCATCTGACGCAGGAGTTCTGCGGTGAATGAAGCTGTATCAGCCGACTGCTCTTTAACATCGGCAACAATGACATCGACGGCAGTCCTGAACGGCTCATTGATCACAGGTGGTGGCGGAAACGGTGGCGTCGTATCGGATTGATCGGTGCCCGTGTCCTCGTAGACGGAAATACGGTAATAGATCGTTTGTGGGCCGTCGGCACGGCGTATTGCCCATTGCGCCTCACGTCCTCCACTACCGTAGTTGAGGCTGAAACCAAAACCACGCGAGACTGAGTTTTCGTTAAGCATGCGAAAGCCCGGCGTCAATGTTGGTATTAACAGATTGACTTTGATGGAGCCCGGCCCGCTTTCAAAACTGATCGACGACTCAATCGTCCACACCGAGGTTTCCTGGTTCATGCTGAGAGGAAAATCGAGTACCTGCCATTTGTATACGAACACCGACAAACCGGCGATTGCCAGAAACGCAGCCAGCCCATATACGTATTTCTTCGTCATAGGCTTACCTGATCAGTTTCAATACCGGGCCGGTCAGATTCATACTATTGAGCCCCCTAACGCCACCTTTACTGCGTGGTCTCGAATCGGTCCACTTTGGTTGAAGAGGCGCATGCCGGTAACGCGCAATTCACGGACCAGAGCCGAGTCTGTCGCAAACAGCCGGTTTAGACCAGTCATGAGGTGCAACATTGTGGCGTTTTCACCCTTGCGCGCCCGTTCGTAACGACGCAAAACAGGCCTGTCACCCGGGTGTTCCGCATTGCCGAGCGCTTTGTCGATCACGTCTGCAAGCTTTGCCGCATCCTGCAGTCCGAGATTCGCACCCTGCCCTGCCAATGGATGCACCGCGTGCGCCGCATCGCCTATCAAGGCAATGCCGGGCATGACATATTGTTGCGCGTGCCGCGCACACAACGGAAACGCGCCACGAGGCCCCGCGACCTCGAGCTTGCCTAATACATGGTCCGATGCCTCACTTAATATTTCGCCGAGTTCCGCATCACTGGCTGACCCCGCGCGATCGGCAAGCGCGTCGTGTATCGACCAGACAACCGAAATTCGGCCATCGGCAAGCGGCAACATGCCGAGCGGTCCATCCTGCGTGAAGCGTTGCCACGCTGTCTTTCGATGTGATTCCTCGGGTTGCAAATTCGTAACGTAGGCCGTCTGGCCGTACGGATAATCGCGCGTCTCGATGCCAGCACGTTCGCGGACGAAGGAGCGAGCACCGTCGGCTCCAATCACAAGATCTGCATCGAATGAATCGACTTTCGTATTGAAGCTGAGCGTGACATCGAGTTTGTCGAGCACTTTCAGAATGGCATGCTGTATCAAGACGTTCTCAACAATAAAGCCAAGTTGCGGAACTGCGAACTCGGCCGCATCAAAACGCAAAGTTGCGTTGCTGTCCGCAGTTCCTGACTCGTCCCAAACACGCATGCACTCATACGGGCTGACTCGCGTTTTACTGATATGTGACCACGCACCGATTGAATCGAGCAGCTCGGCAGAGCCGGTTGCAATCGCAGAGACTCGCAGCGCGACGTCATCCTTTATCGAATGGGACGGTCTCGGCGCCGCATCAACTACAGTCAACCGCAACCGATTGCTGTATTGGCTTTGCGCCAACAAAGCCGCGGCAGTCAAGCCTGTTACTCCGGCACCGACGATCAGGACATCGAAGCGCTTGTTCATGACAGTGGCACGCCGCGTGACAAACGCGGCAGCCGACCTGCCAGTCCCATCGTGTGCTTTGCAAACAGGGAGCGCACGCCAGGAATCAGATCGAAACCGAGCATGCCGATATTTCGCAGTGTGCGTACCGGTCCGCGCGAATCACCGAACAAGCGCACAAGGGTATCGGTGAATCCAACCAACTTCTTTTGATCGTGACGACGCCAACTCGAATATCGCGCGAGTACTGACGCAACACCAATGTCGAGAGATTCGGCGGTAGTAAAGCTGAGTTCGGACGTCTCACGGCAAACGTCCGCTATGCAATCGCAAAGTGCGGCTACATCGCGCAAGCCGAGATTAAGTCCCTGTGCGGCAGCCGGATGCAAACCATGTGCCGAGTTACCAACGAGGACCGCCCGTTGTGCCGTCAGTCGCAGAGCCTTGCTCAGCACAAGCGGATACGAGGCTCGTTTTCCAACTCTTGAGAAAGTACCGAGACGGTTGCCGAACGCTTGTTGTAATTCGGCAAGAAACTCATCGTCGCCGAGTCCCAATACACGACCGGCATCCCGCTCGGGCACATTCCAGACGAAACCGGCCCGCCCCTCGGCAACTGGCAAGATCGCCAGCGGTCCATCTTCTGTAAATCTCTCGTACGCGCGATTGTGCAACGACTTTTCGGGCAGCAGGTTGCCGATCACCGCGCGTTGCTCATAAGCAACTTGTGTCGCGGTAATGCCAATCATCGTGCGGGTGGCGGAATTCGCACCGTCGGCCGCCACCAACAGATCGCAAGTTAATTCACGTTGCGGCTCGTCACCGGCCTCAATCGTAACGATGGCCTGATCCGGAGCGAGTCGTGCGTCAACGATTCGTGCCGGGCACAAAATGTCGAGTGCATCGACATCGCCAAGTCCCGCTTGCAATACGTTACCCAGTACACGATTGATTACAACGTAGCCGAGCGCCTCAACGCCCTGCTCTCTTGCGTCGATATGTGAAAAGCCGAAACGACCCTTATCTGAGACATGAATACTTGTTATTGGTGTTGCGCCGGCGACGATCTCATCCCACAAACCCATCGCCTCGAACATGCGCTGCGTGCTCCGCGACAACGCTGTTGAGCGGTCGTCAAAACTCGGCTGGGTTTCTGCAGAACGCCGCACCGCCTCGACAATAGCTACTCGTAAGCCAAGCGGCGCGAGAGCGAGCGCAAGACTCGAGCCGACCATGCCACCGCCAGCAATGACGATGTCATAGTGATTGTCACGCTGTGCGTTCACTTCATTGTTGCATGAGAGCTTCGATCTCATCAGGGTCTTTGACGAGACCTTTGGTCAGGACATCGGGTCCGTTGCTTGTCACCGCAACGTCGTCTTCGATGCGCACGCCGATGTTGCGCCAACGGGCCGGAATTTTGCGGCTCGCCGGAATATAAATGCCCGGTTCGACAGTCGTAACCATGCCGGACTCGAGCAGACGCCACTCATCGCCCACCTTATAGTCGCCGACGTCATGGACATCCATGCCGATCCAGTGCCCGGTGCGATGCATGTAATACTCACGGTATGCACCGTCCTTGATCAGCTTCGGCAAAGAGCCTTCGAGCAAACCGATCTTCTTGAGTCCTTTCGTGATCACTTTGACTGCCGCGTCATGCGGCTCGTCCCAGTGATTGTCCTTGCGAGTCTTTTCTATCGCAGCGAGCTGCGCGTCGAGAACAATCTCGTAAACGGCGCGCTGCTCGGGGCTGAATTTGCCGCTCACCGGGAACGTTCTTGTAATGTCGGACGCATAGTAATCGAGCTCACACCCGGCATCGATTAATAGCAGATCGCCGTCTTTCAGCGGCGCAGTATTATCAACATAATGCAGCGTACAGGCATTGCCGCCGGACGCGACGATCGGGCTGTAGGAATGGCGTGCATCATAGCGGCGAAACTCATGAATGAATTCGGCTTCGACCTCATATTCGAACATTCCCGGCCGAACCATTTGCATCGCGCGTTTATGTGCTGCAACGGCGACCTTCGCCGACTTGCGCATTGCCGAAATCTCCGAGCGACTCTTGTAAAGTCGCATGTCGTGCAGCAAGTGATCGAGAGCAACGAACTCCTGGGGCGTGTGTACGCCGCGATTGCCACGTGAGCGGAGCGAGTTCACCCAGTCGGCGATGCGCGTATCAAAATCCGGATACAGGCCCATCGTGTAATATACACGCTCGCAGGACTCCATAATGCCCGGCAAGATGTCATCGATATCGTCAATCGGAAACGCGTCGTCCGCGCCGAAGTGCTCGATAGCACCATCGGGACCCATGCGCTTGCCATCCCATCGCTCTCTCTCCGGATCGCGTTCGCGGCAAAACAACAGGTACTCACCGTTGTCACGTCCGGGCGCGAGAACGGCTACAGCGTCTGGCTCCTCGAAACCTGTCAGGTAGTAGAAATCACTGTCCTGACGAAACCGATACTCAACGTCGCGGCTGCGCGTCCTGATCGGGGCGGCAGGTAAAATCGCGATACCGCCAGAACCGACCATGTGCATCAGGTTTTTGCGGCGTCGGACGAATTCCTTGTTATTCAATGCAGGACCTCCGGCTCGACATCTGGCTCTTCCTCACTACCTGGCTTGCGTCGAATCGCCGCAAGCTCCTCGTATGTTAGTTGCGTCGCCACGCGCAGGTATTCGACAAGATCGGCATAGGCCTGCTCATCCGCCTCGTTTTCGCTCTCATCAACTGCACGCGTGATCTGCAGCATGTCCTTGATGATCTCAGACATCGGCTCGGCGGAGAGTTGCTGCTTCAGGGCCTCTCCATGGTCGCTCGAAACCAGGCCGTGCAGGAACCCCTCACACCAGTGGGCCAAAGCTGCCGCGCGAACCCCCGTGTTCTCCTCATCGTCCGGAAGCAATGGCTCGAATTCCGACTGCCGCTGCGAGAGTTGCCGATAGGTACTTTCAAACAAGGTGCTGAGCATCACCTCGCATTCGTTGCGCAGCGCATCGGAAGAATCCGTGCCATCGAGAACCTGGGAAAGCCAGTCAAAACCGCTGTCAGCACCCGCTATCGCAAGCCGCCCGGACAGTAGCCCGTGCGTCTGTGCTGCATCCCAGGTGGCGCCACAGCGCTTGAGCGCGAGGTCCAGTTCGTCGTGCCGGATTGCTTGTTCCATTTAGTCTGAGTCTGAGCTTCCTGAGCGGGTTCCAATGATCCCACGTAATGCGGGCTCAGGCCACGTTGACAGCATTCACTTTGCATTCGCATTGATTCTGCCTGAGCGCGTGTCTATATTGCTCATATGGCCGACGATATTAATGCAAGCTTTGAGCATGAACTCAAGCGACTCGAAAAGCGCGTTGATGCGCTCGTGAACGTGTGCGATCAATTGCAGGACGAGAACAAATCGCTGAAACAGCGTCAGGACGTGTTGACTGCGGAACGCGCCAATCTTCTGCAAAAAAATGAACAGGTACGAGCCCGCGTCGAGGCAATGATCGGCAGGCTCAAAGCAATGGAGCAAGGATCCTGAAAATGACCGACCCGCAAGCCCAAGTTAGCGTCAGAATACTCGACAAGGAATATCAGGTAGCGTGCCCAGCAAATGAGCGCACGGACCTGCTCGACTCGGCAGAAGCACTCAATGCCAAGATGCTGGAAATTCGGGACAGCGGCAGAGTCGTCGGTCTTGATCGTATTGCGGTGATGGCCGCACTGAACATGGCGAATGACCTGCTTCATGCGCAGGCTCGTGACAGACTTTTAGAGGGCGACCTGAGTGGTCGCCTGAAAATTATTTCCGACCGCGTTGAGAACGTGTTGGGAGCATCTCAGCAACTGGATCTCTGACGCATAGGAGCAGGACAACCGATATGGCGCCTCCTGCAGTGTTCGATGCCGACCCGGCACCTTTCGACCCTAAATTTTTACCTCGGGGTCGCGCACTGTAGGCAGCATTTGAGCAGGACCGTTTCGACGGTAAGTCTGTTGCTGCCACGGCTGACCCCACCTGTTGCTCCGGTTCGAGAGCGACGGTCTGTAACGGCACAGGCGGGAGGCGCTTTTGACTTCAGATAACAATTCAACGTCGCGCTTGCGCGAGTCTGCACTCGATGCTCGTCGCGCACTAAGCGATGAAGTGCGCGACAATGCTTCTGCGAAAATCTGTGACCGCGTTCTTCACTCGCACGAATTCATGTCGTGCAAAACGATCGCATGCTATTTGCCAGGCAACGACGAAGTTGACCCCATCGCGATCATAAAGCGCGCATGGCGCGCAAAAAAGCGCATTTTCGTTCCGGTAACTGACATGCGTGGCAACATGATTTTTCGGCAACTCACTCCCGACACTGAACTCGCAATGACTCGATTCGGTCTTTGGGAACCAATTTCAGGCCCAACGATTTCTGCAAAAGCAATTGATGTTGTCATTACACCGCTTGTTGCATTCGATGATGAGCGCCATCGAATCGGAATGGGCGGCGGTTACTTCGACAGGTGTTTTTACTTCCTGAAACAACGTAAGAACTGGCTACGACCAAAGTTGATAGGCATTGCGTTTGACTGCCAGAAAGTTGAGAAAATCGTCCCAAACCCTTGGGATATACCGCTTTATCGAATAGTGACTGAAATTAATTAGTCAATCGCCTGAATTCTGGCTTCATTTCTTAGTGCTTACCGCAGTTCTTCACAAGCAACACAAAAACCGTGTTCACCCGTAATCGTTTCGCAGATTTTGCTTGTAATTTTATCGCCGATGTCTGCATTCGCAATCCCGCCGAATTTGCTGCAGAAAAAATTACGTAGTGATACAAACAATTTTTCTGCAATTTTGTCGCTGAATCACGATTTTGAAACCGTTAACTACGTCACCTAACTTGCTGGATTTTTTGCTTTTGTTGTATATACTCAGCTCCGGGTACCCGACACGGAGATAAAACTGATGGCTACGAAAAAGAAGTCTAGGAAAAAAGCTTCTAAGCGCAAAGTCGCGAAGAAGCGGAAAGTTACGAGGAAAAAAGCTGCGCCGAAGAAACGCGTAGCGAAGAAGCGGAAAGTTACAAAGAAGAAGGCCAAGCGTAAGGCTAAAAAGAAAGTAGCCAAACGCAAGACCAAGAAAAAAGCAGCTAAGAAAAAAGTTGCCAAGCGCAAGACTAAAAAGAAAGCCAAGAAAAAGGCCAAAAAGAAAGTAGCTAAGCGCAAGACTAAA
>Ga0209165_10000516_pt1 | contig 13165 bp, 13 predicted proteins | sample tdAd001_FD_187122 | JGI IMG/M metagenome (GOLD analysis project Ga0209165, IMG submission 187122) | Marine sediment microbial communities from the Atlantic coast under amendment with organic carbon and nitrate - tdAd00.1 (SPAdes)... | ecosystem: Environmental > Aquatic > Marine > Coastal >... | reverse complement strand
AAAAGTGATTCGTTCCAGTTCTTTGCCGCCGCTGGTAGGCCGAGCGAAGGTTGGTCAGCAGGCACAGGTAACCGTCATTCGAAACAAGCAGCGACGTGACATCGGGGTGCGGATCGCGGAACTGCCCGGCGCAATAACCCGGGCTGCGTATACACCCGAAGACGATCAGGTAATCGAGGAGTCGGCGCTGGGGATGAAAGTCGAGGCGCTTGGCAGTGAAGCCAGGAAGCGGCTAAAAATCGAAAACGGAGTGCAGGTAGTCGAAGTGGATGAAGCCGGACCGGCTACCGACGCCGGGATTGTCAAGGGTGACGTCATTACCATGATCGATAATCGTGCAATCGATTCGGTTGGTGATTTTGAGGTAGTTACCGATGAATTGAAATCCGGTAAATCTGTCGCCCTGTTGGTGCAGCGTCGAGCCGGGCCTGTATTTCTCGCGATTCGCCCCGACGATTCTTAAACGGACATGGACTGATTGGAGTTAATTCTTTATTACCGTGAACAATGCCACCTGTGCGCTGCGATGCGCAAAGCGCTGGTGGCATTTACCCTTAAGCATCAACAGGTTAGCTGGCTAGAAGTAGACATCGACCGGGATATCGAGCTAATCCGGCGCTATGATGCACTGGTGCCGGTACTTTGCCTCGGCGATACAGAAATCTGTCACTATTTTTTCGATGAATCGGCATTGGTAGCTGCGCTCGCTTTAGCGTAAACTTCGCAAGCTTTTATACATCCAGGGCCAGCTCCCAACTACGCTGGCAACCCACTTTCCAGCAAAATCATGAGGCCGGGCAAGGCAGATACTAGTTATGCGCATGGAGTTAATACGCAATTTTTCGATTATCGCCCATATCGATCACGGGAAATCCACGCTGGCCGACCGGTTTATCCAGCTTTGTGGGGGTTTGAGCGAGCGTGAAATGGAGGCCCAGGTGCTTGACTCCATGGATCTGGAACGCGAGCGTGGTATCACCATCAAAGCCCAAAGCGTTTCACTGCTATACCAGGCCAAAAACGGTAAGGAATATACGCTGAATTTTATCGATACCCCCGGGCATGTGGATTTTTCTTATGAGGTGTCGCGATCGCTTGCCGCCTGTGAAGGCGCGTTGTTGATAGTCGATGCATCGCAGGGCGTAGAGGCGCAAAGTGTTGCCAATTGCTATACCGCGATCGATCTGGATCTGGAAGTGATTCCCGTGTTGAACAAGATCGACTTACCCGCGGCGGATTCTGATCGCGTAAAACTCGAAATTGAGGAAATTATCGGACTTGATGCCTCTGAAGCAATCGAGGTCAGCGCCAAGACAGGCGTTGGTATAGAAGCCTTGCTGGAACAGATTATTGAAAAAATTCCGCCTCCGGTTGGTTCGGAAGATAACCGGACACAGGCATTGGTAATTGACTCCTGGTTCGATAGCTACGTTGGTGTCATTGTCCTGGTACGCGTGATGGAAGGACAGATAAAACCCAAGCAAAAGATCAGGATGATGTCGAGTGGACGTGAGTTTCTGGTGGAAAAGGTTGGTGTGTTTACGCCCAAACGTGAAGATAGACCTCATCTGCAGGCCGGTAGGGTCGGCTTTGTCATCGCTGGTATCAAGGATATTGAGTCAGCCCGGGTCGGCGATACTATTACCTTGTCACAGCAACCGGCCGAAAACCCTTTGGCAGATTTCAAGCAGGTCCAGCCACGCGTATTTGCTGGCCTGTTTCCGATCAGTGCAGATGACTACGAAGACTGTCGCGAAGCGCTCAAGAAACTAAAATTAAACGATGCCGCGTTACAGTTTGAACCGGAAACTTCACAGGCGCTCGGGTTTGGATTCCGCTGTGGTTTTCTGGGTATGCTGCATATGGAAATTGTGCAGGAACGACTGGAACGTGAGTATGATCTTGACCTGATCACCACGGCGCCTACCGTGGTTTACCAGGTCGAAACTACCACGGGTGAACTTGTCGAGATACACAATCCAGCTGATTTGCCAGCCATCAACAAGATTAGCGATATTCTCGAACCGATTATCCAGGCCAACATCCTGTTGCCGGAAGAATTTATCGGCGCGGTGATTTCGCTTTGTATCGAAAAACGGGGCGTGCAGAAAGATATGCAGTTTCTCGGGAACCAGGTGTCGCTGGTTTTCGAAATACCCTTGAGTGAGGTGGTGCTTGATTTTTTTGATCGCCTTAAATCGGTTAGCCGTGGTTACGCGTCGTTTGATTATGAATTTCTACGTTTCGAAGCATCCAGCCTGGTTAAACTCGATGTTTTGATCAATGCGGAAAAAGTGGATGCTTTATCGCTGATCGTGCATCGCAGTAACGCTGATTATCGCGGTCGGGAACTGGTCGCCAAGATGAAGGAACTGATACCACGGCAAATGTTCGATGTCGCGATTCAGGCTGCGATCGGCTCGAATATAATCGCGCGCAGCAATGTTAAGGCGTTGCGTAAGAATGTGACCGCGAAATGCTACGGTGGAGATGTTACGCGCAAGCGAAAATTGCTTGAAAAGCAAAAAGCCGGTAAAAAGCGTATGAAGCAGGTAGGTAGTGTTGAAATACCGCAGGATGCGTTTCTCGCGGTGTTGAAAGTAGACAGTTAGGTTTTACGGTTTTGCACGATGCAGGGGCATTGAATGATGCATTTTGATTTTGAGTTTTTGTTGTTAATTCTGACACTGGTGACGGGCCTGTTATGGCTAGCCGATGTGCTCCTGTTTGCGCGCCTGCGGCAGCAACCGGCAAGTAGCAAAACCGGAAAGGAACCGCTTTTAATCGAGTATTCCAGGGCTTTCTTTCCGGTATTGATAGCAGTTCTTGTGCTACGCTCATTTTTATTTGAACCGTTTCGTATCCCATCGGGATCGATGATGCCGACGCTGTTGGTGGGCGATTTCATCCTGGTTAACAAGTTCACCTATGGCCTGAGGTTACCGGTCTGGCAAAATCGAGTTACCGAGGGTAACAAGCCGAAACGTGGCGATGTCATCGTATTCCGCTATCCTCAGGATGAATCGCAGGATTATATTAAGCGGGTGATCGGATTGCCCGGGGACCATGTTGGTTACTATAATCGTCGTTTAACGATCAATAACGAACCGATAAACACCGCGTCTGACCAAGTTTACCAGGGACTGGGTGATCTCAATAAGATGCAAAATGCTGGTGGATGCGATCGGATCGATGCCAAATGTCAGGTGTATATTGAAGAGATAGGTCAGTCCAAACATACGGTCATGACGAATCCCAGATCTGTCTATGGTGTTAGTGGGGAGATTTTTGTTCCTGAAGGCCACTACTTTGTCATGGGTGATAATCGTGACCACAGCAATGACAGCAGAGTATGGGGTTTTGTGCCAGAGGAGAACCTGGTCGGCAAGGCTGTTAGAATATGGATGCACTGGGATTGGCGGAAGGATGGCAGTGGGCTGGATTTGTCCCGCGTAGGCCGAAAAATTTCGAACTGAGGTAATGATAATGAAAAGATTGACGAATTCGAGGCATCGACAAAAAGGCATGTCAAGTTTCGGCTGGATTGCCGTGGTGGGCATTTTCGGATTTTTGCTGATCACTTTTTTCAAGATTTTTCCGATGTTTTACGGAAATTATAAACTCCAATCAGCCATGGAAGCGGTCCGGCTGGATGAGTCGGTAGATTCAAAATCCAAACGAGAGATCTGGACTTCGCTGCAAAAAAGACTTTATATTAACGAAGTCAGAGACGTCCAGCGGGAACACGTAACCATGGAGCGCAAGGACGGAAAAACGACTGTGACCGTCAGCTATGAGGTAAGGGATAATTATGTTGGAAACCTGTTTATCGGCGGAAGCTTTGTCGAAAGTATAGTGATCGATCGGTGACAGCCGAAAAATTATGCGCACTTACCGGATACCAATTCAAGCAGGCCAGTCTACTGGAGCAGGCTCTTACCCATCGCAGTTATTCGCGCCAGCTTAACAATGAAAGACTCGAGTTTCTCGGCGACAGTATTCTTAATCTAATCATTTCCAATCATATCTACGAGCGCTTCAGCGCTGCCGACGAAGGTGATTTAAGCCGCATCCGAGCCTCGCTGGTAAAAGAAGAAACCCTGGCCCAGGTGGCTCGTCAGATTGATCTGGGTGACTACATCCACCTTGGCGGTGGTGAACTCAAAAGTGGAGGATTCCGGCGTGCATCGATTCTGTCGGACGCGCTGGAAGCCCTGATAGGCGCGATCTACCTTGATAGCGATTATGCGCAAACTGAAACCGCGGTTCTACACCTGTACCAGGAGCAGTTGCAAAACGTCGATGCAGGCGCCAATTTAAGAGATCCGAAGACCCGGTTACAGGAGCACCTGCAAGCAAATAAAAATAGCCTTCCCAGTTATCAGGTAGAGAAAATTACCGGTAAATCTCACGATCAGGTTTTTACCGTGAGTTGCAAACTGACTGATCTCGATATGCAAAGTAATGGCAAGGGATCCAGCCGCAAGAAGGCGGAGCAGCAGGCCGCGCAAAAAATATTAGACAAATTGGGCATATGAGTAACGATTTTCGCAGTGGTTATGTAGCTTTAATCGGCAAACCGAATACCGGCAAGTCGACCTTAATGAATGCGCTGGTCGGTGAAAAACTCAGTATCACCGCACATCGACCACAAACCACACGGCATCAAATTCTCGGCATCAAAACGACCGAGGAGTACCAGTGTATTTTTGTTGATACCCCCGGCATTCATGACAACAACCAGAAAGCTATTCACCGTTACATGAATCGTGCTGCCACCAGTATGCTTGAAGATTCGGATCTGATTTGTGTTCTGCTCGATGTTGCACATTTCAATCGGGAGGATGAAAAGATCCTGCGGCGTGTCAGTAGCTATGACAAGGTTTTACTGGTAATCAACAAGATTGATCAACTGAGCAAGGCGGCCTGCCTGCCGCTGATGCATAAGATATCGCAGCAGGTTCCTGATTTCGAATGTGTACCGGTATCCGCACTCAGTGGCGAAAACCTGGATCGCCTGGAGGAATTGATAGTTGCTCGATTGCCAGTCGGCGTACCGCATTTTCCTGATGACCAGCTAACCGATAAATCGATGCGATTTATCAGTGCGGAAATTGTGCGTGAGAAACTCTTCCGCGTGCTCAAGCAGGAACTGCCTTACTCGATTACGGTCAGCATAGACCATTACCTGGAGGAAACCGATATCACTCGCATCTCGGCAACCATCTGGGTAGAACGAAAGTCGCAAAAAGCGATTGTCATAGGGAAGAATGGAAGCCTGTTGAAAAAGATTGGTACCCTCGCACGCGGCGATATCGAACGGCTTATCGGTGTGAAGGTTTATCTTCAGCTTTGGGTGAAAGTGCGTGAAGACTGGGCAGACGACGAACAATCCCTGGCGGCATTTGGTTACTCTGATGGAAACCAGAGTCTCTGACCAGATTTCATTTCTGCTACGTCGACGTGACTGGCAGAATACGAGCCTGATGCTGGACTTCTTTACCCGGGACTATGGCTGCATCCGCGCAATTGCCAAAGGTGCGCGGCGCAATGCGACCAGAGCGTCGTATCAACCCTTCGTGATGTTAAGTATTAACTGGAGCGGCAGACATGAGCTGAAAACCCTGACTGCTATCGAAGGCCAGGCGTTGCCGGTCGGCGAGGAGAATTACCTGTCGCTATTATACGTGAACGAGTTGCTTGGAGCGCTACTGCCCCAGGGTGAACCCAATCCGCGGGTTTTCGCCAGCTATCTCTCATTGTTACAGCAGTCTGTGGAGGCAATCGATGAGGTCAACTTGCGCAAGTTTGAACTCGAGTTGATGCAATTACTGGGCTACTTTCCGGATGTGTTCTTCGACGCCACGAAAGGCAAGGCGATTCGAGACGATACGCATTATCAGTTTGTAATCAACAGAGGTTTTGTAGCCTGCCCCGATTCGGCGAGAGACTCGGTCAGTGGCCAGGTTGTTATCGACTGGGCCGAGGGTAATTATCAACTGGATTCCGTGTTGCGTTTGGCGAAATCGGTGCTGCGCAGCACTATTGACTTTAACTTGCACGGAAAAGCGCTAAAATCCCGGGATGTTTACCTGGAAATGATGAGACGAAAATGATTAATCCGATTACGCTGGGGGTCAATATCGACCATGTTGCAACCTTACGTCAGGCGCGAGGCACTCGCTTTCCCGACCCGGTGTATGCGGCGCAGATAGCAGAGTATTCAGGGGCTGATTCGATAACTTTTCATTTGCGAGAAGATCGTCGCCATATCCAGGAACGCGACGCACTTCTGCTCAAGCAGGTGGTCAATACCAAGCTCAACCTGGAAATTGCTATTACCGACGAAATGCTTTCATTTGCCTGTGAGTTCAAGGCCGAAGATGTTTGCCTGGTTCCCGAAAAACGTGCGGAACTGACCACCGAGGGTGGGCTCGACGTTGTAGGCCAGATCGACCAGGTAAGATCCGCCTGCACCCGGCTGGCAGATGTTGGCACACGCGTGTCACCATTTATCGACGCCAGTCGTGAACAGATCGACGCCGTTATCGATTGTGGTGCTCCCTGTATCGAGATTCATACCGGTCATTACGCCGACGCGCAGGGTGATGAACAGTCAATGTTGCTGTCCAGGATAAACGATGCAATCGCCTACGCTCATGAGAAGGGGTTACAAGTCAATGCGGGGCACGGGCTCAATCGTCACAACGTGGCTCCGATAGCAGCTAACCCGTTAGTGAGCGAATTGAATATCGGGCATGCAATTGTGGCGGAGGCCGTTTTCCTCGGGCTTGAAAAATCGATCAGGGACATTAAACAACTCATGCTGGCAGCAAGGGCTCAGAGCCTGTGATCGTCGGCATAGGGGTCGATATCGCAGAAACGGCTCGTGTTGAGAAACTTAGCGCGAAATTCGGCCAGCGTTTCGCCCGGCGAATTTTGACGACAGATGAATTGCTGGAATTTGACCGGCGTAAGCATTCCAGCAGCTACCTGGCAACACGCTTTGCGGCCAAGGAAGCCGTGGCCAAAGCGCTCGGAACTGGAATTGGTGAGCAGTTGGGTTTTCACTCAATACAGATCGATAACGACGATCAGGGTAAACCGCTATTGCGATTCATAGGTACTGCGGCCGATTTGATTGCTGGTCTCAATATAAAAAATGCGATGATTTCCCTGTCTGATGAAAAACACTACGTAGTTGCTATGGTGGTACTGGAGTCCTAGCTCGAAACCCCCTCTGCATCCAGGCGCTCCAGGTAAAGGTCAACCTCCTGTTTTACCGCATCCAGTTCCTCGTTTAACTCTTGCACCGAATGCTCGAGCGGCATATTACTATCTCGGGCCAGACGCTGTTGAAAGCCAAGTACCTTGCGCCTGAGTCGTGGCAGACTCGCATAGCAGGTGACGCCATGCAGTTTGTGTGCAATCGCCGCCAGCTTGTCGTGGTCCAGTTGAGCCAGGGCACTTGTCAGCTGGATCTGTTGATCCGGAATATCGCGTCGTAGTATTTCAAAGATCTGCCTTAGTAAAGATTCATTATCGGCAGCCAGGGCTAACGACCGGGCATAGTCGACTGAGCAATCCGATTCTTTGGCGCTACTGCTAGCTGAACCAGCATGCTGGCGTAGTGGGTCGCTAGCAAGCAGGGTGCGAAATTTATCTTCGTCTACGGGTTTGCCGAGAAAATAGTCGAATCCAAGTTCGATCAATCGCCCAGCCTCGTCATTTAATACATTTGCTGTCAACGCGACAAATAGCGTCTGTTCATTAGGTTTTTGACTGCGCATCATATGTAATAGAGTTACGCCGTCAATATCAGGCATTTGAATATCGAGAATCACCAGATCGAAGGTCCGACTGTTAAAGAGTTCGAGCGCTTTATTGCCATGGTTGGCCGGGGTGACATCATGTCCCCAGAGACTTATTAGCTCGCTCGCCAGCTTTAAATTGATCTCGTTGTCATCAACCAGTAGCACACTCTTGCGGTGCGTTTCTGCCTGGGTCCTGGAGTCATCCTTTGTCAATGTTAGTGGCGTATCCCCGGCTAACAACTGGGAAATTGCCTGGCTGGTACTAATGACCGAAATGAATTCGGTCTGTCGCAGTTTTGGCGGTAGTTCAATCGCTTGATCATAGTGCAGTAAAATGATGCGCACAGCATCGGCCATTTCCCGGTCCAGTACCTCTTCCAGGTCAATGTCCAGATGTCGTAAATCAAATACCAGTAAATCGATGTAAGCGAGGTTAAGCTGGATGCAGTGTATGACGGGCTCGACGCCTTTGCTATTATCTACCAGGCTGCACTCGGTGCTTACACCTGCACGATCAAAAAGAGTCCTGGCTTCCATCAGGCAGAAATTATCAGCGCCTAAAATTAACGCCTTCGCGACGTCGGCTCCAGTGGCAGCTTCAGCTTCTATTTTTGTTGTGCATTCGAAAGGTAGACGCAGGGTAAACTTCGAACCCTCGCCGGGGCTCGACTGCATAATGATGTCGCCACCCATTAATGTTGCCAGGTTCTTACTGATCACCAGGCCGAGTCCGGTGCCTGTGAAGCGTCTTGTGGCAGAGCTTTCGACCTGGCTAAAGGCCTGGAACAGGATTTGCTGATCCTGCTCAGAAATGCCAATCCCGGTATCTTCGACAGCAATTTCTATTTCGGCCTGCTCATTGTCTGTATCGGCTAAACTCACTTTTATCAAAACCCGGCCCTGATCGGTAAACTTGATCGCGTTACCAATCAGGTTAAGCAATATTTGTTTCAGCCTCAGCTTATCGCCAAGCACACGGCGCGGGGTATCGCTGTAGATGATCAGATTCAAATCGATGTTTTTGATCAAAACATTAATAAATAAAATGTCGCGGGTCTGTTCGATGACTTCATACAGATCAAATTCCTCGTCGACGATATGTAATTTACCTGATTCCAGTTTTGAGAAATCCAGAACTTCATTGACGATTTTTGTCAGATCACCGGTCGATTTCAAAACAATATCGACATAACGTTGCTGTGCCTGATCGAGTTTCGATTGGCTCAGCAAGCTAATAAACCCTTTGATAGCATTGATTGGCGTACGTATTTCGTGACTCATGTTAGCAATAAATTCGGATTTACTCTGGTTTGCGTTTTGTGCTGCATCACGAGCAAAACCGAGTTCACGGTTTTTAGATTCCAGGTCGGTAATGGCTTCATTCAGTTGTTGGGTTGCCTGCTGGATTCGGCGGTTCAAGTGGCGACGATTGATCAGTAGAGAATGGGTCATCTGGTTGAAACCTTGCTGCACGGCTCCAATTTCATTCGCTTCAATCGGATTTATTGTTTTACCTAGCTCTCCAGTCTCGACGTATTTCAAATGCTTCATAAGTCTGAAAATTGGCTGCGTAATTCTACGACTGATTAATGTTGTCAACATTAGCGCCATGAACAGAATCGTGACAAAAAATACGATCGAGTCGATTATGATGCGCCTGGTGGTTAGCTGAAGCTGCTGTCTTGAGATGTACAGATGTACCCAGCCCAGACCATTGGACTGGCCCACATCGTCGAAATCAGGAGCAAACACATCCGAGAGTTCGATGCTGTGTGACAGTATAGGTTGACGATAGTAAAAATAATCGGCCGTAGCCGATTGTTGAAAGGCTGCTGATCTTGATTCGGCAATCAGATTTCCCTGTTGGTCATAAACCGATGCCAGCACGATGTTGTTAGTGTCGACAGACTGCTGCAGAAGATATTCGATTTGACTGTCATTACCAGTGAACAGGTTGAACTCGGAGGCCCCCGCGATCTGCCGGGCTATGATCTGACCTTTGCTCTGCAGAAGTTTGCTGGCCTCTTCAATACTACTTTCGATATGTGTATAGGTAAAAAACAGATCGATCAGGAACACCGGGATCAGGGTGATTATTAAAATCTGATACTTGATACCCAGTTTTTTCATTGGGCCAACTTGTCGAGTTTTGAGCGTAAATTTTGCTCAGTTGGTAAATTTATGCCAAGGGCACCGGCAACCCGGGAGTTGGTGGTGATTGAGTAAAACCTGGCGAACTGGAACGTGGCGCCGGTGCCGGGCTCATTCTGCAAGCCCTTGTTGATCAGTATCGCCAGGTGCCTGCCTATATCAACCGGGGAAGAAAAGATTGATGCCACGGCACCTGATTTAACATGGGCCGGGGAATAGCTGACTACCGGCTTACGGCTACGATAACTGGTGAGCAGCACTCCCTTGACGGTATTACGATTGTAAATCGATTGTTGCGGCAGCATTAGCAGAGAGTCGTTATGCTGCAATAGATCGCGTAATACCGGCAGCAGTTTGTTGGCTGGATTAACCTGATAACGATTCACGGTCAGACTGAATTCATCCAGCGTTTTCACTTCCCCGGGTTTCAGTTTCGCTTCGCTAGCTTCAATTAACCCAATCGACTCGACTCCAAGCATGAGTTTGCAGAATGCGAGATATCGGTGTAGCGGTTGATCCAGTAGTACCGTCGCCTGGTGATCGATTTCGAGGTTGTTGTACTGCTCGAAGGTGAGATAGGCATTTATCGAGTTGGCCCCGGCGTTGAACCCTTTAATCGCTTCTACGGCAGACTGGCCGAGTGCGACGAGGAGATTTTGCGTACCCGGATCAATCGAATCACTGTTGAGCTCCTGTGCCATCACTATCTTGAATCGCGTTGTCGGATCGACATGATTTACCAGGGTTGCGATGGTTTGATCAAAATAGCTATTATCGCCGCTTTTGACGATCGTTATCTGCTCGAACGCAGCCATACAGGGAAGGGGTCCCAGTAAGATGCTGAGGATTAGTCCTTTAAACCAGCTCATGAGTGTGATTCGATACCGCATTAGCTACCAAATCCGCCGGGTAAGTCGAGATACATAACCCGGAGCAGGTCAGGACAGGCGACGGCACGGGCATGGTCGTCGTGAAAACCCGTTTTGAATCCGGGTTGTTTGAGCGGCATTGGTAAACAGGCTGCGTGTTTGGCAGGCAAAGATTTCTCCCTCCGTGACCAGAAATAGCTTATACGAGATTCTTCAATAAAGTAAAATGTGCGCCGAGCCCTCGTCCCTGGTTGATAAGCTTCTAATATTATGTTTTTGCAGGATTATATCGGAAATACCCCCCTGGTCACATTACAGCGTCTCAACGCGGGTGTTGGTAACCGGATATCGGTAAAGCTGGAGGGCAATAATCCAGCAGGATCGGTCAAGGACAGGCCTGCCTATAGCATGATTAAACATGCCGAAGCCCGGGGTGAAATTGAGCCCGGTGATGTTCTTGTCGAAGCGACCAGTGGCAACACCGGTATTGCCCTGGCCATGGTGGCGGCGATGCGTGGTTATCGAATGACCTTGATCATGCCGGATAATATGAGCCAGGAGCGACTCACTACCATGCGCGCATTTGGCGCCGATATTATCCTGGTAACCAGGGAAGAAGGCATGATGAAAGCGCGTGACCTGGCCGAAACGATGCACGCCGAGGGCAAAGCAAAGATGCTCGACCAGTTCGCCAACCCGGATAACCCGCGTGCGCACTATGAAACCACCGCGGTGGAGATCTGGCAGCAAAGTAATCAGCAAATTACCCATTTTGTCAGTTCCATGGGAACCACTGGCACGATAATGGGTTGCTCACGATATTTTGCTGAAGTCAATCCGCAGATTGAAATCATTGGCGTACAGCCCACCGACGGTTCCTCGATTCCCGGAATCCGGCGTTGGCCGGTGGATTATATCCCACGGATTTACCAGCCCGAAGCAGTCGATCGCATCATCGATGTGTCGCGCGAAGAAGCCGAGCACTATTCCCGCGAACTCGCCGCGAAGGAGGGGATATTCTGTGGAATCTCATCGGGGGGTGCAATTTGTGCTAGCTTACGCCTTGCACGGGAATTGTCCGATGCCCATATCGTGACCATAATCTGCGATCGGGGTGATCGCTACCTGACAACCGATGTTTTCGCCAGTCTTTAATCCGGACCGCTTATGAATGTTCTTGTGTTTGATATTGAAACCATACCTGATATCGACGGTTGTCGCAGAATATACGATTTACATGGTCTGTCGGATGATGACGTCGCCCGCGCCGTGTTTCAACTGCGGCGTCAACAGTCGGGCACCGAATTCCTGCGCCATTACCTGCATCGTGTAGTGGCTATTTCCGCGGTGCTGCGTACCCGGGATCAGTTCAAAGTCTGGTCGCTCGGGGATATCGAATCTGACGAACAGGATTTACTGCAGCGATTTTTTAGCGGTATCGAGCGCTATACCCCGCGGCTTGTTTCCTGGAACGGCAGCGGTTTCGATTTGCCGGTGATTCACTACCGCAGTTTGCTCTATCCGATCAATGCCGGGCATTATTGGGAAACCGGGCAAAACGATACCAGTTTTCGCTACAACAATTACCTGAGCCGTTTTCACGAACGGCATACAGACCTGATGGATGTACTTGCAGCACATCAACCCAGGGCCAACGCGCCGCTGGACGAAATTGCCGGTCTTTGTGGTTTCCCGGGAAAAATGGGAATGAGCGGCTCGAAGGTCTGGGATGCATATCAGCAGGGGCAGATTAAGGAAATTCGTGATTATTGCGAAACCGATGTACTCAATACTTACCTTGTATATCTTAATTTTGAGCGTAGTCGAGGCAACCTGGATCAAACCCAGTACCTGGCTGAATGCCAGCTTGCCAGGCAGGAATTAAAAGCTTCCGCGATGCAACATTTACTGGACTTCGAATCCGCCTGGCTCGATGTCTAGACGCGGGCGACGTAGACAGCTGCCCGAACCGCAGCTAGTCAGCATTGATTCAATGTCTCACGAAGGGCGTGGTATCGCGCGGGTGAATGGCAAAACCGTATTCGTATTTGGCGCGTTGGCGGGCGAAACCGTGCGTATCCAGGTATTGAAGAGCAGGCGTAATTTTGATCAGGCAACCACCCTGGAAGTAATCGAACCCTCGGCAAAGCGAATTACCCCTCGTTGCGAGGCATTTCAACTATGCGGTGGTTGTAGCCTGCAGCACCTTGACGGTGAGGACCAGGTGGCATTAAAACAGCAGGCGCTGCTCGATATGATGTGCCATGCCGGCATTGATTTCGGGGATCTCTTGCCCCCGCTGCGCGCCACTGCATGGGGTTATCGGAAAAA
>Ga0209165_10000515_pt1 | contig 13169 bp, 8 predicted proteins | sample tdAd001_FD_187122 | JGI IMG/M metagenome (GOLD analysis project Ga0209165, IMG submission 187122) | Marine sediment microbial communities from the Atlantic coast under amendment with organic carbon and nitrate - tdAd00.1 (SPAdes)... | ecosystem: Environmental > Aquatic > Marine > Coastal >... | reverse complement strand
GCACTGGCACTGGCAGCGTCGCCAGGAATTAACCCTTTCAAAAAGGGGACTGTCCCCTTTTCATGCTGGGGCTGGGCCGCGCTAGCTGACGGGGTGAGGCGTCGTCAGCTGTCGAGCGCGCCCGGAGGGCCGTAGCGAGGAATACTCCCGTATTCCGCAGCGAAGGTCCGAGGACGTAAGCCGACAGATGGCGGCGGATCGCCCAGTCAGCTGCAGCCCATGGAGTTGCCGCAGTTCAGGCAGCGATAACACGCCCCATTGCGCACCGTGATGTGACCGCACTTATCGCACATGGGGGCATCGCCCATCATCTCGCCCAGCTGTTGGTCGAGGGCGTTGCTTTGGTGTGCTCCTTCATCGAAGCCGAAGGTCACCTGCTCGGCGGGCTCGATGGCCGGTGGTGGCTCGCTTGGCTGCGAACCCTCTAGGCGATGCACCGCAGCAACATCGGTTGGGTTCTGGAGCTCTTCTTGCTCCTCCTTGGGCGGCACCTGCGCAAAATCGTATTGCTTCAAGTATTCCACACCGAGGACGCGGAAGACGTAGTCGATGATCGAGGTTGAGAACTTGATGTTCGGGTGGCCCTCGACGATGCCCTGGGGCTCGAAGCGGGTAAAGGTGAACTGCCGGACGTACGCATCGAGCGGCACACCGTGCTGGAGGCCCATCGACACACTGATCGCGAAGCAGTTCATCAAGGAGCGGAACGCCGCGCCTTCTTTGTGCATGTCGACGAAGATCTCCCCGAGCGAGCCGTCCACGTACTCGCCGGTACGAAGGAAGACCTTGTGCCCACCGACGCGCGCTTCCTGCGTGAAACCGCTGCGCTTCTTCGGAAGACGGTGACGCCGGGTCGTCGGCGGTGTGAGCCACTCTTGCACCGGAGCCACCACGGCCGGTGCTGAAGCCTTGGCCTCTACCGTCTCTTCTTCCTTGTCTTCATCTGTGGAGTCGGCCTTGGCGTTGAGCGGCTGTGAGGACTTCGAGCCATCGCGATAGAGTGCGACCGCCTTGAGACCGAGCTTCCAGCCCTCTTTGTAGATCTCCTCGACGTCCTCGATGGTCGATTCCTTCGGAAGATTCACGGTCTTGGAGATCGCGCCCGAAAGGAACGGCTGCGCTGCCGCCATCATGTGAACATGTGCCATCGGCTCGAGGAAACGCTCGCCGATCTTGCCGCAGCGGTTGGCGCAGTCGAACACCGGGAGATGCTCGGCCCGCAGGTGCGGTGCCCCTTCGACCGTCATCCGGCCAATCACGACGTCGTTGATCTCGCCGACCTCTTTGTCGCTGTGACCCAGATAGCGGAGCAGATGGAAACCCGGCTTGCTGTATACTTCGGGTTTGATCTCGAGTCGCTCGTACGCCTCGGTGCCGATCACCCACGGCGCTAGCGCGGAGCCAACATCGAACACGCCGCGAAGCGCCGCTTCTGCTTTTTCGATCTCGCGCTCGGTTAGCCCGTTCTCGAGCAAGGCCTTTCGGCCACAATGCGGCGCACCGGTGAAGGTGTTGGTGCCGGTCACGTAGGAGACGATGTCGGCGAGTTGTGCGTCGGTGTAGCCGAGATTCTGAAGCGCCTTGGGCACGCTCTGGTTGACGATCTTGAAGTACCCGCCGCCCGCGAGCTTCTTGAACTTCACCAGCGCGAAGTCTGGCTCGATGCCGGTCGTGTCGCAGTCCATCAGCAAGCCGATGGTGCCGGTCGGCGCGAGCACGGTAGTTTGCGAGTTGCGATAGCCGTACATCTCGCCGAGCTTGCAGGCCAGGTCCCAGTCCTCGTGCGCGGCCTGAATGAGCTCCGGCGGACACGTGGTCGGTTCCTCGTCGGTCATCCCGGGGCCACCGGTCTCGTTGATGCGGTAGGCCGCGTCCCGATGCTTGCCCATCACACGAAGCATGGGCTGGCGGTTGCGTTGGAAGCCGCTGAACGGGCCCTTGCTCGCAGCGATCTCCGAAGAGGTCGCGTACGCGTGACCGCAAAGGATCGAGGTGAGCGCCGCGCAGATCGTCCGACCCTGGTCACTGTCGTAAGGAATACCGAGCTGCATCAGCAAGGTGCCGAGGTTCGCGTAGCCAAGCCCTAAAGGCCTGAAATTGTGGCTGTTTTTCGCGATGTCGTTCGTCGGGTAGCTTGCGTAGTCGACCGCGATGTCCATCGCGATGATCAGGACGCGGATCGCTTGACGGTATCCTGCGATGTCGAAGCGGCCATCCTCGTCGAGGAACTTCGAGAGGTTGATCGACGAAAGGTTACACGCGGAGTTGTCGAGGAACATGTACTCCGAGCACGGGTTCGACGCGTTGATGCGGTCGGTGTTCGGGCATGTGTGCCAGTCGTTGATTGTGGTGTCGTACTGGAGACCGGGATCGGCGCAGCCGTGTGCCGCCTGGGCGATCTTCCGCCACACGTCGCGCGCCAGGTACGTGTCGCAAACCTCTCCGGTGGTGCGAAACGTCGTCTTCCATTCGCCGTCGGTCTCGACCGCGTTCATGAACTCGTCGGTCACGCGAAGCGAATTGTTCGAGTTCTGTCCCGACACCGTGTGGTAGGCGTCGCCGTTGAAGTCGGACTCGTAGCCGGCCTCGATGAGAGCCCGGGCTTTCTTCTCCTCGCGGACCTTCCACTCGATGAAGTCGATGATCTCCGGGTGGTCCATGTCGAGGCAGACCATCTTCGCGGCGCGGCGTGTGGTGCCCCCAGACTTGGTTGCGCCGGCGGCGCGGTCGAGTACTTCGAGGAAGCTCATCAAGCCGCTCGAGGTCCCGCCGCCGGAGAGCTTCTCCTGCTTGCCTCGGACCTTCGAGAAGTTGGTGCCGGTGCCGGAGCCGTATTTGAAGAGACGCGCCTCGTTCTTGATCAGCTCATAGATCGCCATGAGGTCGTCATCGACGGCCTGGATGAAGCAGGCGGAGCACTGTGGATGCTCGTACGCGGTGTCGGTCTTGAAGATGACGTCCTGCTCCGGGTCCCAGGCGTAGTTGCCGCCCGACCCTTCGATGCCGTACCGCTGGTAGAGGCCACAGTTGAACCAAACCGGGGAGTTGAACGCTGCCTTTTGATAGATGAGGAGGTGGGAGAGTTCGGCCTCGAAGGTGTCCGCGGCTTCTTTGTCGGCGAAGTACCCGCCAAACTTGTCGCCCGCCTCGCGCAGCGAGTGGGCCACGCGATAGACCAACTGGCGAACGCTGCGTTCGCCCTTGTTCTTATCGCCGTCGATGCCGGCCTTCCGGAAGTACTTGGACACTGCGATGTCGGTCGCGAGCTGACTCCAGCCCTCGGGGACTTGAGCGCCCTTGAGCTCGAACACCACCGAGCCGTCCGAATTGGTGATCTGGCTGTCGCGAAGGACGTAGTCCGCGTCTTCGAGGGGATCCGAGCCCGCCGCTGTCAGCTTGCGGCCCATCAATAGACCGCCCGCCTGCTGCGAAACCTCGGCCCGTCGGGCGCCTTCGATCTCCAAATTGCTAGTCATTCCCCGAGTATCAAGTGCCACAGTATACCTCCAACCAGACGCAACTCACCATCCAGGTAAATCCACCATCCATCCCCAGGTAGACCACCGCAATCCACAATCGTCCCACAATGGGTTGCGCTGGCAGCCTCGTTACCACCACAACCGCTTGGGGGCGGACCTGCGAAGTAGCTCCGCGATACCGGGCCAGTCAAGCAGAAACGATCGGCCCAAATTGCTTTCTTTCTTTCGCCTGCGATTTCCAGGAGTTGAGAAGGGCTCGCAGCGCAATTTTCTCCTCTTTCGCACCGCGTCATAGAACTCGTTCGCTCAAACCGCACCACATGACACCTCATGTATAGCCACAATGTCTATCCTACTAGATGTGGGGGTGTGACCTCAAGAAATGCGCAATATTTAGGGTTTCCTGTATGTGTTTGTCCGACAATGAACGATATCATGCCACCGCCTGATCGATGCCTTTCCCCCTCTGTGACGCCCTCAAGATCGTTCGCCAAGTCCGCGTAATGCGAGCCCTTCTTTCGCCCGCACCGTGCCCAGGGAGCGAAGTGCGATAAGACCGGGGCATCATGAAGGTTCACCTGGTCGACGGAACCTACGAGCTCTTCCGATCCTGGTTCGGCGCTCCGGAGTCGGAGTCGCCCAGCGGACAGGAAGTAGGCGCGACCCGCGGCTTCCTGCGGTCGATGGCGGCGATGCTTCGGGACGACGAGGTGACCCACATCGGCTGCGCGTTCGACCAGCGCGTCGAGTCGTTCCGCAACGAGCTCTTCGATGGCTACAAGACGGGAGAGGGATTGGAGCCGGCGCTCTTCGCTCAGTTCCCGTTGGCGGAGCGGGCGAGCCAGGCGCTCGGGATGGTCACTTGGCCCATGGTTACGTTCGAGGCCGATGACGCGCTCGCGGCCGCCGCCTCAAAATTCGCCGACGCTCCGGACGTCGAGCAGGTCGTGATCTGCTCGCCCGACAAAGATCTCTGTCAGTGCGTACGCGACAACGAGGTCGTGACCCTGGATCGACGCAGAGAGATCGTCCTCGACTCCGACGGCGTGCGCGAGAAGTTCGGTGTTTGGCCGGAATCGATCCCGGACTACTTGGCGCTCGTCGGAGATGCAGCAGATGGGATCCCCGGGATCGCGCGCTGGGGAGCCAAGAGTGCGTCGACGGTGCTCGGTAAGCTCTTGCACCTCGAGAACATCTCAGACGATCACGAACAATGGGGCGTGAAGGTTCGCGGCGGCGCCGCGCTCGCACACAACCTGAGCGAGCAACGTGACGATGCGATTCTGTATCGAACCCTTGCAACGTTGCGAACCGATGTGCCGATCGAGGAGTCGCTCGACGACCTCCGCTGGAAAGGGCCCAATCGCCCTGCGCTCGAAGCGCTCTGCGAAGAGCTCGGCGAACGAACGCTGCTCGATCGGATCTGAGCTCAGGAGAAACGGATGTCCGGGTGAAGCGCGTCTAGGTACTCGCGCGCCCGGCGTACGTAGTTGGCCGCGCCCTTTTCGAGACCCGCGCCTTTACTCGGGTCGATCTGGCGAACCACCTTCCCTGGAGAACCAAGAACGACGGAATAGTCCGGAATTTCCTGCCCCTGGGTAACCAGCGCGTTCGCTCCGATCGTGCAGTACTTGCCGATCTTCGCGCGATTCAGAATGACCGCGTTGATGCCGATGAGGCTGTAATCGCCCACCTCGCAGCCATGGACGATGGCATGGTGGCCGACGGTCACGCCCCGGCCGAGGACGACCCTAATCCCGGGATCGGTGTGCAACACGGCGCCATCTTGAATGTTGGTTTCTTCGCCGATGATGATCTCGTCGGAGTCGCCCCGCAAGACCGCGTTGAACCAAACACTGGACTTGTTCTTGAGGACGACTGAACCGATTAGGTCAGCCGAGTTCGCAACGAACACCTCGCCTTCGATTCGTACACGCTTTTGTCCGAGCTCGTAGATCATCAGAGTGCGCTGCCCTTGAACAGCACCGGTGAGTAGATGTTGAGTCCGATGGTGACTTGCCACGTCTCCGCGTTCAGATCGGACCCGCGGGTGCTGAAGCCATAGAACATCGGGAAGCGGAAGCTTGCGAAGATGTCCATCATCGCAGTGCCGGCGTCCACCGTGTAACCGGCACCGACGCCGAGCGGGATGAAATAAAACGGGCCCTGAACCAAACCCGAGGTGGCAGTTCGAATCGTGTGGCCGAGGTCGAACATGTTCATGCCGCTGTTCAACTTCAGGAAGAACCTCTCGGTTGCGTTGGCAATGAAATTAAACGGGATGTTGAGCGACCAGACCGACGGGCCCTGTGGGTTGTTGTCGACGACGAACTCCATCCCAGTATCGAAGGCGAACTGCTCGTGGATGATGAGGCGGAGCGGGATGCCGCCGAGGAAGCCAAACTCGGTCCTCGAGGGGATTCGAAAAACTGCATCGATACCGAGCTTCACGACCTCGTTCTCGAAAGCCTCGAAGCGCGCGTAGAACGGGATGTCTCCGAACTTCGCCTCGGGCGACATGCTGAAGGTGATCAACCCCTCTCCCCCGAACCCGAAGTTTGGAAAGACACTCACCCCAGGAAAGGACCCCATGCGGTACCGGGAAAAGCCGATCTCAAAGTCCTGGGCCAGCGTGATCCCAACGCCGAAATTCATCGTCGAGATCGTGCCGGTCGCACCGAAGGGCTGACCCTCATCGGTTCTTCTGCCCACGACTGTATCGAAGGTGCCCCGCATCATGCCGCGGGGCATGGTCAGGTTCCGGTTGGCATACCGGGGGTCGTAGCTTGCGGACGCGTTCGGCTTGAGGGTGCCAACCGGGGGCGGCTCGCTCTCCTCGACCCAGTCCGGGTTCTGAGAGGAACGCTCCTCGTACTCGGTCGGCGGAGCGTCGGCCCACTCGGGATTAGGCTCGGTGCGAGGTGGCTCCGTGGGCTCTGGCTGGGTTTCGGGAGAACCTGGTTCAGGGTCGGGTTCGGGAGGACCTGGCTCAGGGTCGGGTTCGGGAGAACCAGTCGGCGGCTCGGGATCAGCGGGGGCCGCAATCGGCTTACCCCAGCCCCCGGACTGCGCGGACGAGACGGCTGGCAGCGCGAACGCGACCAAGCTCAGGAGAGAGAAGAAACGGAGGGTTCTAAACACAAACCCGCCCATAAACCAATCCAAGTGCGGTGCCAAGCGCGGACCTTTCGGCCGACGCGGGCCCACATTGCGCGAGAGGCGCACATGCCTATACTCGCGCCCCTCTGGCGATGTAGCTCAGGTGGTTAGAGCGGGCGTTTCATACGCGCTAGGTCGGTGGTTCGACTCCACCCATCGCCACCAGGTCCGCACCAACTCTGTTTGGGCGTTCGGCCAAAACGCAATGCGTCTCACTTGCACTGAACGCGCGTACTGCGTAGCGTAGACGAGTGCCCGTAACGTCACGACGACGACTTGCCACGCACGCTGGCGTGCAGGCCGCGGGCCTGTCTCTCCTTCTTTCGGTAGCCGGCTGGTTCGGGCTGCGGTGGGGCGGGATCGACGTTGCGTTGCCGGTCTTCGCCTGGGTGACTGCCGTTGCAACGAGCGTCGCCGGGCTCCTCACGGCATTCTACGTCGAGCTATCGGTGGGCCGCCGGATCGCGAGAGTGGTGCGCGTCCTCGAAGCCCACTCCAGAGAAAGCAGCCTTCAGCGATTGCCGCACTTGGGCGACGACGAAATCGGTGAAATCGGTCGTGCGGTGAACGATTTGCTCGCCAACCTCACCTCCCTCGAGGTGCGCATGATCGAACAAGGGCACGAGCTTCGTCACACGCGCGAAGAGCTGGTGTTGAAAAAGGCACTCGGCTTGAAGTCGGCCGAGCTCGAGCAGCGGCTGCGCGAACGCGCGCTCCTGTTTGACATCGTTCGCGCGAGTGCATCGGAGCAAGAGCTCGACGCGGTGCTCGGAGACATCGCCGAGCGCTTGGGCAAGGCGCTTCACCTCCGTGAGTGCATGCTGTTCTTGGTAGACGCGGAAACGAGGCGTCTGACGCTGAGGGCCGCGTATGGCTTCGAGCGTCCCGGAGAGCTCCTCGAGCGCATCGTCCTCTTCGACGAGGACCCGCTCGGCAAGGTGGCTCAGGCCGGCGAGCCCCTCATGATCCACGACCTGGGTGCGCTCGATGGCGAGACACTGTGGGAACCGATTCCGCAAAGCGGGTCGATTGCGATCCTCCCTGTCGTTCACCATGGCAAGACCACGGGCGTGATGGCTGCGACGCGCGAGCAAACCAGTGCTTTTTCGGAGGTCGAGACCGGGCTCCTGGGGGCGATTTCCGACCAGCTCGGCCTCGCGATTCGCCATACGCAGCTGTTCGACGAGCTTCGGCGCGGCTCGCAGCACGACGACCTGACCGGTCTCGGCAACCGCCGCCTGCTCCGCATCCGACTGGAGGACGAGCTTCACCGCGCCGAGCGTTTCGGCCAGGCGGTGAGCATCCTCGCGATCGACATCGACTACTTCAAGGCGCTCAACGATCGCCATGGCCACCCGACCGGCGACGCTTCGCTGCGCAAGCTGGCGGGGCTCATGACGAGAAACCTGCGCCGCATCGATACAATCGCACGCATCGGCGGGGAAGAGTTCGTCGTGCTTCTTCCGCGCACCAATCTCAGCGAGGCCGCGCAGGTCGCCGACAAACTTCGCTCGATGGTGGAGCGCACCGAGTTTCCGGGGGGAGACGGTCAGCCTGGCGGCATGTTGACCGTCAGCGTTGGCGTAGCCTCGCTTCGCCCTGACGAGACCGGCGCCGACTTGCTCGCGCGCGCGGACACGGCGCTCTATGAGGCCAAAGACCGGGGCCGTAACTGCGTCGTCAGCGCGTCTCAGTCGGCGGGCTCGGCTCGCTCTTTGACGAGGTCGCGAATCTGACGAAGCTCGAACGGCTTCTCGAGGCAAACCAACGGTGATTGCTTGAGGAACTCGCGGGCCTCAGGGGTGAACGCGCCGCCTGTCATGAAGACGAACCGTGAGGCGATCTCCGGACAGCGCTCCGACACGCGTGCGAACAGCTCCATGCCGCTCACCTCGGGCATCATCAGGTCGCAGAAGACGACGTCAAACGGCTCGTCCGAGCACAGGCGCTCGATGGCTTCCTCGCCGCTCGAGAAGACCTGCACCTCGTGACCACGAAGTGCGCGCTGAATCGAGCGGCCCACCAGGGGCTCGTCGTCGACGACGACGACGCAGGCGCGCGCCCCGGGCGTGGCGGTTGGCGGGGCCAGTGTCGTGTCCGGAACGGAGTCACGCATGGACGCCGGGAGCCGGACCACGAAGGTGGTGCCTCGGTCGAGCTCACTGTGAGCCTCGATGGTGCCGCCTGCTTCGCGGACGATGTTCTGGCAAATCGAAAGCCCGAGACCTGTCCCCTCGGAAACGGGCTTGGTCGTGAAGAACGGCTCGAACACGCGGCTCATGCGACCGGGTTCGATCCCAGTCCCATTGTCGGCGACCTCGATCACCGCCCAGCCCTGCTCGTCGGTGAAAGTGCGCACCGTAATGCGGTTGGCGCTGACTCCGCGCTCCGGCATCGCTTGCGCGGCGTTGATCAGGAGATTCAGAAACACCTGCCCGAGCCGAGATTCATTGGCATCCACCGGCGGGATCTCGCTGAAGTCCCGCTCGAGGGTCGCCCGGTGACGCACCTCGTTCCAACAGATGTTGATCGAGGATTCGAGGACGCTTTGCACGTCGACGTTGCCTTGCTGCTCGTCATCCACCCGCGAGAAAGTCTTGAGGTCGCGCACGATGTTCTGCATGCGCACAGCACCGTGAATCGCCTCGTCCAGCTGCTGCCTGGCATGCTCGAGCCATGCCGCGTCGGCGCGTGAATCGATCTCCTCGCGGGTCAGGTGCAAGTTCGAGAGCACGTACATCAGCGGGTTGTTGAGCTCGTGCGCAACGCCGGCCGCCAAGGTGCCGACCGAGGCCATGCGGTCCGCGAACGCGAGCCGTGATTCCATGTTTTGGCGCTCCGCCGCTCGGCGGTTCGCCTCCTCGATCGTGCGCTCGGCTATCAGCAGCCGGGTCCCTAGGACCTCGGGATCGATGGGCTTCGATAGGTAGTCGGAGGCGCCGGCGTCGAGGACGGCGTTGAGGTCCTCAGACCGATTGCGACCCGTGATGACCAGAATCACCACCGCGTCTCCGCCCGGCCGGCTGCGCACCATTCGGCACAGGTCGAGACCCGACATCCCGGGAAGCGTCCAATCGACGAGCATGAGTTGGAAGGGCTGCTCGAGATGGGCCTTGAGGGCCTCCTCCGCGGTCCCGGCGACAGTCACTTGGTAATCTCGCTCACAGAGGAGCTCACGAAGGAGTCCCCGCATCGAGCTCGAGTCGTCGACGACCAAGGTTCGCAAGGGGACATCCGTCATTAGCCCTAAAGTCTAATCCAAATTGGCGAAAAGGTTCGTGGTTTCGTGCTCGTCTTGACGCCCCCGCGTTCGTAGCTATCGTAAAGCTGGGTAACGCGCCGCGTCATCCAAGGAGGATGAAGACATGACTCGCCAAAACCAACTTCGTCGGAGCAGCACCCGACTTCAACGACAGGGGTCGCTCTGGTTCCAGCAAACGCGGACCGCGAGTGAAACCTTCGCTGCAGAAGCCCAGGATGCAAGCGTCACGTTCGCACGGGACATGAGGGCCTCGAGCGCGAAGCTCGTCGCCAGCGTAGGCCGCTCGGCTCAAGGATTCCAAAAGGCGTTGCATAAGGAGGCTCTCGACTGGCAAGGCCTCGCGCTGCAGACGCGGGATGCGTACATGGCGGCGATCGAGGAGCGGCGCGACCGCGTGGAGCGCCAGGCGCTGAGCGCTCGAGAGGCGCTCAAGCCGGGGGCGGTCGAAACCACCGTCCTCAAGTCGGCCCATGATCTGCTCGAACAGGCGCAGAGGCGGATCGACGCGCGCCTCGGGGAAGGCGCTCAGCCGGCCCCGGCAAAAGCAGCAAGCAAGCCGAAGGCGGCCAAGGCCCCAAAGGCGGCCAAGGCCGCCAAGGCCGAGACAAAGAAGGGCGAGAGACCACTGCGCAACTACGATCAGCTGACCGCAAGAGACCTGGCGACCCGGGTTCAGAAGCTGACCGCGCCTCAGGTAACGGCCGTTCTCGATTACGAGCGAGCGCGGAAGAAGCGCGCGACCGTAATTCGGGCCGCGGAGCAGCGGCTAGCAGCGGCTAGCTGAGCCCGATCGTGAAGCATCTGTACAGCTGAGCAGGCTGCACTACACTCCGGGCCGTGGGCGAAAACAAACAGGTTCTCGTTGCCGATGACGAGGACAATCTGCGCCGCGTCCTGAAGGCGCAACTGCAGCGTGACGGATACGAGGTCCACTGCGTCGCCGACGGTGAGGCTGTGCTGGAGGCCATGGCGGAGCATCACATCGATGTTCTGATCACTGATCTTCGCATGCCGAAGCTCGACGGAATGGAGGTGCTCAAGTCGGTGAGCGGGCGCTTCCCAAACGTGCCGGTGATCATGATCACCGCGCACGGGACGGTCGACACCGCGGTCGAGGCGCTCAAGCTCGGCGCGTTCGACTACGTGACCAAACCTTTCGATCGCGCCGAATTTCGGACGGTCGTCGGCAAGGCTGTTCGGACCCGTGAGCTCTCCCAAGAGCACGTGAGCGGCGACCCGAACGAGCGTGGCCGCTACAGGATCATAGGCCAGTCCGCGCCTATGCGGGCGGTTTACGACGTCATCGACAAAGTCGCGGACACGCCCAGCACGGTCCTCATCACTGGCGAAAGCGGCACCGGCAAGGAGCTGATCGCGCGGGCACTCCATGAGAACAGCTCTCGCAAAAGAAAGCCCTTTGTCAGCGTCAACTGCGCCGCGATCCCGCCCGACCTGCTCGAGAGCGAGCTCTTCGGCTACGAGAGGGGCGCGTTTACCGGGGCGGTCACCAGCAAGCCAGGACGGTTCGAGCTGGCGCACGATGGCACGCTGTTTCTCGACGAAATCGCGGAGATTCCAGTCAGCATGCAGGTCAAGCTGCTTCGCGCACTGCAAGAGCAGCAGTTCGAGCGCGTGGGCGGAATCAAGACGATCACCGTAGACAGCCGTCTCGTCGCCGCAACCAATCGCGACCTCAAGGCGAGCATCGCCGACGGCGGGTTTCGCGAGGACCTCTACTACCGCCTCAACGTCGTCCATGTTCATCTGCCGCCCTTACGCGATCGTCCGAGCGACATCCCGCTGCTGCTCGAGCACTTCGTGCGCAAGTTCAACACAAAGCTCGACCGCTCGATGACGGGTTTCGAAGTCGCCGCAATGACGCAATTGCTCCGCTACGGCTGGCCGGGGAACATCCGAGAGCTCGAGAACGTGGTCGAGCGATGCATCATCTTCGCCGAGGATGGTGAAGTCGGCGCACAGCATCTGCCCGCGGAGGTTCGCGACTCGGCTGGAGAGCTTGGAACCGACGTCATCTCCGGGATCGGCCCAATGCCGGTGGAAACGGGGCTGAAGGAAGCGGTCAAGGAGGCGACGCTCAAGCTCGAACGGGAGTTCATCGGCCGTGCGCTCGATCAAACGGGCGGCAACGTCACCCACACGGCACGGCTACTCAAAATCTCGCGCAAGAGCCTTCAGAACAAGATGAAGGAGCTAGGCCTCCGGAACGATTGAAGGCGTTTCGTCTTCGTTGGCGTGTGCAGAGAGCAGCGATTCGATGTCTTCGCGGCTCACTGGCTTTTGCAGGACTGGGTTAGGCACCGAAGCGGCGAAGCGGCGAAGACGAGGCGTAAACGCGCCCCCGCTCATGAACACGATTCGCTCGGACAGCCGCGGGTGCTCCTTCTTGATGGCGTCGTAGAAGGACTTGCCGTCGACTTCGGGCATCATCAGGTCACACACAATCGAGTCGAAGCCCGGGTCTTCGCTGAGCCGGGCGAGAGCTTCGACGCCCCCAAGCACCGTGACGGTGTCGTATCGGCGCCGCAGGCGTCTTCGAAGGGCTGAAAGCACCATCGCGTCGTCGTCGACGATCAGGATCCGTGATCGCTTGTGCGGCGCCTCTGAGATGGGATGGCTGTCGCGGCGGCGTTCGACCGCGGTCAACCCCGTATTCACGGGAAGGATGAGCTCAAAACGGGTTCCGCCGTCCGGGAGGTGGTGAACCTCGAGGCTCCCCCCGTGCTCCTTGGCCACGCGCTTGCAGGCCGTGAGACCCAAACCCATGCCGCCCTCGTGGGCTTTGGTGGTGAAGCCTGGCGTGAAGATGCGCTCTCGATTGTCCTCGTGAATGCCCGCGCCGGTGTCGCTGACCCCGATGATCACGTGATCGCCTTCCGCGCGGGTCTCGACCACGATGCGGTGCTTGTCGTAGGCGCCCCCGTCGATGGCTTCCGCCGCGTTGGTCAGCAAGTTGACCAGCGCTTGCGCGATCCGTCCTGGGAAGGCTGCGATCATCGGCACCGGCTCGAACCGCTTCACAAGACGAGCTCGGTAGCGAATCTGGTTGAAGACCATCGCGCAGGCGTCGTCGACGACGCGAGTGATGTCCATCATCTCGGCCTGGTTGTCGTCGGCGCGCGAGAAGGTCCCGAGGCTGCGAGCGATGTCCTGAATCCGGTGCATGCCCTTGTAGCAATCGGTGAGCATGTCGGCGGCGTCGTCGACCACCGCCTGCAGGCTCGTGTCGGCCATGATTCGCTCGAACGACT
>Ga0209165_10000509_pt1 | contig 13204 bp, 7 predicted proteins | sample tdAd001_FD_187122 | JGI IMG/M metagenome (GOLD analysis project Ga0209165, IMG submission 187122) | Marine sediment microbial communities from the Atlantic coast under amendment with organic carbon and nitrate - tdAd00.1 (SPAdes)... | ecosystem: Environmental > Aquatic > Marine > Coastal >... | reverse complement strand
AACCTATCTATAAATCAATTTTAATATTTTAATGAAAACCTGTTCATTTCCTATACACTATATATTGTATAATTTTGTTCCGATCCAAGCCGATTTTAAATTCACGATGCCTTGCCTTTATTAGTTCCCCATTTAATTCAGTCGGGATGATCCGATCTCCTTTTAACTCCTATGAATATTCAGATAGTCATCCAAAAGATGAAAATATCATCCACTTCAAAAACCTTCGATATGTCTGACATATGGGAAAACTAAGTTTCTCACAATAGCTTCCGTCAGCAAATTTTCATTGAGATAGATTTCAAGGATAATTGCCGGTTGGAAGAAGAATCAACTATAATATTTCAGAAAATCTTTAACCAGGAGCAAAATTTCGTCAGGCTTATCTTCAAGAACATAGTGACCCGCATCTGTAAAAGTTTTCACTTTTGCATGGGGAAAACGACGTTGCCACTCTAAACGGTAATCTTCGTCAAAAACAAAATCATGATCACCCCAGCAGATGAGCATGGGAATGTGACTCAGTTTATACAGGTTGTCATCCACATATCGGACCAGGCGATAACTTGGATCATCTTCTCTAACAGGAATATCCTGAACAAACTTCAAGGTCGCAATTCTATTTTGCCAGCTGTTGTAGGGGGCTACAAGACCCGATTTAACATCCTTTGGAAGCTTTTTGTAAGACGCCATGAAAAGCGCACCATAGGCAAAAAGATTGAAACCGAGTACGGCCAGAGTTGCAAACGGCTTGAAATTTCGTATCACCCGAAGTCTCATAGGTAGTGTTTTGCCCTTAGGGGGGAAAAAGGCCGCTGTATTCATAATGACGAATCGACGAATCCTTTCCGGAAATCTCAATGCATAGGCCATGCCGATCATCCCACCCCAGTCATGGAGCACCAGTGTAATATTTTTATCGATCCCGAGGTGATCGAGAAGGTCTTCCAGATCGTCGACACGGCTTTTGAGCCGGTAATCGTACTGATGGACATCCGGTGTGTCCGACAGACCGCACCCGATATGATCCGGGACAATGGTCCGGAACCGTTCTGACAGGCCTTCGACCAGTTTTCGGTAATAGAACGACCATGTGGGATTCCCGTGAATTATGACAACCGGGTCGCCCGCTCCTTCATCGAGGAAATGATAATTCAAACCGTTTATGTCCATGTAATGGGACTTAAACGGGTAAAGGTGACGAAACTTCGAAATATCAATCTCTTTATTTTTCTTCATTACCATCTGATTCCCAGCATCAGGCAGTTCAAGCCGCTGCCGATACCGAAAAAGCCGACCAAATCATTTTTAACCAGAAACTCCCGTTCTTTGGCAATGGCGGCCGTAATGGGGAGGGATACCGTGCCGATATTTCCCAGGTGCTTGAAGGTTGTAAAGTCCTTTTCTTTTGAAATGCCGATGGATTCAAGAATATTTTTCTGATGGGCTGCCCCCACCTGGTGGCAGATGACCTTGTCGGGCTTGTCATCGGGCCATGCGAGATTTTTCTTGAACGCTTTGTATGTTTCTATTCCAAGGGCGACACCGTGCTGCAGAACACCCACCGAATCGGTCTGCATGACATGGAGGCCGCTGGCCGGTATTCCGGTATCCGGTCCCCAGCGGCACAGTTTGTAATGTACAGTTGCATTTCTTACGACCCCGCCTAAAAGACGATGGCCGGTATCGGAAACAGTTGCATCGGTTAAAAGTACAGCCACAGCCCCTGAACCGCCGGTCAGTGTTGCAATGGTTTTTTTGAACAGGTCCATGTCTTTGGTTTCAAGGAGACGTTCAATGGTAAAATCGACAATCTGTCTTGCAGATTCACAAGACACGATGAGACCGGCTTCAATCTGGCCAAGGGCGATGGCATTTGCCGTTAAGATCATTCCGTTGAGTACGCCGAGACAAGCATTTGAAACATCGTAAATCTGGGTCTTGGGCCCCAGTCCGAGGCCGTCGGACACGGCGCATGCTGTTGCCGGTTCCAAATTGTCCCGGCAGACACCGCCGTAGATGAGCATGCCGATCTGTTCCAGAGACACAGAAGAAGCATCGACGGCTTTTTGGCCGGCGTTTATGGCCCCTTCGTGCATGGGATAACCGGGATCCCAGTATCTGCGTTCCCGAATCCCGGTCAGTGCTTCCAGCTGTCCTTTTTGAAAATGGAGGGCCTTATAAACCGGTTCGAGGCGCGCTTCAATGTCATCGGATGTGATGATGTTAGGCGCCAGTTCGTAACCGAAGGCATCGATAAAAACATTTGAATAAAGCATAAAAAATTACTCGCTCAAAGATAAAAGTAGTTTCCGATTAGATGTTTTCGTTCAAGAAAACACCATTGTTTTTATTTTTTCATTGATAACCGTGTCCTCCGGACCCGGATATTTACTTATATCGGTATCAATCGAAAACCGAAGTTTTCCATCTGATAAATATAGCGTCCGTCGACTTTCAGGAAACCATTTGCGTATATGGCCGGCGTTGGTGTGTCAACAATTTTGGTGATCATTGCTTCCACTTCAATTCTCTTGTGTTCAGGGGTCACCTGCCCGCGGTAGGTCCAGCGATGCGGTTCGTCGGTGATCCATTCGAAGCGGTGGGTTTCCACCAGATGCTTCCACCGGTCCATTGCTGCGAATTTGACCAGTTGAAGAAACGATTCGATTCCCAGCGAACCCGGGCAAACAGGGTCCTGGTAAAAATGCGCCTTGAAAAACCACTCCCTCGGATCGACGTCTTTGACCCCCCGAATAAAACCGAGGCCCTCGGGACCGCCGTCCGGAACATAAACATCGATCCTGTCGATCATGCGAAGCGCTTTTGCCGGCATCGACAGCGAAGGTGCGGGATGCGCATCCGGGTCGTCCGGAGAAAGGGGGGCGTCATCTTTAAAGCCGCAGGAACGGCTGCGTTTCAGTTCATCCGGGGAAGCGGCGTATGCCTGGCTTTCGGCGCCCCGGAGCCCAACCTGGTTGGACAGGGCCTGTTTTGAGAAAAAACCAAAATATGTGTCTCCCGAATAAACGGTTTCATTGGCCTGGAGGACCTTGAAATCGAAATGCTCGATGATCATATCCGCGGCTTCGGAAACTTTGGTCATTCGGACACGTATGACCAGTGTTTGTTCTTCGGGAAAAATCGCTCGATGCAAAACGGCATTTCCACCCAGATTTCTGAATTTCAAGTCATTTTCACTTTTAAGGGCGGACCCCAGGTAAGCGGCCAGCCATCCGCAGGGCTGCAGTGCAATTTCGAGGAGTATGCAAAGGGGCATGGAAGATGATCGGTCTGCTCTAAAATACCATGCATCCGGCGGAACTCGATATTCGGCTTCTATCCAGCCGCCCGGCTTTAAGACCCAGGGTTCGGGTTCCACGGCAACAATTTTATCCAAAAAAGAATATGGCGGGCCCGGGAGTCTGGCAATCAACCGTTCTTCATCGAACACTTCGTAAGGATTGCCAAATGCTTCGGAAGGCTTTCCAATGGCAAATGCCAGAATCTTGTCACGGTCAAAAAGGGCTGTTTTCGGATCCCGGGTCCCAGCCCTCTGTCTTCTGATCTTTGTCTTCTGATCTCTGTCTTCTTTTTTCTCCCAGAAAGATTCGATGTCTTCCCGGGTAACATGGGTCATTTTCAGGGACATGTCTTTAAATGATACGATAGGATGCCCGTCGGCATACATCCGTGCATCGGCGATGACATACGGTTCCGGTGCATACCCGAGCTCCTTTATGTCCACTTCATACCAGACGTGCCGGGTATCCGGTGTGACCGGCCCTCTGCATTTAAGGACGCTTTCAACCCCCTTCACAGGTTCGTAGCAGACGCCGGGTTTGGTGGTGACCCATCCCAGGCGCTGAATAAATACCCTGAGGGTGTGGGCACAGCATTCATACATCAACGTTCCGGGCATGACCATGTCATCCATGAAGTGGCAGGTTAGAAACCAGTCGTCGGGATGAATATCTGCCTCGGCACAAATCCGTCCAAGCCCATAACGTCCCCCTTCAGGATCCATCCGCAGAATTCGATGGATGAGTTTCATCCGGCCCCCGGGCAACCTCAGCGATTCAGGAAGATGGATGCCGTCAAAAAAGGGACCGAAGCATTTGGATAGTTCGCCGCGTCTCAGCGCTTCCACCGCTGCATCGTCGTAATTTTCCGTGTAAAGCGGTACCAGATTTTTCCAGTCCAAAGGTTTTTTTCCGACAAGACTTCGGGTGTCTTCTTCGGTTAATAGGATTCCGCCTGAATTGCGAACCTCTTCTTCGGTGAAGAAACCTGCACACCCGTTGTACATGCTGATGAGATGAGAATCGCCGATATACCCTTCGAACTTGAAAAAGAATAGATAGGTTTCCCCCTGACGAGAGAAGTGGTCAATTTCGATTTCGTAGCGAATAACGTCACCCGGCTTGGGCAGGCCCCGGTGAAATTTCACCACGGCATCCAGGAGCCTGTAGCTCCTTTTTCCTTTGACCGCGTGGTCGATGCCCAGGTAGGCGCATAGAAAGAGGTCGGCCTGACCGGCTTCCACCGATATGCATACCGGCGCTCGACCCCCGTCCAAATACCATGCTCCCGGAAGCACGTCATGCTCTGTGACCACCCGTCCGGATTTCAGAGATCTTTTTTCACCCGTCACGGAAACAATCCGGTCCACCAGCATGAGCGGTTCGTCGGGCAGTCGAACCCTGACGTTGTATGTGTCGACAACGGCAAACTCCGGGCCCAGTACCTTGGCAACGGATCCGATGGCAAACTCCAGGCACATGTTCCGGTTAAACGCCGGCTCGGGCATAGGGCTCGGCGCATGGAGCAAAGCATCGGAAGCATCACTTGGCGTTATGGGCTTTGTACGTTGTTTTTTATCCTCATCTTCAGGAATATCGGAATAAAACTCCTGTGGTGCCAATTTGGGCAATGGTTCGCCATCAGAGAGGATGGTTTCAAGAAGACGTGTCTGCGTGGCAAAGGTTTTCTCAAAGCCTTCGCGCAGCGTGTTCGAAAAATCGAGAAACGCCTTGTGGGCATCGGCTGTAGCCCTTGTGCTTTCTGTCAGGCTGTTGATTATTTCCGAGTACTGAATGGGGCCCGACGTGATGGGCAGATCCTCCTTCAACAAGGGTACATCATGGGGGGCGGGGTGATGCAAAGATTCCGCTTCTCCGGGCACACTGCCGTCTTTTAGTTTAGTTTCGTCCGCCGGTATTTCCCCGCTGCCTTTTGACCGCTGTGTCTCCACCGCTGTCCCGGGCAGGGCAGGGGACGGTGTTTTCCCCCCCACAACCCGCTTAATCTGAGGGCCTGATTTTTCCTTGAAAGTTTCGCTGACGGTGGGAGGGTATGCATCGATCCCGTAGAGTTTGTCGAGATCTGCCGGGACTCTTTCCGAAATCAGAGCGCCCAGAAATTTAAGGATTGTCAGAGGGTCTTCTTCCCCGCGGCAACATGCTGAAACTGCCAGATGGGGTTTTTCATGGAGAATTGTTTTTATCATTCCTGTACAGGAAGCATGGGGTCCCATTTCAAGGAAGATGCGGATGCCGTCCTCATAGGCCTGATCGATGAGCGTTTTGAAATTAAAACCCGAAAGGGCCTGTTCCAGAATCGACGCTGCAGCGCTTTCACGGGTGGGACGGTAGGCGGATCCTTGTGCACAGCTGTAAAATTGGACGTTTTCCGGAGGGGCTGTGGGAAAAACGTGAAGCTTCTTGTAAGCTTCTGCAACCGGACCTGCGGCGTCGCAATGAACCGTGACCACCCCTTGAAGAAAGACGGCGTCACAGCCCAGTTCCCGGATCACAGCCTCGACATGGTTTTGCATGCCGCCGATGACACACTGATCCGGCGTATTGATGATTAAAAGTTTTGCAAAGGGCCATTTGCCGATGATTTTGCGAACCCGATCCCCAGGGCGATTCACGACCGCAGCGCACCAATTGATATCCTCGTCGAATGGTATTTTCCATGCACGATGGGCGGCATTGCACGGACCTGAAAGTTCGGTGGTAAAAAGATCGGTGGCCAGCATCCTTTTTAACATTTCGCCCCGGTCCGGCCAGGCGCCCACGGCAAAAAGTCCTGCGGATTCCCCAAGGCTGTATCCGATAACCGCGTCGGATTTTATACCGAAACTTTTGATGAGATTGGCCATAACCCCGCCGTGAACCACCTGCCCGAATATCATATTTAAAGGGTCGGAAACGATCCTTTCATGGGCGGCCGTTTCCCATCCCGGCGCCCACGATGTTCTCCAGGGGACATAACAACCCGGGAGGAGCTGGGTTTTTAATTGAAGGGTTTCGGCGTCCATCGTTCGAAGAATCTCAGGCCACAGCACACCGATGCTTCTGCCCATGCCCACATAATGGTTGCCGGATCCCGGGAAAACAAACGCCGTCGCACCGTCAGGGCCCAAAGGGGAAGGGGCATAACTGATACCCCCCGAACCGTTCATGTTCTGTTGGGTCTGGGACGATACGGCAGCTTGAGCCTCATGGATCGATGTTTCAAGTTGCGAAATGCGCCCGCCAACAATGGATACCGCAAATTTCTTATCCGAGTCCAATCTGTTTTTAAGATACCAGGATCTGGCCAAAGGTTCGATCTTTTCATCCATGGTCAAATCTTTTTTTTCAGAAGAAGATAAAGGGTCATCTCGGCCCGGAGCGTCTTTAAGATGAGCGCTTAGGGCACGCAGACCTTCGATCAGCTCGTTTTTGCCGTTTCCCTCCACCACAAAAAGTCCCGGTGTCATAAAACCCAGGGGTCTTTTTCTTTCTTTTTCGATTGTTTCAGGCATCCTTTCGGAAAGCCCATATTCAAACCCTTCGAGGATGACATGCATGCAGTTTCCGTCTGTGGTCATGGCGCCGGTACATGCCCTGCGAGGACCGTCTTTTCTATCTCTCATCCAGTATTGGGCAAAGGCCGGCATATGGAATGTCTCGTTTTGCCATACGGGTTCGCCGGGTTCCGTAAAGTTCGTTAACGGCGGGATGATCTCCTGATACAGGCAAAGGCTGGTTTTGACCAGTGATGCCAGACCGGCGGCAGCCCCTGCATGTCCGATATTCGGTTTTACGGACCCGATGGCACACGGTTTTTTGGGGTCGGTAAAATATGCATTCAGGGCTTCTGATTCAATCCGGTCTTCCATGGGGTTGCCGCTGCCATGGGTCTCGAAAAAACTGACGGAAGCGGGTGAAATGCCGGCATCTTTAAAGGATCGTTTCAGCGACAGAACATAGGCATTCTTTGACGGCGCATGGGTCTGAACACCGCCGCCCCCCGCCTTTCCGATCCCTTTGATCACAGAATAGATCCTGTCGCCGTCTTTTATGGCCCGGTCGAGCCTTTTGAGAACCAGCGCCGCAGCACCTTCGCCGGGAAGCGTCCCATCCGCCGAGCGATCGAAAGGGCTGATTTTGGGATGTGTCGTAAAGGGACGTATCCGGCTGGCGGTGACGACACTGCGAACATCGCCGCAAAGATCCACCGCCCCCACAAGCACAGCTTCGGTCTCTTCCTGCTGCAACGATCGGACCCCGATTTCAAGGGCTTTCAGACCCGAGGCCGCTTCATTGGACACGACGTAGCTGGGTCCTCCGAAACGAAATTCCCTGGCGATCCTGCTGGCAATGATGCCGCCCAGGGCGCCCAAGGTTCGCGTGGCGGTGAGCGGCGGACACAATCCATCCTGCAACGACGCCAGCCATCGGGCTGTTTTTGTCCCGTCATCGAGATTTAAGCCAAGATCGCTTCTTTTTTTCCAATTCCCAACGCGGTTATGCAGGTTCCACCGGAGGTGAAAATCGGTGGCTTCGAAATCAAAGTCGATGCCGATGACGGCCCCCATGCCCGGCCGGTCTTCTCTAAGGGGGAGTCCGGCATCGTTCATGGCATCGGCTGAAACTTTAAGCATCAATAGATGTTGGATAAGGATATCCGGAATTTCATTGGGCGGTATTCGAAAATCTCTGATGTTCAGAAGGAGTTCCGTCATGAACCCCCCCCATTGGGCCTGTCCATTCAGGTGCATGTCGGCGATGGGGTCGCACCCGTTCCATCGGTGTTTCGGCCTTCTTGCAATGATCGATTCTCCCCGGAAAATTGTTTCCTGAAATTCTTTCAAAGATGTCAAGGGACCGAAAACAGACGCCATGCCGATAATCGCCACCGGAGGCTGCCGGGTCGATGATTGATGATGGACCGTCGATGCACGACCGTCGCCGGCGTGCAATGGAATGTCCGATGGAATGGAGACGGCTGAATGTTGAAAATCGTCGGTTTCCGATGGACATTTTTTAATTTCAGGATCCCATTCTTCAAAAAGCAGGTGGCTGTTTATTCCGCCGAATCCAAATGCGCTGACCGCAGCCCGCCGGGGGGTATCGGGATCTCTTCGGGGCCATGGATTTGCATCGGTTTGAACCCGAAACGGACTGTTGTGAAGGGGGCTTTTTGCCGGTGCTCGATTGAAATGGAGCGATGGGGGCAACACCTTGTGTTTGAGTGCGAGAAGGGTTTTGATCATGCTGGCGGCGCCGGCACCGGTCAGCAGATGGCCGATCATCGATTTGACCGATCCGATGGCGCACTGACCCGGAGATCCGTCGGATTCGCCCCAAAGATTTCTTAAACTCTGAAGTTCCACGGCGTCTCCCACCGGGGTTCCCGTGCCGTGGCATTCAATAAGATCAACGTCCCGGGGAGACCATCCGGCAGCGGCATAGGCGCTGGACATGGCGCGAACCTGGCCTTCGCTGTCCGGCGCCAGGAGGTTGCCGCGCATGTCATTGGAAAGCCCGATCCCTTTGATTAACGCATGGATTGTATCCTGATTCCGCAAGGCATCGTCCAGGCGTTTTAAGACGAGTATCCCCGCACCTTCTCCCACCACGAGACCGTCCGCCCTTTCGTCAAACGGGGCGCAGCATCCGGTGGGGGATAATGCCTGAAGCTGGCTAAAACCCACCTGAGTGTAAAGGCATTCCGGTCTGGAGATTCCGCCGGCCAGCATGGCTTCGGCCCTAAAAGACCACAATTCGTCGCAGGCAAGTTTAACGGCATACAGGGATGACGCACAGGCGGCATCGAGGGTCAGGCTTCCACCGCCCAGACCGAGCCCTTCGGCCAGCAAAGCGCCGGGGAGGCCGGTGACTCTGGCGGCCAAACATTCTGCCCGGGAAAGGGGTTGTTGTCTGGTCGGGATAGATCTGTTGAAAAGTTTTTCCTCGAATGATGTCCCCAGTATCTTTCGGGTGATCGACGAAGAAGCGTCTGTGGGGAGTGCTATGGCTGCAAGAACAGTTCCGATGTTATTTTTATCGATGGATGCGGTTACGCAGCTCGATAATGCTTCCCGACCGGTGTGAAGTGCCATTTGATGCAGCGGATCGAGGGCCTTTAAAAGGTCTTTGTCAAGGTCGATTCCTTGGGGGTCGAATTTAAAATCGTCGATCAGGCAGGCCTGTTTTGAAAAGGCTTTGTCCGGCATGGGATCAGGATGAACCATGAAATCCGGTTCGGCAATCCATCGGCTTCGGGGCACCTCGCAGGTGGTATCGACCTTGTCAACGATGTTTTGCCAAAAAGTATTTAGATCGGAAGCCCCGGGGAAAATTCCGGCCATCCCGACCACGGCAATGGGTGTTTTTTTTGCCATAATCAACTATTTACTGTTTTCTATTCACTGTTTACGGATAACCCATGACCAACTACAAATGACCCATCACCGAGAACTAACGACCGAAAACCCCTGCAAAAGCGTATACGATGGCGGCTGCAAAGTCGAGGAGTTTGTCGAACCAGTCGCGCGTTTCAACATAAGCTGAAGGCTTGGGATCCGTGGGATGGGACGGTTTTTCTACAGGTTTCTGTTTGTGACCGTCGGCAACATCTTCAGTTACGGTCATTGGTGCTTGTATTTCTCTTTCCAACGGACCCTTTGGGTCGGGTGTGTCCACCGCCTCAATTTCGTTTTTTTCACGGTCTTCAGCGCTGTCTTCGGAAAGATCGCGGCCGACCGATTTCAAGTAAACTGAATGCCACGCATCGAAACATTTTTTTTTAAAAATTGATCGGATCTCAGGCTTCAAATTGTCAAGATTCCACAGCATGTTTTTAAATTTATGGCGATTAAAAACAGATATTTGAAAGATATTGTCGCCAATTTCTTCGTACGTGGGCCGCAGCGCATCTGTGGATAATGTTTTTATGTTTTCATCAATGGCCGTTTCAGATACGATTCGTTGCAGATTTTCTAAACATATCTTTTCATCAAACATGTTGTCTTACGCTCCTTTCCATTGATTTTGTCGTTGGGTTGCCAGCCGAACATTGTTGGAACATTAACCGGATGTTTCTGCCTGTCCTACAATAGTTGGACCAAAAAAACAATACGCTGTTACCGAGTGTCCATCCACAATTTTAAAATGGGCTCGGTGGGTTTTCTATGTATAAATTAACGCCGATTTTTTTCGTATACTTTGAGTGGCAAGTGGCTAAAAAGACCCCATTTTTTTGAACGATCGGAATTCAGACTCTGCAGCCGGAAAGATACGGCAGGGTGTCAAACTCGAAAAAGCGCGGGCGATAATCGACGTATGTAGTTAAAAAAATTATATTTTTTTGCAATCGTTTGACGATTTTGTATTTTTCTGGTATTTGTTGAATAGGATTTTTTCGAGTCCGCTGAAAACGGGTGTTACCTGGAAGCGCAAAAGGCATGTATCATTAATATCCCCTAATGGGGGCCCAGCTTTAAGGAGGACAACATGGTTGTTAAAGTTTTCATTAAACGCGTGGTACCGGAAGACAAGGCAAAGGAAATGGTACCCTTGTTCAGACAGATGCGGGTACTTGCTACGAACCAGTCAGGCTATATTTCCGGTGAAACATTAAAAAGCCTCGATAGACCGGATTCGTTTCTGGTCATCAGCACCTGGCAGTCTCCCGATTACTGGGAAAAATGGCTGTTGAATCAAGAGCGGCGGGAAATACAGGATAAAATTGATGCCTTGCTTGGCGGGAGAACCGAATATGAAATGTTCCATTACGGATTTGGGGAATAAACTCGAATGCTGCAATGGTCGACGGCCTGCTTTTCCATCATCGCCCTGATTTAAAACGTCCTTTATGATGACATCGCCCTGATTCTGATTGTCGGAATATCTCGTCACGTAACCCAAAAATGTACACCCTAACGCAGCCAATTGGAAAGGAGGTCGATGTATGCGTCAAAAGAACTTTAAAGCGATGGTCGTCACAGAAGTTGAGAACGATCGGTTTGTCAGGAACATCGAAGACAGACACCTTGATGACCTTCCAAAAGGAGACGTACTTGTAAACGTCGAGTACTCCTCCCTGAATTACAAAGACGTTCTTTCTGCCATCGGAAACAGAGGGGTCACCAAAAACTATCCCCACACCCCGGGAATCGATGCTGCAGGGAGGGTGGTTGAAAGTCTCAGTAAAGATTTTAAAGCCGGAGATGCGGTGATCGTCACCAGTTATGATCTCGGAATGAACACATCCGGCGGTTTCGGGCAATATATACGGGTTCCCGCGGAATGGGTGGTCAAAATGCCCGAAGACCTCTCTGCTCGAGAGAGCATGATCTTCGGTACAGCGGGCTTCACCGCTGCCCTTTCGGTTTTCAGGCTGGTGGACTACGGCATTACCCCGGACATGGGACGCGTCGTGGTCTCCGGTGCCACAGGCGGTGTGGGAAGTATCGCCGTCTCTATACTTTCCAAGGCCGGTTATGAGGTTACGGCGGTGAACGGGGTTGTGGATGAAAAAGATTTTCTGTTGAAAATCGGTGCCAAAGAGGTCATCAGCATTGAAGAGGCCATCGATTCCAGCGGCAGGCCGATGCTAAAAGGGCTTTGGGCCGGCGGCATCGATACGGTGGGCGGCGAGATGCTGGCGACGACCATTAAATCGACGAAAGACGACGGGGCCGTCACCTGCTGTGGAAACGTGGGGTCCCATGATCTGCCCCTGAATGTCTATCCCTTTATCTTGCGGGGCGTTACCCTGATGGGAATTGATTCCCAGAACTGCCCGATGCCCATGCGCCTGAAAGTATGGAACAAAATTGCCGATGAATGGAAACTGGACCATCTGGAACTGCTGACCACCGAGGTCCCTCTGGAAGGATTGGACCAACGAATCGATCTCATCCTTCAAAGGAAGCACAAAGGGAGAACCATCGTAAAACTGCCGGATTGAAAGCGGTGAGGGTTTTACTCGAGTATCGCGCCCTATTTTAAATTTGCTGCGGATATAATGATTTCAACCAGTTTTTCAATGGGCACGCGGCTCATATTTAAAATCGAGTGGAACAACAATGGATCGTCAAAGCCCTTGCCGCAGATTGAACGGAGGAACCAATGCTGATTTATATCCCGCCGTTCAAGAATTTCTTGCGCGCTTTTAGCGGGGATGTTCAAGTGTTCGACGGCATATTTTTTCCGCCAATCCATGGAGGCAATTAGGCGGAAATGGTAACAATTTTCAATATCTTTCAAAAAAAAACATCCTGCGCGTCCTACGATGACCACATCGTCTTCTCGGGCCGTTTCTAAAATAAGATTTCTCAAGCTGTTCTGATATTCCTGCTCTTCGACCACGCTTTTATCGAATCCCACTATTCGGTCGATATAGCTCGGGCTGAACGCCTTGGAAAATGTGTTGGATATCCGGTATTGTCTACTTTTTTCAAAGGATTCCAGGGTTCTTTCCGAGACATTCAGATCTTCGGCTATTTTTTGGAAAAGGGATTTGTCAACGTATTGATAGTCGAGTTTTTTGGCAAGCATACGCCCGAGCCTTCGGGCGCCTGAAGCAAAGTCCCTGCTGATGGTTATGACGGCCATGTATTTTCTCCTTATTATAAAAAATGATACCTTATTTCTCCCAATTTGTTTGCGATCAATTAGGGTTAGAAGAAACTGGCGCTTTCGCCCGATATTCTTCACGGGAGCGTCAGGCCAGCCGGGTTTCCACCTTGTCTTTCAGGAAATCTTTCACAACGGCGATGGGAACTTCTTTTCTGTGAAATATGCCGGCTGCCAGTGCGGATTCCGCTTGGGTTTTTGTAAATACTTCAAGAAAATGTTCGACGCAGCCGGCGCCGCTGGATGCAATGACCGGAATGGTTACGGCATTCTTCACCGCATTGATC
>Ga0209165_10000505_pt1 | contig 13264 bp, 11 predicted proteins | sample tdAd001_FD_187122 | JGI IMG/M metagenome (GOLD analysis project Ga0209165, IMG submission 187122) | Marine sediment microbial communities from the Atlantic coast under amendment with organic carbon and nitrate - tdAd00.1 (SPAdes)... | ecosystem: Environmental > Aquatic > Marine > Coastal >... | reverse complement strand
ATTCATGTATTGCTGCGCCTGCTCGCCGCCAAGATAAAGCAGCGCCATCAACAGGCTGGCGAAGAATATTCCGACCGGATTCAGGCGCGCGACGAAAGCAACGATGATCGCGGCGAAACCGTAATTACTGGAGACGTGCTCGGTGAGCTGCCCCATCGGTCCCGCGACCTCGGACATACCGGCTAAACCAGCCATTCCACCACCGCTCAACAATCCGATCCAGATCATGCGTTTGGCCGAAAATCCGGCGTAACGCGCCGCATCCTTAGCGTAACCGGCCACCTGCATCTGGAATCCGGCAAAGCTGCGAAACATGAAAATATATCCAGCCAGCAATGCGCCGATAGCAAAAACGAAAGCTAAATTGAGCCTGTTCTCATCGCTCAACAATGGCAGCAATGCCGAATCTTCAAACATCCGAGATTGCGGGAAATTGAAACCATCCGGATCCATCATGGGTCCGTGTACCAGCCAGGACACCAACAGCTGGGCAACATACACCAGCATTAATGACACCAGGATTTCGTTGGTGTTGAAGCGGGTTTTTAAAAAGGCCGGGATGGCCGCCCACAGCATGCCGCCAATGCCACCGGCAATAACCATCAGGATCAGCACATGCGCACCTTCCGCTTCATGAAAGTACAGCGCCACGGCGCTGGCCGCAATGCCACCGACGATTAACTGTCCTTCGGCACCGATATTCCAGACATTGGCGCGAAATCCGACCGCGAGCCCGACCGCGATCAGCATCAACGGGGTCGCCTTGAGAAATAGTTCCGATACACCGTACCAATCGCTGATGGGATTGATGAAGAAAACCTTGAATCCCTCGAGGGGATTTTTGCCAAGGAAAGCAAACAGCAGCAGACCACCGATCAGCATCAATACAATCGCAATTAGCGGCGAGACATAAGACATCACCTGCGAGGCCTCAGGACGTCGTTCCAGTCTAATCATGGGCGACCAACTCGACGGGCGCGGGCTGCTCCCACATGCCGCTCATCCAGACCCCGATTTCATCGATATTGGTATCGGTCAGTTTCTTTGCTGGCGACAGCCGACCTTCGGCGATTACCGCAATACGGTCCGAAATTTCGAACAGCTCTTCGAGTTCTTCCGAAATCACCAGAATCGCGGCGCCCTCGCTGCGCAAATCGATCAATTCCTGGCGGATAAATGCCGCAGCACCGACATCGACACCCCAGGTCGGTTGTGCGACCACCAGCAGTTTGGGCGCGAGTAAAATTTCCCGGCCCATGATGAACTTCTGCAGGTTTCCACCCGAGAGCGAGTTGGCAGCGTGCTCTTCGCCACCGCACTTGACATTGAAATCATCGATACACCTGCGCGCGAATGCAGAAATCTTATCGAACTGGATCATGCCGCGTTTGAGCATTCCGGCGCGATGCGCCGTCAGCAGTGCATTCTCGGTCAGCGACATCCGTGGCACTGCGCCGCGACCGAGACGTTCTTCGGGGACGAAACCCATGCCGTTGCTACGACGTCGGTCGGGCTGATCCCCGCCCGAGGCCTTGCCACAGATAACAATCGCATCGGCGTCGTTGATCGGCTCCTCGCCGGACAACGCATATAGCAATTCCTGCTGGCCGTTACCGGATACTCCGGCGATGCCGAGAATTTCTCCGGAACGTACTTCAAGCTCGATATCCTGCAAATCGGTGCCGAAAGGATCATCGGAAACTTTGCACAATCGGTTCAACTGCAGGCGCAGCTCACCCGGTTCGCTGGCTGCGGTATGCTCAGGCACCGGCAGCTCTTTACCGATCATCAGGCTGGCCATCGATTTCGGGGTTTCCTCGGCGGGAATGCAATCGCCGGTTACCTTGCCGTCGCGCAACACCGTGGCGACATGGCATAGTTCCTGGATTTCATCCAGCTTGTGGCTGATATAAAGAATACTGCAGCCCTCGGCGGCGAGCTGACGCAGGGTATCGAATAACTTGCGCACCGCCTGCGGGGTTAACACCGAGGTGGGTTCATCCATGATCAGCAGTTTCGGGTTTTGCAGCAGGCAACGGATAATCTCGACCCGTTGCCGCTCGCCCACGGATAGCGCGTGCACCAGGCGTTGCGGGTCTACCGGCAGGCCATAGCGATTCGAAACTTCGGTAATCTGCTCGGCGAGCTGATTCAGGTCTGGATTGCCGGGCAGGGCCAGGGCAACATTCTCGACCACGGTAAGGGTTTCAAACAGCGAAAAATGCTGAAACACCATGCCAATACCGAGGCTGCGGGCATGCGCGGGATTCTCTACATGAACCACCTCGCCGTCCCATTTCATTTCACCGGCATCCGGTTTGGCGACGCCGTAGATCATCTTCATCAGGGTCGACTTGCCGGCACCATTTTCGCCGAGTACCGCGTGAATTTCGCCCTTTTTAACCGCTAACGACACATCGTCGTTGGCGATTACCGATGGATAGATTTTGGTAATGCCCTGCAGCTCCAGCCGATAATCCTGGCCGTCATCCGTAGCGGATGTCATGGTCTCCCCCCGAGTGTCGAAAGCATTTTATTATTACTATCTTTATTGTTATGGGCACGATCGTATACCTGCAGGATTTCGGCAGCAACCGAAATCGCGATCTGAGCCGGTTGTTTGCTGCGAATTCCGTCGATTCCGATCGGGCAAGTCATGCGTTCGAACTTTTGTGGATCGATGCCACGACGCTGCATGCGGGTTTCGAAATTACGGCGCTTCGAACTGGAACCGATCAAACCGAAATAAGCGAAGTCGTCACGCGCCAGAATCTGCTCGCTGAGCCGCTGATCGAGACCGTGATCGTGGGTCATCACCAGGAAGTAGCTGGCCACCGCTGCGGCTTCAACTTCAGCTTCGGGCGTATCGGTGCAGATGGTACAGACCCCGGCTGGCGGGTTTTGCGGCAGGATATCGTCACGCGTATCGATCCAGTGAATGTTGACTGGTAAATCGCCAAGCGCTCGTACCAGCGCCTGGCCGACATGGCCCGCGCCGAACAGGTAGAGTTCGACGCAGTCGGCGTCACGCATAAGCTCGTCCCAGTCGCTTCGGTCGCCGAGTCTCTCGAACATCAGGTTAACCAGCCCGCCGCAACACTGCCCGAGGCCGGCGCCGAGCGGAAAACGTTGCACACCGTCGTCAGCACCACGCGCAAGCTGGTTACGCGCAATACGACAGGCCTGGTATTCGAGATTGCCACCGCCAATCGTGCCGTAGAGCCGATTGGTGGTAACAATCATTTTCGCGCCCGGCTCGCGCGGCGTCGAGCCGACGATCGAGTCGACACTAACCAGCACCGCGGGGGTTTTGTTGCGGCGCAGTTCGGCCACCCGGTCCTGCCAGTCGCTCATTTCGCCTCCGCACGCAGCGCATCGATTGCATCGAGGATGGCTTCCGGCGTCGCCGGCGCCCGTAACGGCGGATTGATGCGGTTGTCGGCAAGGCTCGCAATCGCATCGCGGATGGCAAAAAACACCGAAAACGGCAGCAGCAAAGGCGGTTCTCCGACTGCCTTGGAGCGCAGAATCGTATCCTTGACGTTGTGATTCCGATAAAGCCGGGTGGTGAATTTTGCCGGACAATCGGTGACGGTCGGAATCTTGTAAGTCGATGGTGCATGGGTGGTGAGCCGACCCTGTTCGTTCCAGCACAACTCTTCGCTGGTCAGCCAGCCCATGCCCTGGATGTAAGCGCCCTCAACCTGGCCGATATCGATCGCAGGATTAATCGAGTTGCCGGCATCGTGCAGGATATCGGCCCGCAGTAACCTGAATTCGCCGGTGAGTGTATCGACGACAACTTCCGATACCGCCGCGCCGTAGGCGAAGTAGTAAAACGGGCTGCCCTGCATCTTGTCTCGATCCCAGTTCAATCCCGGGGTTTTGTAAAATCCATCGGACCACAGTTGCACCCGGTTTTCGTAGGCCTGTACCACGAGCTCCCTGAAGGTAAGCTGTTGGTCACCGCAGCTGACGATGTTATTTGCAAAAACAACCTCGGCGGCAGTGACTTCGAACTGCGTGGCGACAAATTCGGCCAGGCGATTCCTGATCTGGCGCGCGGCATCCTGCGCCGCCTTGCCGTTGAGATCGCTACCGGTCGATGCCGCGGTAGCCGAGGTATTGGCCACCTTGCTGGTATCGTTTGCCGTCGCGCGCACCTGCTCGATATCGATGCCGAGCTCGAGTGCGACCACCTGGGAAACCTTGGTGTGCAAACCCTGCCCCATTTCGGTGCCACCGTGGTTCACCAGCACGCTGCCATCGGTGTAGATATGCACCAGCGCACCAGCCTGGTTGAAGTGCACGACGTTGAAGGAAATACCAAATTTAACCGGCGTTAACGCAAGTCCCTTGCGCAGCACCGGGTTATCCCGGTTAAAGGCGGCCACGGCTTCGCGGCGCGCATAGTAATCGCTGCTCTGTTCTATTTCCGCCACCAGTTCGTGGATGACATTGTCTTCGACAGTTTGTCCATAGGGCGTAGTATTGCGTGTCTTTTGACCATAGAAATTGAGTTTGCGAACTTCCTGCGGATCCTTGCCCAGCGTGCGCGCTATGTCGTCAATAATGTATTCGATCGCGAGCGCCCCCTGCGGGCCGCCGAAGCCACGAAACGCGGTATTCGACTGGGTATTGGTCTTGACGCTGTAAGCGTCGATCGCGACATCGCCGAGGTAGTAGGCATTGTCGAAATGACACACCGCTCGGGTTACCACCGGACCGGTCAGATCGGCCGAAAAGCCCGCCTGCGCGGCCATCTCGATGCTGGCACCCTGAATCAGGCCGGCCTCGTCAAACCCGACCTCGTAATCGAATTCAAAGCCATGGCGTTTACCGGTCACCATCATATCGTCGTCCCGATCGAGACGTATCTTGACCGGACGCTGCAGGCGATGGGCTGCGATCGACGCGATGCAGGCAAAGATTGCCGACTGCGATTCCTTGCCGCCGAAGCCACCACCCATACGCCGCATCTCCACGACGACCTGGTTGAAATCGATTCCCAGCGCATGGGCGACAACATGCTGCATTTCAGTCGGGTGCTGGGTAGAACACCAAAGATGCAGGCAACCATCCTCTTTCGGTGCGACGTAAGATATCTGCCCCTCGAGATAAAATTGCTCCTGCCCACCCACTGAAATTTGACCCTGGAGTTTATGTGCCGCCGCTTGCAGTGCCTGCTCGGCATCACCCCGGTGCAAGCGCATCGGTGGCAATACCCAGGACTCCTGGTTTTTGCCGCTGGCCACATCGAGTATTGCCGGCAATGGCTGGTATTCGATGGTCGCGAGTCCTGCCGCCTTGCGCGCGGCCGTCTGCGAAGTCGCGACCACCGCGAAAATCGGTTGCCCCAGATATTGCACCAGGCCATCGGCGAGAATCGGATCGTCGGCAATAATAGGGCCGCAGTCATTGTTACCCGGGATATCGGCAGCGGTAATAACCGTAACCACGCCCGGGGCAGCTTTGACCGCATCGAGATCGATGCTGGTGATGTTTGCGTGCGCCTGCTGGCTCAGGCCCAGCGCGATATAACAGCTGCCGGCAAGTTCCGGGATGTCATCGACATAGGTCGCTTCACCGGCGACATGCAAGACTGCCGATTCGTGGGGAACCGACGCCCCGGCTGCAGTCTCTCGTGCCTGTTGTTTGACGCGATCTTCCATCAAGCGGTCACCGCAAACACGTTAACCGCATTCGAGGCCAGCGGCTGTTGCGGGCGGGTTTCGAGAAAGAAACGATACAACAGGTTACCCGCAGCGCGGGTGCGATAGCTCGCACTCGCACGCATGTCGCTCAGCGGGGTAAAATCCTGCTCCAGTTGTTGCATCGCGACGCTGACAGCGGTCTCGTCCCAGGTCTTGCCGCGCAGGCTGGCCTCGGCGAGGGCAGCGCGCTTTGGAATAGCTGCCATGCCTCCCATGGCGATACGAATCTCGGTCACCTTACCGTCGTCGAGCTGCAGTGCAAACGCCGCACAGATCGCCGAGATATCCTGGTCATAACGTTTGCAGAGTTTGTAACAGCGCAAAATAATGCCTTCTTCGCGGACGGGGATTTCGACGGCCTCGATGAATTCGCCTGCCTGTAGCGCATTTTTCATGTAATCGAGATACAGATCGGCAAGCGCCATGTCACGCACCGCGGCTCCCTGGCGCAGCTTAACCCGGGTACCGAGCACCATCAACGCCGGCATCGAGTCACCGATGGGCGAACCATTGGCGACATTGCCAACCAGGGTTCCGGCATTGCGTACCGGCACCGACGCGAAACGACGGAACATTTCATTGAGCTCGGGGTACTGCCCGACGATCTCGGCGAAGGCATCGTTCAGTGTCACTGCGGCGCCAATTTCGATTGCATTGTCCTGCCGGCTGATCTGCTTGAGCTGCGTCACATTGCCGAGATAGATAAGCAACGGTAATTCGCGCAATTGCTTGGTCACCCACAGGCCGACATCGGTGCCACCGGCGAGAATGCGGGCATGCGGATTCAGCGCATACAGGCTGCCCAACTCATCGATAGTCGTCGGGGCATAGTAACGCGCCTGCTCAAGTTCCAGCGACATACCCTGCTGGCGACGCAGGCCGCGCAGCTGTTCGATTAGTTGCGCCTCTCTATCCCGAGGGGCCGGGTAGTCGTACATATGCATACAGGCGTCGATAATCGGGCGATAACCGGTGCAACGGCACAGGTTGCCGGACAGCGCGTCATCGATATCAGCACGCGTCGGCGCGGCATTGTTTTTATACAGCGCAAACATCGACATGATGAACCCGGGGGTGCAAAAACCGCACTGGGAACCATGGTAATCGACCATGCTTTGCTGCACCGGGTGCAGGCTGCCATCGGCTGCTTTGAGCGATTCCACGGTGAACAATGCCTTGCCGTCCAGGGTCGGCAGAAATTGAATGCAGGCATTGACCGCACGATATTCGAGAACATCACCCGCCAGTTCCGCAACCACCACGGTACAGGCGCCACAGTCACCTTCGGCGCAGCCTTCCTTGCTGCCCACGCGCAGCAGGTCTTCGCGCAGGTACTGCAATACGGTGCGCGTCGGCTCGATCCGGTCGAGTTCGATCAGTTCACCATCCAGAATAAAGCGCGGGCTATTCGACATCGCCTAACTGCCGCGGTAGGTCGAGTAGGCCCAGGGGGAGACCAGCAGCGGCACGTGATAGTGTTGCCCGGCGTCGGCAATACCGAAGCGCAGCACAACTTCGTCAACAAACGGGGGCTCGGGAATATCGAGGTTCAGACCGCGAAAGTAGGCTCCCGCCTGAAACACCAGCTGATAAACACCCGGCACAAATGCGTCGTCCCCGAGAATCGGATTATCGAGTCGTCCATCGGCATTGGTGCGGTCGCGACCAAGCTCCTGTAGTTCCGGGGTGACGCGATACAGCACTATTTCAACACCGGCCGCGGGGCAGCCGAGCGCCGTATCCAGAACATGTGTTGTTAGCCTCCCCACATCTACACCCCTCAGTCGTAGAAGCGCTAAAGTCGCATTTATCCAATAAATTGTCAACACTTTAACAAATTATTGTTAACAATTTTATTATCATGCTACACTCGAACGCGAATCAGGCAAGCGACCCGAAGCACAATGTCAGCGCGACTCGAAAAATCCGATAAGGTCAAATTCAGCGAAGACGAGGTACTACGCCAGATCGAACAGGCGGTACTCGATCATCGCCTGGCACCCGGCACCAAGCTCAAGGAAGTACAACTCGCAGACCTGTTCGGCGTAAAACGGGGCCTGATTCGCAAGGTACTGACGCGCCTGGCCCATTCTCGACTGGTCGATCAAACACCTAATCGGGGCGCCACGGTCGCAAGGCCCTCGGTCAAGGAGGGACAGGACCTGTTTGCCGCGCGACGCGCGGTCGAATCGGCCATTCTGCAAACCCTGATTGCCCAGGTCGATGCGCGCAAAATCACGCTTCTCAGAAAATTGCTCCAACGGGAGCAAAAGGCTTACCAACAGGGACAGTCAGAAAAAGCGCTGATCCTGTCGGTCGATTTTCATCGCCAGCTCGCCGCGATGGCTGCAAACAGCGTACTCGAGGAATATCTGAACGACATTATTCGCCGCACCCCACTGGTCATTCTGACGCACCTCGGTGATGACGAGCAGAACCGCTGCCGCAACCAGGAACACGAGGCCATCATCGACGCACTCGAAAAACATGACCTGAAAACCGCGACGGGGATCATGCATCAGCACTTGCTGCATATCGAAAGCAAGATTCAGCATAAACCGGAAAAACCGCAGGCCGATCTGGCAACCTTGCTGCGACGTCAACCCGAGACGATACGAACATGAGCGATTATCCGCGTGACCTGGTGGGCTACGGGGCCAGTCCCCCGCAGGCCCGGTGGCCCGGCGATGCCCGCATTGCGCTGCAGTTCGTGCTCAACTACGAAGAAGGTGGCGAAAACAACGTTCTGCATGGCGACCCGGGATCCGAACAGTTTCTCTCCGAGTTAATCGGCGCACAAAGCTACCCGGCGCGTCACATGAGCATGGAATCGGTCTACGAGTACGGCTCACGCGCGGGCGTCTGGCGGTTGCTACGCGAATTCGAGGCACGCGGTTTGCCGCTGACCATTTTTGCCGTGGCGATGGCATTGCAGCGCCACCCGGAACTGGCCACCGAGCTGGTCAGGCTGAAACATGAAATTGCCTGCCATGGATTGCGCTGGATTCACTACCAGGACGTCGACGAGGCGGTCGAGCGCGAGCACATGCAACAGGCGCTCGCCATCATCACCGAACTCACCGGAACCACGCCACTGGGCTGGTACACCGGGCGCGACAGTCCCAACACGCGTCGTCTTGTCGTCGAGCAGGGCGGATTGCTTTACGACTCAGACTATTACGGCGATGACCTGCCACTATGGCAACAGGTCGAAACCAGCAACGGGGAAATCAAACCCCACCTGGTCGTACCCTACACCCTCGATTGCAACGATATGCGTTTCGCCACCGCTCAGGGTTTCAACAGTGGCGAACAATTTTACGACTACCTGCGCGATAGCTTCGACGTGCTCTACGCCGAGGGCGAACATAGCCCGAAAATGATGTCGGTCGGCCTGCACTGCCGCCTGGTCGGCAGGCCGGGTCGTTTCCGCGCACTACAGCGCTTCCTCGATTACGTGCAGTCACAGGAAAAGGTCTGGATATGCCGGCGCATAGACATTGCCCGTCACTGGATAGACAGGCACCCGCCACAAACCGCATAATCGTTCCCATGGGCATCCGCATCGATGAAATCAACCACAGCAGCCCGACGCAATGCGTCGAGCTACTGGGCGCTATCTTTGAACATTCGCCGTGGGTCGCGGAGCTGGTTTACCCGGAAAGACCGTTTACCTCGCGCGGCGAACTGCACCAGGTCATGGTCGCTGCGGTCAGGCGTGCACCCGAGGTACAGCGCATGGCCCTGCTATGCCAGCATCCCGAACTGGCCGGCAGGGAAGCCGATGCGGGCACGCTGACTGACGATTCAAAACGCGAGCAGGCCGGGGCGGGACTCAATCAATGCACCGCCGAAGAACTGTTGACGATAAAATCGCTCAACCAGGCTTACCGCGCCAGGTTCGGCTTTCCGTTCATCATCGCGGTAACCGGGCGCGATAAATTTCAAATCATCGCGGCCATGGAAAATCGCCTGAATAACTCCGTAGAGATCGAATTCGATACCGCCATCGGTGAGGTCGAAAAGATTGCGCGCATCCGTATCGACGCACTCATCGATGAGTAATATCGATACCCTGATCAAAAGCTCAGGGGTGCATGACGACTGGCGGCCGATACTCCGTGAATCACTGTTAACGCTGGACCCCGACTACGTCGATTCCCTGCTACGCGACGACGACTGGTTGCCCGGTGTCGATCGGTTACTGGCAGCGTTTCAACGTGATCGCGCCGGCGTCAGATACCTGCTGATCGGCGAGTCTCCCTACCCGCGCAAGGCATCGGCAAACGGAATTGCTTTTTACGACGCCGCGGTCGATAGCCTGTGGAGCAAACAAGGCCTCAGCAAGGCGGTCAATCGCGCCACGTCTTTGCGCAACCTGGTCAAAACCGCACTGCTTGCGCAAGGTCTCCTGCAGCGGGATAGCGGTGGCAAAATCACCCAGGACTCGATCGCGCAACTCGACAAGAGCGACCTGGCCCAGACCCTGGCCGAGTTGTTCGAAAACCTGGAACGTGCCGGATTTTTGATGCTGAACGCAACACCGGTATTACACCCGCAACGCAAACCCGCACAGGAAGCGCGTTACTGGCTAGAATTTCTCGAACGCCTGTTGGCCCTGCTTGCCCAGAGTTCGCCGCAGCGCATCACGTTGTTGTTGTGGGGCAAGATTGCAAAGCTGGTAGAGGCCATGCCCGCCAGCCAGGCTTACGCCAGGCTGGTGTGCGAACATCCCTACAATATTTCGTTCATCGACAATCCAGACATGCAGCAATTGTTTTCCAAACTGCGAGTTCTGCAACGACCCCGGTTAGCCGGCTGAGACGAATCAAAATCGACAAGGTAACTAACATGGACATCCCAACCTATGAAGACGTACTGCAGGCGCATCAGCGCATCACTCCCCATATTCATCGCACACCCGTACTGACCTCGAGCTATTTGAACCAGCTAAGCGGCGCCGAAATTTTTTTCAAATGCGAAAACCTGCAAAAGGTCGGCGCGTTTAAAGCACGCGGCGCGAGTAACGCCGTATTCGGTCTCAGCGACGCCGACGCCGTCAACGGGGTCGCCACGCATTCCTCCGGCAATCACGCCGCGGCGCTCAGCTTCGCCGCTGGCCTGCGCGGCATCGACGCCACCGTGGTAATGCCCAGTAATGCCCCCGCTACCAAGAAAGCCGCCGTGCAGAGTTACGGCGGCAGAATTCTCGAATGCGAACCCACGCAAGCCGCGCGCGAGGCTATGCTGGAGCAGGTGATCAGCGAAACCGGGGCCGATGCGGTACACCCCTACGACGACCCACGCGTCATCGCCGGTCAGGCCACCTGTGCGCTTGAGCTACAGCAGGACGTCGATCAACTCGACGCCGTGATCGCCCCGGTTGGCGGCGGCGGATTGATTTCCGGAACCTGCCTGACGATGTCGACTTTATCACCGCAAACCCGGATTTATGCGGCCGAACCGGCCAATGCCGATGACGCCTACCGCTCCTTTCACGCCGGTGAAATTGTCAGGCAGGACGCGCAGCAATCCGTCGCCGATGGCCTGAAGACCAACCTGTGCCCGCTCAGCTGGCATTTCGTATCCAGCTTTGTCAGCGATATATTGCTCGCCAGCGAAGACGAGATTCTCGACGCGATGTACCTGACCTGGCAGCGCATGAAAATTATCATCGAACCGTCGTCCGCGGTGCCGCTGGCGGTCATGTTAAAGAACAAAGACCTGTTCCGGGGCCAGCGGGTCGGCGTCATTATTACCGGGGGTAACGTCGATATCAAAAATTGCCCCGGTTGCAAGTGAATCAGCGAAAACGAATTATGAAAACCAACACCGATCTCCTTGAACTCGTACCAGGTTTCAACATTCCCGCAGAGATCGGCATGGCGCTCGCCGACGTTGCGACACCATCACTGATCATCGAGCTGGATGCCTTCGAACGTAACGTGGCCACGTTACGTGACCGGCTTGCCAAAGCCGGGGTGCGCCTGCGCGCGCACAGTAAAACCCATAAATCGGTCGATATCGCGCGTTACCAGATCGAACACGGCGGGGCCTGCGGAATCTGTTGTCAGAAGGTGGCAGAAGCCGAGGTCATGGTCGCCGGCGGTATCGGCGACGTAATGCTGTCGAACCAGGTTGTCGATCGAAACAAGATCGATCGGCTGGCGCGGCTTAGCGGGCGTGCGCGGATACTGGTCTGTGTCGATGACGACGGCAACGTCGATGATCTGGCCGCTGCCGCGCTGCGCCATCACGGCATGCTTGAGTGCCTTGTCGAAATTGACATCGGCGCCGGTCGTTGCGGCGTGGAGCCGGGTCCCGACGCGCTTGCCATTGCACAGAAAATCGATTCCAGTGAAGGCCTCAAGTTCGCCGGAATTCAGGCCTACCAGGGCTCGGCCCAACATATCCGAAGTTACGCAGAGCGGCGCAGTGCAATCGAATCCGCCGCCGGCATGACCCGCGCTACGGTATCCCTGCTGTCCGAACACGGACTCGAATGCGCTATCGTCGCCGGCGCCGGCACGGGTAGTTATTACTTCGAGGCGGCTTCCGGAATCTACAATGAAATGCAGTGCGGGTCCTACATTTTCATGGATGCCGACTATCAACGCGTGCTCGACGAACAGGATCTAGCGATCTCCGAATTTGAAAACAGCCTGTTTATCTGGGCCTCGATCATGTCCAAAACCAGGACAGACGCGGCCGTTTGCGACGCCGGCCTCAAGGTTATGAGCCTGGACTCGGGGCTGCCTCGGGTTTTTGGTCGCAATGATCTCGAATATATCGAATGCTCGGACGAGCACGGCATCATTGCCGATCTGCAGGATAATCTCCGTTTGAACGAGCGCTTAAAACTGGTGCCTGGTCACTGCGATCCGACCTGCAACCTGCACGACTGGTATGTCGGCATTCGCGATGGCAAGGTTGAATGCCTGTGGCCGGTTAGCGCCCGTGGCATGGCGTTTTAGACGACATCATTGAGCAGGCAAAATAAACGCCGGTACGAAACCGGCGTTTTTGCTGACTGCATACTGCCTTAGCGGCTGGCGAGATAGCTATTTAAATCATCCAGGACGTGGGTCTTGTCCACCTCGGCACCCATTTTGATCATCGCATCGGCGAAGCGGCCGACGATTTCGTTTATGGTCTCGAAATTCAGATGGTTCAGAATTCCGACGCGGATCTGCGCGGGTTCCGACAGTGTGTTCCAGATCGCGAAACCCGCTTCACGGCAACCCGTAACCAGTGATTTTTCGTGACCGGTAAACGCGTCGGGCAGATCGAAAACCACCAGGCTGGTCATGTTGGAAGTAACCTTGCAGCCCATCGCTTCGATGGCACTGCGCAGGCCTTTTTCAAAAAATGCGTAATCGGCAGCTTTCTGTTCACGACCATGCTGCAGCAACAGGCGCAGGGCTTCGTGGAAAGACGCAACCGCGTAACCCGAATGCGTGCGGTGATAAGCCGCGGTTTCAACATCCTGGCCATCGGCAATACACCAGTGACGCGCTTCCAGAATCGGATGATGCACGTAGGTGTAGCAG
>Ga0209165_10000504_pt1 | contig 13268 bp, 9 predicted proteins | sample tdAd001_FD_187122 | JGI IMG/M metagenome (GOLD analysis project Ga0209165, IMG submission 187122) | Marine sediment microbial communities from the Atlantic coast under amendment with organic carbon and nitrate - tdAd00.1 (SPAdes)... | ecosystem: Environmental > Aquatic > Marine > Coastal >... | reverse complement strand
GACGTACCGTGGGTGCCGGCGTCGTATCCAAGATTATCGAGTAAGCTTTACATTAACATTGCATCAGGGCGGGAGATGGGCTACCATCCCCGCCCTTTGTTTGATGGTGGGCGGGCGCCTGTCACCAGATTAGGACAGTAGCTCAACTGGCAGAGCAGCGGTCTCCAAAACCGCAGGTTGGGGGTTCGATTCCCTCCTGTCCTGCCATTATTGCGGAATTTCGAGGTATTTTGTGGTCAGCAAGACCGAACAATCAACATCGGCGATCGATACGTTTAAATTAATGACTGCCGTACTGGTGCTACTTGCCGGTGTGGTCGGATTTTATTATTTCGAAGAAGAGTCGCAGTTACTCCGTGTACTGGGCATGTTGGCAGTCGCGGTAGTCGCATTTCTGATCGCGGCGACGAGCGATGTGGGAAGGCGTAGTCTCGGTTTCGTCAAGGACGCCCGGGTCGAAGTGCGTAAGGTTGTCTGGCCGACACGACAGGAAACGCTACAAACCACAATAGCGGTTTTATTCATGGTTGTTCTGGTCGCAATTATGTTGTGGCTGTTTGATATGCTCCTGGGATGGGGTGTAGGCAAGTTGTTAGCCTAATGCAGAGTGAGCAGATGAAGGAAGAAAATAAAACCGAAACAACGGCAGTCGAAGACGTCGTTGCCGAAGACATTGTTGCTAAAGATGTTGTTGAAGTCGCCGCTATGGAAGATGAAATCAACTCCCCGCAAGCTGAAGACAAGGTCGAAGCCGCTGCAGTGGACGATGAAGTCGAGGTCCCGGTAGCTGAAGACGTCCCGGTAGCTGAAGCCAGGGTTGAAGCCGCCGTTGTGGCAGAAGAAGACGAGGCCGAGGTCGAAACTAAAGAGACCAGCAAGGACACGAACCAGCGTTGGTACGTAGTGCATGCTTACTCGGGATTCGAGTCCTATGTAAAAAAGGTACTCGAAAGTCGTATCGCTACCTCCGAGCACAAGAACAAGTTCGGCAGCATCATGGTGCCGACCGAGGAAGTTGTCGAAATGCGCGAAGGCAGTCGACGCAAAAGTGAGCGCAAGTTCTTTCCGGGCTATGTGCTGGTACAGATGGAAATGGATAGTGATACCTGGCACATGGTCAAACAGGTTCCGAAAGTCCTGGGATTTATTGGTGGTACCAGCGATAAACCCGCCCCGATTACCGAGGCGGAAGCGGATGCGATCCTGAATCGCGTCGAGGAAGGGGTCGATAGACCACGTCCGAAGGTATTGTTTGAAGTTGGCGAAGTGGTGCGTGTCAATGATGGCCCATTTAATGACTTCAATGGTGTGGTTGAAGAAGTCAATTATGAAAAGAGCAAGATGCTCGTGTCAGTACAGATTTTTGGTCGTTCTACCCCGGTCGAATTAGCTTTCGGCCAGGTCGAGAAAGGCTAGATTAAGATTTCCGAGTGATCGGATTGTTTTATTAACAGAGGTAACTTTAAAGCGTTGCGAGCGCAGCAGAGGCAAGGCAAAAATTCGCGAAAAAGCGCAGTTTACACGATAGTAAATGAGCATTTTTCGCGAATGTTTAACGCAGTATCTGCAAGCGCAGCAGCTTTAACCTCACGATGGGGAGGGTGGACCTGGATCCATCCGTCTGCACCCGGGAGATAGCATTGTGGCTAAAAAGATAGAGAACTACATCAAGTTGCAGGTGCCCGCGGGCGCCGCCAACCCGAGTCCGCCGGTCGGACCCGCACTCGGCCAGCACGGCCTCAACATCATGGAATTCTGCAAGGCGTTCAACGCGCAGACCCAGGACGTTGAAAATGGTATGCCGCTGCCGGTAGTCATTGCGGTGTATAGTGATAAGAGTTTCACCTTCGAAATCAAGACACCTCCAGCGGCAGTGTTGCTGAGAAAGGCGGCGGGTGTGCCCAAAGGTAGTGGAACCCCTAATACGGACAAGGTTGGCACAGTCACGCGTGCCCAGCTCGAAGAAATTGCCACTACCAAGATGCAGGATTTGAATGCTAACGATATGGATGCGGCAGTGCGCATCATCGCTGGCAGTGCCCGCAGTATGGGCCTTGACGTGGAGGGCGTGTAGCATGGCTAAAATGTCAAAGCGCATGGCTGAAATTCGCAGCAAGATCGACAAGACCCAGCAGTACGCGATCGATGAAGGTTTGAGCCTGCTGAAAGAATGCAGCTCGATAAAATTCGATGAATCTGTTGATGCCTCGATAAATCTCGGCGTTGACTCGCGTAAATCGGATCAAAATGTACGCGGTTCGAGCGTGTTACCCAATGGCACCGGCAAGCAGGTACGCGTTGCTGTTTTCACCCAGGGTGACAATGTCGACAAGGCTAAGGACGCTGGCGCGGACGTGGTCGGAATGCAGGAACTGGCAGACTCGATGAAGGCTGGCGATTTGAATTACGATGTCGTCATTGCAAGCCCCGACGCGATGGGAGTCGTTGGCCAATTAGGCCAGATTCTGGGTCCGCGCGGTTTGATGCCCAATCCCAAGGTCGGCACGGTTTCGCCCGACGTCGCCACCGCGGTACAAAATGCCAAGGCCGGTCAGGTGCGTTACCGCACCGACAAGGGCGGCATTATTCACTGCACCATCGGTAAAGTCAGTTTCGAAGTGGGGCAATTGCGTGAAAACCTTGAGTTCCTACTGACTGACCTGAAGAAGGCCAAGCCGAGCTCGTCCAAGGGTATTTACCTGAAGAAAATTTCGATTTCAACGACGATGGGAAGCGGACTCTCGGTTGACCAGGCGTCGTTGACGCTTAAGTGACGACAGCGTAGCTGTCGTCATCCCCGTTTGCGAGAGGGGGTAGAATTTGGGAGATCCCCGTTTACACGGGGATGACGTTTTGAGGAGTCATTCACGCGGATGCGTGAATGACGGACAGTTGGAATCTTTGAGGCAACCTGCAGGTTTGCGGGTTACTCGTCAAAGACCGTGGGTGGTTGTGTAGTAAGGCGACCTTAATTTCCTGCGTAGACGACCTTCTGAGACAGGTTTACCTGATTAAGAAGTCGTAATGGAATCGGTAGCGATACCGGACACGGATAGAGGCCTGGGTGCAAGCCCAGTTAATTAACTTAATCAGGAGAAGTCATATGCCTTTAACTCTCCAGCAAAAACAAAGCGTAGTTAGTGAGGTAGCCGAGGTTGCAGCGCAGGCGCATTCTGTGATTGCCGCCGAGTACCAGGGCTTGACTGTTGGCGAGATGACCGCGTTGCGCGTCAAGGCTCGTGAGTCGAATGTTCAAATGCGGGTGGTCAAGAATAGTCTGGCCAAACGCGCGTTTGAAGGTACCGATTACGGCTGTATGAGTGAAGTGCTACAAGGTCAGATGGTTTACGCATTTTCGATGGAAGAACCGGGCGGTGCCGCCAGGATTCTGAAAGATTATTCGAAAGACAACGAGAAACTGGTCGTTAAGCTGATCGCCTTTGGTGGCGAGCTGCTTGATCCTTCGGAACTCAAACGACTGGCCTCGCTGCCAACCTACGATCAAGCTATCAGTATGCTGATGGCCGTGATGAAAGCACCGGTAGAGAAACTGGCCCGCACCATGAACGAGGTGCCAGGCAAGTTAACCCGAACCGTTGCGGCAATTCGCGACCAAAAGTAATCATATTTAATTTCTGTATCAGGAGAAAATCTAATGGCAGTTTCAAAAGAAGAAATTCTGGAAACTTTATCTAACATGACGGTCATGGAAGTCGTCGATTTAATCGCCGCAATGGAAGAGAAATTTGGCGTTTCAGCCGCTGCGGCTGTAGCTGCGGCCCCGGCTGCCGCTGGTGGTGACGCCGGTGGCGATGCCGCTGAAGAAAAGGATGAGTTCGACGTTGTAATGACCTCTTTTGGTGACAAGAAAGTTGGTGTCATCAAAGCCGTACGTACGATTACCGGTCTCGGACTGAAAGAAGCCAAGGACATGGTTGAAGGTGCACCGACTACGGTTAAGGAAGCAGCTTCCAAAACCGAGGCCGAGGATTTGAAGAAGCAGCTTGAAGAAGCTGGCGCAACTGTAGAGCTGAAGTAGTTCGCGGTTGTTGGGCACTCGCCCGCATTTCTCGCCGCTTCCCGAGTTGCGGTCGGCGAAAATTTGCCGCTATGCGGACGTTTCGACGTGCCTGCATTAGATAAGCGGCGAGCTATGCGGGCGAGTGTACCCGGTACTTATAAGCGAGGGCTGATGGCTGGAAAGCCATCGGCCCGCGCGCGCTTCCTGTGGTTGATGTGCAGCCAGGAAGTGAGATGAAAACGTTATTAGTGGTGACTATAGATGGCATACTCTTTTACTGAGAAAAAACGAATTCGCAGGGATTTTGGCAAGCGGCCGGCGGTGATCGATGAACCTTACCTGCTCGCGATTCAAACCGATTCATACAAGCGTTTTCTGAACCCGGAAGGGAAGCAGGAAGGCACCGGTTTGCAGCGCGCTTTCGAATCTATTTTTCCGATCGTCAGTTTCAGCGGTAATGTTGAGCTCGAGTACGTCAGTTACCGCATCAACGATCCCGTGTTTGACGTCAAGGAATGTCAGATTCGTGGCCTGACCTATGCGGCACCACTGCGTGTGCTGGTACGCCTGGTGATTTACGACAAGGAAGCCTCTGCAAAAAATCGCTCGGTCAAGGATATCAAGGAACAGGAAGTTTACATGGGCGAGATGCCCTTAATGACCGAAAACGGTACTTTTGTCATCAACGGTACCGAGCGCGTCATCGTGTCGCAATTACACCGCTCTCCGGGCGTGTTCTTCGATCACGATCGGGGTAAATCACATTCTTCCGGGAAGCTGTTGTTTTCAGCACGTGTAATTCCTTACCGCGGTTCCTGGCTCGATTTTGAATTCGATCCCAAGGACTCACTGTTTGTACGAATCGACCGCCGTCGCAAGTTGCCAGCCAGCATCCTGTTACGTGCGCTCGGGTTTGATAATGTGCAAATGCTGGATACGTTTTTTGATCAAAACGTGTTCAAGATCACCAAGACCGGAATCAACATGGTGCTCGAAGCCGACTGGCTCAGGGGCGAAACAGTGACCTTCGATATCAAGGTCAAGAACAAGGTGCTGGTGCAGCAGGGCCGTCGTATTACTGCGCTGCATATCAAGCAACTGAAAGCCTCCAAGATCAAGTTGCTGGCGGTGCCTGATGAGTATGTGGTCGGCAGGATCCTCGCGGAAAACCTGGTGGATACAGAAACAGGTGAAATTTTCGCCAACGCCAACGATGAAGTGAGCGAAGAATTGCTCGCTACGATTCGCGAGAAGAAGCTAAAGCAAATTCATACTATTTTTACCAATGAAGTCGATCGGGGGCCTTATATTTCGAATTCACTGGCGCTGGACCCAACCACTAACGATCTCGAAGCCAAGGTTGAAATTTATCGCATGATGCGCCCGGGTGAGCCGCCAACGCGTGAGTCGGCGGAAAACCTGTTCCAGAATTTATTCTTTAACGATGAGCGTTACGACCTGTCGGAAGTCGGTCGTATGAAATTCAATCGTCGCTTGAGCCGTGACAGTATCGATGGCGCCGGTATATTGTCGACCGAAGATATTGTCGATGTCATGAAGGTTCTAATCGACATTCGTAACGGCAACGGCAACGTCGATGACATCGATCATCTCGGTAATCGCCGTATTCGTAGTGTCGGTGAAATGGCTGAAAACGCTTTTCGTACCGGCATCGTGCGGGTTGAACGCGCAGTACGTGACCGACTTGGGCTGGTTGAATCGGAAGGCCTGATGCCACAGGACATTATTAACGCCAAACCGGTAGCCGCCGCGGTCAAGGAATTTTTTGGTTCAAGTCAGTTATCCCAGTTCATGGACCAGAACAACCCGCTTTCCGAAGTTACCCACAAGCGTCGAGTATCGGCATTGGGGCCGGGCGGGTTGACGCGTGAACGCGCCGGTTTCGAGGTGCGTGACGTGCATCCGACGCATTATGGTCGGGTGTGCCCGATCGAAACCCCTGAAGGGCCGAACATCGGTTTGATCAACTCGCTTTCGGTTTATGCGCGTACCAATCATTACGGTTTTCTCGAAACCCCGTATCGTAAAGTCACCAATGGCAAGGTCACCAACGATGTCGAGTACCTGTCAGCGATCGAAGAAAGCCAGTATCAAATTGCGCAGGCGAATGTCACCCTCGACAAGAAAGGCGCGATGACTGACGAACTGATTCCCTGCCGTCATCAAAACGAATCGACCCTGTCGACTGCCGACAAGATCGACTACATGGACGTTTCGCCGAAGCAAATCGTTTCGGTAGCTGCTTCGCTGATCCCCTTCCTTGAGCACGACGATGCCAACCGTGCATTGATGGGGTCAAACATGCAGCGCCAGGCGGTTCCCTGCCTGCGCGCCGAAAAGCCACTGGTAGGCACCGGTATGGAGCGCGCGGTCGCGGTCGATTCCGGTACTACGGTCAAGGCTTTGCGCGGCGGTGTAATCGATTCGGTCGATGCCAGTCGTACCGTGGTGCGAGTCAATGACGCCGAAACCGGCTCTGGCGAACCGGGTGTCGATATTTACAATTTCACCAAGTACACGCGTTCCAATCAGAACACCTGTATCAACCAGAAGCCGCTGGTCAAACCGGGCGATATCATCGAGGCAGGCGACGTGCTTGCCGATGGGGCCTCGACTGATCTTGGCGAACTGGCGCTGGGGCAAAATATGCAGGTCGCATTTATGCCCTGGAATGGTTACAACTTCGAAGATTCAATCCTGCTGTCAGAGCGCGTGGTTAAGGAAGACCGTTTCACCACCGTGCATATCGAAGAATTGAACTGTCTCGCGCGCGATACCAAGCTTGGCTCCGAAGAGATTACTGCCGATATCCCGAATGTGAGCGAAGGTCTGCTGTCCAAGCTGGACGAGTCTGGCGTGGTTTACGTTGGCGCCGAAGTCAAACCGGGCGATATCCTGGTGGGCAAGGTTACGCCGAAGGGCGAAACCCAGTTGACCCCGGAAGAAAAGCTGTTACGTGCGATCTTCGGTGAGAAAGCCTCGGATGTAAAAGATACTTCTTTGCGCATGAAATCGGGCGTGACCGGCACCGTTGTCGACGTACGCGTTTTCACCCGGGACGGCGTCGAAAAAGATGCTCGTGCGCTCGACAATGAACGCATCGAAATCGATTCACTGAAGAAGGACCTCGACGACCAATTCCGTATTATCGAGGGAAATATTTATCAGCGCGTTGCTCGCCTGATCACTGGTAAAAAAGCCAGTGGCGGTCCAGATGGAATGAAGAAAAATAGCGTTATTACCTCAGAATACCTCGAATCTATCGGTCGTGATCAGTGGGCCAAGATTCGCGTTATCGATGACAAGCTCGCCAAGCAGCTCGAATCGTTGAACGAGCAACTCGAAGCGCAACGCGGAGAATTTGACAGCCTTTTCGTAGAAAAGAAGAGAAAGGTTACCGCTGGCGACGATCTGAAGCCGGGCGTATTGAAGATGGTCAAGGTTTACGTTGCGGTCAAGCGGCGCATGCAGCCGGGTGACAAGATGGCTGGACGTCATGGTAACAAGGGCGTGGTATCGATGATTGTGCCCGAAGAAGACATGCCTTACCGCGAAGACGGTACCCCGGTTGACGTGGTATTGAATCCGCTTGGCGTACCTTCGCGCATGAACGTGGGTCAGATTCTTGAAGCTCACCTCGGTTGGGCTGCCGCCGGACTGGGATTGAAGATCGGTGAAATGGTCGATGCCCAGCGCAAGGTTACGGAGTTAAGAACCTTCCTGAGCAAGATTTACAACAACAACGCCGAGAAATTGAGGCTCAAGGAGCTCACCGACGACGACGTCTGGCAGCTGTGCGAGAACTTGCGTCAAGGCGTGCCAATGGCCACCCCGGTGTTCGATGGCGCAGAGGAAGAGGAAATCAAGAATATGCTGGCGCTCGCGGAGTTGCCCGAAACCGGACAGACCACGCTCATCGATGGTCGAACCGGCGAGGCCTTCGATCGCCCGGTCACCGTAGGCTACATGTATATGCTGAAACTCAACCACCTCGTTGATGACAAGATGCACGCACGCTCCACCGGTCCCTACAGCCTGGTTACCCAGCAGCCGTTGGGTGGTAAGGCGCAGTTTGGCGGACAGCGTTTTGGCGAGATGGAAGTCTGGGCGCTGGAGTCTTATGGCGCCGCATACACCCTACAGGAAATGTTGACGGTGAAATCGGACGACGTGAACGGCCGTAACAAGATGTACAAGAATATCGTCGATGGCGATTTCAGTATGGAGGCAGGAATGCCCGAGTCGTTTAACGTGCTACTCAAGGAAATTCGTTCCTTGAGCCTGAACATTGAACTTGAGCAGGAAAAATTATGAGAGACTTACTTAATCTATTAAAGAAGCAGGGTGCGGCCGAAGATTTTGACCACATCCGGGTAGGTTTGGCGTCGCCCGATATGGTGCGATCCTGGTCATACGGCGAAGTCAAGAAGCCGGAAACGATAAACTATCGTACTTTCAAGCCGGAACGTGACGGCCTGTTTTGCGCCAAGGTTTTCGGACCGGTCAAGGACTTCGAATGCCTTTGCGGTAAGTACAAGCGCCTCAAGCACCGCGGTGTGGTATGCGAAAAGTGCGGTGTCGAAGTAACCCAGACCAAGGTGCGCCGTGAACGCATGGGCCATATCGAACTGGCTTGCCCGATCGCACATATCTGGTTTCTGAAATCGCTGCCATCGCGTATCGGTTTGTTACTCGACATGACCTTGCGCGATATCGAGCGTGTGCTGTACTTCGAAGGCTTTGTCGTTATCGATCCCGGTATGACGACGCTGGAAAAGGGTCAGCTGTTAACCGACGAGGCTTACCTCGAGTCAATCGAGGAGTTCGGCGACGATTTCAATGCCAAGATGGGTGCGGAAGCGGTGTATGAACTGCTGCGCGCCGTCGATCTGAACCATGAAGCACAGGATTTGCGCGACGAAATCGAAACTACCAAGTCGGAAACCAAGTTCAAGCGTCTGTCCAAGCGACTGAAGCTGGTCGAAGCTTTCATCGATTCGGGTAATCGCCCCGAATGGATGGTAATGACGGTATTACCGGTACTGCCTCCCGATCTGCGTCCGCTGGTGCCGCTCGATGGTGGCCGTTTTGCGACCTCGGATCTTAACGATCTGTACCGTCGCGTGATCAATCGTAACAACCGACTCAAGCGTCTGCTCGAATTGAATGCGCCGGATATCATCGTGCGTAACGAAAAACGTATGTTGCAGGAATCGGTGGATGCGCTGCTCGACAATGGTCGTCGTGGTCGCGCCATCACCGGCACCAACAAGCGCCCGCTGAAATCCCTGTCGGACATGATCAAGGGCAAGCAGGGACGTTTCCGTCAAAACCTGCTCGGCAAACGCGTCGATTACTCGGGGCGTTCAGTCATCGTGGTCGGACCTACCCTGAAACTGCATCAATGTGGATTGCCGAAAAAGATGGCGCTGGAACTGTTCAAGCCGTTTATCTTCAGCAAGCTGCAAATGCGCGGCCTGGCCACTACCATCAAGGCAGCCAAAAAACTGGTTGAACGTGAAGTGGCAGAAGTCTGGGATATCCTCGAAGAAGTTATCCGCGAACATCCGATCATGCTCAACCGTGCACCGACCTTGCACCGCCTGGGTATTCAGGCCTTCGAGCCGATTCTGATTGAAGGCAAGGCGATTCAGTTACACCCGCTGGTATGTACCGCTTTCAACGCGGATTTTGACGGTGACCAGATGGCGGTACACGTACCCCTGTCTATCGAGGCGCAAATCGAAGTGCGTGCCCTGATGATGTCGTCCAACAACATACTGTCCCCGGCAAACGGCAAGCCGATCATCGTGCCGACCCAGGATATCATCCTCGGGCTTTACTACATGACGCGCGACAAGATCAACGTTCAGGGCGAAGGCATGATATTTGCCGATGCCAAGGAGGTGCTGCGTGCCTACCAAAACAAGGTGGTTGAATTGCAGGCACTCATCAAGTGCCGGGTTTCGGAGTGCCATCATGACGAGGAAGGCAACCGGATCGAAAACAGATCCCTGGTCGATACCACTGTAGGGCGAGCTATCTTAAGTGAACTGCTGCCCGACGGGTTGCCGTTTTCACTGATCAACCAGACGCTTGATAAAAAGGCAGTCTCCAAGTTGATCGACTCCTGTTACCGTGAAGTGGGACTCAAGGATACCGTTATTCTCGCGGATCAGTTGATGTACACCGGCTACCACTATGCCACCAAATCGGGTATCTCGATCGGTGTCAACGATATGATCATACCGGCCAACAAGGTTGACCTGATCAAGTCCGCCGAAGCGGAAATCAAGGATATCGAGAAGCAATGGGCTACCGGCCTGGTCACCTCGGGTGAGCGTTACAACAAGGTGGTCGATATCTGGTCGCACGCCAACGACAAGGTGGCGCGCGCGATGATGAATGAAATCGGCAAGGAAACCGTGGTCGATGCCGAGGGCAACGAAGTCTTACAGGATTCGTTCAACTCGATTTTCGTAATGGCGGACTCCGGAGCGCGGGGTTCGGCAGCGCAGATTCGCCAACTCGCCGGCATGCGTGGCCTGATGGCCAAGCCGGACGGATCCATTATCGAAAACGCGATTACCGCGAACTTCCGTGAAGGCCTGGACGTACTGCAGTACTTTATCTCCACCCACGGTGCACGTAAGGGTCTCGCCGACACCGCGCTTAAAACCGCGAACTCCGGTTATCTTACCCGTCGACTGGTCGATGTTTCACAGGACCTGGTCGTCAACATGGACGACTGTGGTACTTTGGAAGGTATCGAATTGCGTCCGATTATCGAAGGTGGCGATATCGTCGTCGATCTCGGTGAGCGAGTGCTGGGACGTGTGTTGCAGCAGGACCTGGAAGATGAAAAAGGTAATGTCCTGATCGCTAACGGAACCCTGCTTGAAGAACGTGAAGTCGAAATGATCAACGAGATTGGTGTCGATTTGCTCAAGGTTCGCTCGGCAGTGACCTGTGAAGCCCGCCATGGTCTTTGCGTGCAGTGTTACGGACGTGAACTGGCGCGTGGACACAGGGTCGGCAAGGGCGAAGCGGTTGGTGTCATCGCGGCGCAATCCATTGGTGAACCGGGAACCCAGCTCACCATGCGTACCTTCCACATCGGTGGTGCTGCAAGTAGTTCGGCGTCGGTTAACAGTATCGAAGTCAAAAATAGCGGTACCGTGCGCTTTCATAATGTCAAGGTCGTGCAGAACTCGAGCAAGCGCCTGATCGCGGTATCGCGTTCCGGTGAAATCGGGGTAGTGGATCAAGTCACCGGCCGTGAAAAGGAGCGCTACAAAATTCCTTATGGTGCCGAGTTCGCGATCAAGGACGGAGCTACAGTCGCTGCCGGAACAACGCTTGCTACCTGGGATCCGCATATGCACCCGGTGGTAACCGAAGTTGCAGGTAAGGTTAAGTTCACCGATTTTGTCGAAGCGATCACGGTACAGCACCGTGTCGATGACATGACCGGTTTGACCACCATCGAAGTTATGGATGACTCGATTCGTTCGAATGCGGGTAAGGAATTGCGCCCGACGGTGGAACTGGTTGATACCAAGGGTCAGGTTCTGTGTTACGCGGGAACCAATATTCCGGTGCATTACATGCTGCCGGGTGGCGCCTTTGTCAACGTCGAAGACGGCGCCAAGATCAAGGTTGGCGACGTACTCGCGAAGATTCCGCAGGAATCATCGAAAAACCGTGATATCACCGGTGGTTTGCCACGGGTTGCCGACCTGTTTGAAGCGCGTAAGCCGAAAGAGCCTGCCATTTTAGGTGAAATGACCGGTACGGTTTCATTCGGTAAAGAGACCAAAGGCAAGAAACGCCTGGTCATTACCGATGCCGAAGGCGAATCGATCGAAACCCTGATTCCGAAGTTTCGCCATATCAATGTGTTCGAGGGTGAGCATGTCGAGAAAGGTGAAACCCTGGTCGACGGCGAGCTTGATTCACACGATATTGTACGTATCAAGGGCGTTCGTGACCTGACCGATTACATGGTCAGTGAAGTACAGGATGTATATCGCCTGCAAGGTGTGCAGATCAACGATAAGCATATCGAGGTTATCGTGCGTCAGATGCTGCGCAAGGTGACCATCGTCAATGGTGGTGATACCCGTTTGCTGCGTGGCGACCAGGTTGACAAGGCGCGGGTACTCGATAATAACGACAAGGCGATTGCGATGAACAAGAAACCGGCGACCTATGTGCAGGATTTGCTCGGTATTACCAAGGCGTCGCTGGTTACCGAGTCGTTCATTTCGGCGGCTTCTTTCCAGGAGACTACTCGCGTGCTCACCGAGGCTGCGGTTAAAGGCGCCAAGGACGATCTGCGCGGGCTCAAGGAGAACGTTATCGTCGGGCGTCTGATTCCTGCTGGAACCGGACAAACCTATCACGAAGAGCGTCGCCGCAAGCGCATGCAACCGGTGATGCCGGTAATGCCGGAAATGGGTGAGATGGAGGTAACTGTCGAAGATGTGGCAGAAGCACCCGCCGCGGAAGCCACAGTATCGGAATAAGCGGTTGACAGACGGCGGTTTCGAACCTAAAATTCCGCCTCCCAGAATGGCAGGCTATACGTAATGTATAGCCTGCTGTTCGTTGAGAAACCATAAATATTTAGATTGCTCGCAGGAGAGTCGAATCGATGGCAACAGTTAACCAGTTGGTACGTAAACCGCGCCAGTCCAGGCGCACCAAGAGTAACGTACCCGCACTTGAAGCTTCACCGCAAAAGCGTGGGGTATGCACCCGTGTTTACACCACTACGCCTAAAAAGCCTAATTCAGCTTTGAGGAAAGTGGCACGTGTGCGTTTGACGACTGGTTACGAAGTGGCATCTTACATCGGTGGCGAAGGCCATAACCTGCAAGAGCACTCGGTAGTGCTGGTGCGCGGAGGTCGTGTAAAAGACCTGCCGGGTGTGCGCTATCACGTGGTACGTGGCAGTCTGGATACCCAGGGGGTACCGGATCGTCGTCAAGGTCGTTCAAAATATGGCGCCAAGCGCCCCAAGTCATAGCTCAAAGGTAGGCAGATGCCAAGACGTAGAGAAGTACCGAAAAGACAAATCCTGCCGGATCCCAAGTTTGGTGACCAGCAGATTGCAAAATTTATCAACATGATCATGCGCAATGGCAAGAAATCCACTGCGGAAAAGATCATGTACTTTGCGCTCGATAATGTCGCCGATAAAAGCAGCCTGGATTCAATCGAG
>Ga0209165_10000503_pt1 | contig 13272 bp, 13 predicted proteins | sample tdAd001_FD_187122 | JGI IMG/M metagenome (GOLD analysis project Ga0209165, IMG submission 187122) | Marine sediment microbial communities from the Atlantic coast under amendment with organic carbon and nitrate - tdAd00.1 (SPAdes)... | ecosystem: Environmental > Aquatic > Marine > Coastal >... | reverse complement strand
GGAGATCATGCAATCGCGGGGAACGAAAGCCCCGTACGATGGAATGGTCGAGATCTGGTGGGAACGGGCCAACGATGTGGTCGCGTTTTTGGATTCAGGCGTGGGTGACGAGATCCTCGACGACCTGCGTCGCGCGCAGGAGGCCCTCATGGACCTGCCCAACTGCACGTTCTTCTTCGCGAGCGAAGAACAATAGTTTCTTCCCTATTGCGCTTACGTGACCTCCGGTTGTAGGAAGATGCCTTCAGGAGGAGCTGTCCCATGACGCAATCGGAAGAATTCGACCCCTCGCACATCATGGAGGTCGGAATGGGCTTTTTCGGCTCTCGAGCGCTCCTTACCGCGGTCGAGCTCGGCCTGTTCACCCATCTTGGCGCGGGGAAACTCACCGGCGAAGCGATTCGGGAGCGCCTCGGGCTCCACTCCCGCGCGATTCCGGACTTCCCAGACTCTCTGGTCGCGCTCGGTGTCCTCTATCGCGAAGGAGACGGCCCCGCAGCGCTCTACGGAAACACGGCCGAGACGGCGGTATTCCTCGACAAGACTAGCCCCCAATACATCGGCGGGATTCTCGAGATGGCGAGCGAGCGCCTCTATCACTACTGGGGAAACCTCACGGAGGCGCTCAAAACCGGGCTGCCACAGAACGAGATCAAGGACACGGGGGAGCCCTTGTTCGCCAAGCTGTACACGAAGCCGGAGCGCCTGGAGCAGTTCATGAACGCGATGGCGGGCGTCTCCGCAGGCAACTTCAGAGCCCTGGCACAGAAGTTCGACTTCTCGAAGTACGAGACGCTCTGTGACGCGGGCGGCGCGACCGGGCAGCTGTCGTGTATGGTCGCCGCCGCAAACCCGCACATGCGATGCGTCTCCGCGGACCTTCCTCCAGTGGAGCCGATCGCCAAGCGGTGCATCGAACAGGCGGGCTTGTCCGACCGCGTCACGACGGCGCAGATCGATTTCTTTGCCGAGCCACTCCCGAAGGCCGACGTCATCACGATGGGCATGATCCTTCACGACTGGAATCTCGAGCAGAAGAAGCATCTGATCAAACTGGCCTACGACGCACTGCCGCCAGGGGGCGCGTTCATCGTCGTGGAAGCGCTCATCGACGACGCGCGGCGCGTGAACGCGTTCGGCCTGCTGATGTCTCTCAACATGCTGATCGAGTTCGGCGATGCGTTTGACTTCTCGGGCGCGGATTTCACGGAATGGTGTAGCGAGGCTGGCTTCAGCCGGTTCGAAATCATTCCGCTGGCAGGCCCCTCGTCTGCCGCCGTCGCGTACAAGCCTGCGTAAGAATGCTGGATCCGACCTATCTGCTCGTCTCCCTCTTCGTGAGTAGCGTCGGATTCGTGATGTTCATGTACGGCAAGAAGCAAAGCCGGCCGGTTCAGTTCGGGGCCGGTTTGCTCCTGCTCCTGATTCCGTATTTCGTGCGAGACCCGTTGTTGCTGAGCTTGGTCGGAGTCGGCATATGCGCGGTCGTCTGGGGCAGCGTCAAAGCCGGGCTCTAGGGAGCCTTGTGCATCGGCGGCGGTGGGTATATTGAGACCGCGATGATCTTCCGCCGCAATGACACACCGAAAGAAGTGACCCCCCAGGCACGCGAGCGCCTCGCGGAGATCGTCGAGCAGTATCTCGCCGATGCGGACGACGCCACTCGACGCATCGTGACGGCAGTCGCCGGCTTGCTCGCCAAAGTGGCCTATGCAGACGGGCACTATTCGGTGCAGGAAGAAGCCACGATTCAAAAGGAGCTCAGCCGGGTGCACGGCCTCAGTCAGGCAGGTGTCGATGCGATCTGCGGGCTCTTGGCCGACCAGATCAGTCACGTCGCGCTTCTCGGTGACCACGATTGGACGCGCGACTTGCGGGATCTTGCTGATCGCGAGCTCCGCCTCGAGGTCCTCGAGGTGCTGGTGGAGATGGCGGTCGCCGACCAGGTGCTCAAACACGACGAGCAAACGCAGCTGCGCCGCATCGCCAAGGCCCTCGCCCTCACGCAGGACGAATACAACGCACTTCAAGCAAAGCACCGGGACAAGCTTTCGACGCTGAGCTAGCGGCGACCGGCCGGCGCTACGCCGTCTGCCCCAGCATCTGCCGCATCAAACCGTGGAGCAGATTGACCGCCTTGAGCGGGCGAATCATCACCTTGAAGTCGTCGATCTTGCCGTCAGCGTTCCAGTGAATCATGTCGACACCGTTGACGTGGATGCCGTTGAGGTCGGACGTGAACTCGAGAACCGCGTCGGAATCGCCAACGACTTCCCGCACATACGTAAAGTCACTATTGCCAAGCACCATGATGGCAGCGCTCAGATACATCTTCGTGAGCTGCTTCCCCTTCTGCGGCGTGTGCACCACGGGTGAATGAAACACAGCGTCATCCGCCAAGATCTCATCCAGGGCCGCAACATTCCGCTCGGTAATCAGCCGATGCCAGTTCTCAATCGCAGGTTTGCTCATACGGGTACTGTCCCCTTTTTCGGACCGAAGCGAAACCCGAAATCAACGGGTCGAAAAATGGGACTGTCCCCTCTTCCCTCCTCTAGCTCGACTCTTTCGTCGCTAGGATCAGCTCGTCGAGGGCGGGCCGAAGCGCGTCGGTGATGAAGTGCGGATCAGGGATCGCGTCCGCGTCCGCAATGAGCGCCATGGTCAAGTCGCCACAGTAGCTCCATCCCGTGATGTTCAGGCCGATGCCCTCGACTGCCGGGCCTACTGAGTAGATCGCTCGGAGGCGAGCCCCGGCCACGTAGAGCGGGTGATCGGGACCACGAACGTTGGAGACGACGAGATTGGCCGCAGGCGGCATGTAATCAGACAGCCTCGACTGCGAAAAGGCGCTGAGGATCCACCGGTACAGGCCGGCCGGGGCGGCATCAGCCCAGTCGAGCATGGTCTCGATTCCGAGCTGCAGCTGGACCTCTTTCGACTGTAAGGTGACGGCGTGAATCCTCTGTAAACGTAGGAGCGGATTGGTTACGTCGTTGCACAGAGATGTGAAGAGATTGGCAACGCGATTGCCCGATTCACGCGGTGCATTGCCCGCCATCGCAACCGCCATCGGCACACTCGCGATGAGCGGCCGGGACAGGGGCTCTCCGCGCTCTTCGAAGAACCGATTGAGCGCGCCCGCAACCGTCGCCAAGACGACATCGTTCAAGGTGACCTTGGCCGCGTTCTTCACAGCCTTGAGCTCCGCGAGCGGCAACGAGGTCGATGCAAAAGAGCGCCGGGGAGAAAGCGTGCGGTTGAATACCGTGCGCGGTGTTCGAAACGGATACGGCACGTCAATCGTGCGGTTCTTGATGTTCTGGAGCACATTGACGCCGCCGAGGACCGTCTTTTTCACTAGCGGCCCCAACATGCCGAGTTGCTGCCGCTGGTCGCTAAACGCGCCCATGACGAGCTCCGGCCGGGACGGCAGACGCTCTGGAACCCAGGTGGGTGTCGCCACGTTGAGGTCGTCCTCGGCGGGGTCGAGGGTCATCACCTTCGCCATCATGGTGGCCGACGCGACGCCGTCGGCAAGGCTGTGATGGATCTTCGTCACCAAGACCACGCCGCCATCCGCCAGCCCCTCCAGCAGCCATGACTCCCAAAGGGGACGATCACGCGGCAGTTGTGTGCTGGCGATCTCCGCAATGGCCTGGTCCATCTCGCGATGGCCGCCGGGCTCCGCGATCTTCTTGCGGAAGAGATGACGCGCGACGTCGAAGTTCGGGTCGTTCACCCACAACGGGTGATGCAGCCCCCCAGGAACTTCGACAGGGCGCAGCCGAAGGCGAGGCACGAGATGAAGCTTGCTCTCCATCGAGGCACGCACGAGCTCGAACACATCGGCGTAAGGAATCTTGGCCGGCAGGTCGATGACCGCGACCTTCAGCGTGTGCATGTGCACGCTGGGGGTTTCCATATAGAGGAAAGCCGCGTCCTGCCCTGTGAAACGCTCCATCCCCGGCCTCAGTGATCCAAGACGGCAAAGCCGGCCTTGTGAAGGCGGTGATCGACGAAGGGCGCCACCTCGGACGACCAGAAGAAACTCACGTGGCCGCCGGCAAACCAGCGAATACCCGGTTGCCCCCAGTGCTCCCACAGGCGCTCGGCCTGCTCGGGCGTCGAGACCTTGTCGTCACTTCCAGCGAAGATGAAACGGTTCTCGAGCGTCGTGTGAGGCGTCACCGACAGGGGCGAGACGAGCTCGAACAGCTCACGTGTACGTACGCCAAGCACGCCGTTCTCCTCGGCCTCTTGGCGCTGATCGAGCGGAGCATGGTGCACGAACAAATCTGGAATGTCGCAGACTGGAATCCCCGCAATCACGATCTCGACGTCCTCCAGGCCCGAAAGCAACGCGGAGACGTAAGAGCCCATCGACTGCCCGTACAAGCCGATCTTCGTGGCGCCCTGGGCGCGCGCCCATTGAATCAGGCGGCGCGTATCCCAGACGGCTTGCGAGATGCCATGGAACGCGTCGAGAAGATCATAGGACAAGAGCGAAGCTACCGGCAGCTCTGGCGGCTTGCGTGGGCCGTGCAACGGAAGCACCGGCATCAACAGGTTGAGCCCGAGCTCGTGGTGCAGCATCTCGGCGCGGAATCCTGCGAAGTCCGCGTAGGGGCCGCCAGTCCCTAGGCCGTGCAGACAGATCAGCCAGGGCCTCTCGGGGTCACTGTGGCGAGCTACCCAGGCATGAGCGACATGATTGCGTTCGTAGTTGTTCCACCGGCCGCTCGCCGGGTCGTTCGCAGGAGCGGAGTAGCCGCTCTCGAACGAAAGCCATTCAAATCGCATCGACGGATGCCATGCGGGCTCGATCGAAGGAGACAGGAGCGGCGGCGGGGTGGTGTGAAACGCGCTCGGCGCCGCGGGCCGACCGTTACGATAAAGAGCGTGTGCCGCGGCGATCTCCTCGCCGACTCGCGCCAAGTCGCCGGGACCGGGGTAGCGATGAGGCCGCCTCATCGCGGTGAGGAAAAGCCGATCGACCGAGCGTCCGGTGAAACGCGCGAGGCCGGTGTAGGCATTGCTTCGCGCGAGGCGGATGCTGGCGGCGGGCGTTTGCTTTTCGGAGCCCGCGGGTTTGCGTTTGCGACGGAGCGGTCCCTCGACTGAAGCCGGTGCACGCCACGGAAACAACCGATTAATCAAACCCGACCACACGCCCGCGCCAATCATGCATTTCTCCAGTCGATCGAAAATAGAACATGTACTATTTTCATTCAACCCGACTCCGGATAGAACAGTGCCGAAGCCCCGCTAGCGCTAGCAAAGCGCGCGCGTTCCGGGCGCAGGATTTGCGCGAAGCCACGCCAAGCCATGAGTGACAAAGCAAACAGTCTCGAGCAGAAGCTGCCGCCAAGTGTAGTGAAGGCCATGCGGAGCTTCATGCAGACTGGCTTCTGGAACAGGTGGGCCGAGGCCACCGAGACTGCTCTCCAAGAGCCCGCGCGGCAGTTCGATCCGGAGTTCATGCGTAAGCTCGTGCCCAAGATGGAAGCCTTCTCGCGCTACTTCCGCGCGGAGGTCCGCGGTATGGATCGAGTGCCCCCGAGCCCCGCATTGCTCATCGGCAACCACTCGGGCGGAATCATCACGCCAGACACCAGCGCGGTGTATGCGGCCTGGTATGGCGCACGGGGGTTCGACGACCCCCTGCTGGGGCTCGCGTTTGATGGTATCTACGGCGTGCCTGGATGGCGCGAGCTCATGCAGAAAATCGGCCAAATGCCGGCCAGCATGAACAACGCGGAAGCAGCGTTGAACGACGGCTGCTCGGTTCTCCTCTATCCCGGCGGCTCCTACGAGGTGTTCCGACCCTGGAAAGATCGCAACCGCGTCGTGTTCAACGGTCGTAAGGGCTTCATTCGCTTGGCGCTTCAGGCGGGGGTTCCTGTGGTCCCGGTGGTAGGCCACGGCGGGCACGAAACCACCATCGTCCTCGCGCGCGGCGAGCGTTTCGCAAAGCTCCTCGGCTTGGACAGGGTTCGCATGGACGGCGCACCGCTGCTCTTCCAGCTCCCCTGGGGCATTTCGTCTCCCGCATTACCGGGCGTGCCGCTGCCCGCCAAGATCACCGTGCAGGTATGCGAGCCACTCGATTGGAGTCGATTCGGTCCCGAAGGCGCCGACGATCCCGAAGTGCTCGAGCAGTGCTATCAAGAGATCACGTCGATCATGCAGGTCACGCTCGATACCCTGGCGATAGAAAACCCACGGCCGCTGGCCAGCCGTTTTCTTCGCAGGAAAGGATAGACCGCCTCACCGATGTTTCTGGGCGCACCGACCACAGCTTGGGCATTCTTGGCGGTCAGCCTCATCGGCGCCGTCTTCACGGCGAACGCATTCGTCCCAGTGCGACGCATCCCGGCGTTATTCATGCCGAGCTTCTTTGGCTCCTGGTTGACCGCAGAGCTGGCGATTCATCATGTGTTTTGGCAGTCGATCGCCGCCCTGGTGTTCGTCGAGCTTGGCGCGCTCGCGGCCTGGCCCGGCTGGGCCGGGCTGATCATCACGTTCGGCTCGTGGCTGGGCCTGTTCGTCCTATTCGCGGATGGCAACCGGGCGCGCAAGACATTCGACATCGCCCTCGGTGATTTCGAGGCAGTTCGCGAAACGAAGCGCGTGCCGCGCACGCACGTCGTGTTGCCATTCTACAAGCGCCGCCGGGGCGTCGAGGTCACGCGCGAGATCGTGTATCGGCGGGTTGCCGGCATGATCTTGAAACTCGATGTCGTTGCCCCAGCTTCGAGCGGCACCCACCGTCCCGCAATCATCCAAATTCATGGCGGCTCGTGGGTGATGGGCGACAAGCGCGAGCAGGGCTGGCCGCTGATGTCTCACCTCGCGGCCAACGGCTGGGTCTGCTTCAACCTCAACTACCGCCTCAGCCCGGGCGCCACATTTCCCGACCACTTGGTGGACCTCAAGGCGGGACTCGCGTGGGTTCGTGACCACGCCGATCAGTGGGGCATCGATCGCGATTTCATCGCGGTCACGGGGGGCTCCGCTGGTGGGCACCTCGCCGCGCTCATGGCCTTGACCGCGAACGAGCCCGAGTACCAGCCCGGCTTCGAAGACGCCGACACTTCGTTACAAGCCGCGGTGCCGATCTACGGCGTGTACGATTTCACCAGCCGCCTCGGAACCAATCGGCTTCCGTTTTGGTATCGAAGGCTCGAGCGCCAGATCATGAAAGCGTTCCGCGAGGACGAGCCCGAGAAGTTCCGCCGCGCGTCCCCCATCGAAAGAATCCACGCCGAAGCGCCGCCCTTCTTCGTGATTCATGGAGACCGCGACACGCTCGCGCCGGTGGAAGAGGCACGCTACTTCGCCAACCAACTCCGGGAAACATCCCGCGCCGCGGTCGTCTACGCCGAGCTCGGAGGCGCCCAACACGCCTTCGACCTCTTCTGCTCCCCGCGCACCTCCCACATGCTCGGAGCCGTCCTCCAATTCCTGGACGCCACCCACGCACACACCCAACCATCAAGCAGCCACCAGCCCCAACCCCACGACCCCCAATACGAACGCCACATAGCCATCCGCGCCTAAAAGGGGACAGTCCCCTTTTTCGAAGGGTTAATTATTGGATGATGGAGTTGGTTACTTGAGGGTCGCCGTTGGCTAGGACGAAGATGCCTGGGTAGCCCTGGGTTTCGAAGCCGTCGCTTGGGTTGTCTTCCAGGACGGAGTCTTCGATGATCAGGGTGCCGCTTCGGTCGTTGCTGACGAAGAAGATGGCGCCGCCGCCCTCGTTGGCGGTGTTGTCGGCCATGTGGGTTCCGCAAATCGTGAGCGTGAAGGTGTTGCCGTCGTTGTAGATGGCGCCGCCGCTGCCACCGCCCGGGGTGCCGGATTGCTGAGGGTTGGCCCCGTAGCCGATCGCTTCGTTGTGGGTGAACGCGCTATTGACCACGGTGTATGAGACACCGATCGAGCTCAGCGCGCCGCCGTTGGAGCAGACGTTGCCGATCCCTTCTCCGCCAAAGGTGCTGTTCACGACATACACTGGGCGATCCTGATGCTGGTCGAAGACGCGAATCGCCCCACCGCCCACGTCGGGGCCGACGTCGTGGCATACATTGTTGAGGAAGAGCGAGTTGACCACTTTGAAGCGACCGCCGCGCACGAAAATCGCACCGCCACCCTCGTCCTCGGCTTTCGCGTTGCCATCCACGAACGCTAGATTCTGCACGGTCAGGCGCGGGTGGTCCTGGTCGTTGCAGTGATCGGTCGTCCAGACCTGGGCCTCATCACAGGCGTTCTGATACAGAATCCGCACACGCCCAGCGCCGCTCAAGGCCACCTTGCCACCGCCATCTATCACGATGTCGGGGTTCTGGTCGTTGAAGACCTTCGCGGTTCGGTCGAGCGTGATGACCACCGGGTCGGGCCCGCAGTTGAACGTGATGACGCCGCCTCGCGCAACCGCCTCGACGAAGGCGTCTGAGGTGCAGCTCTCCGGCGTGCCATCCCCGATCACGGTGTCGGGGTTGGAGACATCTTCCTCCTGAGCCTCGGTTGGGACGCTGCAGGTACCGTCGCCATTACCGATCGGTGGCCCGTCTTTTGGATTGGTTCGCGGATCGCTGGGCGCTGAGTCGCCACAGCCGAAAAGGGCGACAACCAGGCAAACGGCGCACCCGAAGCGGCTGAATCGTGACATTCTCGTTTCCCCCGTTTTCACCTTAGCGACCCGGAAGCCTCTCCTCAAATCCGGGCGGCTGGCGGCCTTGTCGTGGATCTGCCAAGACGCGCCCTCTCGCGAAAGCGTGGGGGTTCAAGACGTGCAGAATATGATTCGAAATGTGGCGATTATCGCCCACGTCGACCACGGCAAGACGACCCTGGTGGACGCGATGTTGCATCAGACGGGCGTTTTTCGGGCGAATGAGGCCGTGCGCGAGCGCGTGCTCGATTCGAACGACCTCGAGCGTGAGCGCGGCATCACGATTCTGGCGAAGCACGCATCGATTCGCTGGAAAAACTACAAGATCAATCTCATCGACACGCCCGGACACGCGGACTTCGGTGGAGAGGTCGAGCGAATTCTGCGCATGGCCGACGGCGCGCTGCTCTTGGTGGATGCAGCCGAGGGCGCCCTGCCCCAAACACGCTTCGTTCTGTCGAAGTGCATCGAGCTCAACCTGCCCGTCATCACGGTCGTCAACAAGATCGATCGAAGCGATGCGCGTCCCGACGAAGCCCTCAATGAAGTATTCGATCTGTTTTGCGACCTCGGGGCGACCGACGAGCAGGCCGACTTCGCCCACATCTATGCGATCGGCAAAGACGGGATCGCCAAGCGCGAGCTCGCAGACGAATCGAGCGACCTGACGCCGCTCTTCGAAACGCTGATCGAGCGCCTTCCCGCGCCTGAGGGCGACCCCGCCCTCCCCTTGCAGCTCCTGGTGCACAACACCATCCACGACGAGTACGTCGGCCGCATCGCGATCGGCCGCATTCGAAATGGCACCATCAGGCCGCAGGAAATGATGGCCATCATCGGCAAGGACGGCGTAGTGGAGCGGAAGGTTGGTGCGCTGTGGGGCTTCGAGAGCCTGGAGCGCGTGCGCATCACGGAGGCGTCGGCCGGCGACATAGTCGCCATTTCCGGGATCGAAGACGTGCACATTGGGGACACCATCACCCCTCCGAGCCATCCGAACGCGCTTGAGCGGATCCGCGTGGAGGAGCCGACCATCAAGATCCGTTTCATGGTCAACACCTCGCCTTTGGCAGGCCTGGCGGGCGACTACGTCACCTCGCGACAAGTGCGCGAACGGCTCTTCAAGGAGGCGCAGCGAAACATCGCCCTGCGTGTCGAAGAAGGGGACGAAGCCGATTCGTTCATGGTCTACGGACGTGGCGAGCTCATGCTGGCGATCCTGGCCGAAACGATGCGGCGAGAAGGCTACGAATTTGCGCTCGGCATGCCGGAGGTCGTCGTTCGCGAGATCGACGGGAAGAAGTTCGAACCGGTAGAGACCGTCGTCGTCGACGTGCCCCAGCATCACGTGGGCACCGTGACCCAGCTCCTCGGCGACCGCCGGGGGGTGATGGGCAAGATGGGCCCGATCGGCGCCAACCGTTCGAGAATCGAGTACCGGGTTCCGTCGCGGGGACTCATCGGTTTTCGCTCACTGTTCATGACGGAGACGCGCGGAGAGGGGCTCCTCAACACGATGTTCGAGGGCTGGGACCCTTACGCAGGCCCCCTGCTTCGCCGCAAGAACGGAGCCATCGTCTCCGATCGAAAAGGCATCACGACGCCTTACGCGCTCTTCAACCTGCAACCTCGAGGCAAGCTCTTCGTGGGCACGGCGACGAAGGTCTACGAAGGCATGATCGTGGGCGAGCACAATCGCCCGAGTGACCTCGACGTGAACTGCACGCGCGAAAAGAAGCTCACCAACATCCGGGCCGCGGGAAAAGACGAGAACGTGGTCCTGACGCCACACAACGAGCTGACGATTGAAACCGCGCTCGACTGGATCGACCAGGACGAGCTCGTCGAAGTGACGCCAGATGCGGTGCGGGTCCGCAAGGCGATCCTTCAGTGCAACCTGCGCCCGAAGCGCGAAGCCCCCAAGAAGGGCTAGCCCTTCTGGGCCTCGATTGCCTTTGGCAGCGCGCCAGTCAGGCTCAACACACCGCGCATACATCGATGCGCGACGTCGATCGGCTCCAGGTGCATCATGGGACAGCTTCCGGGAATCACCATCGCGCCGTAGGCGGCGCACAACGCGGCCGCCTCGGGGGAATATGAGCCTCCGTCGACGGAACGATGAAACCAGACGTGCCGGACGCCTGCGGCTTTGCACTGTCGAGCGATCTCGATGGCTTGGTTTGCATGCGTGGCGATCACGACGGCGTCTGGGGGCTCCGGGAGAGAGGCGAGCGAGTCGTAGCAGCGATCCCCGTCGACCGTTTCGGCGTTAGGATTGATTGCATGCGTTTCGCGTCCGCTATCCTTCAGCTTCTTGAATATGAGGTTGGCTGGGGCATTGCCCGCGCGCGACACACCAGCCACAGCAAAGCGTTTCTGAGCAAGGAACTCTGCGGCGGCCTCGGGTAGCGACAAGGCGCCATGCGGGATGAACCGTTCGGCCGCCGCGCGCCCGGATCGGAAATAGCTGTAGAGGAAGAGCACCGTCAGAAGGACCTGCAAAACCCAAGTCGGCATCATACTGGGCAGCGAAATCAAGTCAGCGTTGACGGCAAACGCGCCGGCCCAGGCAAGGCCGGCGATCACGAAGACGGTGATTGGCAGGATGCCCCTACGCTCGAGAGGCTTCCGATCTGCCCAAAGAAGGAGGACTGTCCAACCGAACATCAGCGAGGCGCCGAGCCGCGTGGCGTAGCGGTACGCTGTGGTGGGCTCGAAGTCCGAAATGCCATAGACCACACCCCCGACCTCGGGAAAAAGCATCGCAACGCCTGCAACGGCGTCGGCGATCGCTCCGACCCAGTAGGAAACCCTCAACCAGCGTGTCTCAGCCACAACTCAACAATTACGAAGGACCTCAGTCGCACGGCTCAGAAACAGGCCCCAGCGTCGTGGCAACCTCTGGCAGCTGGTTGTGCACAGCGGGAGATCCGCCGCAGACTCCCGCGCACGGAGGAGAATCCAACCGCCTCGGCTGACCCGACACACCGCTCCAATGCCGGCGACTGACGTCCATCGCCATCTACCACCTGCAATGGCTGTGCCACGCTTCGCCTCGAAAAAGCCGTGAATATTCGGGGGGCTGGATTCGAACGACGCGAAGAATCTTCGCCGATGAGCCAGGTGCCGCACAGTTTGCGCAAATTGCCCGCTGGGCCGCTGCTGGTTCATGATGGCTGGACGGTGGCTAGGTCAGACGGCAAAGGCGGCAAAGGCGGCAAAGGCGGCGGCTCAAAAGGCGGCGCCGTAGGTGCGTCCAGCAGCGAACGTGAGGCCCTCGAGCGAGCCTTTGCCGACGTGAAGCCGCTGGGTGAAAACACGAGAAAGCGTGTAATGCCGCCCGCCGAAAACCCTCGAGCATCAGCGCGCGAAGCTGGAACGGCCCCGCCGCGGCCGGTCGAACCGCTCCGAGTCGAGCGCGAGGGCAGCGGAATCGTCCTCGGGAAGCGTGGATCCACACACTCGAGCATTCTCGACGCGCTCGAAGACCCGAGGCTCGAGATCGAAGCGGAGTGCGACCTGCACGGCCGCACCGCTCGAGAGGCCGAGCGTGAGGTCCATCGCTTCGTTCGAGATTGCCAACGGAACGGCAATCGCTGGGTCCTGATCATCGTCGGTAAGGGACTACACAGCCCGGACGGCAAAGGAACCCTAAAGGGCAGCATCGTTGAAGCCCTCAGCACGCGAGCCCCCGCCCGCTTCGTACTCGCCTTCCGCACCGCCCCGCGCCACCTAGGCGGCACGGGCGCCCTGGTCGCCCGCCTCCTAGACCGCGTCTAGTGTGCGGATCTTTCCGCCTGTGGTCGGCTTACCTCCTCGCTCCCTCCCTGCGAGGTACGGGCGTACCTCTCAGTCGTTCGCTGCGGGGGCGCTCGACCACAAACGAAAATCTCTCGCACACTACGTAATTGCATCGCGGGGTTAGTTTCGGAGGGTGTTGGCGGTGGCGATCTGGTCGTTGAGGGTCCAGTAGTCGTACAGGATGCCAACGAGGAACAGGCCGCCCGTCAGGAAGTAGATCAGTCCGGTCAGGTACTTCCCCATGTAGATCCGGTGAATGCCGAAGACCCCGACGAACGTGAGCAAGATCCAGGTCACGTTGTAGCTGACGGGCCCCGACTCATATCGAAGCTCTGCGGAACGATCGAGCGACGGCATCAACACCAAGTCGATCAGCCAGCCGATGCCCAGGAGCCCCAGCGTAAAAAACCAAATCGTCCCGCTCACCGGGCGCCCATAATAGAACCGGTGCGCCCCCATGAACCCGAAAATCCACAGCAGGTAGCCGATGCCGAGATTGTGCGTGTCGTCGTTCGCCATGACGGCTTTTTACGGTGCACGGGGACGCCGGCAAGTGGGCAGCGGCTAGGGAGTTGACCCTAGGTGATAGCGCGGGGGCGGCGGGGCGGGACAGATCCGCGCCGAAGGCCTCCGGCGAAAAAAGGGGACTTTCCCCTTTTTAGCCCTTGCTGATTTTGCCTTCTTTGTGGGGGTGGTGGCTGCGGCACTTGGGGCAGAACTTCTTGATGTGGAACTTCTCGGGCATGGTGCGCCGATTCTTGTCCGTCACGTAGTTGTCTTTGCCGCAGTTT
>Ga0209165_10000502_pt1 | contig 13276 bp, 6 predicted proteins | sample tdAd001_FD_187122 | JGI IMG/M metagenome (GOLD analysis project Ga0209165, IMG submission 187122) | Marine sediment microbial communities from the Atlantic coast under amendment with organic carbon and nitrate - tdAd00.1 (SPAdes)... | ecosystem: Environmental > Aquatic > Marine > Coastal >... | reverse complement strand
TCGCGCTGTTCCAGGAAGCATCGGTTCCACTCGCAGCCACCGGCACCGCGGTCGGGATGGTCTCCGTGATCGGCTACACGCCGGACATCTTCGTCAGCCTGGTCGCTGGCGTCCTGCTCGACCGATCGCCCGGCGTTACCGGCCACCAGCAGTTCTTCCTCTTTCTCGGCCTGTTCGCGATTCTGGGTTTGCTCGCTAGCCTCGCCTTCCGGCGGTCCTGACCGCAACGCGCCTCTTTTTTTGGCGCTTCGGCGTACCGTCGATAAACCGCGGATAGGCAAAACAAAGGCCCTCTCCGTGCGGTTCGCCACTCGACATAACATCTAGTACCGCGCAATTCCGTTCTCAGAATGAGCCTGACGGGCGAAGAGAGCCGCTGCTGCCGCAGGCGAACCCGCCGAGTGCAAGCATCAGCACCGTCACCCATCCAGATAGGAACCGCATCACGACCTCCTGGTTCTCAGGACACCGGTCCCGCTACTAGAGGTTTTCGAGACTACCGCGTTTCGCTTCTTTGGTATCCTCCCGTCTCTGCGCCGTTCCCCCCGAAATTAGGGCGCGACGCTGGATCCGCCCCCCCTTTCGCGTCAGGGTGAGCCCCCTAAGTCGATGGCACAGCGCGGTGAGGAAAGCTCGGAGACGCTGACCCCAACTCGGCGAACCGGGTCGAGGCGATGGCGCCTTTGGCTCGCGCTTGTCTTCGCGTTCGCCGCATCCATCGTCGTCGGCGTCGCCGGCGCGTTCTGGGTCCTCAACAACCTCGACCACCCCTTCGTCAAAGCACGCGTCGAGGGGATGCTCTCGGATCTCCTCGGAACCGAGGTGCGCTACCAGGGCCTCTCACTCTCGCCGGGCACCGGCCTGCATCTTCAAGGCCTCGTCGTCGCGACCCCCGAGTCGCTTCGCGAGCATGCACCGGAGATGCTGCGCATCGAGGAGCTCCGCGTCCCCATCGAGCTTCGCGCGCTGCTCGTCGGTGACTTCGTCGTTCCCGAAGTTCGCGGCGGCCCGGTGGAAGCCACCGTGGTCATCAGCGATGACGGCCGGAACTCCTTCGGCGAGCTACTGGAATCCGAAGGCGACCTCCAGCAAGCCTTTCCCCCGTTCTCCAAAAGCCTCGAAGCTCTCGATGAGCTCTCCTTCGTCGTCGGTCCGGTCGACCTCGGCCCCATTCGGTTTTCCTCCATCGAGGTGACGAGCGCCGGTGCTCGCCTCCGGCAGCGAAACCTCCAGCCGCTCGGTTTCTTTTCGGCTGGCGTCTCCTTCGACGGGGAGCCCCAGGGCTCGGCGACCCTGCGTCCCTACGAACGCGACGACGTCGTGCTCAGCGTCATCGACCTCGCGAACGATGGCGCCGTCCGCGAAGCACGCCTGGCGCCGAAGCTCGAGCTTCGACTCACGAGCAGCCGCACCGTCGAGCTCAGAGCCGAGGTGCGCCTCCGAGACCAGTCCCTCTTCCCTGAGCTCCGCCCGGTGACTTCCATCGTGCAGCTCGACGCCAGCGCCCGCTTCGACTCGGATCAGGCACAGACGAGCTTGTACATCGACAGCCTGACTGCGTTCGACTCGATGCTCGTCGCGAACGCGGAGCTCGTCTTGGACGACGCCGTGCAGCCCGATGGCACGCCAGCGACCGTTCCCTTCGGCAAGGCGACCCTCGATGCGCGCGGCACGCTCGACGTACCCGCGCTCCCTTGGGAGCTCGACTGGCTCACGGTTCGAGATTTCAACGGCCGCTTCGACCTCGAAGCGATTGAGATTGAGCAGGCCGGCCTCGCCGCAGGCGCCTTCCGCGTCAAAGGCAACCTCGCCTACGCGCGCTACGAGGACGGCCCCCTCGCGCTCGTCGTCCGCGACGCAGCTCTCGAGACCGTGCTCGACTCGCCCGACGCGCCGACCAAAACACTCGGCACGCTCAAGCTCGACGCCTCGGTCGCACGCCTCGGCATCGAGGCGCAAGGCGGGTTCACCGGAGCCGTAGAAAAACTCGGCACCTCGATCGAGCTCAACGGTGTGGGTGAGCATGACTCCGGCATGTGGGGCCTCCGAGGCAAGGGCACGCTCACCGGCTCGATGGAGCGGGTCACCGCCAAGGCCCCTGGGGCCAAGGCTGCCTCGAAGGCCGCGCTCGCACTCGACATCGACCTTGCGGAGCACCGGGTTGAAGGCAGCGTACCGGTCGAGTTCCTTTCGCTCCGCCAGGCAGGGTACGCGCCGATTCGCGTGCGCGGCGCCGAGCTCGAGCTTCTCGCCCGCCAGCCCCTGCACTGGACGAGCGACGAAGGTGCGCCCTCGGTGGACCTCAGCGGGAAGGTCGAGCGCATCGCGGTCGGGAGGCGGCACTTCCGCACGCCGCGATGGTCCCTCCGGGCAAAGCGAATCGAACCCGAGCGCTACGCACTCGACGCACTGCTCACGGCGGACCGGGTCAGCTGGGGCCGGTTCCCGAACGCGCCCAAGAGCGCACTCGAGCTCGAAGCGCTCATCGACGCCGCGCGACCGGCCATCGACGCGGACGCTTCACTTTCGATTGCCGGCGGCGCCCCGACGACTCTCTCCGTCGAAGCGTCCCAAGATGGCTCGACCACGCGCTACGACGTCGGGCTCGCCGGCGAGGAAGCCGGGCCGCTTCTCGGCGCGCTCGTGTTCGGGGACGGCGGCCACCGCTCCGACGAGCTCAGCTTTGCGTTCGAGAGCCGCGGCAAGTTCCGCGGACTCCTGTCGAAAGACGACTCGGGCGCGCTGGTCGCATCGCAGAGGCCGCTTCGAACCGCGCGCGGGGAGCACCGCTCGATGCTCCGCGTGAATCAGCTCGCCCTCGTTCGTTCCGAAATCACGCACGAGGTGCGCGGCCTCCGCTTCGACGCGGGTTCTTCCCACGAGTCCCCCGGCCGAGGAGCGCTCGAGGCCGGCTTGTCCGTCGACGAGCTGCGCTTCGGTGACGCCGAGCAGCCGATGGCGCTCCACGACTACGCCCAGCAGCTCGACATCGCCTACGCCGCCCTCCACGGCGCGCCCTCGTTCACGGTCAAGACGGACGGCACCTTCGACCACCTCGACCAGCGGTTCGTTCGCCAATATCCGATTCGCGACGTCTCCTTCGGCACCGAGCTCGACGCGGACGACACGCAGGTCTTCGCGGTTCGCCGCGCCTACCTTCACAACGCAGCAGGCGGCACCAAGTTCGAGGCACGAGGCGCGTACGAGGGCTGGCGGGATGCGAATCGAGCGACTGAGGTGTGCAGCACGGGCACGCGTGGCTGCCCCGAGGTGGCCTCGATGTACGGCCGCGAGGCGGCGACTGTCACCGGCACCTTCGAGCAGGACTTCAGCTTCTGGCAGAGCACCGAACGCGTGAAGAGCGGCGGCTCGGTCCGCATCCCATTCACCGTCGAGTCGGGAGACCTCAACACCTACCGGGTCATCGCACGCACCGAAATCCGCGACGTCATGCTCGAGCTTTCGGACTACGGCCTTCTCGTCAATGATCTCGACGCCTCGATTCCCATCGACCAAGAGTTCGGCACGGCACCCGAGTTCTTCATGGTGCCCGCCACGGTCGACAACGCGATTGCGCAGAAGCGCTTCTTCGACCTCTACCCCTTCACCAGGCGCGAAAGCTTCCTCAGCGTCGACCAGGTGCAACTCGGCCAAGAAGTCATCGGCCCTGTCGCCGCGAACTTGCACATCGCCGGCTCGACGCTCGCCATGGACCAGATCCACGCGGCCTATCGCGGCGGTTACGTCACGGGCCAGTTCCGAGCCGACGTCAGCAACGACGACCCCTTGGTCCTGTTCCGAGGTCACCTCACGGGCGTACGCGTGAAAGACAGCAAAGACGTGCTCGACGCCAACATCGCGATGACCTTCGTTCCGACCACGCTCATCGTCGAGGGCAAGGCTCAAATCGTCCGGATCGGCAAGGACCACCTCTACGAGGTCATCGACGTGCTCGACCCCTACCACGAGGACGAGGACCTCAACCGCGTGCGCCTCGGCCTGAAGTTCGGCTATCCGAAGTTCGTGCTCATCAAGCTCGACGAGGGCCTGATGAACGCCAAAATCGACCTCGGCGGGCTGGCGGGCGCGGTCCGAATCGATGAAATCAAAGGCATCCCGGTGACACCGTTTCTCGAGCAGTACGTGCAGCCCTACATCGAGCGCATCCTTTCCCCGAGCCTGAGCTACGGTGCAGCCCCCGCCGAGCCCGAGGCGCCGCCGAAGGTCAGCCAGGCTCCGGAGAGTCGCCCATGAGACCTGCCTCACTCCCCCAACTCCTCGTTCTGCTCCTCGCGGGAGCGGGCTGCATCAAGACCCCGCCCATCGCTGTGGTCGACAACCGCACCGCGCTCGAGCTGCAGGCCTCCGGCGAGTACCCGGAGCTTCAGTTCGACGCGGCCGATGCCGCGCTCGAGCCGGGGCCGAGTCCGGTCTCCGCCAAGGAAATCGTCTCGAAGGCCGGGCTCTCCGCCGCCGCCCTCGACCTCTTCGCAGTCTCCGAAAGCGACGCGCAGTTCATCGACGCGATGCTCGTGAGCGGTTGCCTCGGCGAGGCCGAGGACGGACTCCTTCAATACACACCAGACCATTGCGACCAGAGCGTCGAAGTGAGCGAGATTCTGCGCGCGGCAAGCCGCAACAACCTCCACCGGCGGCAGGTTTGGGAGTACCTCGCAAGCCGAGCCGACGGCCGCTCCCCCGCTGCGGCGCGAGACGCCTGGCGCTGGGTGCACCTCGAGCAAGTGCGCTGCGGCACCTGGATTGAGAAGGACGGAGCATGGACGCAGAAGGAGTGCTGAAGCGCGCGCGTTCCCTGCGCACGCAGCTCTTCGGCGTGCTCATGCTCGGCGCGTTCGCTCTGCTCAGCGTGTCGACCGCCGCCGCCGAGGGGGACGGCGCGAGCGAGGTCAAGAAGCGCCGACAGACCCCAGCTCTCCTGCAGCCCACGCGCGTCACCATCGGCAACCACAATCACTTCATGGGGGTGCTCGGTCCGGGCGCTCGCTACCTCTACTACGTCACCGACGAGTTCAACGTCTACGACCTCTACATCCAGTCCCCGGTGAACTCCAGCGGCGAGCCGCTGTTCGAGGCGTTCGGCGACATCATCTGGCCTGCCATCAGCCCGGACGGCAAGGAGGTCGCCTACATTCGATACGAGACCGACTCGCGGGGCGATGCCTGCCGCCGACGCATCAAGAACAACGGCAAAGCGCGCAACGACCGTGAAGAGTGCCGCGACACTGACGAAGCGGATCTGCAGATTTACTGGCGGGCCGACGGGCGTCTCGGCGTCCTCCTCCGCGAAAAGCTCCACGGCGACCACGTGCTCCTCGACGGCGCCTTCGAGAAGGACCAAGAGCGCATCGACGCCAACGTCGTCGGTCTCGCCATCTCGCCGGACGAGCGCTGGGTCGCCTACGTACCTCTCTCACGGCTCCGTGAGGAGGTGGGCGTCTCGTTCGCGAACCAGACGAGCGCGGAGAGCATCCGGGTCCGGCGCGCATTTCCCGGCGCGAAGGAGCTCGGCTATGCGGCGAGCCTTCCCGGCGTCTCGGGGTATCCGGTGTTCTCGCCGGACGGCGCCTATCTCTACTTCTCGCAGTTCTTGAACGACACGAACCGCGACGGCGTCATCGACGGCGAGGACAACGGCGTGCTCTTCCGCGTGCCGTTCCAGGGCGACGGCGAGACGCCCGAGTTCGGGAAGCCCCGCCAGCTGACGAACGCGCAGTGGAACTGCCACTATCCGTCCATCCGCGAGACGACCATGGCGCTCACCTGCTCCATTCGCGAGAACATCCACATCTACCTCATGCCGCCGAGCGGAACGGTACCGGCGGACTGGGACCGCGCGCGCATCGCCCGTGAAGTCGAGCGCGTGCACAGCCCGTGGAACGAGCTCGTGCTCCGGCAGCACCTCCTCGTGAGCGCTCCCGACGACCCCGAGCGCTCCGCGCAGCTCAAGGCGCTCACCAAGCTCCATATCGATTTGCGCGAGTACGAGGCGGCGATTCACTACGCCGAACAACGAGGCGAGCTTCTTCGGAGCGACGGTCAGTCCGACTGGTGGTCGCAGCTGATGATTCACCTTGCCACACACCGTCGCGCGGACCGCGGACTCTCGCGCGGCCGCTTCAGCGAGGAGTACGTCCAAGAGTCGAAGGGCCTCGCCGAGTCGCTGAAGTCGGTCGCGACCGATGGCTCTGCGGATGCCATCGCTCTGCGAGCGGTCGTTCTGTCCCGCATCTACGGGGACCTCGGCGACAAAGCCGCGGCCGCGGAGCTCCTGCGCTCCGTCGACCTCGCCTCCGTCACCGACCCGACTGTCCTCGACTTCGCCTTCCAGGAATTCGACCGCTTCTACGGGCTCCTCACCGACGAAGACACACGCCTTGCCCGGCTCCGCGAGGTGGCTCTCCACCCGGCCTCCTCGGTCACCGAGGCGCTTCGCCACAGCAAGCGCTTCGTGGAGCTCGTCCAGCGAGGCCGCCCACAAAACGAACGGCTCACGCGCTTGCTCGACGCTCGAAAAGAGGTGCCGGACCAGACCCGCTTGGCGCTCGCGCTGGACGTCGAGATTGCCCTCCAGCAACTCACCGAAGAGAATGTCGACGCCGTCGAGCAACAGCTCGTCGCGCTCTACACGCGAATCGACAACGTGCACGTCCGTCGCTACCTGGTCATCAGTGCGCTGCGGGCCGCCAATCGCGAAGGCGTCGAATCGCTCCAGCACTCCTTGGTCGAGCTCTGGGTCGAGTCGGCAGAGCAAGGCGACCCAGACCGGCAGGCCTCCGCCGCGCTCTACCGGCTCGTCGTGCTCGAGCGTGCCTATGGAGCCTTTGCTGCCGGCGATTTGGAGACGGCCGCCAGCTATTTCGACAAGGCACGACGTGCGACCGACTCGCTCGCCGGTCACGTCGGCTGGATTGAGACCCAGCTTCGGATGGGCTCCCCGGAGCGCGCCGCCGAGTACGACACGGAGACCGACGCGACGGAGCGGTTCGTCAAAGCCTATTGGATGGCGCGCGACCTCGGCGCCATCGAGTCCAACAAGGAGCTCGCCAAAGTCGTCGAGGAGGCGAAAGAGCTTCTCGACGCCGCCATCGACGAGGCGCCCCATCAGCCTCTGATGCACTTGCTGCTCGCCCATGCCTTGCATCATCGCGGGATGCGCCTCGGCGAGCGGCAAGACATGGCGCTCGCGGTTCGGCACTACCTCTTGGCCCTCGACCTCTCGAAGAGCCGCCCCCGCGTCCGCGCGCCGGCCCATGCCGGCATGGCACTCGCCCAGGCATCGCTCGGTAACCACCGGCGCGCGCTCGAGGACTACGAAGCGCGCTTCGAGCTCCCCACCATCTCCTCCGAAGAAAAGGCCGCGCTTCTATTCGGCTACGCGCGAAGCCTCTTTCACGTCAATCAAAAGGACGGGGCCGTCGAGGCCGCGAAGAAGGCGCTCGCGCAAATTCAGTCCGAGGCCGGCGCTGCCGAAGGTCTCGACCGCTACGAGCCGTTCGTGCTCGACCGGCTCGCCCTCTACCAGCTCGACGCCGAGCGCATGAAGGACTCGCTCGTCACCCACGACGCGCTGCAACGCTCGCTCGAATCGCATCCCGCGGCCGCGTCCGAGGTCAACGAGGTGAAGACGAAGACTCGGCTGGCGACGGCCTATCTGGTCACCGAGGATCCGAGGAGCGCGCTCAGCGCCGTCACCGAGGGCAAGGCTCGGCTCGAAGCCGCCGACCCGCTTCGCCCTGACGACATCGACCGTCGCCTTCGTCCGGTGACCCACGAGTTCGTCTACGAGAAAGGCGACTTCGAGGTGCTTCTCGCGGGACTCGGGGCGAACGCTGCGCGACAGCTCGACGAGCTCGAGGAGGCGCGCGCCGCGCTCCTCTTCCGCAAGCAGGCACTCGACACCCACTACGCCGAGAAACAAGTCGACGAGGATCTCCTCGAGCTCGCGCGCACCTGCCTTCGGCTCGCGGACATCGCAAACCAGCAAGGTAACCTCGAACAAACGCGCCTGTACCTCGAAGAGGGCCTCGGATACGCCGAGCAGCATTCAACCGTGAGCGGAAGCGACGTCAGCGAGGTCGGCTTTCATCTGCTCAGGGCCTACACGCTCCTTCACTTCGAAGGCGGCGTCGACCTCGCCCTCTACCAGCGCGACTTGGAGCAAGACCTGCTCCGCTACTACCTCTTCCTCTGCGAGGTCCGAAATCCCGACTGGGAGACGGAACGCATGCGCCTCGAGATTTTTCTCTCTCTCCTGCGCATGGAAGAGCGAGAAGCGGGGACGGGTGCGAGCGGACCGGGCAACAGCGGCGCACCCGACCAGGGGTGACATCCCGCTTCTCAACACCAGCCGCGCTCCATGGCGCTTGGACGATATGTGCTCCGAGAAGAGGCTCTTGTTCGGGCGCTACGACTACCGCCGGACACTGCGGACGGCGGCCAAGACGGCGGGCCTACCGGCCGACAAGCGAAAGCACCTGAGCGCCCATGACATCCGCCACGCCGCCGTCACGCACGTGCAAGAGGTCTCGCAAAACATCGCTGGCGCCGCCTACATGGCAGGGCACCGGCGCACGGCGACCACGAACGCCTATACGGAACCCAACTACGCCGCCGGCGTGGCCATTCAACATGCGAGGTACGACTTTCGACACACCAAACGACACACCGACTCAGAAAACGCAAATGGCGGAGAGACAGAAACCGCGCCAAGTGCTTGCGATCACTTGGTAGGCACGGGCAGGATTGAACTGCCGACCCCTACCGTGTCAAGGTAGTGCTCTCCCACTGAGCTACGTGCCTGTTCATCGTTTCCACCAGCGGTGGAAGCGGCGTCTTAACCCCCGCCCCTAGGGGTGTCAAGAAGGGTTCACCTTTGCGTAGAAACCCGCCCGCTGATAAGTCCACCGTTCGATGAGCGCGGATCCGTCCAGTGAAAGAGAGTCTAGCGGGCTGCGACCTCTGCCGTCGGTCAATATGGCGCTGCTCCCCGACGAGCTGCGGGCTCGTCGGACGCGACGTCTGGTGCTGGGTGCCGTGGTCGGGGCCGTCGTGCTCGGCGCTCTCCTGCTCTGGATCGCCCGGAGCGTCATCCCCGAGACCTGGGCGTGGATGGAGGACACACTCGGCCATCAGGACGCCAAGCTCGCAGCCGACCTCGGCATGCCGGAAGGCCTCGCACTGGAAGAAGTGGATGGAGGAGTCGAGGAAGAGCTCACCGAAGAGCAGACGCTCGCCCTTTCCCGCTCGCGGCCCAACGCCCGGTACGAAACCTTGTTCGGAGGCGTGCCGAGCTTTCGCGGCGCGCTTCTCAACGCAGGGCTCGAGGAAGATGAATGCGCGGCGATCGAGCAGGCCCTCCAGCACATCGTGGACTTCCGGCGGTGCCGCCCCGAGCACAAACTCGTGGTGGAGCGCGATGAATCCGCCGGGCTGAAGCGCTTCGAGTACCACCCTTCTGCAACCGAGTTCGTCGAGGTCACGCGTGCCGAAGACGGATTGTTTCGGGCGGAGCAAATCCGTGTGAAGGTCGAGCGAAACCCAATCGCGCGGGCCGCTTCGGTGGAAACGTCGATCGGTGATGGCTTGGCGGGCATCGGACTTCCCGCTGGCCTAGCCACGTTTTTCGTCGAGGCCTTCGAAGGCCAGGTCAACTTCGCGCTGCAGGCGCGCAAGGGCGACGTTTTCCGGATCATCGTCGACGAGGAACGGGTGGACGGAGAGTTCCTCCGCTATGGCCGTGTGCATGCGCTCGAGTACGACGGGCAGCGCACCGGCAAGGTGCAAGCATTCTACTATCGAGCCGGAAACACCCAGGGGCAGTTCTACGACGATAGCGGCCGCGCCATGCAGGGCGGGTGGCTGCGCACGCCACTTCGCTACGACCGTCTGTCGTCCCGATACAACCCGAGGCGTTTTCATCCAATTCTGAAGCGCACGGTTCCCCACCTCGGGGTGGACTACGCCGCGGCAACCGGAACTCCGGTGTGGGCGGCGGCCGACGGTCGCGTGACCTTCGCCGGGCGCAAAGGACCCAACGGGAACCTCGTGGTCATCCGGCACGGAGGTGGATTCGAAACCGCCTACGCGCATCTCTATCGCATCAAGGGTGGCATTCGCCCGGGGAAGCTCGTGAAACAGCGCGAGCTGATCGGCTTCGTCGGATCGACGGGCCGCTCCACGGGCCCGCACCTGCACTTCGGTCTCAAGAAGTACACCCGCTCCATCGACCCGCTGACCGAGCTGAACGGCCCGGGCTTGCGCATGGCCGCACGGGAGCTGCCCTCGTACAAGGACGCGGTTGCGGATTGGCAGACCCAGTTGGGCGGCATCGACAACGCACCGAAGCTCGTCGCGGGCGCGGACGAACCGCTCGTCGAGCAAGTCGACGAAATCATGGACTGAAAGATGACCCGGTCCGTCGCACTCGAACGGTTGGTGTTCGCGGTGGTCCCGCTGTTGACCGTTTGGGGGATCTGGTCATACGGGCTGTGGGACCCGTGGGAGCTCGACCTCGCCGGCGCCGCGCGCTTTGGACGTGTCCCCGGTGTGCTCGCCGGTTGCCTCACCTGCTTGCTGGCGTTCCTGTTGCTGCGAAGGTATTTCGGCGCGCGCACTGGCGTGATCGCGATAGCGGTGATCGCATCCACGCCCCTGTTCTTGCTGAACGCGCGGCTGCTGATGGGCAACGCCGTCGCGGTCTTCGCGCAGACCTGGGTCGGGCTAGCCGCCGTCACCGCGTCCTCCGGGCCGCACAGCACTCGTCGCGCGCTTTCACACTACCTCACGCTCGGGTTTGGTGTCGCGGCCAGCACGCTTGCGAGCGGAGTGCTTCTCGGCCCGCTCCCCCCGATTGCCGCGGTGGCCGCCTGGAGCGTTCTCTCTGAGGACAGTGGGGAAGGCAGTCGCGTCAGTCGCTGGCTGTTGCCAATCGCCGCGGCAATCCTGGTGTTGGGCGTGGCGCGAGCAGTCTCGCTCGATGATCCCGGCTTCAGCGTTTGGCTCGGGGGAGGCTCGCTCGGCGGAAACCCGCCAACGTTCGCCAAGGCGGCTGAGCTCATCTTCCATGGGTTCGCGCCCTGGAGCGCCGCGCTACCGGTGGCGGTGATTTGGACGCTCATCCCTCGCCCGGCGCGGAGCGCTGAAAGTCAGGACCTTGCCTGGGTGCTCCTGCTCTGGGCTGCATTCGCGTTCGTCTCCTGGACCGTCTTCGCATCGCGCTACGGAACACCTCCGTATCTGGCTCTGGTCCCGATGGCCGGGCTGGTCGCGATCTGGATGGCGGAGGTGAGCGACGAGCGCGTCGCCCAGTGGCCCGCGGCCGTCGTCGTCGCCCTGTTGGTCGGGCTGCTCATCAGGGACTACGCGTTGTATCCCGACAGCCCGCTCCGGTCCCTGGCCGTGGACGGGTTGAACGTCCCCGGCGTGTACGATCCGAAAGGTCAGTGGGCGCTCCTGTTTTCGTGCGCGGGTGCGCTGCTTTGTCTTATGCTGGTGAGCCACGACGCGATTGAACGGCCCCAGCCGCAACGTACCGTTCGATGGCTCAGATCCCAGTGGGAAGCCGGCGGCGCACCGCGGGGATGGATCCTCCTTTGCGTGTCGCTGCTCGCGATCTCGGTCTCGTTCGGACTGATGTGCTTCGTGCTCGACCTGCGCGTTGCGTCGATCGTGGTCCGCGCCGGCCGAGTTGCGTTCTTCATTCCGTTCGTGCTGGCAGCGTTGGTCCTTGGGCTCCCCTGGGTACGGTATGCCTACGGGCGGCTTGGGAATCTACGCGCGTTCCCGGCGCTCGGCGGCGGCTTGGCGGTGGGAGCGTTCGTAGCCCTTTCGTTTCAGCCCGCTCTGAGCCAGCACTTTTCGCCCAAGCCGGTGTACGACGCGTTCGGTGAGCTGACCGAGGGAAACCTCGACCCCTTAGCTTCCTACAAGTTGCCTTCGACCGCGGCGCGCTACTACACCCGTGCACCGATCGAGGAGATCGCAATGCAAGCCGATCTCGTCGCCTTCCTGCAGAAGGGCGGACAACGTTGGGCCGTGATCCAAGCCGACGAGCTGCCAGCGCTTAACCGCGCCTATCGCCGCGAGACGGGCCAGCACCTGTACGTGGCCGATGCCCGGAGCGCGCGATTGCTCTTGATCGCATCCGAACCGATCAGCGGGCGGCCGAACCAAAGCTTCATCGAAAGGGCCGTTCTGACGGACGCACCGGAGGCTCAACACCCGGTGGGCGCAAACTACGAGGACCGCGTCGAGCTCGTGGGGTACGACCTCCGTCTCCCCGGCGGCGACTCGGTGGGTGCAGGTCAACGATTCGAGGTGACCTGGTACTGGCGAGTTCTCGGCAAAGCGCCAAGTGGCTACGAGGTCTTCGTGCACGTCGATGGCCAGGGGCTACGGCTCCACGGAGATCACATACCCGTCGACGGCCACTACCCGACCAAGCTCTGGGAGACAGGAGACGTGATCGTCGACACGCAGGAGCTCCTGGTCCCCGCGAACTACCCCATCGGCGACTACACCATGTACGTAGGCCTGTTTAGCGGAAGCAAGCGGCTCGAAGTGAAGTCAGGACCGAACGACGGCGTGAATCGGGTAAACGCGGGCCCCCTCCCCGTCCGCTAGTGTGCGGATCTTTTCGCTCGCACACTAGTCCGAGCCGAAATCGGAGAAGACTGACGTGGCGAGATCGAGCCCCCCGGGAAACGCACTTTGAGGCCGCTCGGCATCCTCCTCACGTTCGACGGGGATCGCGGTGATCCGCGACGGCCGTCCTGCGTACCCGGTGGACGGCGACGGAGCGGCCCATCCCGAGACGGTTCCGCCAGTGTTGGACGCAGGCTCGGGGGCCTCGCCGACACCCACGGGGACCCCGGTCAGCGTGCGCTGATCCAAGATGAAGGCCTCGTGCGCACGCAGGCATCGCATGCTCCGCGTCAGGCGCCGGCGCTCATCGGTCCGCAAGGCCTCAAACTCGATGCCCATGCCAACCGCTCGTCCATCGCCAGGCTTACGTTGAAGCTCCACGCGCTGGACACGGCCGGCCACGTAGAGCGGCTCTTCCCAATCCGGCGGGTAGAAGGTGAGCGTGACCTCGTTCCCGATCTCGAGCAGCAAGTCGGTTTGGATCCAGAGCCCCTCTTCGCTCACGTCGGTCACGCGGTGCGAAATCGCCTCACCCCAGAGCTCGGAGTAAACCGCGCACTCGAGATCGACGAGCCGCCGAACCGCCCTGCGCGCCTCGCGTTTGGCCCCGAAC
>Ga0209165_10000499_pt1 | contig 13301 bp, 10 predicted proteins | sample tdAd001_FD_187122 | JGI IMG/M metagenome (GOLD analysis project Ga0209165, IMG submission 187122) | Marine sediment microbial communities from the Atlantic coast under amendment with organic carbon and nitrate - tdAd00.1 (SPAdes)... | ecosystem: Environmental > Aquatic > Marine > Coastal >... | reverse complement strand
CATTCTAAATTTTCTAAAAAAATTAAATTATTCGTGCCCATTTTTAATTCTCCTTCCCGGATCGGTGAAAAAATGTCACAGAAAGCGGTTAATTTGTTGAAAATTATTTAATATTTCAGCTGTTTATAAGGTAGTAGATTCTTCTGGAATATAGAATGCTTATCGGTCATTTAGACACCAAACTTGAGCGCCCGCAGGCTTGCGCTATGAATGTCGGAACGCGGTGTGCACCCCTAAACATGTAGCCCATCCGAAAGAAAATCAGCACAAAAGCGGAGATCTTATTATTTGCGTCTCGGGATTTCTATAATCTTCTGATATCACTACCGTTTTTATTTGACATATGGGCCTCATTATTCGATAATAAAAAAGTGCACCCCCGGTGGTTATTCTAATTTTTATGCATCAAACCCTAAACATCCTTAACCGATAGACCCCGGCTGGAAAGGGGAGGTAATGAAGACAAAAGATGAAAGAAGGGTGTTTGAACGCTATGACAATGATGCGCCCGTTATATATGCCTATCATAATACCGATCGATTCTTTCAGGCCCTGATGTGTAACTATTCAAATGAGGGCATGTGCTTTAAAACGTCTGATGTGATTGACACCGGTTCCGACATTTATATTATGATGGAAAATTATACTCCCGACACGATTCATGCGGAGCTTTATGAGGGTCATTTTGCTGAGGTTAGATGGTGCCGTCAGCTACCTGATCCCGAGGTGTCTGGGTATAAAGTGGGAGTAAAATATTATAAAACCGTCATAGATTAGTTTGGTGGAATACCACTCCTCAAATCAGAATTTCCGATGTCCCCATACTTCCTTGTAATTCCTATTTTAGAAATGCTTTGATTTTGTAACTTCTTGTTCTCAAAATGCTCTCTACCAGGTGTGCCAAAGAAAAAACTTGTGATTTCCAGTAAGTCCTGATATTTAATATCATCTAAACCTGATAAAATGAACGCCTGACGTTCAAAAGGCAGAACGAGAGGCCTACCTTAGTTTAACTTCAGTCGACCCTTGTTGATTCCAATAAAAAAGCTCCCAAGCAAATTGCTCTGGAGCTTTGGTATAACTGGTACGCCTGGCAGGATTCGAACCTGCGACCTACGGATTAGAAGTCCGTTGCTCTATCCAAACTGAGCTACAGGCGCACATCGAAGCAATTTTTTTATCACATGTTCTGCCGCATGTCCATAGAAATGAGGGCAGGGCTTCAATCCATAAGGCATTTATAATGGTTTGAGATCGGATACGAAAATTAAAAATTCGAATATTTCTCATGAAAAAAAAGACAATTAAGCGCAAAACAACCGTCAAAAAGAAAACCGCGACCCGCAAGGCGGTCAAAGGCACCAAAGCGCGTGTAACCAGCAAGAAAAGTAAGGTACCCGCAAGTAAGCCTTCAGAAAAAGCACTGGTTAAATATGACCCGCTGCAACGCTACCTGACAGAAATCAGCAATTACAATTTGTTGACCAGAGAACAAGAGAGAGAATTAGGTATCCGGGTTCGAGAACATGGCGACAAGCAGGCCGCCTATACGCTGGTCACCTCCAATTTAAGGTTAGTTGTAAAAATTGCTCTGGAGTTCCAGCGGGTGTGGATGCAGAATTTGCTCGACCTTATCCAGGAAGGAAATATCGGTCTGATGCAGGCGGTTAAGAAATTTGACCCCTACAAAAATGTCAAATTTTCATATTATGCTTCATTCTGGATAAAGGCTTATATACTTAAGTTTATTATGGACAACTGGCGCTTGGTTAAAATTGGCACGACCCAGGGGCAGCGCAAGTTATTTTTCAAATTGAAAAAAGAGAAGCAAAAATTAATTGATGATGGCTTTGATCCCAAGCCCAAACTCCTTTCCGAACGCCTGGGTGTATCGGAGCGGGAAATCGTCGATATGGACCAGCGTTTGGACGGTTGGGATGTCTCGTTAGATGCCCCATTAAAGGATGACTCCGACACCGAAAGAATTGAATTCTTAAGCACCAACACAGAATCCATCGAAGATCAGGTATCAAAAAAAGAGATAGAAGTTCTTCTCCATAATAAAATTGCCGAATTTCGCAAAAAAATGACACCTCGCGAGCTTGAAATATTTGATTTACGAATTTTTTCGGACAATCCGGTGACATTACAGGAGATCGGGGACCGGTATGGAATATCAAGAGAGCGCGTTCGACAGGTAGAAAAAAATATTATCAAGAAGATGAGGGAATTTTTTAAGAGGGAAATCCCGGACTTTGCTTCCTACACGGAAGGCAGTACGGCCGAATAACGGGCCGGATAGACTCTCAAAGGATAAAAAGGGTAATGAGTCATATGAAATTGTTACGAGCAGCGGTGGCCATCTTCTTCGTGGTCGTTTTTTTTAGCGCTGGATGTACGCAAAATTCTACCCCAAAAAGGAAGCCCGCCTTTGGGCATTCCTTGATGCATCATCAAACAGATAACCGCTACTATTACTTTACCGAGGCCCAAATCCAAAGGCGGATGGGCAACCTGGATAAAGCGGTCGTTTTGCTGGAAAAAGCTATCGAAATGGATCCGGACTCGCTATATTTAAAGCGTGAACTCGCGACCGTCTATTTGCAAAACAAGGAAGGTGAGAATGCTATCGGCGTTCTCGAAGATATCCTTAAAGAGCACCCCAATGATGTTAAGTCACTAATTTTATATGGTGGCATTCAACAGGTTCGAAAGAACACCGCGGAAGCGATAAACGCTTATGAAAAGGTTATTGCGTTAGACCCGAAACAGGAAAAAGTATATTCACTGCTGGGGGGCATGTATCTGGATGCCGGGAAGTTAGATGAGGCCAAACGCGTCTTTGATCAACTGATTGATCATTTTCCTGCCTCCCATTCGGGGCACTTTTTTCTAGGGAAAATTTATGTCGAGCAGGGCAAACTGGCAGACGCTGAAAAGGAATTTCAAAAAACCTTGGAGCTGGTACCCGATCTTTTGGAGCCGCGATTTGAGCTTCTTAAACTTTACAATAATCAGAATAAAAACGAAAAAATTGTTCAAATTTACCGAGATATTTTAGAGCGCAATCCCGGCAACGTTCGAGCCGCTATGGAGTTAGGCTACTACCATTACTCCCATGGCAGAACAGCAGAGGCCGAGGAAATTTTTAAAGAATTAGGTCAACGTAGTATCTCCGAGTTTGAAGTCATTATTAAGACTATCCAACTGTATATTGATAAGAAAAAATATGATGAAGGAATTGTTATCCTTCAAGGGATGCAAAAAGCTGTCCCCGAAAGTCCCGATATTCATCACATTCTCGGTGTCGCCTTTTATGGAAAAAAAGAGAATCAGAGCGCGTTGGGACATTTCAGGAAAGTCACCCCCGCGTCCAGATTTTACGAAGATGCCGTCATTCATGCCTCCTTTATATTATCGGAGAATAAGCAAAATGAAGAAGCCATCAAGCTTTTGAGGGATGCCGAAAAAAATGAACCGGAAAACGCTGAATTCAAGTATTATCTGGGAACCTTTTATGAAGAAGGGGAGCAATTTGAAAAGGCGGAGCTTGCTATCCAAGAGGCGATTAAATTGGAACCGGACAATCCAAGGTTTTATTTTCGCCTGGGCGTCGTATATGACAAGTCCAATAAAAAAGAGGCCTCCATGGATGCGATGCGCAAAGTCATTTCATTGGATCCAAAGCATTCCAATGCTTTAAACTACCTTGGATATACCTATGCGGATTTAGGGCAGAATCTGGATGAGGCCGAACGACTTATTCTGGAAGCATTGAAATACAAACCCGATGATGGGTATATTACCGACAGCCTGGGCTGGGTCTATTATAAGAAGGGCGAGTTTGAAAAGGCGTTGGAATATCTGCAAAAAGCGATCGGAATTGTTCCGGATGATCCTATCATGCTGGAACATTTGGGTGACGTCTATTTAAAACTAGACGATAAAACGAATGCGCTTAAGTTTTATAAAAAATCATTAGGGCATAAAGAAAAAGATAAAGAAGAACTTGAAAAAAAGATTCGCGAACTCACCGGTAATGGTTCTTAAGCCGTATGAAATGGTATCGTGTCCTCATTCTGCTGACGGCCGCCTTTTTGTTTTCAAGCTGCGCTTTTTTTAAACCTTCCAAGGAATTGGAGATCATCCCTGCCGAAAAAGCCACCGAAGTCCGTAACCTGCTTTCTGTCATTCAATCAAAAAATGATACCCTGAAAAACTTCAAAGGTATCGGCAAGATCAAAGTATGGAAAAATGGCAGCATTCAAGCTGATCAGCGGGTGGCCTGGATCGGGGAAAAACCCGTAAAGCTAAGCATTGCGGTGTTGGTTTCCGGATATCCGGCAATCAAGCTGGCCACCGACGGCAAATGGCTTTACTACCTTGAAACCCGTGGTCATGATACGGTTTTTAAAAAAATCGCCGCAAGTGATCCCAGTCTGAGAAACATTATTTCGATTCCGATTAAATCCAGCGATATTGTGACGCTTTTAGCCGGTGGAATTCCACTGCGCGAATTCGATACGGTCGCTGTGATCGAAGACGCGTCCGGCAACGGGTATGTTTTTGTTTTGAAAGCAAGATGGCGGGGCATTCGGCAAAAAATTTATCTTGACGAAAGCGGATCTCAAGTTCGTCAAATTGACGTATTTGATCGTTCCGGTGCATTGAAGTATCGCGCTGAAATTGAAAACATGCGCTCTGTAAACGGATATCAGATGCCGTTTCGATTAAAACTCTCAACAGGTGAAGGTGCGGATTTCCTGCTGGATGTCGATCGGTATTGGGTAAATGTTGAACTGCCGACCGCTGTATTCACCCTGGCGCCCCCGGACTAAGGTATCTGGTGTCGCGTCTCGAAAACAATTTACATAATAAGGTTTTATTTTAAGTGTCAGTTCCGGGGTTCAGGTGTTAGGCCTCTGGTCACTGGCTTCTGGTCACTGGTTTCTGGTCTCTTATCACTGGTTCTTGGCTGCTTGTCTCTGGGTCGGCCAGCAGCAAGAAGCCAGGCGCCAGTAGCCACTTGAACACTGAAACCTGAAACTATAGGTATTACGACTTTTATGACATATCTGTGGGACATAACACTATGAATATTTTAATTTTAGGAGTTTGAATTTGATGATTGCCGAGATTATGGCAACGGGCGAAGAGATCCGTACAGGGGCTCTAATTGACAGCAATTCGGCTCACATCGCTGAGAAGCTGGGACAAATCGGGGCTATCGTGACCCGGCATACGTGTGTGGGCGATGATCTTGCGCTTCTAATTTCAACATTTAAAGAGATTGGCAGCCGGGCCGATATTGCTGTGGTAACCGGCGGGTTGGGTCCCACAGCAGACGATCTTTCCGCCGAAGCAGCTGCCGAAGCAGCCGGTGTTTCGCTTGTTCTGAATCAATCTGCGCAGCAATCGCTTGAAAACTTTTTTAAAGCGCGCAAGCGGGTCATCAATCCTGCCAGTCGAAAACAGGCCCTGCAGCCGCAAGGAGCGCAATGTATTGCAAACCCGATCGGGACCGCCCCCGGTTTTTGTTTAGAAATCGGTAAATGTCTGTTTTTCTTCCTGCCGGGCGTACCGCGTGAAATGCAGCGGATGCTGTCGGATACAGTCCTGCCCCAGTTAAGCCGAATTCTGGGAACAAAACGGAATTTCTTTCGAGTAAAAACGCTATCGACATTCGGATTAGTTGAATCCAAAACCTTTGAACGCCTTTCCGATCTAGAGCGCACTTTTCCGGAAATATCCCTGGGCCTGCGGATAAAATTTCCCGAAATCCAGGTGAAGCTCTATGCCAATGGATCCCACGAGGAGCAATTGGATGACAATTTAGAATCGGCCGCTCGATGGGTCATTGAAAAGATGGGTAACAAAGTATTTTCCCGGCAGGGCGATTCCATCGAGAAAACCACCGGGCAGCTTCTACTGGCAAACAACGCCACCGTAGCAGTGGCTGAAAGCTGCACCGGAGGCCTGATTTCTCATATGTTGACCAATATACCCGGGAGCTCAGAATATTTTGTCTTTTGCGGTATTACGTATTCCAATCAGGCCAAGATCGATATCCTGAATGTATCCGCAGAAACCATTAAAACCCACGGTGCCGTCCATGAAGAAACCGCCAAAGAAATGGCATCGGGGGTCCAGCGCATATCCGGCGCCACTTATGGTTTGGCCACCAGCGGTATCGCCGGGCCCACCGGGGGAACCGAAGACAAACCGGTCGGAACGGTTTGCATTGGATTGGCGACCCCGCATGATTGTGCCGGCTATCGTTTTCATTTCTGGTTCGGCGACCGCACCCTGAACAAACAGGTGTTTGCGGTGGCGGCTTTAGATGTGCTGCGCCGCGAGCTGCTGGGCGTCGACCCACCGAGTTTCTAGTGTCATATCCCAGATTTTTATACAGAACACGGCCAGCTTTTATCAATCTGTTTTTTCAGGTTTAAAATACCGATTATTTTAGGTGTCGGGTTTCAGGTGTCAGGTCTTTGGCGCGTGTAGCGGCTTTGACCGCGCTGGCGGGTGTCAGGAGCCAGGTTGCACAAAACAATCTATCCTTTGTCTTCTGTCCTCTGCGTCTTCCTGACACCTGAACACTGACACCTGAAACCGTAAACTAGATAAATTCCAGACCGAAGATGGAGTATTGACTTGCAACTGGTTATTTATTTACTTGGGGGCCTCATCGGCCTGTATTTGCTAATAACCCTCATTTGTACATACTTTGTTCAACAGTTTCCGCGCAATCCGGTCAGCGATCCTCCGGATTGGGGGCGTGTCATCGATACGAAAATCCCTGCTATTGATGGCGGCCATATAGAGGTCTGGCGTATTGAGCCGCAGGGCGGGTCCAGGGGTCTGATTATATTTGTGCACGGATGGGGACGCAATCGGGATCGCATGGTGTCCCGGGCCCGGATTTTTGCGCAATGGGGATTTACGGTGGTTATTCACAGCGCCAGAGACCACGGGGGCTCCAGCCGGCGAAGGTTCATGAATGCGTTTAAATTTGCGGAAGATATTGAAGCGGTATTGAACTGGTTGGATCAACCCGCCATTCTTTATGGACATTCGGCCGGCTCAGCCGGAGCCATCATTGCTGCCAGCCGAAATTCCAACAGGATTCGGGTTCTTTTTTTAGAGGCAAGTTATGCCTACACGCAAGAGGCGCTGTTAAGTCTGTACCGCTGGGTGAATTCTTTTTTTGGTATTTGTTTTGGCCCCATGATTCTGTTTTGGCTGAATCTGTTTTACGGCAACAAACTGGATTCGGTCAGTCCGGCACGGCTGGCCCCTGAAATCAAAATGCCGGTGATGCTCATTCACGGGGAAAAAGACAAACGATTTCCGCTGGCGTTTGCATTGAATTTGAAGCGCAGCTTTGCGCCCGGCCAGGCCGAGCTTTATGTGGGGGAAGGGGCCGGCCACAGCGACTCCAGCCAGACTTCCGGGTATGCGGAGGCGATGAAATCTTTCCTGGATCGCCGCCTAAATAATAATTGAATTTATATTATTAAATTAAGTAATAATGAAATAAAATTAAAGATTAACTTTAAGTATATTCAGGCATCAGATTCATGTAAAACCAGGCCGTTGCCTGCCGAATAAAATCCTTTTGATGCGTGGGATTGCTCATACGATGGTCGCTTTGGGAAAATACCACCATTTTTTTCGGCTGGCTGACACCTTCGTATATTTCCTGGGCATGGGAGAGTGGCACGGTTTCATCTGCATTGCCGTGAAAAATGAGGATGTTCCGAATACCCGACAGCTGATCGGAGATATCAAAGGGATTCTTTTTGAAAGGATGATCTGACGCTGCCGTTTCTCCCCGGCGGGCCGGACTCGCTTTGTTTTCACCAATCTCGCTGCTTCGAATCGGAGCCGCCCATGTGACCAGGGCATCTGCTTTAACATATCGAGCAGTTGCTAAACAAACGACGCCACCCATGCTGCTGCCGAAAAGACCCACTTCAGCACCGATATCTTTTCTATCCCTTAGCATTTTGGCCGCAGCCTTCAGATCGGTGCAGCGCGCTTCCAGCGAAGTGACCTCCTCGAAAGGCGCTTTACTTCGGCCGCATCCCCGGTGGTCAAACCGAAAATAGGCAATCTTATTTCGATTACATTGCTGAGCCAGTTGAATTTGTTTGGGAGAATTTTTGTCGCTAAATAATCCATGGGAACCAAGGACTACCGGGGGCCGATCAGCCGGCGGCAGATGCAGATGCCCTTTAAGTAAGAAATTGTCAGATGAAAATACGATTTCTTTGATGACTGGCTTATTCTTAGAATTGACCATGATAATGATTTGAGGTAAGTTTAAGATATTATAAAATAAGAAAATAACCTAATATATAATATGTTAAACTGGTTATATTATAAAATATAAACTTATACTTTACTGTATAATTTTATAATATTAGCAAGGATTCGTCGTTCAATGAAAGTGAAAAAGGGCCAGCAGATCGAAACTGAAATCAACGGCATCGCCTTCGGCGGGAAAGGCCTGGTCCGCATAAACGGTATGGCCGTTTTTGTAGACCAGACAGTGCCCGGGGACACCGCTTTGATTCGTATCAACCGCAAGAAAAAAAACTATGCGGAAGCGCGTGTGGTCGAATTGATCGAAGCCTCTTCAGATCGCATTAAGCCACCCTGTGTATACAGTGGTTTTTGCGGTGGCTGCAAGTGGCAATTTTTAGAATATGAGATTCAATTAAGATACAAACGTGAGCATGTTCACGAGTCGCTCCAGCATATTGGGCAGCTTAAAGATGTGCAAGTTCACGCAACGATACCATCGCCCTTGATATTCGGTTATCGCAACAAAATGGAGTTTTCCTGCACCGACCGAAGATGGCTGACCCCTGACGAGCTGCAACAACCAGAAATCGATAAAGGCTTTGGCATCGGGCTGCATGTCCCGGGGACTTTTTTTAAGGTATTTGATACCAAAAGATGTCTGCTGCAACCGGATCTGGGGAATCACATCCTGGATGACGTTCGAAAATTCATTCAATCATCCGAACTGCCGGTATATGGCTTGCGAAGCCACCGGGGTTTCTGGCGGTTTTTAATGCTGCGCCATTCGGTGGCCTATGATCAATGGATGGTAAACCTTATAACTGCCTCCGATGCGCATCAAGCCCTGCAACCCCTTGCCAATTTATTGATGGAAAAGTACCCGCAGGTGACTGCGGTCATCAATAATATCACCTCCCGCAAAGCCGGTGTGGCCATTGGAGAATTTGAGCTCCAGCTTGCCGGCAATCCGACAATTGCCGACAAAATTGGATCCTATGAGTTTGAAATATCGGCCAACTCATTTTTTCAGACCAATACCCCGGGTGCTGCGAAATTGTATGAAACCGTTAAAAAATACGCTGGACTGGGCGGTTCGGAAACCGTCATAGATCTTTACAGCGGCACGGGTACCATACCGATTCTGCTTTCCGGGGCTGCCGGAGAAGTGATCGGTCTTGAGCTGATTCCCAGTGCCGTTGCCGATGCCGAAAACAATTGTCGCCATAATCAGATTGAAAATTGTCGATTTGTGCCGGGGGACATTCGCGAAACGCTTCCAAGGATTTCCGATCGGCCGGATGTCCTCATCATCGATCCGCCCAGAGCCGGGATGCACAAAGATGTGGCCAAACAGGTACTGGCGATGCTGCCCGAACGGATCGTATACGTATCCTGCAATCCCGCCACCCTGGCGCGTGATCTCGTTTTGCTGAAAGAAGCGTATCAGGTAAAGGAAGTCCAACCGGTTGATTTATTTCCACATACCTATCATATTGAATCAGTTGCCAGGCTGGTAAAAAAATAGCTCGAAATCAACCAAATTTTCAAACACCCAAAACTTAAATCCCAATTATTTAATATCTGGAAGCTGAAACCGGAAACCTTTTTCGCTGCGGTTGCTATGAAAGATCTCTTTCATATTGACATTCTAATGGCGCTTTGCCATATTTTCAGTGGCTTTCAACCGTTGTACTGTAATTCTTCTCGATCAGCGGTACTTTTCTTCTGTGGGTTTTTAAATAAAACAACGATTTTCATGTAAACACTTTGCGGATCATTTGGTGTATCAAAAGAGCCAGGGCGATAAGTGTCTTTTTGATATCGATGTGCTGTCTTTTTGTGGGTGCCGGGCTCGGCCGTCATAATCGGGACGGATTACGGTTTGGTCTGACAGTGGCAGGAGGCCTACCTTATAGATATATTTTTCACCACCACAACCGTAAGAAAAGGAGGGAAAGCATGAAAAGATTTATAAAATTAATAGGTTTGTTAATTATTTGCCTTGTTTTTTTAGGCGGAATTCCGGCTATTGCAGAAGATTATCCAACCAAGCCAGTAAAACTGATCGTTCCCTGGGGAGCCGGTGGCGGCACTGACGCTTTGATGCGGGTCGTCGCCCATTTTGCCACCAAACACCTGGGCGAGTCCATGGTTGTGGTCAATGTGCCCGGTGTGGGCGGAACCCTGGGTGCCAGGCAGGGCAAGGACGCCAAACCGGATGGGTACACCCTAACAGCCACCCATGAGTCGGTAATATCCTCAAAAATTGTCGGTGTCTCCGATTTTGACTTCAGCGATTTCATTCCCATCGCCAATATGACCCTCACACCGGCCATGGTCGCGGCCCGACCCGATGCAGCCTGGAACGATATGAAAGACATGCTTGCCGAGGCCAAAAAGAAACCGGGTACGATCAAATTCGGGGCGACCCTTGGCTCCACCAGCCATTTCTTCCCGCTGGATATTGCCTACCAGGCCGGCATGGAGTTTAAAATTGTCGGCTACGAAGGCACCGCTAAGCGCCAGGCCGCCTTGTTAGGTGGTTTCATCGATTTGGGCGAAAGCAATCCGGCAGCCGGCAAGAAGTATTTTGAAGCCAAAAAGCTCAAGCCTTTGGGCATTGCTACCGAGAAACGCCACAAACTCTTGCCGAATGTGCCTACGCTGAAAGAACAGGGTGTGAACGTGGTGTTTGCGGTCAACCGGGGTGTCTGTGCGCCAAGAAACACCCCGCAGCCGATCATCGACAAACTGAGTGAAGTTTTCCAAAAGGTCTCTCAGGATGCTGAATTTATCGCCAAAATTGCGTCGCTGGGTTCGGATGTGAAATACCGCAACCATTCCGCCTACCAGGCCTATATCAAAGAAGAAACCGGTCGACTTGAAATGCTGGCCGAGAAATTTAAGGTCAAGGCCAAGAAGAAATAATTCGCTCCGGGGCGACAGGACCTTTCCGGTCAAGCCGGAAAGGTCCTGAGCTCCGGTCAATCAGCAGGGCACTCTATGAAAGAAGACAAGGTCATTGGCCTCATCCTAATTTTCTTTAGCGCCTTTATGTATGTCCAGGCCGACCGGCTTCCCCCCGCCTTGTTTGGCGCCCTGGGAGCGGATTTAGTTCCGAAAATGCTTTTTATCGCCCTGGCTATTTGTGGCGCCGTATTAATCGCTCAAAGCCTGATTAGAGAAAGAAAAGCGAAAGTTTCCGGTGTCGATTCGCAGCTCGAGAACGCGGACCGGAGGGGATTGCTGCTCAAGACCAAGGCGCTTCTCGGATACTACCAGTACGTCATCTTCGGCTTTCTGGCATTTTTAGCATATGTAATCTTGATGTATTACCTCGGCTACCCCATTGCGACCCTGATCTTCTTACCCGTGATCATGTGGGTTTTGGGACCGCGTAACAAAAAGTCCGTTGTGGTCATCATCCTGACCACCCTGGGCGTGACCTTTATCATCTACTATTCATTTCTTAAGTTATTAAACGTCTTTCTACCGGAAGGCAGCCTGTTTTAGGGAGAGATTGCGATGCTCGAGCTATTTGCATTAGGCTTTAAAACGATTTTTCAGCCCTATCCGCTGCTGCTCCTGTTCCTGGGCACCGTGGCTGGCATCATCGTGGGTTGCATCCCCGGCTTCACCATCACAATGGGCGCGGCGCTGGTCCTGCCGCTCACCTTTGGTATGACTTCGATTCAGGGCCTGGCGGCGATGATCGGGGTGCTCGTCGGCGGGTTGGCAGGCGGCCAGATCACCGGAATTTTGTTGGGCATCCCCGGTACACCTTCATCGGTAGCGACTGTTTTCGATGGGCATCCCATGGCCAAAGCAGGAGAGCCGGGTACTGCGCTGGCCACCGGAACATGGGCTTCTTTTTTCGGCGGTTTGATCAGCGCCGGAATTTTGATGTTTTTCACACCACCCCTGGCCAACGTGGCCCTCAAGTTCGGGCCCTGGGAGTTCTTTTCCCTGGTTCTCTTCGGACTCACCATTATTGCCAGCCTTTCCGGAAAATCCCTCACCAAGGGGATTATTGCAGGCATCATCGGCTTGATTGCGGCCTCCTTCGGCACCGATCCCATGACCGGCGTTCCGCGCTTCAATTTCGGGTTGAACGCTATGGCGGGCGGATTTTCATTTTTGCCGGTTTTAATCGGCCTGTTCGCCTTCTCCCAATTGATGAGCAACCTGGAAAATAAAGAAAAAGCCGCTGCAGCCCTGATCGAGGACAGCAGGTTAACCTTTTCCTCACCGAAGATCATTAAGGCCATTTTGCGCCAGCCCTTTAATTTGATCCGCTCTTCATTGATCGGTGTATTTGTGGGAGCTTTGCCCGGTGCGGGCGGCAGTATCGCCTGTATTCTCAGCTACGACCAGGCCAAAAAAGGCTCGCGTCATCCCGAAAAGTTCGGTACGGGTATCATTGACGGAGTCATCGCCTCTGAGGCCGCCAATAACGGCACCGGCGGTGGGGGTCTGACCCCAACCATGGCGCTGGGTGTACCCGGAGATGCGGTTTCGGCCATCATGATGGGGGCGCTCATTTTGCACGGGATCCAGCCCGGCCCCCTGCTGATCGTTGAGTTTCCGGATCTGGTTTACGGCGTTTTCGTGGCTTTTTTTGTGGCCCACTTTTTCATGCTGGTCGTACAGCTTTACGGCATCCGTCTCTTCGTCAGGCTTACGCGTGTACCCCTTTATGTATTGATTCCTTCCATTCTGGTCCTATGTGCGGTGGGCTCCTTTTCCATTCACAACCGCTTCTTTGATATCTGGGTCCTTTTCATCTTTGGGCTGCTGGGTTATCTGATGGTCAAATTTAAATTTCCGCTGGCCCCGGCTATTTTGGGCGTTATTCTGGGTCCCATCGGTGAAACCAATCTTCGTCGGGCCTTGATGACGGATAGCGATCTGACCATTTTTGTAACGCGACCAATCTCATTGCTATTCCTGGTCCTGGCGCTATTTTCAGTTATCAGGCCGTTTTTTCA
>Ga0209165_10000498_pt1 | contig 13309 bp, 8 predicted proteins | sample tdAd001_FD_187122 | JGI IMG/M metagenome (GOLD analysis project Ga0209165, IMG submission 187122) | Marine sediment microbial communities from the Atlantic coast under amendment with organic carbon and nitrate - tdAd00.1 (SPAdes)... | ecosystem: Environmental > Aquatic > Marine > Coastal >... | reverse complement strand
CATGGTAGGGACTACCTCGGGTTTGGTTGGCCAGATAATCCCCTATTCTGCATTAATTATTTTGTCGATAGCAAACAGAATCGGCAGTTGTTGCCGGTTACGGTGGAAAAACCTCGGCGCCGGTGCTGGCAGAGTGAAACCAGGCACGCATTGTGGGCGTTACCCGTCCCCGTCGTCCTCGTCGTCCTCGTCATCCTGGTCGAAGGTCCAGTTGGTCTGGTCACAATACTCGATTAGCTGCTCGAGTTTTACCGGTTTGCAAAAATAATAACCCTGTTGCAGATTACAACCGAGCTCGACCAACATGCGCGACTGCTCCTTGCCTTCGATGCCCTCGGCAACGACCTGAATACCCAGGTTTTGCGCAATGTCGATAATATTAAGCACCATCAGCCGGTCTTCATCACTGGTGGTGATATTGTCGATGAAGCTTTTGTCAATTTTGAGCTCGTCGATCGGCAATTGCTTGAGCAGGCTCAGGGACGAGTAACCGGTACCAAAATCGTCGAGTGAAATCTTAACCCCCAGGTCGCGGATTTGATTGAGCACCGGAATCAGGTATTGCAGATCGTCGATAAAGATACCCTCGGTGATTTCGAGCGTTAGTTGCTGCGCCGGAAAATTACAGGCCGACAGGCTTGCCGCCAGCTTGTCGACAAAGCCATTTTCCTGCAGCTGTCGTATCGACACATTGATCGACAACAGCAGACTGGTGCAGTGATGACTATCGGTGATCAGTGACAAGTCCTTGAGCGCCTGGTCGATCACGTAGTGCCCGATATCGATAATCATTCCATTGCCCTCCGACACCGGAATAAATCGGTCCGGTGGTATCAGGCCTTTCTCTGGTTGCTGCCACCTGATCAGCGCTTCGACACCGACCGGTGACTTCGAATCCGCCACCTGGGGCTGGTAAACCAGTGAAAATTCACCTTCGGACAGGGCCTGCGGCAACGCATGCTGGATATAGGTTGTTTCCATCAATTGCTCACGCAGTTCGCCCGAGAAAATATTGAAACTGTTTTTGACATTCTTGGCCTGGTACATCGCGGTATCTGCCGCGCTGAACAGCTTTTCAAATGATTCCCCGTCTTCGGGAAAGCGAGCCACACCGATACTGGCTCCCATGACAAAGTTGTACTGCTCGACATAGTAAGGTGCCGCTATGGCTTTCAATACAGCGTTGGCGAGACTGGCAATCGAGGCTTCGTCACAACGGCGGGAAAGCACGATAAACTCATCTCCACCCTGACGGCACACCAGGTCGTTTTCGCCGGCCATGGACAGCAGGCGCCCGGCCACCTGCTTGAGCAGGTTATCACCGTATGAATGGCCATGACTGTCATTGATATTTTTGAAATTATCGAGATCGATGAAAAACACCGAAAACGCTTCCGCCCGGTCATGAATCCACTGCGATTCCGCGAGCCGCAGAAATTGCCGGTTGTTGAGGCCGGTCAGGAAATCCTGGCTGGCCTGTTGCACCAGTAGCCCGCGGTTCCTTTGCTCAAAGGTATCTATACGTCTGAACATCAAGTAGGCGAGGCCGAAAATAATGAAAAAAGTAATCACGTAGAAAACGACTGATTCGAACAGCTGCCAGAGTAAAAAATCCCGCGGCAGTATCGTCCCGGACCACATCTGGTATTTTGGCAGATAGACGATCGAGTGCAGATTGATTCTGCCGTCGCTGCCTTCGGCACTGAACACTACCGGGCCGGTATCTTCTCTTAGCATTTCGAGCGAAAGCCCGAGTTGATCCTCGAGGGATTTTTCAAGCATTTCGATGTATCTCATCGACATCGGCTGGTCGATTAATTTGCGTAGCGCGGATTTATCCGTAATACCACTGGCATAGGCATAGTAAAAATCGTAATCGTGGAAAACCTGTAACTGGTATGGTGCCCTGTCGCCGGTTTCCTGGTTCATCGAGTCGAGTCGGGGTATCAGCTCACGCGGCTTGATGCCGGCGGTCATAATGCCGATAACCTGGTTATCATCGTCTCGAATACTCTTGCGAATCGGGATCACCAGATCATCGAGTGCCGCCAGGAAATAAGTCCTGCCCAGAACCATGCGTTCGATATGCATTGCCTTGACAAAACTCTTCCTGCTATTTTCCAGCTCCTTCAGATTGGGCATCCTGTCGAGATCGAGATTGGAGCTGCCCACCACAATAGCGCCATCCATGTTGGCCAGTCCGAAGGCAAGCAATGAGCCATTTTGCTGCAGAATCTTGTCGAGCAGACGCTGCGTTCTGATTTTACTTTGCGTGGATTCGTCGGCCATAATCTGCCGCCCCAGCAGGTCGAGCATAATTTCCTGCTGATCAAAATTTAACGTGATCGATGACGAGAAGATACGGTTCAGGTAGGCCAGTTCGACAACGGCGCCCTGGCGTATTTCTTCCCAGCGGGAATAGGCGGTGGCGACCAGGTACACTAGTCCAATTGCCAGGAATACATTGTAGATAAACCAGATATTCTTCTTGAACTGCAACACAATTCCATTTTTTGCGGGATTTAATCACAGAGTGTAGTACAGCCGGGCTTTTAAACTAGATCCCAGGCACAGGAATCGGGGTACGAGACGGTTACAGCCGCTTGCCGCGCTGCCGCGCGACAAGCGCTGTGAAACCACTCAATCCGGGCTGATTATGCTGTCGATGCCAAACTGGTCCAACATGCTCTTGACGGCATCCAGCGCCGCCTGCATGTGCCGTTGATCGAGTCGCCCGATGCAGCCCATGCGAAAGCTGTCGGCCACGGTCAGTTTGCCGGGATAGATGACGTAGCCCTGGTTTTTAAGACCGTCATAAAACGCGTCGAAATCAAATTCAGGATTGGTAGGCATATGGAAAGTGATAATGATGGGGGCCTGCAGCGCATCGGGCAGCAGGGTTTTGAATCCCATCTCACGCATGCCGGCCACCAGCAGATCACAATTGGCACGGTAGCGACCGCCCCGGCCGGCGACACCACCCTCGGCTTCATATTCGGTGAGGGCCTGGTCGAAAGCGAGTAAAACGTGGGTCGGCGGGGTAAAACGCCATTGGCGATTTTTCTGCATCGCGCGCCATTGATCATAAAGATCCAGCACCAGTGACGGTGAATTGCCCTCGGTTTTTTCCAGCGCCGCTTCGCGTGCGACACAGAAACCCATGCCGGGCGCGCCTTCGAGACACTTGTTACTCGAGGCCACGACCGCGTCAAATTGAATTTCCCGCGCATCCAGCGGCAACGCACCGAAGGCACTCATCGAATCGATCAACAGGCTGCGCTGGTGCCGTGCGACGATTGCGGATACTTCCTTAATCGGGTTGAGGATGCCCGACGTGGTTTCGCAATGCACCACGACCACGTGGCTGATGTCGGGGTTGGCGTCGAGCGTGCTGTCGAGCTGCGCGGTATCGACGGGCACATCTTCCGGGGTTTCCTGCACCAGGTAATCGCGGCGGTAGTAATCGCAAATTTTGGCGATACGTTTGCCGTAGGCGCCGTTGATCAGGATGAGCAACTTGCCATCGGCGGGCACAAAGTTGCCGATCATCGCCTCGACGACAAAGGTCCCGCTGCCCTGCAGCGGCACACTGACGAAGCTGCCAGCACCATTGACGATCGCCACCAGGCGATCGAGGATACGTGCATTCAGATCGATGAAGCTCGCATCCCGCGAACCGTAGTCGTGCAGCATCGCCTGCTTGACGGTGAGCGATGTCGTCAGCGGACCCGGGGTCAGCAGGTAGGGGTCACCGCTGGGAGAGCGGGCGGCATCCTGGTTGGTGGTGTCGGTCATTAAATTTACCCTGGTAACGTGTGAATGGTTGCCATTTATACCGCCAATAAATACTATCTATCCAATCGATAATACATATGCCTCGAATAGACTGTGCCAATATCACACGCTCACCTGCGCTCATTCCATGCGGTCGCCACCCACGGCAGTTTCACCCGGGCGGCCGAAATGCTGCATATCACCCAGCCCACGCTGTCAGGCCAGGTCAAGGAACTGGAAGAACGCTACGGCACCAAGTTGTTCGTGCGCCACGGCCGACGCATCGAACTGACCGATATCGGCAAATCCGCGTTCAGTATTACGCGGCTGATGTTTCGGCACGAAGAAGAGGTCGAGCACTTGCTGCAGTCGGCACGTGCGCTGACTTCGGGCGAACTGCGCGTCGCCGCCGACTCGCCCTATATCGCGACGCCGTTACTGGCCCAGTTCCAGCGACTGTATCCCGGCATCCAGATTTCGATCCAGTATGGTAACTCGCAGCAATTGATGTCCTGGATCGAATCGCGCCGTTGCGACGTCGCGTTTTTACCCAACATCCCCCAGGGTGATGACAGGCTTTTCTCGATCCCGTTACCCCCCGACAGGCTGGTCGTTTTCGTCAGCCAGGACCACGATTGGGCCGAACGACGCTCGGTCTCCGTCGAAGAACTGGTGAAACAGCGCGTCATCCTGCGCGAAAAGGGTTCGCGTACACGCTCGATTTTCGAAGAAGCCGTCGCGCAGGCAGGTCATGTTTTAAACGATGTCATGGAAATCAGTGGTCGTGAGGGCGTGCGCGAAGCCGTCGCTGCCGGGTTCGGCATCGGCATCGTCGCCGAGAACGAATTACTCGCCGATTCGAGGCTGCGGGCGTTACCGGTCAGCAATGCGGAACTGGTGCATGCCGAGTATGTCGTCTGCCTGCAGGAAATGCGCTCGCTACGCGTCAACGACGCCTTTCTCGGCATGGTCGGCGCGAGCCAGAAGGATACGGCTTAGCAGACTGTTCCTGTCTATAGGTATGGTCGATAGATAGCATATGTAATATCGATTTAACCTTAACCTGGTTAACGGTATATTGGTGCCCCGTTAATTAAGGCGCAGGATAAATCATGAGCTCGGAAAAACCGGTTATCAATGTCAACGGTCGCGACTATCGCTGGCCCGCAAAACCTGTTGTCGTGGTTTGTATCGATGGCTCGGAGCCGGATTACATCGAACAGGCGATCGCGGCAGGTGTCATGCCGTGGATGAAAAAAATCGTCGAACAACAGGGCAGCGATCTGCGCGCGCATTGCGTGGTGCCGAGTTTCACCAACCCGAATAATATTTCCATCGTCACCGGGGTTCCGCCGGTGGTGCACGGTATCTGCGGCAACTTTTACTATGACCGGGACAACGATCGTGAAGTGATGATGAACGAACCCGAGTTGCTGCGTACGCCGACTATCTTCAAGGCTTTCCAGGACGCGGGCGCCAGGGTCGCAATCATCACCGCGAAAGACAAGCTGCGGCGACTGCTCGGCAACGAACTGAAACTTGGCGAAGGCGGTGCGATCTGCTTTTCATCCGAAAAGTCGGACCAGGTCAGTCTCGCCGACAACGGCATCGACAACGTGCTCGACCTGGTCGGCATGGAAGTGCCATCGGTTTACAGCGCCGAACTGTCCGAATTCATCTTCGCGGCAGGCGTCAAGTTGATGGAAACGGTGCGTCCCGACCTGATGTACCTGTCCACCACCGACTATATCCAGCACAAGTTCGCTCCCGGTAGCGACGGCGCGAATTCGTTTTACGCGATGATGGATAAATACTGGGCGCAGCTCGACGCGCTCGGCGCGGTGATTGCGCTGACCGCGGATCACGGCATGAACGCCAAGCACGATGCCGCCGGCGATCCAAATATCATTTATCTACAGGATGAAATGGATCGGATTCTGTCCCCGGGCGCGGCCCGCGTGATCCTGCCGATCACCGATCCCTATGTCGTGCACCACGGCGCGCTCGGCTCTTACGCCACGGTTTACCTGCCCGACGATGCTGATATCGATGCGCTGAAAACGCAACTTGCCGCGATCGAGGGTATTGACGCGGTGTACGCCAACGAGGAAGGTTGTGCCCGTTTCGACCTGGCGTCCGATCGCATGGGTGACCTGATCCTGGTATCGAGCAAGCATGTCGTCATCGGCACCACCGCGTCACGCCATGACCTGTCAGGCCTCGATGTGCCGCTGCGTTCACATGGTGGAGTCACCGAACAACAGGTGCCATTGATCGTGAGTCAGCCGGTGACCAGCCTGAATCAGGCGCAGCAGTTACATAATTATGATATTTTCAACCTTGCACTCAACCATGTAGCACACTAATCCTATGACCAGCAGACACGAAAAAATGCGCATCGCCGGCAAGCTCGTCGATGGCGACACCGGTAAGAACGTTGAAGTTCTGAACCCCTACAATGGTGAAGTGGTCGGCACCGTGCCGCGAGCCAGCCGCGCACAGATTGCCGGTGCTTTTGAAATCGCCGCTAACTACAAACCCACGTTGACCCGTTACGAGCGCCAAAAAATCCTGATGCGCATCGCCGAACTCATCGTCGAACGCAAGGACGAGATCTCGGATCTGATTACCGCCGAATGCGGACTCAGCAAGAAAGACAGTATCTACGAAGTCGGTCGGGCTTTCGATGTGTACAGTCTCGCCGGACAGCTCTGCATCAACGATGACAGCCAGGTCTTTTCCTGCGACCTGACGCCGCATGGTAAGAAACGCAAGATTTTTACCCAGCGCGATCCGTTGCTCGGCGCGATCTCGGCGATCACGCCGTTCAATCACCCGCTCAACATGATTTCGCACAAGATCGCACCGTCGATCGCGACCAATAACTGCATGGTCGCCAAACCGACCGAGCAGACACCGCTGACCGCGCTGATCCTGGCGGACATCGTTTATGAAGCCGGATTGCCACCCGAAATGCTCTCGGTCGTCACCGGTCTGCCCGAAGACATGGGCGATGAAATGTTGACCAACCAGCATATCGACCTGATTTCGTTCACTGGCAGCGTGCCGGTCGGCAAGTATATCGCCGAGACCGCCGGCTACCGCCGCACCATACTCGAGCTGGGCGGAAATGCACCCCTGATCGTGATGGACGACGCCGACCTCGACAAGGCGGCCGAGCTCGCCGTCGCCGGTGGCACCAAGAATTCCGGGCAACGCTGCACGGCGGTCAAGCGCGTGTTATGTATCGATTCGGTCGCCGACGAGTTTGCCGCTCTGGTGGCGGAGAAGGCGGCGAAACTGAAATACGGCGACCCGATGGACCCGGATACCGACGTTGGCACGGTGATCAACGAAGCCTCGGCCATCCTGTTTCAGGACCGGGTCAACGACGCAATCGAAAAAGGCGCCACCCTGCTCTACGGCAACGACCGCCAGGGCGCGGTTTATTCACCGACCGTACTGGATCATGTGCCTTATGACTGCGAGCTGGTGCGCGAGGAAACCTTCGGTCCGCCGGTTCCGATCATCCGTGTGCGCGATATCGATCATGCTATCGAAGTCGCCAACTCGACCGCCTTCGGCCTGTCGTCGGGTGTGTGCACCAACCGTATGGATGACATCATCCGTTTTATCAATGAACTCGAAACCGGCACGGTAAACATCTGGGAAGTACCGGGTTACCGGATCGAGATGTCACCTTTCGGTGGCATCAAGGATTCCGGCCTCGGCTACAAGGAAGGCGTCATCGAAGCAATGAACTCCTACACCAACGTCAAAACCTTCTCCTTGCCCTGGTAGTAGCTCTGTAGAGCCGGGCACCGTTTGCTGCTTACTTCGAAGGGGACAGAGCAGATTTTCCTTGCTGGTGGGGCGAAAAGGAAAGAGTGTCAGAAAATCTGGTCTTTCCCCGAGGGTTTGGCCCGTAAGACTCGGGGTCAGACCAACAATTTCGCCAATTATTTTCCTGTTGTCTCGATAACACCGAAATTGTTGCTCTGACCCCTTCGAAGTAAGCAGCAAACACTGCCCGGCAATGATTAGCATTACACTGTCATCCCCGCTTGCGCGGGGATGACAGGTAAAATCAGGGATGACAGTGCTGGAGCGGGCTAGTCACCGACAGGTCGGCGGCGGTCCGACGTATCGGGATGACAGTATTGTTGGACTAGGCGACTTTGACCGGGAAGGCGCTATTGGCGGCGGCGGTATAGTTTGCCATTTCGTTAAAGTTCAGGTAACGGTAGACATCGTCGGCCATCGTGTTGATATCATCGGCGTACTGCATGTATTCATCCATAGTCGGAATCTTGCCGAGGATCGACGCAACCGCTGCGAGTTCCGCCGAGGCCAGGAAAACATCGGCGCCCTTGCCCAGCCGATTCGGGAAATTGCGCGTCGAGGTCGAGACCACGGTCGAATTTTCCGCGACACGGGCCTGGTTACCCATGCATAACGAGCAACCCGGCATCTCGGTGCGCGCGCCGGAACGGCCGAAGATATTGTAGTAACCCTCGGCGGTGAGCTGCGCCTCGTCCATCTTGGTCGGTGGCGCAATCCACAAGCGCGTAACGACCGGGTCGGTAAGCTTGTCGAGCAGCTTGCCGGCAGCACGGAAATGACCGATGTTGGTCATGCAGGAACCGATGAAAACTTCATCGACTTTAGTACCCGCAACCGCAGACAGGGTTTTAACGTCATCCGGGTCATTCGGGCAGGCCAGTAACGGTTCGGTAATTTCGTTCAGATCGATTTCAATAATCTCGGCGTACTCGGCATCGGCGTCGGCTTCCAGCAACTCGGGATTAGCCAGCCAGGCTTCCATTTCCTCGACGCGACGCGTTATCGTGCGCACATCGCCGTAGCCTTCGTTGACCATCCATTTGAACATCGTGATATTGGAATTGATGTACTCGATGATCGGTTCCTTATCGAGCTTGACGCTACAACCGGAAGCCGAGCGCTCGGCCGAGGCATCGGACAGTTCAAAAGCCTGTTCGACCTTGAGCTGCGGTAAACCTTCGATCTCGAGCACGCGCCCGGAGAATATGTTCTTCTTGCCCTGCTTCTCGACGGTTAGCAAGCCGCGTTGAATCGCCGCGTAAGGGATCGCGTTGACCAGGTCACGCAACGTAATACCCGGTTGCATTTCGCCTTTAAAGCGCACCAGCACCGATTCGGGCATGTCGAGCGGCATGACCCCGGTCGCGGCCGCGAAGGCCACCAGGCCGGAACCGGCCGGAAACGAAATACCAATCGGAAAACGGGTATGCGAATCGCCCCCGGTACCGACCGTATCGGGTAACAGCATGCGGTTCATCCACGAATGGATGACACCATCGCCGGGGCGCAGTGAAATTCCGCCACGGTTTTGCATGAAGTCCGGCAGCGTGTGATGGGTGACCACGTCGACCGGCTTCGGATAGGGCGCAGTATGGCAGAAAGACTGCATTACCAGGTCGGCCGAGAAACCGAGACAGGCCAGGTCTTTCAACTCGTCACGCGTCATCGGCCCGGTGGTGTCCTGCGAGCCGACCGTAGTCATCTTCGGTTCGCAATACATACCCGCGCGCACACCCGGCAAACCACAGGCCTTGCCGACCATTTTTTGTGCCAGCGTATAGCCTTTACCGCTTTCTGCCGACGCCTGCGGTTTTTCGAACAGGTCGCTATCACCCAGACCCAACGCCTTGCGCGCCCTTCCGGTCAGACCACGGCCGATAATTAATGGAATACGACCACCGGCCTGCACTTCATCCTTGAGCACGTTGGTGCTGAGTTCAAAGGTCGTAATCACCTCATCACTGTCGTGGCGAGTGGCCTTGCCAGCATGAGGATAAACATCGATGACATCGCCCGTTTCCATTTTACCGACGTCCATTTCGATCGGTAGTGCGCCGGAGTCTTCCATGGTGTTAAAGAAGATCGGTGCAATCTTGCCGCCGAAACAATAGCCGCCATTACGTTTGTTCGGGATATGGGGAATGTCATTCCCCATGTGCCACAACACCGAGTTAGTTGCAGATTTGCGTGACGATCCGGTACCGACGACATCGCCGACATAGGCGACTGGATGACCCATTGCTTTGAGCTCGGTGATTTTTTCCAGCGGTTTTTCAGCCACAGCTTCGCGCGGGTTCTTCAGCATCGCGTTTGCGTGCAACGGAATATCCGGCCGTGACCAGGCGTCCTGCGCCGGGGACAAATCATCGGTGTTGGTTTCACCCGGTACTTTAAAAACAACCACGGTGATCTTCTCGGCAAGCTCTGGCTTAACGGTAAACCAGTCGGCGTTAGCCCAGGATTCGAGCACCTGCCGGGCATAGCTGTTGCCGGCCTCTGATTTTTCGACAACATCGTGGAAGGCATCGAATACCAGCAGCGTATGCGACAATGCGCTTACCGCAGCAGCCGCGGTTTCCTCGTCATCAAGACAGGCAATCAACGGTGCGATATTATAACCGCCGAGCATGGTGCCAAGAATTTCTACCGCCCTGACCTTGTCGATTAACGAAGTCGAGTCTTCACCGCGGGTAATCGCGGCGAGAAATCCAGCCTTCACATAAGCCGCTTCATCGACCCCGGCAGGTACATGCTGGGTGAGTAGCTCGAGCAGGTAATTTTCTTCGCCGGCGGGCGGGTTCCTGATCAAGTCCACCAGTTCCGCAGTTTGCTGTGCATCCAGTGGTTTAGGCGGCACGCCCTGCGCGGCGCGTTCATCGATATGTTCGCGGTATGCCTGTAGCATTTGATTATTCTCGTCGGTCGATAGAAATTATTAGATGGGGATCACTCAGCGTTTCTCAATCGAGACATAATCGAGATCGATGGCACCGTTGTAGAGCTGACGGGGGCGTCCTATTTTTTTCTCGGAATCCGTCATCATTTCGTTCCACTGAGAAATCCAGCCGATGGTGCGCGCCATCGCGAAGATCACGGTAAACATGTTCATCGGAATTCCCATGGCGAGGAAAATGATACCCGAGTAAAAATCGACGTTCGGGTATAGATTGCGCTGCACGAAGTATTCGTCTTCGAGCGCGACCTTTTCCAGCGCCATCGCGGTATCGAGCAATTTCTGCTGCTCCCCGGTGGCTTCCATATCGCCCAGTAACTGGTGACAGATTTCACGAATCAGCTTGGCGCGCGGATCGTAATTTTTGTAAACCCGGTGGCCGAAGCCCATCAGGCGGAACGGGTCACTCTTGTCCTTGGCGCGATCGACGAAGGCCTGCAATGGTTTACCCGATTCATTGATATCGATCAGCATGCGCACCACCGCTTCGTTGGCGCCGCCATGGGCGGGACCCCACAGCGCGGCGATTCCGGAGGCAACCGCGGCAAAAGGATTCGCGTCCGAGCTACCCGCCAGACGTACCGTAGAGGTGGAGGCGTTCTGCTCGTGATCGGCATGCAGGATCATGATCAGGTCGAGCGCCTTGGCGAGCAACGGATCCGGCGTATAGTCTTCCGACGGCATCGAAAACATCATGTGCAGAAAGTTCTCGGTATAGTTCAGCGAGTTACGCGGATAAACGAAAGGCTTGCCGTTGGCATAACGATAACTCATTGCGGCGATGGTCGGCATTTTAGCGACCAGGCGGTAAGCGGTGATCATGCGATGCTCTTCGTTATGAATATCCATATGATCGTGGTAAAACGCCGCCAGCGCACCAACCACGCCAACCATGATCGCCATCGGATGCGCGTCACGACGGAAGCCACTGAAAAAACGGATCATCGCTTCATGCAGCATCGTGTGGTCGGTGACAGTGGCTTCAAAATGCTCAAGTTCTGCTTGCTGCGGCAGACGATTGTTGAGCAACAGGAAGCACACTTCGAGGTAGGAGCTGAGTTCAGCGAGCTGATCGATGGGGTAGCCGCGGTATTGCAGGACGCCCTTGTCACCATCGAGAAAGGTAATCGCACTGGAACAGCTGGCAGTCGACATGAACCCCGGGTCATAAGTGAAATAGCCCAGCTGCTTGTAGAGGGCACCGATATCGATCACCTTGGGACCGGAAACGGGCGTGTAGAGCGGTAATTCGACTTCTTTACCGGTGGAATTGTCAGTAATGGTGACGGTTTCTTTACTCATGGAATATCCTCAAGGGTCAGTGTTTCCCGCTTAACTGTTTTAATTGTGGTGTTAACGGGCACCAGGCCAGCGCTTGGCTGAAATGGTTAGACGACTGCAAACGCTAAATATACCTATTATTGAATAAACCCGCTAACAGTGTTCACTATTATTAAATTTACTTATCCTGAAAATTAGTTCTCCTGACCCGCATTAATACTGCTTCTGCGCCGCATTCGGCTTTATCCAATCGATTTGCGAATCATCTATTGTTGACAATGTTGAGTAAAATATGCATATTTCAGTCAGATTTTGCCAACTGATGCTTTAATTGTCGACAATTTATGCCTGAAAGCCTATCAAACACTATTACTGAAGAGTCGCTCGAGTCACCAACCCTGGCGCGGCGAACCTTTGACAGCATCAAGGCCGATATTATCGACGGTCAACTCGCGCAGGGCACTAAAATAGTCGAATCGGATCTGGCTTTGAAATATGGCATCAGCCGGGGTCCGTTGCGCGAAGCCATCCATCGCCTTGAACAAATCAAGCTGATTGTGCGGATTCCACATGCCGGTTCACGCGTGGTAACGCTGGATACGAAGATGATGGAAGATATTTATACCGCGCGCGAATCCCTCGAAGGCATGGCCGCGCGGCTGGCCGCTCGGTTGATGCCCGATGCCGAAATCGCGGCGCTGTCGACATTGCTCGATCAACATGAGGCGAGCATCAGCGAAACCGAAGGCAAGGCTTACTTCCAGCGCGAAGGCGATATCGACTTTCATTTTCGCATCGCGGTGGCGAGCCGGAACCAGTGGATCCTGGAAAATCTGAATGGTGAGCTGTATCAATTGATTCGCATGTGTCGTCATCAATCGGGGCAATTCCCGTCGCGCGCGCAGATCGCACTCGATCAGCATCGCCAGATTGCCGCAGCCATTGAACGGCGTGATGAAGAACTTGCCGAAATCCTCATGCGCCGCCATATCAGCGGCGCCTGGGAAATCGTTAAACAGATACTCGAGGAGCAAAATGACAGCAACTAATTCACCCGGAGCAAAATTACGCCACGCCGTCGCCGCGAACCATCCGCTGCAGGTCGTTGGCGCGATTAACGCCTACCACGCGATTATGGCCGAAAAAACAGGCCATCAGGCCATTTACCTGTCGGGCGGTGGTGTTGCGGCCAGTTCCCTCGGGACTCCAGATCTTGGCATCAGCACGCTTGCCGATGTGCTCGAAGACGCCCGTCGCATAACCGATGCCAGCAGCCTGCCGCTGCTGGTTGATGTCGACGTTGGCTGGGGTGGTGCCTTCAATATTGCGCGCTGTATTCGCGAAATGATTCGCGCCAATGTCGCCGGCGTCCATATCGAAGACCAGGTCATGCAAAAACGCTGTGGTCACCGGCCGAACAAGGCCATCGTTTCAAGCGCGGAAATGGTCGACCGAGTC
>Ga0209165_10000497_pt1 | contig 13314 bp, 13 predicted proteins | sample tdAd001_FD_187122 | JGI IMG/M metagenome (GOLD analysis project Ga0209165, IMG submission 187122) | Marine sediment microbial communities from the Atlantic coast under amendment with organic carbon and nitrate - tdAd00.1 (SPAdes)... | ecosystem: Environmental > Aquatic > Marine > Coastal >... | reverse complement strand
AGCAAAAAAGTAGCAAGCATAAATCTTCCAGAATGAGGAAGATTCTCACCTTTTTCTAGAACGTTTATTGCATGTTTTATGCATGGTGGATATTCTCCAGTAGTCACAAATATTGGTGTAAATTTTTTTGCAATTGAAATTAAGTTCTTTACCTCAGTTTCTAATCCAGGAATCATTTCTGGAACAGGTGCTTTATTTATTTTTGAACTAATGTAAACTCCTATTTCCTTTCGAAGTAATCTAATAATTTTTTCAGAATTAAGAAAGACTTTTCCATTTTCCACATGTCGATTAATTAATTTCCATTCTCGTTCGTGAAAAGTTGCAGATTGTTTAAGATAATCAGATACGGATATTGTAAAAAAATCATCTTTTTTATTGACTTCAATTCCAGATAACTCAAAAATAATTTTTTTTATTAAATCAATTTCTGATTGGCTAGAAGCTTTTCCTAAATCTTCTTTGAGATAAGATTCTGCTCTTCTGGCCTCAGCTAACGCAAATCGTTTAACTAAAGTGGACATACCCGAAAGTTTTATCAAAACTATTGCTAAAAGAAATGAAAAAACTTCTAATTCAATAACATGTGGTTTTGATGCCTGTCCATCTATTAAATCGGAATTGTAAACTTTTCCCTCAGTAGCAACTACAATTCTATTAAATGCCTTATCAACTGAAATCTTGAGAACAGGGTCTGTGCCGAATTGAGATAAAGAAAATCCTTTATCTTTGAGATATTGACCTGCATCTGTTAAGAAAGGATATCTTGTAATTTCATCGTGTCCCAGAGTAAGCATGCTAGTAATTTACTTAGTTTACTTAAAAATCGTGTTTTCTTTTCAAGGCAATTGGTGATTTAAATAATGATTAGATAAAATCATCAAACATGTTAGTCGGTTGCCATGTTTCAATTGCAGGTTCAATTGACAAGGCAGTAGATAATGCTGTTGAAAGAAAATGCTCAGCTTTTCAGATTTTTACCAGAAATCCAAGAGGATGGCATGCAAAGGATCTGACAGATCCTGACGTTAAAAATTTCAAAGATAAGCTAATTGCTAATAAAATTGATAGGTTTGCTACTTGTGCCCATATGCCATATTTACCTAATCTTTCGTCACCCAAGGAAGATGGATTTGAAAAATCAGTCAATTCTTTAATTGAGGAAGTTGAAAGGTGTGGAAAGTTAGGAATACCATATCTTGTGACGCATCTTGGAAGTCATTTGGGAACAGGTGAGGAAGCAGGAATGAAGAGACTTGTAAAAGGATTAACAAAAGCTGGTAAAGTAAAAAACGATGTTATGATTTTATTGGAGAATACTGCTGGGCAAAAAAATTCTGTTGGATCTGATTTTGCACAACTGGGAGAAATTTTTAGGCAATTAAAACCTGAAAAAAAGTTTGGAATTTGTTTAGATACATGTCATGCATTTGTATCTGGTTATGATTTAAGAACTGAGAAAAATGTCAAAGAAACGTTTAAGGAATTTGAAAAACATGTTGGAATGGAAAATCTAAAAATTTTACATCTTAATGATGCTAAAGGAGAAATAGGTTGTAATCTAGATAGACATTATCATATAGGTTTAGGAAATATTGGTAAAGAAGGAATGACTGCAGTAATTAAATTCATATCAAAGAAAAAAATTCCAATCGTTTTAGAAACTCCAATTGATGATACTAGAGACGATTTTGAAAATGTAAAAATTGTAAAGGAGTTAGCATAAAAAATATTATAAAAAATAAGAGAGATGATTAAATGAATTATGAAGATGTAATGAAACTGGCACTTGAACGAGGATTCTATTTTCCAAGTTGTGAAGTTTATGCTGATGCACAAGCTGGATTTTGGGAGTACGGTCCATCTGGTGTGGGATTGAAAAATAAATTTCTTGAATTATGGAGAAGAGAATTGATTAGAAGAGACGGAATGCTTGAGATAGATGGTTCACAAATAATGTCAACATCAGTTTTTGAGGCATCAGGACATTTAGGAAATTTTGCTGATCCTATCATAAAATGTACAAAGTGTAAAGCAACTTTTAGAGCTGATAGAACTATATCTGAAATTACAAAAATCGAGATTCCTGAAAGTGCAGATTTGGAGGAATTTGATAATGCTATTAAAGAAAATGGCATTAAATGTCCAAAATGCAAAGGTGATTTTGAGAATACTAAAAAATTTAACATGATGTTTAGAGTAGGAATTGGTCCAGAAGAAGAGACTGCTTACCTAAGACCTGAAACATGTCAATCTATTTTCGTAGATTTTCCAAGACTGTTTAAAATAATGCGTGGAAAATTACCTCTTGGAATTGCTCAAGTTGGTAAAAGTTTTAGAAATGAGATAGCTCCAAGGCAGAGTTTACTTCGATTACGTGAATTTTATCAGGCAGAAATTGAAGTATTTTGTAATCCTAAAAAATTAGAAGAAGTTGAAAGATTTTCAGAAATTCAAGATACTGTAATAAGAGTTCAAACTGATTCTGAACCAATTTCTATGACCTGCAAAGAGGCTGTAGAATCAGGAGTAATTCCAAATAGATTTGTTGCATATTATTTGGGAATTTTAACTGAATTTTATGAAAAAACAGGAATTGATATTACAAAAAGTAGGTTTAGAAAACTTGGGGATAAAGAAAAAGCATTTTACGCAGAAGTCGCTTTTGATTTTGAAGTTGAAACCACCATTGGTTGGTTAGAATTAGTGGCATGTAATTATAGATCAGATTATGATCTTTCCAGTCATGCTAAAAAAAGTAAAGAAAAATTTGAAGTGATGGATAATGACGAAAAAGTTCTTCCACATGTATTTGAAATATCAATGGGTATTGATCGAAGTTTGTATACAATTTTAGAACATAGTTTAAGAGATGATAAAGAAAATGAAAGGACAGTTTTGTCGCTTAAACCTTATCTTTCTCCAATTCATGTAGGAGTTTTATCTTTAGTAAAAAAGGACGGATTGAAAGAAAAAACAGATGAGATTTATCTTCAAGTAAAAAGAAAATTTGATGCATTCTTGGATCATTCTGGTGCAATAGGAAGAAGATATAGAAGATTGGATGAAGTTGGCTCGCCATTTGCAATAACTGTAGACCATCAAACTTTGGAAGATGATACTATCACTATACGGATGAGAGACAGTATGGAACAAAAAAGAATGAAAATTTCTGATTTAAACTCTATTCTCTCTGAATATACTTCATTTCCTTAATTCAATTAAAAAAAGTAAATTAAAATTTTAGGTACAATCTTCAGGCACAAAATCAGGCGCGGGGATGATATTTTTTAAAAATTAATAACCCATGATTTTTGGAGGGAACGTATGTCTGAGGCGATGGAGTTAGTTCCTGGAAAAAATGCCCAAATTTCTATAATTATTCCTACTTATAATGAGTCTAGAAATATTATTCAAATTCTAAAATCAATAGGTGAAAATTTGCCAAAAAATCTTACCGCTGAGGCAATTGTTGTTGATGATAATTCTCCAGATTCTACAGGTAAGATTGTAGAGGAATATCTAAAAAATGTAAAGAAGATTGCAGGATACACGATGGATATTATCCACAGAACTTCCAAAAATGGTCTAAGTTCTGCAATTCTTAGCGGTATTCAACGAGCTAAAGGAGACACCATTGTTGTAATGGATAGTGATTTTTCTCATCCACCACAGATTATTCCAAAAATGATAGAATCATTAAAAAAATATCAATGCGATATGGTGATTGCTTCACGATATATCAGTGGAGGTAAAATAAACGGCTGGACTCTAAAAAGAAAAATAATGAGTAAAGTTGCAACTCAAATTGCAAAAAAAGGATTGGGGGTAAAAACAAAAGATCCCATGTCAGGATTTTTTGCATTTAAAAAAAATATTTTAAAAGGAATTAATTTTGACGCTATTGGTTACAAAATCCTATTAGAAATCCTGGTAAAGAAAAGTGGAATTGATGTAAAAGAAATTCCTTATACATTTGAAAATAGGAGTTTTGGTTCCAGTAAATTAGATAGATCAACAGTTACAGATTATTTCAAATCAGCATGGAAGTTGTACAAATTTGGAAAATCTAAAGAAAAAGAAGAAAGGCGTAATTCTGTAAGGTTTCTATCCAAAGCAAGTAGATTCTATACCGTAGGATTATCTGGTTTTGGAGTAAATTATTTAATTTCCTTGCTTTTTGCAGGCGGAATATCTGATTTATGGTATTTACATGCCACCTCGATTGGAATTATAGCATCAATTACCACCAATTTTCTGTTAAATAAAACTTGGACATTTGGTGATAGAGACTTTTCCAAGAAAAGAACATTGAAACAATATGGAAAATTTGTAACATTTAGTTCTCTTGGCGCACTGGTCCAACTAGGAATGGTATTTTACTTAGTTGATGAATATCAATTATCTTATCCTATTTCTTTGGTTCTTGCTGTTCTTTCAGCAGCCTTTGGAAATTACATTCTTAACAAAAAATTTACCTTCAAAGAGAAAGTTTGGGGATAAATAAAGAAAAACAAAAAGAGTGACGTTTCGCCTAAATCCTCTATTCAAATGAAGATGAAGATGGAGACGAAAGTCCGGTTTGAGTTGGTACAGATGGGAATTTTTCTCCAATCTGTTGTTCAGCAACAGCAGAAGCTTCTTGAAGAATCTTATCAGTTTCTTCACTTGAAGTATCAGTATCAAGGCTGAATGAGTCCCCTGCCAAGGAGTCCATCATTAATCCATTGAGTGTCTGAGTCATTGCATTCAATTCTGAGTCTGCTTCTGGCATGAATCTTCCAAGTGATGACTTCAATCCCTTCATTGTTGACATCGCTGGTCCAATTGCTACCATTGCATCGCCCAAGTCATGAATAGTTGTCAATCGTAATTGAACTTGTTCCAATGACATTCTTGCATTGCCGAGCATTTTTGTAACTTTACGAATTTCAGCTAATTCGTTTGACAAAACCTTACTTGTGCTAGTATCATGTTGCTGCATTGCAGTCACGATTCTCTTGAAGAGTTGCGCATCTCTTTCATGCAGTTTTCCTAACATCGAGTCCATCTTACTAATTTGGACTTGAAGTTTATTTACTGCGGTTTGAATTCGTGGTTTTAATGCACCTTGTGGTTGTACTGCATCACGTAATTTGCCAGTTACACTTTGGGTCTCTTGTCGAGCCCAAGTCTTGTCGAAGTTTGGCATGTTGGGTGATTTAGAAATTGATTCTTAATGAGGGGTGTGTATTTAGATCAACTTTAGACTAAATTTAGCTAACAAACTATATGCATGCTCAAGAAATTGACATCGATGGCCAGAATTGCCGTTTTTGATTCAGGATTAGGTTCTTTATCCATAATCAAATCAATACAAAAGGTCTGTAAAGCAGAAATATTCTATTTTGCTGACCAAAAAAATTTTCCATACGGAAATAAAACAAAAAAACAGTTAGAACAAATTGTAAAAGATTCTATTGAGCTACTTGAAAAAAAGTTTCATCCAGAGTTAATTGTAATTGGATCAAATACGCCTACAATACTACTTGAAATAACCAATAAAAAAATTATTGGAGTAAACCCACCAATCAAAGAAGCTGCCCATAAATCTAGTACTAACAATATTGCAGTACTTGCTACAAAAACAGTTGTGGAAAGTAAAAATTTATCAGAATATATAAAAAAATGTAAAATTTCAAAAAAAATTAAAGTCCATAAGATTAATGCTTCCAATCTTGTTCAATTAGTAGAATCTGGAAAATTCATTGAAAATAAAAAATATTGTAAAAAAATTATCATAAAATCTTTAAGAGATAATTTTTTAAAAAATAACATAGATGTTGCTACATTATCTAGTACTCATTTACCATTTTTGAAACCAATTTTAGAGTTGGAATTTCCTAATATTCAATTTATAGATCCTGCAGAAAGTGTTGCTGATAAAATTTTAAAAATGACTAAAAGTAAACAATCAAAGAGAAATTTATTGAAAATATTTTCATCTGATCAAACTAAAATATTTCAAAATAATTTAAACAATATTGGTATTAAAAACAAAATAAATTTTTTATCTATTTGATTTTTGATTTTCTATATCCATGACTGAATTTTTTATCATAAAGTTTTGAATATTCATAAGATTTTGAATCAATCACGTCACTGATAATTACAATAGCGGTTCTTGTAATTTTTTCATCTCTAATTTTTTTTACGATATCACCTAGTGTGCCTTTTACAATTTTTTGATCTTCCCAACTTGCCCTATAGACTACCGCGACTGGGGTAGATTTTTTGTAGCCACCAGCAAGGGATTCTTTTACTATATCAGAAAGTAGATGAACGCTTAGATAGAAAATTAGAGTTGCCTTGTGTTTTGCCAATTCTGCAATCTTTTCTCTTTTTGGAACCTTTGTTCTAGATTCTGCCCTAGTTACAATAATGGTCTGAGTTACGCCTGGAAGAGTAAGTTGAGTTTCTAATGCTGCTGCTGAGGCTAAAAATGCTGTCACACCAGGTACAACAATAGAGGAAATTCCTTTTTTCTGCAAGTTATCAATTTGCTCTTTTATTGCACCATAAATTGAGGGATCACCATCATGTAATCTTACAACTAGTTTGTCCTTTTTTGCATTTTTACACAAAATGTCAAAAATTTCTTCTCTTACCAATCCAGCAGCATCATAGAGTTTTCCTTTTTTGCAAAGCTTGAGAATTTTAGGAGGAATTAAAGAACCAGAATAAACTACAACATCTGCTTTTTGAATTAATTTTTTTGCTTTTACTGTGATTAGTTCTGGATCACCTGGTCCACACCCTACAAAGAAAACGTCAGACACGTTTTACCACCAATATTGAAAAGTATTTTGTAGTTAATGTACCATCAGTAACTTCACCTAAAGTTAATTTTCTAATTATTTCGTTTTCAGTTCCAAGGTCTTGTCCAATTGCAAAAATAGAGTTATCAGGAAATCCAGCATCTTTTAGCAAATCTACTACTTGATCAAAATATCTACCATCTTTTAGGAAAACCATTGTTTCAGAATTTTTGGCAATTTCTTTAACAGTGCTTAGGTCATAACAAGATGGTATGATTGAAACTTTATCTGCTCCTTCTGCAATACTAATACCAATTTTTGATGCAAATGTAAAAATTGAAACTATTCCTGGAATTGCATTTATCTTCATAGTTGGATGGTTTATCTTAATTTCTTTATGCATGTACATCCATGTACTATACAAATATGGATCTCCTACTGTAAGATATACTACATTTTTTCCTGACAAAACTTTTTCTGCCATTATTTTGGCATTTTTTTTCCAAGTAGCTTCAAGTAATTCTTTATCTTTGGTCATAGGGAAAATTAATCGTACTATTTCTTGATTTTTAGATTTGTCAATTAAGGATGATACTACCGATAAAGCAATACTGGGTCTATCCTCTTTTGAAGCAGGGCACATTATAACATCAGCATTATGAATTGCATTAACAGCTTTAACCGTAAGTAATTCTGGATCACCAGGCCCTACTCCTATTCCTATTAATTCAGGCATGAAAAATATGATTTTCTTCCCAATTAAAAAGCTAGATTAGACTTTGGTTGCTGAAATAATAGTTACAGGATTTCTAGCAAGCATCATTGTTCCTTTAGTTGTTTTTTTACTCTTTGAAATGGTAACCTGAGTTATGTCAATAGAATTAAACTGTAATTTCTCAAGAATATCTAAAACTGAATACAGAGTTTCAATTAGAATAATTCCAATTACAATCCTTCCACCAGATTTTAGCTTATCTTGACATAATTCTACAATTTCTTTAGTATCTCCGCCAGTACCTCCAATAAAAATAACATCAGCTATTTCTAATTCTAAGATTTTTTCTTTGGCATTACCAAAAATAACTGATACGTTAGAAACTCCAAATTTTTCAATATTTTTCTTTGTTAACTCTATGGCTTTAGAATCATAATCAATGGCAATTACTTTCCCAGTATTTTCTACTTGAATTGCAGCTTCGATAGTTATAGAACCACTTCCACATCCAATATCAAATACAGTTTGTCCGGGAGTTAATCTTGCCTTACTTAATTGAATAGTTCTTACTTCTTCTTTTGTAATTGGTACTTTTTCAGTTCGTTCAAAAAATTCATCTGGAATTCCAGGAGTTTTATAATTCCACATACATTATCTTCCTTTTGTTTTTCTTGTAAAACTAAAGATTAATTCCATTGGAGGCACTTCCTGCATGAACTAGTGTGTAAGTCACAATCCAAATAAACAAGTACAAGAAAATATAGCTTCCAATACCTTGTGTAACAATTTTTTTCCTATCAGCAGATGGTAGTTGTAGTTTCATTCCTTTGGCAATAACAATGGTCCCGGCAAAAATGATAACCATAAAACCAATTGAAGCCCAACGTCGTTCCTCTCCTTCTATATCTTCAAAGATAAAGGTGGCAGTAGTACCTGCAATAATGGCAAGACTGACTCTTAACCAGAATAATTTGTTTAGTTTTCTATCTTTTTCACTTTTTTCAGCTAGGTTTGTTGTAGGTTCAGTTGGAGGAATAACCGGTGGTGCATTTGATTCAGTTTCTGGAGTTTCTTCTGGTTTATTTTCAATAATTTCTTCTTTAGAATCTTCAGGCTGGGAAGTAGGTTCTGAGGTTTTCTTTTTGTGTTTTGCCAAGTAAATTTCTAGTGTGTCTCAAGTAATCCTCGTTTAATATCTTTGGTAAGAAAATAAGCATAAAGAATAGCAACAATATAATTTCCCATACAGAATATTTTACTATGACACTTGCAGGCATAGAGCTAAATTATCTTGTAAATAAAATTTCAGAAGAAGTTCAAGGCTACTATGTGAGTAATATCTGGGGCATTACCAAAGACAGCATATTATTCAAATTGCACCATCCAGAAAAATCTGATATTTTTATGATGATTTCAACCTCTGGGGTTTGGTTAACATCAGTAAAAATTGATCAGATTGAACCCAATAGATTATTGAAAAGATTACGAAGTGATCTTCTAAGATTCAAAATAACAAAAATTGAACAAATAGGATCTGAAAGAATTGCATATTTTACATTTGCAGGATTTGACAAGGAATTTGTAATTATTGGTGAATTTTTTGGAGAGGGAAATATTTTGTTATGTAATGATGAAATGAAAATTCTTGCCTTGCAACATTCTATAGATGTAAGACATAGAAAACTAGGGGTTGGAATGACATATGCAACTCCACCAACAAGTGGATTAGATGTTTTTAATATTTCAGAGTTAGATTTTGAAGATCTTAGAAAATCAGAATTAATTTCTGGAAAATGGTTTGGTCGTACTTTGGGTTTACCAAAAAAGTATGTGGAGGGAATATTTGAGTTAGCAGACGTCAATTCTAAAAAAATTGGAAAAGATCTGAATGATGATGAAATCCAAAAAATCTTTCACACAACTAGTACAATTGTAACAAACGTAACCAAAGGTAATCATGAACCTATAATTATTCGAAATGAAACATCAGAAGTACTACCTATCAAATTAGGAAAATCAGATGAAGGAATTTCTTCAGTAAATAGTTTCATGGAGGGGTTGGATACTGTTTTTACTGAAAATATCGTAGCAAAGGGTAGATCAATTCAAACCAGTGAATCTGATAAAAAAATTAAGGAACTTGAAACTCAAATTTCTGAACAAGAAAAGGCAATAGAAACAGTCAAGGAAAAATCAAAATATGTAACAAACTTGGCAAATTCCCTTTACGTTATGGTATCAAATGGAATAGTTTCGATAGAAGATCCCAATGCTCAGAGTATTCTAGAAGAAAATAATGCAAAATTATCTAAAGAAAAAGGAATTTCTTTGATTGTAATTAAAGATGAAAAAATAAAAATTAATCCAGAAGCACCGCTACAATCAATTGCCTCAGTACTTTTTAATGAAGCAAAACGTCAATCTGGTGCAATCAAGTCAATAGATCAAATTAAAAATAAAACAAAGAAAAAACTTGAGAAACTAAAAAACAAAACAGAAGCTTCAACACAGGAAATTATAGTTTCTGAAGTTAGGAAAAAAAATTGGTATGAAAGGTATAGATGGTTTTTTACATCAGATGGTATGCTTGCAATAGGAGGAAGAGACGCTCCATCAAATTCGGCAGTTGTTAGAAAACATCTTGGAAAAAATGATAAAATTTTTCATGGGGACATTTTTGGATCTCCATTTTTCATACTAAAAGATGCAGAAAATCCTCCTACAATCAGTATGAATGAGGTTGCTCATGCTACTGTATGCTTTAGTAGAGCTTGGAGAGAAGGAATGCATGGATTAAATGCATTTTGGGTAAATCCTGAGCAAGTAAAAAAATCAGCTCCTAGTGGACAATTTCTTCCAAAGGGTTCGTTTACTATTGAAGGGAAAAGAAATTTTGTGAATATACCATCATTGAAGTTAGCGGTGGGGATTATTCCTCAAGACGATCATTACCTCTTAACTTCTGGCCCTCCAGAAACTATTAAGAAAAATTCTCTTTGTTATGCAATTATTGAACCTCATGGTATAGAAATGGTTGAAGTAGCCAAAAAAATTAAAATAGAATTTTCAAAACTTGAAGAAGAAATTACAAAACAAATCAACCTAGATGATTTTGTGCGTGCTCTTCCAGCTGGACAAAGTCAAATTAAAGAAGTGAGTTATGGAGATGCCTCCTGAAAAAGCAAATGAGCCAACATTTTTTGTTGATGCTATGTTAGGAAATATTGCAAAAAAATTAAGGTTAATGGGATATGATTCAATGTATTTTTCAGATATTAACGATGATGAATTGATTCAATTAGCAAAAAAGGATGAACGAATTATTATTTCCAGAGACGGGGATTTGATAAGAAAATCCCTAAAAAATGGGATAAAGTCAATTCTTGTAAAAAATTCTACAGAAATTGAACAATTTCATGATATAATAAAAAAATCAAATTTAAAAATAATCGAAATAAATGGTGATATAGCAAGATGTCCAAATTGCAATTCTAAAACCCAATCAATTGATAAAAAAAATATTCTTCAAAAAATTCCTATCAAAGTTTTAGAGTATAATGATAGATTTTGGGAGTGTAAGAGTTGTAATCAAATTTTTTGGGAAGGGACACATATAAAAAATCTGCAAAAATTTGTTGGTGAGTTAAATGAAAGATAATGTCAACATCTCAGAAAAAGATGGTCAGATTCTTGTAAAAACTGCGAGGATGGTTGTCACTGATTATCTAAAGAATGGATCAAAAACAGAATTAGGAAAAAAATTTCAAGAAGATTTTTCGTTTCATTCGGGGGTTTTTGTCACCTTGAATAATCCATTAGGACTGCGTGGTTGTATAGGATATCCGTTGCCTGATAAAAAATTATTTAATGCTCTTGAAGAGGCAGCCATATCGGCAGCTACTGAGGATCCAAGATTTCCTCCAGTAAAATTTGAAGAACTTGATTCAATAACTTTTGAAGTAACTGTTCTTACACCACCTACCAAAATTGAAGTAAATGACTCTCAGGATTATTTATCTAAAATTAAAATCGGACAAGATGGACTAATTGTCAAATATGGCTACAATTCAGGATTACTTTTGCCACAGGTTCCAGTTGAATATGGCTGGAATGAGAAGGAATTTCTTGAATACACCTGTGAAAAAGCTGGATTACCGAAGGAATATTGGCAAAAGAAAGACGTTAAAATTCTAAAATTTGAGGGTATTGTCTTTAAAGAAAAAGATCCCAATGGAGAGATTATTCAAGAAAAGTTATTGGATTAGAAGATTCAGTATCAAGTAATATTTTCTTTCCATTTTCAAGTGAGGAGAATTCTTCTTCAGTTATTGTTACAAGTGGAATATTTGCTAATGCACATCCAGTTGCAACAGTGAGGTCAACCTTTTTGCAGATCATTGCAATTGGTGCCGAATTATTAGATTTTATGGAGTAAATCGTGTATGCTCCCACACTACTACCAATGCCATATGGAAATACCAAAATGGTATCTTTGAGTGATTTTTTAAATAGATCATGATGTTCATCATTAATAATTCCAGTTTTTTTATCTACAGTTCCAAGAAAGTTAATTGGATTTTGAGATTTTAAAATTGTACCATTAACTTTTCCTTTTACTAGAATTTTTTTCATTTGGTTTCATCTTCGATAATTTCAGATAATGATTTGAGATTTACATCAACACCGTTAGAATTTTTAAGGTAATAAGCCCCTTTGATGCTGTTGGTTGTTACTCCATCAACTTCTTCTTTTTTAATTAATGGAGTTAGACAAGTACAACAATCTGAAAGGATTTCACATCCTGCCTGTTCTAGTTTGTTTGTATGTCCTAATTTTGTTGCTTGTTCTTTAACAGTTCTGGGACAAAATATCATGCATCTTTTTTTAAACGAACGTCCTTTGAGCCTTACAGCTAAATCAGAGATTTCTTCTAATCCTAATTGAGGACTTCCAAGTGTGATTAAATCACCTTTTTCGCATGTATTTAATTCATCATAAACTTTATTCATTTCATTTTCATCAAAATCAACTTTTTCAGTTTCTGAATCATCCTCATCAAAATTGAATTTTGCACAGGTTCCAGATGTGCCCATGCCTCCGCAAAGTGATTTGCAGCTACGTGTATCCATTTGTCCTATGCCAGAGATATTTACTGATTCATCACCCACCTTTCCAGCAAAAAATCCTAGCATTCCATAAGTCAATTCATTTGGATTGTCAATCTTCATTCGTATTGTGAGTTTGGGTGAGGTTTCTTTTCGAAGTGAAGAATACGGACTTTTACCAGTTATGGCACTTGCTAAGGCACTAAATGCGCTTTCTTTGTTGGTTTTTAAATTATCAAACGAGTTAGCATGAATTGCTGCATTACTTTCAGCAAATGATACTTGAGTTCCTTCCTTTGGGATATCAAAAATTTCGTATGGAATGCACGAAAATGAAGGAATAACTCCCATTGTTTCATATGATTGTTTTATGGATAGTTGCTTTGAGATAAAATTATCATCTAAATTATAATTTGAGACATTATCAATATCAAATCCCATAGGATTAAGACTAGTCTTCACCTTTACTCTTGCATCCTTGCTAATACTAGAGAGAAATTCTTCACCTGCATCCCCGATTGTATTATAATTAACTCCAGAAAGATGGGCCCATTCTATAGGAACAAGTTTTTCTGCATCAGTTGCTTCACCTGTTGCAACTAAAATTCTGTAAGCTGTCTGCATGGTTTCACCTTGTTCACCTTTTAATGCGGATTCTTCTTCTCGGGTTAGTTCCATTAATAGTGGTTGATTATTA
>Ga0209165_10000485_pt1 | contig 13519 bp, 9 predicted proteins | sample tdAd001_FD_187122 | JGI IMG/M metagenome (GOLD analysis project Ga0209165, IMG submission 187122) | Marine sediment microbial communities from the Atlantic coast under amendment with organic carbon and nitrate - tdAd00.1 (SPAdes)... | ecosystem: Environmental > Aquatic > Marine > Coastal >... | reverse complement strand
AAGCCTGGCGGGGACGAACGTCGCCTGGGACTTCGTCGAGCTGCCTTCCCAGATCATGGAGAACTGGTGCTGGGAGCGAAGCGGCCTCGACCTGTTTGCCGCGCACTACGAAACCGGCGAGCGGATTCCCGACGAGCTTTACGAAAAGATGGTGCGCGCACGCACGTATCGCGCTGCCAACGCGCAGATGCGGCAGTTGGGGTTTGCGGGCGTCGACTTGGCGCTCCACCAGGACTACGAACCGGAACGAGACGGCGAAGTGATGGCGTACGCACGGGAGATCCTACAAGGGTATTCCGCGGCGAAGCTTCCGGAGAACTACGCGATGCTCGCAGGCTTTGGCCACGTCTTCGCACACCCCGTCGGCTACGCGGCCGGCTACTACAGCTACAAGTGGGCCGAGGTGCTCGACGCCGACGCCTTCACCCGCTTCAAGAAGGAAGGCATCACGAATCCGGAAGTCGGACGCGCGTTCCGGGACAGGATCCTATCCAAGGGGAACAGCGAAGAGCCGGAAAAGCTCTACCGGGACTTCATGGGCCGGAATCCGGAGCTCCGTCCGCTGCTGGAGCGCGCAGGGCTCGTGTAAGCGGGCTACTTCGCGACGGCGCGGAGGTCGACCGATACGGCGATCTCGTTCGCGACTTTCAGGCGAACGATCGACGGGACCGAGATATCATGGTCCTCGAGGTTCGCGGTGAACTCGGCTTTGATCTGAAGTGAGCCGTCGGACCAGTTCACAGTCCCCTTCGCGACGGCAGGCGTGGTGATTCCATGGGCGGTGAACTTGCCCTTCACCTGGACCTTGGTGTCCTTGTTCTTCTTGAGCTCTCTCGCGTCCTTCTTTCCCACGACCACTTCGGTGATCTCGAAGTGGATGTTCGGGTTCTTCTTGGCGTCGAGCCAGCCGTCGCCCTGAAGGTGTTCATCGCGGAGCTCGTTATCGGTGCGTAGAGAAACGACGGGCGCCTTGAACGAGCCTGTGGTCTTCGTGATGTCTGCGGGGTCGACTGTGATGCTCCCCGTCACTTTCGAGCTCTTGCCCGTCATTGTCTCGAGTGGCGCATCCGAGACGAACGTCACGCGGCTCTTGCCATCGTTGCGTACGCGATAGGTCGTTGCGTCGGCGTGAGAGATCGCCGGAGCCGCCATACACACGGCCAGAATCAGGCTCACTCTGGTGGCGTTCTTCATCATTCGCTCGTTTCCCCCTCCGTTTCAGTATGCCGGTTTTGGACGCAAGCGACACCCCGGTATTCACGCTGCTAGCACTATCGGCGCGGTCTCGTGGAACGTCCAATTCTCGTTGTCTCGTTCGGCGCGCCCGAGCTCCCACTCGTCGCGGAATAAGGCCACGATACGGTTGTCGCGGTCGAGCACGGCCATCGGAATTCGCTTGGCCTTCAGCTCGGCGCAGTCGGCTACGCCGTCGACCCAACGCGCATGCTGGTACGGAAGGAGATCGAAGGTCACCCGTGCGCCGTACTCGTGCTCGAGTCGAAACATGAGCACGTCGAACTGCAGGCGTCCTACCACGCCACACACTGGATCCTTCTCGCGCCCGGGCTCCATGAAGAGTTGAACCGTGCCTTCTTCTGAAAGCTCCTGTATTCCTTTTTGAAGCTGCTTGCGCTTGAGCGGGTCGAGCAGCTGCAAGCGCCCGAAGTGCTCAGGCGAGAATAACGGCACGGCGTCGAAGCTCATCGGCCCGTTCGTCGACAGCGTGTCGCCAATACGAAAGAGTCCCGGGTCGTACAGGCCGACGATGTCACCGGCGAACGCTTCCAAGACACTTTCGCGCTCTTGGGCGAAGAACTGTTCCGCGCGGTTGAGTCGAATACCTTTGCCGAGTCGGAAGTGGTGGACACGCATGCCTCCTTCGAACTTCCCGGAGCAGATCCGTGCGAACGCGATTCGGTCCCGGTGCGACGGGTCCATGTTGGCCTGCACCTTGAATACGAACGCGCTGAAGCGGTCGTCGCCGGGGCTGACGGTGACGTCACCCGTTGCTTCACGATCCCCGGGAGGGGGGCACAGGCCCTTGAACGCACGGAGGAAAGGCTCGACGCCGAAATTCGTGAGCGCGCTGCCGAAGAAGACGGGTGTGATCTCGCCCGCGAGGAACCGCTCTTCGTCCCATTCCTCCCCCGCGCCGTCGAGGAGCTCGACCTCGTCGCGAAGCGTTTGAGCCGCCTCTTCGCCGAGGAGCGCGTCGAGCTCCGGGTCGTCGAGGCCGGTGACCTTCATCGCCGCTCGCTTGGCTTGCCCCTCGGCCGAGCGTTCAAACCGAAGGACGAGCTTGTTGATGCGATCGTAGACCCCTTGGAACAAATCGCCGCTTCCGATTGGCCAGGTGAAGGGCACTGTGCTCACGCCGAGCACCTCCTCCACTTCGCTCATCAGGGCGAAGGCGTCGCGGGCGGGACGATCCATCTTGTTGATGAACGTAACGACCGGGGTGTTGCGCATGCGGCACACGTGAAAGAGCTTGCGGGTCTGCTGCTCTACGCCTCTTGCGGCATCCAGAATCATGATTCCGCAGTCGGCCGCCATGAGGGTTCTGTATGTGTCTTCACTAAAATCGTTGTGGCCGGGCGTGTCGAGCAGGTTCCAGCGAATGTCGTCGTACTCGAACTGCAGGACCGAAGTCGTGACCGAGATGCCACGTTGCTTTTCGAGAGCCATCCAATCGCTGACCGCCGACCGCTTCGCCTTGCGCGATTTGACCGCGCCGGCCGCATGAATGGCGCCTCCGTAAAGCAAGAGCTTCTCGGTCAACGTCGTCTTTCCGGCGTCTGGATGCGAGATGATCGCAAAGGTGCGCCGCCGCAGGTATTGATCTTGGCCCATGCCCGGGCGGCAAGATAGCCATTGTCGTCGGTTGCGCCAGTCAGCGAACGTGCTGTGATGGGCGCTGCCGATGGCAGGGCTGTTTCCAGAAATCGAACCTTACGACTCCGGGCGCCTTAAAGTCGATTCGGTTCATTCGGTTTACTACGAGCAGTGCGGCAATCCGGCGGGAAAGCCCGCCATTTTCGTCCACGGAGGTCCCGGTGGCGGGTCGAGCGCCGTGCACCGGCGGTTCTGGGACCCGGCCGTGTACCGCATCATCCTCTTCGATCAGCGAGGCTGCGGCCGCAGCACTCCCCATGCGGAGCTCCGGAACAATACGACCTGGGACCTGGTCGACGACATGGAGCGAATCCGCGAGCACCTCGGCATCGAGCGCTGGCAACTGTTCGGCGGCTCCTGGGGAAGCACGCTCTCCCTCACGTACGCCGAGCAGCATCCCGAACGCGTCACCGACATGGTGCTGCGCGGCATCTTCCTCCTCCGCCGCCGGGAGATTCAATGGTACTACCAAGACGGCGCGAGCCGGATCTTCCCCGAGGCTTGGCAGAAGTATCTAGAACCGATCCCCGAGGACGAGCGGGACGACATGGTAGCCGCCTACTATCGCCGCCTGACGAGCAGTGACCGAGCCGAACGCATCCAAGCCGCCCGCGCATGGAGCATGTGGGAAGGCAGCACGAGCAGGCTGCTCCCCGACCCTGAGCTCATCGAACGCACGGGGGACGAAGCATTCGCCGAAGCATTCGCCCGCATCGAATGCCACTACTTCATCAACGGCGGCTTCTTCCAAGCAGAGGACCAGCTCCTCCAGCACATCGACCGGATCCAACACATCCCGGCCACCATCGTCCAAGGCCGCTACGACATCGTCTGCCCCGCCGAAAGCGCCTACCAGCTCCACCAAGCCTGGCCAAAAAGCACCCTCATCATCGCCCCCAACTCCGGCCACTCCGCCCTAGAACCAGAAATCACCCACCACCTAACCGCCACCACGAGCGAACAATCTCCCACCCCTTAGCGGGAGAATTTTCGGTATTTTATTCGGTGGGGGATGTCGGCTGCGGTGCCAAGGCGGGCTTTGCGGTCGGCGGCGTAATCGGCGTAGGAGCCCTCGTGCCAGACGACTCGACTGTCGCCTTCGAAGGCTAGGATGTGAGTGCAGATGCGGTCTAGGTACCAGCGGTCATGGCTGATGATGAGCGCGCAGCCGGGGAAGCTCAAGATCGCCTCCTCTAACGAGCGAAGCGTTTCGACGTCGATGTCGTTGGTGGGCTCGTCGAGGAGCAGGACATTGCCGCCGCTCTTGAGGAGCTTGGCCAGGTGGACTCGGTTTCGTTCACCGCCGGAGAGGTTCTTCACCGGCTTCTGCTGATCGCTTCCGCGAAAATTGAACCAGCCGACGTAGGCGCGTGATTTCACCGTACCGCCGCCGACGTCGATCTCGTCGGCGCCGCCGGTGATCTCCTTGAAGACGTTGTTGCCGTCGCCCAGCGCGTCCCGGCTCTGGTCCACGTACGAGAGCGTCACGGTGTCGCCCACCGTGATCGACCCCGAGTCGGGCGTCTCTTCACCAACCAGCATCCGGAACAAGGTGGTCTTGCCGGCGCCGTTGGGCCCAACGATGCCGACGATCGCCCCTCGCGGCACGATGAAGCTCAGATCCTCGAACAGGAGCTTGTCGCCGTAGGCTTTGCTCACCCCATTGACTTCAAACACCTGCGTGCCAAGCCGCGGCCCCGGCGGAATACGAATCTCGTTGGCGTCGCGGCGGGCCTTGGCCGCATCGGCGACCAGGCTCTCGAACGCGGTGATGCGCGCCTTGCTCTTGGCCTGCCTCGCCTTGGGCGACGAACGCACCCACTCGAGCTCCCGAGCGATCTTGCGCTTCCGAGAGCTGTCTTTCTTGTCTTCTTGGGCCAGCCGAGCGTCCTTGGCCTCGAGCCACTGAGAGTAGTTGCCCTGGAAAGGATACGCCTCACCGCGTTCGAGCTCGAGTATCCACTCCACGATCTCGTCCAAGAAGTACCGATCGTGGGTCACGAGGATCACGCAACCGGGATACTTCTGAAGATACCCTTGCAACCAGGCGACCGATTCGGCGTCGAGATGGTTGGTCGGCTCGTCGAGCAACAGGAGCTCGGGCTTCTCGAGCAACAGTCGGCAGAGCGCGACCCGGCGCTTCTCACCGCCGGAAAGCAATTTCGTGTCGGCATCGGCCGGCGGCAGGCGAAGCGCATCCATCGCGATCTCGAGGGTGCTCTCTAGATTCCAGCCGTCGGCGGCGTCGATCTTGTCCTGAAGCGTTCCCTGCTTGTCGAGCAGCTTGGCCATCTCGTCGTCACTCATCGGCTCACCGAGCTTCATGCTGAGCTCGTTGAACTCGTCGAGAAGCCCACGCACGGGAGCAACCCCTGCTTCAACCGCCTCGAGCACCGTCTTGGCGTTACCGAGGTCCGGCTCCTGCGGCAGGTAGCCCACTCTCGCACCGGGACGAATCCAGGCCTCGCCGGTGAAGCTCTCGTCCACCCCCGCCATGATGCGAAGCAGCGAGGACTTTCCGGTCCCGTTAACACCGATGACCCCTATCTTCGCGTTCGGAAGGAACGAGAGATAGAGGTCTTCGATGATCTTCTTGTCCGGGGGATGAACTTTCGTAACCCCCTTCATCGTGAAGATAAAGTCTGCCATGAACTATTGAGCTGTCCGTCTCCTCGTGAGCCACATAGCAACGATGCTCAGCGCAATCCAACCGAACGAGGCGCTCTTGGCAGCGCTCACGCTGCAGCCATCGTAGGTACTGGTGTCGCCACTCGGTCCGCCCTCTCCTTTGCCGGAACCCGGCGCACCCTTGGGTGCGAGGTCGATGGTGCCAGCCTCGAGGTCGAGCTCGGGAATGTCGGTTCGAATCAGTGCCGGCAACTGGCCGGTCAGCGTCTTGTTGGTCGTGCCCTCGAGCGCGGTGTTGCCTGCTGCAAAAGGCCTAGGTGCCGGGCCGCTAGGCGGACCGCCCCAGGTTCCACGCTGCGGATTCTCACACGCAATGTCGCCTTCCCAAGGATTCAACATCACGTATCGCCCCTGGAAGTTGTTGACACTCGACGCCTGTGCGCGCCGCTCCCCGAGCTGGCCTTTCTGATCAGGCATCCCTCGGCCGCCAACGATTGGACCAGCCGCGCGAAACACGAGGTCCTCGTCGAGTCCGTCCTTGTCGTAGCGGTAGTGAAGGCGTGTCAGCACGAAGCCATACGGCTGCCACGATGGACGGCGTTTACGCTGCGGCACGACGCCAGGAATGTCGGAGTACGGATCCTGCTCGCCGGGCACGAGCACATCACCGCCGAGGGTCGCCAGCTCATCGGGCGTCAAAGGCGGCTCAGGACACGGATCGCAAGTCGTCGCGTCCCAAGCGTACTCCGTCACGACTGCGCCAGGGTTCTTCTCAGTCGTTCGCTCGAACAGCGCATCGTAAAATGCTCCGAAGCTCTTTCGAACGCTGTTCTCGACACGGATGTTGGTTGGAATCGAGGCGTTCTTGTAGTTGGCGACCTCGTAGCGCTGACCCTTGCCGAGGGTGTGCACGATCAAGTCCTGCTTCCCGGCGCTGTTGAGCAAACCTAGCCGCACCGGAAGCGTGAACGTCGGCGCGTCGTAGTGGAAACGAAGAGGAGAGAGAATCGCCTTCCCGTCACGGAACTTCACCTTCTTCGCGTCGACCTTCGCAACGAAGAACTTGGTGTTCTGCTCGACGTAAGGGCGCAAGACAGCGTTGGCGCCCTTCGGAATGTTGTACTCGTTCTTGCGGAGCCACTTGTCTAGGCCACCGGAATCCTTCGCGCTCAAAATGACGATGTCGTACTCCGCGACCTTGAACTGCGCTTCGATCGTCACGCCGTAGTCCTTCTTTGAATCCTCGTCTGCCGAAGACTTCATTCGCCGCGCCGACGGTGCCCCTGCCGCCATCTCGTACACGACCATCGGACGACACGGGTCCTGCTCCCAGTACTCGACAAGTCGCGGCGCCGCGAGCTTGTCGACGCGGGAGAAGATCTCCGGCGGCAAGGTCTTCACGTTCTCTTCCTGAAGAACGACCGGCACCGGGACGATCATGGCGAAATCTTCCGGTGGACCCTGGTAGTTGTTCTGCATCGACAGCACGGTTCGCGTGCCCTCGCGCATCATCACGACCATCGTCGCATTGTTGTACAGGGACGCGTCCGCCCCGCTCACGTAAAAACCACAGAACGCGCGCGACGTAGTCGGCCAAGCCATGGCCACGCACAGACCCAACACAGCGAATACTTGCTTCATAGATTGCTCCTCACTTGCCCTGGTAGACGCGTGAGCTCGCAATTTGGATCTATTGCACGAAAACCCGCGCGATTACGCCTAGATGACGCTGAGCTCGAGGCTAGTTCTTGATTTCGAGCAGCTCGACGTCGAACACCAGCATCCCAGCGGGACGCCCTGGCCGGCCGCCGTATGCCAGCTCTTCAGGAATCCAAATCCGGCGCTTCTCTCCGACGACCATGAGCTGCAAGCCCTCGGTCCAGCCGGGGATGACCTGATTGAGACCGAACGTCGCTGGTGTGCCTCGCACGATCGAGCTGTCGAACATCTTCCCGTCCGTCGTCCAGCCGGAGTAGTGCACGGTCACGACGCTCGTGGCGGTCGGATGATCTTTGCCCGTGCCCTTCGAGAGCACGCGCGACCCGATGCCGGACTCGGTCTTCTTCGCGTTCTTTGGAATCTTGGCGACGTCCTTGGGCGTGTCGGGCGGCTTGGGCGCTTCCTTGAAGCTGATCAGCTCGACGTCGAACACCAAGGTGCCGCGGGGTGGGCCCATGCCAGCATGCGGATCGGTCGGAGTTGCCTCGCCGTAGGCAAGGTCACCGGGGATCCAGAAACGGCGCTTCTCACCGGCGACCATCAACTGCACACCCTCGGTCCAGCCCTTGATCACTCGATTGAGCGGAAACTCTGCCGGCTTGCCGCGCTTCGTGGAGCTGTCGAACATGCGTCCGTCCGTCGTCCAGCCTGTGTAGTTGACGGTGACGATGTCTGCCTCGGCCGGGCGCTTGTCGCCCGTGCCTTCTTGCAACACGGTCCACGCAAGGCCCGACTCGCTGCTCTTGGCGTTCTCAGGCGCAGCCGCTACATCGGGAGGCGCTGGAATGCCGGCAGGCGCCGCTGCTTTCGCTTCGATCTCTGCCGCCGCAGTCTCTTCCGCGGCGGCCTCAGCGGCTTCGGCATTCTCGGCCGACGCCTCCGAATCAGAGGCGGGCTCGCCCTCGGCGGGTTCGGGTGCACTGCCCTTGCAGGCGGTCAGCGCGGCGGCCAGCGTCGCGCAACAAAGAAGGGTCCAGAGAGATTTCATCGGGGCGTGGTAGCCGACTGCGCGCGCGTTGTCTACTTCTCTAATTGCGGCGGCACGTCCCGGTCGGCAACGACCTCGACGACTTCGCCTTCGACCTCAATCACATCCTGGGGGCCGCGGGGCGCGCCATTGTAACCCGGCGCGTACACTTGTACGCGACCGGTCGCAATCTGGCGCTCGACCCACGCGCGGACGATGCCGGCAATGACACGGCGGGTCGCCGGCATGACCATCGAAAGCCCGGCGATGTCGGTCAGGATGCCGGGTGTAATCAGCATCAAGCCGCCGATGAAAATCAGGAATCCATCGATGACGCCGTCCTTCGGCAGTTGCTGACGCGCCATCGCCTCCTGCCAGCGACGAAGGACCCTCAAGCCCTCGAGCCGCGCGAACCATGCGCCCACAGCGCCCGTCAGGAGCACCAAGCCGATGGTCGGCACGGGCCCGAGAATTCGTCCTATCGCGATCAAGAGATACAGCTCGACGAGCGGAACGACGGTGAATAACAGGAAAAGGCGGCCCACGAGACGAACCTAGGTCCGATCCCTGGCCCGCGCTAGCGTTCTGCCGTAAACCCGGCCGCATGAACATGCCGGCAGAGGGGTCGATGAGCCCGAAATGGGGACTGCGGTGCTTGTTGGGCGGCGCCCTGATGGGACTCGCAAACCTAGTCCCGGGTATCAGCGGCGGCACCATGCTTCTCGCAGCCGGAATCTATCCCCGGTTCATTCAGGCATTGGCCGACCTGAGCGGGCTCCGGCTACGGAAGGACTCGTTCATCGTCCTGGGTCTCGTAGGCGTCGCGGCGGCGGTCGCGATTCTCTTGGGTGCCGGCCCGGTCAAAGACGCCGTCATCGAACACCGCTGGGCGATGTACAGCTTGTTCATCGGGCTGACGCTCGGAGGCGTTCCCGTGCTCTGGCAAATGGCGCGGCCGGCGAGAAACGCGTTCTGGGTCGGCATGGTTGCGGGGCTCATCGTGATGGCCGGCTTGGCTTGGCTGCAGATCGATGGCGCGAGCTCGGGCGGGAGTCGCGAAGGCATTCCGATGATGTTCATCGCAGGAGTTGCCGGAGCGAGCGCGATGATTCTTCCGGGGGTGAGCGGCGGATATCTGCTGCTGGTGCTTGGCGTGTACGTGCCGGTTCTGAGCGCGATCGACGCTCTCAAGGAAGCGCTCAAAGTAAATGACTTGGCAAGCGCGTCGGACCCGATTCTCGGCGTGGTGCTTCCGGTCGGCGTCGGTGTCGCGATCGGCGTCCTGGTCATCAGCAACCTCATCAAGGTCGTGCTCGAGCGGTACGAGCAGCCAACCCTGGGCGCGCTCATGGGCTTGCTCGTCGGCGCGGTGTTCGGTTTGTGGCCGTTCCAGGAAGGCGTGGCGCCCCGGGTCGGCGAGATGTTCAAGGGACAGACCTTGACCGCCGAGCGCCTGGCCGATCTCGCGCCGGACAAATATCCCACCGAGTTCTTCGCACCGACTTTCACCGATGTGATGATGGCGGTCGGCCTGGTCGGCGTCGGTTACATGATCACGACGCTGGTTGCACGCCTAGGTGGCGCCAAGCCAGAGCGCCACTAGCGTTTAAACCCTCAGTTGCTGAGCAGCTCGTCGCACTCGGCGCTGATGTAACCAAGGGCTACCAGCTGGCGGCATAGCTCCGGGGTCATCTCCTGCTTTTCCTCGGTCAGCCCGGGCTTTTTGCTGCTCGATGAGCTGGCGGAAGCGGCCAGCCAATGGCCGCGATCCTCGGCACCGAGGAACTGCCCGTGAAGGGTCCGCAGATAGCGCTGTGCGATGGGATGCTGGCTGCCGTCGAGCTCCTTCTGCTCCCAATAGTCGTTGCCAAGGTCGAAGATGACCTGGGACAGATTGCCGCGAATGATCATCTTCCAATCGCCGCCGCGGATCACCCGGCGGTGCTCGAGGAAGTCGCTAAACGCTACGTAAGGACCCGCCGGCCAATCGCCCCGCATGAACCCAAGCAAGCTGCGGCCCTCGAACTTCTCAGGAATCGGGACACCCGTCGCCTCCAGCACCGTCGGCCCGATGTCGAGCGTACTGACCACCGGAGCGACGCGTGTGTTCGCCGGAATGACACCCGGCCACCGAAACAGGAGTGGAACGCCAAGAAGCTCTTGATAAACCGAGTGGCCGTGGCCCCAAGACCCGTGCTCCTGGAACTCTTCGCCATGGTCCGATGTCACGACGATGATCGTGTTCTCGTCCACACCAAGCTCGCGGAGCTTCGCGAGGAACTTCCCGAAGTACTCGTCGTGGTAGCTGATCTCACCGTCGTGCAGCGCCTCGATGTGCTCTTTGTCCCGCTTGGTGAACGCGTATTTCTTCGGGTTCTTTTTGGCGTCGTCGAGCATGAGATGCGTGCGGCGGTTCTGCACCTGGCCGTTGTACGGCTCCGGGTCGTACATTTCGAGGAACTTGGCGGGCGGGTCGTACGGAACGTGCGGATCGATCGTCTGGATGTAGACGAAGAACCTGCCGTCCCGGTTCTTCTCGATCCAGCCCTCGGCCTCACCAAACACATTGGAAGCAGTCGTGTTGCGTGCCTCGCGAATGTAGTTGGTGTAGTGGTCCCAGCCTTGATCGAAGCCGAACGCGTTGGAGACGTACCCGTTGGCGATGAAGCTCGCGGTCTTGAACCCTGCCTTCTTGTAGACCTCGCTCAACATTAGCGCCGACTTCGGAAGCTTCGATGCGTCTTGCTTGGTTTTGTGCGTCGCAGGATGGAGCGAGGTGAGCACGCTGGCGACCGCGGGTTTCGTCCAGTTTTCCGGTGACTGCGGTCGCTCGAACAGAGTGCCTTCGGAAGCGAACGCATCGATGGTGGGGGTCTTCACGCGGGTTTTCGGGTAGTAAGCCTGCAGCTTGCTCGCGCGCAGGGTGTCGACGAGAAGGACGATGACGTTGCGGGCGGGCTCGTCGATGGTCACCACCGCCCCCGAGCGCCGCACGATGCGTACATCGCTGAGGGCCAGCTCGGTGGCTGCCTCGTTTCGGAAGCGCAAGCGCGCGATTTTGCCTGCGAGGTCCTTCAGCGAGACCTGTTGATCGTTCCAGGACGGCCCTGCGTCGAGCCGCTGAGTCGAGCCAGCCGACCCGTCGCTGTCGATCTGCAACGCCAACACGCCGGCGCCTGGGGATTTGAGACCGGACCCGAAAATCAGCGCGCCGTCTTCCGGTACTTCAACGAACCAGTCGACCTGCGCGCCAGGCGCTAGCGCAATCGCACGCCTGGCTACCCCGCCCACCGAAATTTGCTCGACTGCAACACGCCGAGGCGGAGTCGTGCTCTCGGCAGAACCTGGCTCGAAGAGCAGCCAGTCCATCGCGAGCGACCGCGCCTTGCCGCGCACCTGGGCGGTCTTCGTCGCACGCAGCATGATCGAATTCTCGCCAGCGCGAAGGTCCGCGGCGGAAATCGGAATTACAAACTCCCGAAAGCCGTCCCCCTGTGCAAAGCGCGCTTCGCCGACGGTCTTGCCGTTGACGTACACGATGAGCGCTCCCGTCGCGTACGGCTTGGCGCGGAACCGGAGTTGCATGGGCTGCTTCGACGCGAGGGGAAGATACAGGCGCGCCGTCTTACCGAAGGTCGACACGCTAGCGTCACCTTCGCGGCTCTCGCCTTGCCAACCGCTGTTCCAGTTCCCGATGGTGTACTTGAGACGGGCGGCGGTCCCGAAGTCGATGAAGAGGCCCGCAGGATCATACACGTCCGCCAAGTGCAAGAGCGCCAGGAGGTCCTCGTAGGTCGCGGTGCCGTCCGGGGCAGGAGCGACGGCAGGTGCTGGCGAAACGCGGGCTCGCCGGGGAGCTTGGGCTTCCTCGGGGGCCTCCCCGCCGGCCTGCTTGATCGACGCACCGGGCTCTGCCCCGCCGTCGTTACATGTGAATCCCTGCAGGCAGAGAATGAGAACAAGCGCCCAGCGGCTCTTCATGAGACTTCCCCCTAGCGCGTTCGGCTACCACGGCCCGGGGACATGAGCAACGACGCCGAGACGACCGCTACCGCTTCCGATGTGCTAACCCAGGAAACTCATGGATGGGAACGGACAGCCCCGCGAGTGGAGCGTCAAGAAGAGCACCAAGCTCTACCAGATCAAAGGCTGGGGAGAGCCGTACTTCCGTATCAATGAAGGTGGTCACGTAGAGGTCCGGCCCGACCCTACCGTAGACAGGGCGATCGATCTCTACGAGCTCACCAAGCAGCTTGCGGAGCGCGGGCTCGACCTTCCGTTGTTGATCCGATTCCCCAACATCCTCCAGGACCGCATCCGTTTGCTCAACGAGTGCTTCGAGAGCGCGATTCGCGAGTACGGATACGACGGAGAGTATCGGGGCGTCTTTCCGATCAAGGTCAATCAGCAAAGGCACCTCGTCGATGAGATCGTCGAGTCGGGAAGGCCTTGGCGGTTCGGGCTGGAAGCCGGCTCCAAACCGGAGCTGCTGATCACTCTCGCGGCGATGGAAGATGAAGACGGGTTCATCATCTGCAACGGGTACAAAGACCTCGCGTATCTCGAGACCGCTCTCGTGGCGCAGCGTTTCGACAACACGGTCGTGGTGGTGCTCGAACGCATCGAGGAGCTGGATCTCGCGTTCCGCGCATCGGAGAAGCTCGGCATTCGACCCTGTCTCGGCGTACGGGCGAAGTTGAGCAGCAAAGGGATGGGCCGCTGGGCGGATTCCGCCGGCGACCGCGCGAAGTTTGGCCTGACGATGTCCGAGATCGTTCACGTCGTCGACGAACTCGAGAAGCGCGACATGCTCGATTGTCTGAAGCTCCTTCACTTCCATCTCGGAAGCCAGGTCTCGAGCATCATCCCCGTCAAGAACGCCATGCGCGAAGCGAGCCAGATCTACGTCGAGCTCATGAAGATGGGATGCAAGATGAGCTTCCTCGACGTCGGGGGCGGTTTGGCGGTTGACTACGACGGCTCGAAGACCGATTTCCGCGGCTCGATGAACTACGACCTCAAGGAGTACGCCTACGACGTGGTCGCAGGCATTCAGGAAGCATGCGAGAAGGCGAGCGTGCAGCCGCCGACCATCGTCAGCGAGAGCGGACGCTCGATCGCCGCCTATCAATCGGTGCTGATCTTCGATGCGCTGGGCGTCGACCAGGTCGACTTCGAAGACCCTCTGGAACCGTCCAAAGACGACCATAGGATCCTCGACGAGTTCTACGAGACCTGGAAGGGCATCCAACCCAAGAACGTGCAGGAATCGTGGCACGACGCACAGCAGGCGCTCGAAGAAGCGCGGAGCCT
>Ga0209165_10000483_pt1 | contig 13548 bp, 13 predicted proteins | sample tdAd001_FD_187122 | JGI IMG/M metagenome (GOLD analysis project Ga0209165, IMG submission 187122) | Marine sediment microbial communities from the Atlantic coast under amendment with organic carbon and nitrate - tdAd00.1 (SPAdes)... | ecosystem: Environmental > Aquatic > Marine > Coastal >... | reverse complement strand
TCTTCTATGCCATGCTGGAGGGTATAACGGCGGGATTTTTCACCATACACTAATTCAAAACCTTCCACTCGTTGGCTTGAGCCAAAACAATTTTTCAGGGCCGGCGGTGCGGCCTATCGGCCGGAAGGGAGGGCGGGACGGACCTTTATCACCGACTCTTTGCGGATGTGAACCGTTCCCGGTTTTGTGCCTTTGGGCTTGGTGACAAATCTGGCCCGGGTGCAGGAAACGGCGATAACGCCGCCGTTTCTGGCCTTGCTGTGGTATGCAGAGACCGCCGCGGCCATTTCCAGTGTCTTCCGGTCCGGATCCTGGCCGGGTTTTGACCGTAAAATGACGTGACTGCCGGACATGCCGCGCACGTGAAACCACCAGTCGTCGGGGCCGGCGGCCTTGAGACTCAGCCGGTCGTTGTCCGCGTCGGTCTTGCCGGCCATCACCGTCCAGTCTCCGGGCAACGTATAGGTCCACACACTGATCGGTTTGGGCGCGTATCTGTTTTCGTCCTTTTTCATCGATAGAAATGCTCCTCGAACGCAAGGGCCGTTTTTCCACTCCATTAGCGTTAAGCCTATCTCAAAAATGCACCTAACACCCCATGGCTGCGTTCCAGGCCTCCTTAAAATGCTCACACACGACAGGTATGCTGCGCTTTTTCGTCGGCCTGCGCTTTACCCTTGAGTGTAATCTACTTTTTTTGAGATAGCTTCGTATAACATTTATCGGATAAAAGAAGAAACTTTTTATTTTAGCGACGTCCCGGGAGTCAGGAGTCCGGGACCGGGGCCCGGCCGGCCAATTTTTTTATGTAGACGCCCCGTTGAAAAAATTGTAAGCTGACTGGATAATATTTTTAATTTCAAGCGGTTTAAAGGAAATACGTTATGCCCAAGCGATTGTGGACACCTTCGGAAGAAAGAATCCAAAACACGAACCTGTATCGATTCATGAATATCGTCAATGAAACCTTCAACCAGAATTTCAGCGAATATGAGCCCCTATATCAATGGTCGATTGAAAACATTCCCGATTTCTGGGCGTGTTTGTGGGAATTCGCAAAAATAAAATCTTCAACCCCGTATGATCAGGTGGTTGACGATGTCGGCAAAATGCCGGGCGCCAAGTGGTTTTCAGGTGCCAGGCTCAATTTTGCCGAAAATCTTCTGCGATACAAGGACGATCACACGGCGCTGATCTTCAAGGGAGAAGATCGGGTCGACCGGCGGATGACCTATGCAGAGCTTTACGACGAAGTGGCCTCCGTTGCACGGTCTTTAAGGCAAGCAGGGGTTCGGACCGGTGATCGGGTGGTGGGCTTTATGCCGAATATGCCTGAAACCGTAATTGCCATGCTGGCGGCCACCAGCATGGGTGCCACATGGTCTTCCTGCTCCCCTGATTTCGGTATCAAAGGGGTGCTGGATCGATTCGGACAGATCAAACCTAAAGTGCTCTTCACTGCAGACGGTTACTTTTTCAAAGGAAAACAGCTGGACAGCCTCGAACGCATTTCAAGTATCCTGAAAGAACTTCCATCCATTGAAAAGGTGGTGGTCGTGCCTTTCACCGAGAAGGATCCGGATATCCGCAGCATATCGAACGCAGTCCTTTACGACGACTTCAAATCATTAGAACCCGCACCGGCAATTGAATTTGAGCAACTGCCCTTTGACCATCCCCTCTACATCATGTACTCCTCGGGCACCACCGGCCTTCCAAAATGCATGGTTCAGAGCGCCGGAGGGATCCTTGTCCACCATCTCAAGGAACTCATGCTTCATACCGATCTAAAAAGAGAGGATACCATATTTTACTTTACCACCTGCGGCTGGATGATGTGGAACTGGCTGGTCAGTTCTCTGGCTGTCGGGGCAACGATCGTTCTGTATGACGGGAACCCCTTTCATCCGGATCCCGGCGCCCTGTGGGAAATGGCCCGGGATGAAAAAATTACCATTTTCGGAACCAGCGCAGGATACATTGCCGCCCTTCAAAACGCCGGCGTGAAGCCCGGAAAGACCTTCGACCTCTCTCCCCTCAAGGCCGTGCTTTCAACCGGATCCCCCCTGTCCATTGAAGGTTTCGAGTATATTTACAGGGAGGTTAAGGCGGATCTGCAGCTGGCATCCATTGCCGGGGGGACGGATCTCAATGGCTGCTTTGCCCTTGGGAATCCAATGGGGCCGGTCTGGGCCGGTGAACTCCAGTGCAGGGGACTGGCCATGAAAGTTTTGGCTTTTGACGAAAACGGAAAATCGGTAATTAACCAGCAGGGTGAACTGGTCTGTGCCGCTCCTTTCCCGTCCATGCCGATCTATTTCTGGAATGATCCGGACACTAAAAAATACCGTGATGCCTATTTTAATGTGTATCCCAATATCTGGCGGCATGGAGACTATATCGTCATCACCGAAAGAGGCGGCGTCATCATGTACGGCCGGTCGGACGCCACCTTGAACCCCGGCGGAGTTCGTATCGGAACCGCTGAGATCTATCGCCAGGTGGATCTTTTAGAGGAGATCGAAGACTGCGTTGTTGTGGGGCAGAATTGGAAAAACGATGTCCGTGTTATTCTGTTTGTCAAAATGACCGAAGGGGTTGAACTGACCGACGAGATCGTCGCTAAAATAAAAAATACCATTCGCACCGATGCGTCGCCAAGGCATGTTCCGGCAGTAATTTTGCCGGTTCCGGATATTCCATACACCCACAATATGAAAAAGGTCGAACTGGCCGTAAAAAAAGTCATTCACAACCAGCCGGTGCTCAACAAAGACTCGCTGAGTAATCCGGAAGCCCTCGACTACTATGCTGATTTAAAGGAACTGCAATAGGATTAACCTGGATCTATACCAGCACCGGACACGGTCAAAAGAGAAAAAAACAATCCATAAAGTAAGTTCCACCCGGTGATTGGTCTACCTTTGTTTCGGAAGGATGCGCCAGGTTATCAGGGGTGAGAGGACATACAGCAGCATGTAAATTAGCGCTGCGTATCCCAGATAGGGCGTAAATATGAAGATGACCAGTAACAGCATGTTCAGGCGACCAAACCAGGAATGCCGGTCGATAAAGCGGCCGAGATGCAGGTAACGCAAGGGATAAAGGTTCATCATAATCCCTGAAAAAATCATCAACCCAAAACAAAAGATGCCCCAGTAAGGAGCCCATTCCGAGGCTTCCCGAACAGCATTGTTGAACATGATCAACGGTGCGGCCACCAGCAATGCAGCGGCCGGGGACGGCATCCCTTTAAAAAACCCGGGAATCGGCGTTCGGTCCAAGGTGAAGTAAACCAGCCGGGCAATTCCCATTAGGGTATACAGCAAAGCCGCCAGCCCCACCGGAAGTTGCTGGATCACGGGATCCGAAACATCTCCGAGGGACAAATAAAATATCCAGGCCGGAACAATGCAGAAACTGACGCCGTCGGCGAGGTCATCCAGAATGCTTCCAAAGCTGATCTGATGTGGCCGGTTTTGTTCGGACAGGGGTTCTGTCAGGCCCAGTTTTCTGGCCAGAGCCCCGTCGAGTTTGTCAAAAACGGCAGCACCGATGAGAAAAATATAAGCCTCACGAATACGTCCCTGATATGCAAAAAAGACAGCCAGCAACCCCATCATGGCATTCATGATGGTTAGGGTGTTGGGGAAAAAGGACAAAATCTTTCGCCTCAAGCGTTCATCCTCATCGCAGATTTCATCCAGGCAGTAGGCGCCATATTTCCGACAGTTTGCAGCGATGGATCCAAAATTTATGATCAAAAATACGATTTCGATCAAAAACAAAACACGTAGGGGAAGATTTCCCAACCAGGAAATCCAGATGTAAATCTGAGAAGTCAAATCTCCCGGAACATAAAACGCATGCGCGTACAAGAGGGTCCCGACCGGTGCGGCGACAATGGTCCTTAGCCGCGTAAATTCTCTTATTTCCGGTTCCGGTCCTGTTCGCATGGCGAAAAAACGCATAAAGTTAGCAAAATTGTCACGGATCAGGACGGTTACGCACAAAATCAGGACAAAGATGCCATGAAACAATTCAGCCTTGGTTCCGATGGGCGATGTTAAAAAAAGGCGCCACATGATACCGACAGCCACCAGCGGAAATATAATCGAATAGACAATCTTGTCCATGACTCTGTCGGTAAGATGGACCAGTGCAGCGTATGGCTGAAAACGGCTTGAAAACCACCCATCGATCAGGTCAAAGCTCATGGAGATAACGAGGAATGTTACCCCAAGGGTATAAAGCAGCGGGTTGCGGGTCCACATGACCCCAAGGGCGCAAAGCATTCCGCCAAAGACCAGGGGTGGCCGTCCGTAAACCAGTAATGCTGAAAATTTTCTCTGAAAATTGAGCTTTGCGGGTATGTGTTCTTTTTCGGTCATTTAAAAAACCAACGATGTCCTCTATGAAAAGTAGACAACCATTTTTTGTTACAAATTGACGGGTGGCTGCCCGAAAAATTTCTTTGAGCGCTCATTGAAACGTTTTTTATTTATGGTTCTTCTCCAATTTAGTTGAAAAAGAGGGTTCGAGGGTCCCCCGATGACGGGATCTTCGCTTCACTCCGACAAGCGCTTGCTCTCCACCGGGAAGCACCTCATTGCCTCCTGCGCAAATGTTGCACGTCGGTCAGCGTTTCAAACACATTTCTGAGTACAATTTACACATAGGTGGCCACGCATCACAAGAAAAAAAATCACCCGCGCCAGATCAAAACCCAATATTTTCGGCCTTGAAACCTTGAAATTTCGGTTCAAAAACACATTTTAATCTTTGGCGTCGCAGCCTTCCTGATGCTTCCCCCCCGGTAAATTTCCTTGTGTCCCCGCTGCCGGCCGAATCCCTTGATTTCGCTCAGTGTCATACCGTTGATGCCGATGCCGTTGAGGGCATCTTTAACATCATCCAGTTTGAATGGTTTAATAATGGCTTCAATCTTTTTCATTTAATCCTGCTCCTTTCAACTTTTGATGGTTTTCCTTCCCGGGACAATATTTTATATTCTTCTAATCAAAAACCGTGCCGGATGACGCCTGGGATGGTGAAACGACGATATATAATTGTTATTCCTTGAATTGATTGAATTCTGGAAGGGTGGGCCCACACTTTAGAGAATTGCAAAAATGTATATTTTAATATCTTATATGACATAAATGTTATTAAAATATCGAAACCCGACATTTTTGAAATTAATTGTTCCAGGGAAAAGAAAGGGTGAAGGGTGTGGATATTCAGCCGGACATAACTTCCGCAACTTCCGAGAACCCCTTGTTCAGCTTTATAAGCGTTGGATCACGTAAAGGCAGGTGGCATCCGGCTCAGGTTTTTTATTTCAACGAAGGACTGTAAGAGCTCGCGCCGTTTTCGACTGTTCACTAAGGGGGACAGATATATGGCGCCTTTGCCGCAAAATGATGTGGGTTGTTTTTGGAATTAGAATTAAACGAACAAATCGGCTTTTGATATAAGCAGCTAGCTGCACCATGGCGGTCCCCGCCGGCTTGCCCCTTGACGTGGGGTGCGGATTGCGTTACTGCTTGTTCGGATAAAAGCTTTTCCGGATAAAAAGCGTCTGTGTTTACGGTGTTGGCGGCGTCGGTGGATATATCGGCGGAAAGATGGCCCATACCGTTGACAACACTCCGGACGTCACACACAAAATCTATTTCATTGCCAGAGTCGAGCACTTGGATGTCATTCAACGCAAGGGCATCGAAGTCGTTACCCCGGAAAAAACCATGATCGGCGATGCCCTTCACCGAAAAAAATTTTTTAGAATTCACCGAAATTGAACAAAGATAAACTCGACAGACTGAAGATTTTTTTAGCCGCCTCCAGTGGTTTTTTGCTGACCCTCTCCTTTCCAAAGGCCGGAATTTCATGGCTGGCCTGGTTCGCCGTGGTTCCCCTTCTGGTGGCATTGAGAAACCTTTCTTCTAAAAACGGCTTTATTCTGGGTCTGTGTGCCGGCCTGGTCCATTACATCACCCTGGCCTACTGGCTGGCTTATACCATGACAACGTACGGCAATCTTCCTTTCTTTGTGAGTGTGCCGATCCTTTTGCTCTTTTCGGCGTATCTGGCCATTTACCCTGCAATATTTTCAATGGCCCTCACCTGTCTGTGCCCGAGGCCCGTGTTCCTGGTCTTCATGCCGCCGCTGGTATGGGTTTCATTGGAATACATTCGTTCGTTTCTGTTTACGGGCTTCCCATGGGAACTGCTTGGATACACCCAATTTAAGGTCCTGAAAATTATACAGATTTCGGACATATCGGGTGTATACGGCGTATCATTTTGTATTGTCCTTGCCAATGCGTCGATTTTTCTGGCATATCTTTACCTGGCCAAAAAAGACTGGCAGAAGACATCGGTTCAGGCAAAGCTCGCTTCAGGCGCCATGGCAACCTTTGTATTCATCTTGGGTCTGGTCTGGTTGTATGGAGACCATCGGATACACTCCATCCAGAAACGGATTGCAAATTCCCCTTCCGCAAAAATTGCCGTTGTCCAGGGCAATATCGACCAAGCCCAAAAATGGGACCCCGCGTATCAGCGGTCGTCGACACTGAAATACATCGATCTGTCCCGGACGGCAAAAAAACATGGGCCGGACCTGGTTGTCTGGCCGGAAACCGCCACGCCGTTTTATTTTATGCACAACGCCCAACTGTCGGAATTGGTTCTCAAGGGGATTCATGAAGCCGGGGTCGACGTTCTGTTCGGCAGTCCGTCTCTCGATTTTAAGGACAACCGGGTGGAATACTACAACAGTGCGTATCTCGTCGGCCCGGGGGGAAATATCCGGGGCAAATATGACAAAGCACACCTGGTGCCCTTTGGAGAATACATCCCCTTCAAAAAATGGCTGCCGTTTCTCGGGAAAATGGTGGAAAACGTCGGAGATTTCCGCCCCGGGAAAAAAGGGCACACACTCCGTTGGAAAAATTACCGCATCGGCATACAGATCTGTTATGAGATGATATTCCCGAATCTTTCCAGGCGCATGGCCAAAAACAATGCCGCATTGCTGATCAATATCACCAACGACGCCTGGTATGGCAGAACCAGCGCGCCCTATCAACACTTTTCCATGGCCGTTCTCCGGGCCGTGGAAAACAAGCGGTCCCTCATACGCGCTGCCAACACCGGTATCAGCGGGTTCATAGATCCCACCGGCAGGATCATCGCTGCCACCCCGCTGTTTAAGGATGTCGTCATGACCCGTACGGTGCCCTTACTTCTAGAAACCACCGTTTACTCCCGCTTCGGAGATGTGTTTGCAATGGCATGCCTGGCAATTTCACTGATTGCAGCCGCATCCACATGTCTTTACTATCTATTCAGGAAATATTCAGGTTAACCCCAATGGACTATTGAAAGATCGAAAGAAACAGATTATAGTGGGAGTACAAGAGAATATTAGAAAAACAGGAGGTCACGAATGTCTATTGAGCATAGAGAAAATATAAAGAATCTTTTTTCGAAATTTGAACAGCTTAAAGGTTATCTTTGACATAGCCGGTAAAGAAAAAAGGCTTGAGGAGATAGAAGCGCTCAGCGCCCAAAAAGGATTCTGGGACACCCCGGAAGAGACCACGGATGTTTTAAAAGAACGGACATCCATTTCCGGTGTGGTCGACAGGTTTAAAACCCTTAACAACGATCTTGAAGAATGTGAAATACTGCTCGAACTCGGCATCGAGGAATCCGACACGGATACCGTCGAAGAAGCCTCCAGGCAGCTTCAAAAAATTGACCGAAGACTCAAAAAACTCTCCATCGACATGACACTCAGCGGTGAAGACGATCCGAACAACTCCATTGTTTCCATTAATGCGGGCGCCGGTGGAACCGAAGCTCAAGACTGGGCTGAAATGCTCTTTAGGATGTATACGCGCTGGATCGATCGGAAAGGTTTTAAAATGGATATCATCGATTTCCAGCCCGGAGAGGAAGCCGGAATCAAAAGCGTTACGTTCACCGCCAACGGCGACTACGCTTACGGCTATTTGAAAACTGAAAAAGGTGTCCATCGGCTGGTGAGGATTTCACCGTTCAATGCAGGTGGCAAGCGGCACACATCCTTTGCTTCTGTGTTCGTCTATCCTGAACTGGACAATCAAATCGTTGTCCAGGTCGATGACAAGGATCTGCGTATCGACGTTTATAGGGCCAGCGGTGCCGGCGGACAGCACGTCAACAAAACCAGCAGCGCCGTCCGCATTACCCATCTGCCCACCGGGATCGTTGCCCAGTGCCAGCAGGAGAAATCCCAGCACAGAAATAAAGAATTGGCAATGAAGGTCCTAAAATCGAGGCTTTACCAGCTTGAAAAGCAAAAGCAGGATGAAAAATATGAGGAACTGCATGCAAACAAGGATGAAATCGCCTGGGGCAGTCAAATCCGATCGTATGTTCTGCATCCCTATCAGATGGTCAAGGACCATCGCATCAACCTTGAGGTCGGCAATGTAAACAGTGTTCTCGACGGTACCATCGATCCGTTTATGGAGGGGGTGCTGCTCTCGGACAAATCCTCATGAATCTAAAAATCTTGTTTAACTTATGAACCCTATTGATATTATTGCGGAATTGTATGCGCCCGGATCCAAAGCATACCATATTCTCATACAACATGGCCAACAGGTGGCCCATAAAGCCGTGGCGGTGGCAAAGAAAATTCCACATCTTAAGCCGGATCTTGATTTTATAAAAGAAGCGGCCATGCTTCACGACATCGGCATTTTTATGACCAACACCCCGGAACTGGGCTGTACCGGTGAATATCCCTATGTCTGTCATGGCTATCTGGGAAGGGAAATTCTTGAAAACCGGCAATTGCCGGCGCACGCACTGGTCTGTGAGCGACATGTGGGTGTCGGCATTACATCCGAAGACATACGGCGCAACAATCTCCCGCTGCCCGAACGGGATATGATTCCCATATCCATAGAAGAACAGGCCATCTGCTTTGCAGACAAGTTTTTTTCCAAAAACGGCCATACGGATGTCCATGAAAAATCGGTTGAAGAGATTTTAAACGCCCTTCGATCATACGGTCCCGAGAAAGTGGCGTGTTTTCAGTCTTGGGCACGACTGTTCGGAGAATAACCCGGGTTGTGTCGGAAGTGCTTTCATGACGCGCTCTATCCGTCATGAACATGCTTGACAAGATGACCGATTTCAGGAAAAATCAATGCCTTGCAGGCGAGCTTGCATGCTTTGAGACTTCCGGGAATGCAAAATAGGAGGGTCTCTTCGACGAGGCCGGCCGTGGCACGGGACAACAAGGCAGCGGAATCGATCTCTTCAAAACTAAGCTGTGCAAAAAGGGGTCCAAATGCTGTGAGCTCCTTTCTAAAGATTGGACGAACGGCTTCAATGGTGACATCTTTGCTGCTGATGCCCGTACCGCCGGTGACAAGGATAACCTGGGCCTTATGATCTCTGATCATGTCATAAACCGTTCGGGTGATGGTTCCGGTCTCGTCGGGAACCACCTGGTGCCGTACAACCTCGTGCCCTTCCTTTTGGGCCCTTTTTCGGATCCATTTGCCGCTTTTGTCGTCTGCCATAGAACGGGTGCTTGAAACCGTGAGAATACCGATTTTAACTGTTTTCGGAGCGCCTGCCTTGTGTCTTTTGATGCCCATCATATCTCCATAGATACTTCTGATCGTCTGAACGAAAACTTCCTTTTCCGCCGACATCTGTCCCTGCCCCGTGAAATGGACCGCCGGGTTCCGGGGTCAAACGAAAGGTCCAATTCGCAACATATTATCAACATTGCCAAGTTAATATCAAGATTAATATGGAACCGTCTCCAAAATCCATCGAACGCTCAGCAACGGCCTTCCTTGCCGCCGTCCCTTGAGCGGAATCTACCATCTTTGAGTTTCCTTCATGATATTCCATTGCGACAGATGTCGTGAGCTCATTGAAATGGCTTGATTTTGCCCGATATTTTTCCTATTGTACCAGATACAACCGTCTTGGGTGGATTTGATGACATGGAAAACAGACGGGACCGTTTCAGAAGGTACCCGAAAAAGGTTTTTTAATATGAAAAACCACTGTACCGGTGTGATATTGGCCGGTGGACAAAATTCACGTTTTTTCGGAACCAACAAAGCATTGGTCCGGGTGGGGGGAAAACAGATCCTCGATCGTATCCTTGATGTCTTTAGGGATCTTTTCGATGAAATCATTTTGGTGACCAACGACCCGCCTCAATATCTCCAATGGGATTTTAATATTGTAACAGATATTTTCCCCATCCGGAGCTCTTTAACAGGGATACACACGGGTCTTTTTTATACGAGCACTCCGTATGCATTTTTCGCGGCGTGCGACATCCCTTTTCTCAAAAAAGAATTGGTTGAAACCCTTGTGGACGCTATAGAACCGCGCATTGACATTGTTATCCCTGAAACGTCCAAAGGCTTCGAACCTTTGTGTGCCGTATATTCCAAAAGGTGTTTCAAACCCCTCGAAGCACAGCTTGCTAAAAATGAGCTCAAAATTCAACACGTGTTCCAACAGGTTCGGATTAAGAGAATCCCTGAAGATATACTGCGAAGATCTGATCCGGACCTACACTCTTTTTATAACATTAACACACCGGACGATCTGGCCCAGGCCAAAAATATCGCAACGGGTCCAACCGAGGTAACACAGTGAATCTTGCCCGCATGGTCGATAAAATCAAGAAACACCCGGATTATCACAAGGCGGGAATGATCCTCTGCCATAACGGTGTTGTCCGGGGCACATCACGGGACGGCAGGCCGGTATCGGGCCTGACCATCTCCGTTGATAACAGCAAACTGCAGCAGGTCATCGACGCCCATAAACAGACCCCCGGAATCGTAGAAATACTTGTTGAAATTGCTGAAAACAGGCATTTGGCCCTAGGAGACGACGTCATGCTCCTGGTGGTTGCCGGAGACATTCGAGAAACGGTAATCGCAGTTTTGAGTGATACCCTCAATGCCGTTAAAACAACCGTTACCAGCAAAACAGAGTTTTTTATACCCTGAAAAACACATTTTCCTCGAACAACCTAAATCGCCAAGATGAGGATTTTTTTATGTCTGAATTCACCCACATCGACGAACAAGGACATGTCCGGATGGTAGATGTAACAGAAAAAAAACCGACCCGGCGTACGGCCGTCGCCCAGGGGATGGTTTCCTTGAATCCGGGCACTTTCGAAATGATTATGGACCAGACGGTGAAAAAGGGGAATGTCCTCGAAACCGCACGAATTGCCGGTATCATGGGTGCAAAAAAAACCTCGGAACTGATCCCCATGTGTCATCCGCTGAACATTACCCATGTCGCTGTCGACTTTTTCCCGGACACCGCCAAAAGCACCATTAGAATCGAAGCATCGGTTCGCACCGTCGATCCAACCGGAGTTGAAATGGAAGCATTGACTGCCGTGTCCATGGCCGGTCTGACCATCTATGATATGTGCAAATCCTATGACCGTGAAATGATAATTTCTGACATATGCCTTCTTGAAAAATCAGGCGGCAAAAGCGGCGTGTTTTCAAGGGAAAGCACCTAAAAGCCGGTTTTTTGCAAAAGGTAAAGAGGACTCCAATCAGAGGAAAAATTCATGTCAAAATATACGGTGGCCGGTCTGACTGCTTGGCTCTTTAGCGGGCTGCTGCTCGGGTTTCAAGGCATCGCAGCGTTCATGAAAATGGAAGATAAAATGGTCTGGAAGAGTTTGACCCTTGTGGATTTTCTCGACGAAGGTCATCTATCCTGGCTTGACGGGATATTCCGGGGAACCCTTCACACCGTCATTCAATTTATTGTCACCATGCCGTTATATCTGTTGCTGTTTTTCACTGGAATTCTATTTTTCATCATGAACCAACTGACCACCCGTAGATAAATGAAACCCGAATCGATGAATAGATACATTTCAATGGTGTGCTTTGTGGGTATATTCTCCCTGCTTCTGGCAGGATGCGCCCTATTCAAAAAAGAGCCCCCCGAAGTCAAGGAAACCGGGCTCATGAGAATCGCCGCTTCAGAGCACCCCGAATTTTTAGACGATATGGCCTATGACGGTTTGACGGATGGTATTCTGGGGAGCATTTCATATCTCCGTCGGGTGCCGCCCACCAGAACCTTCAAGTTTGGACAAGATGTCTATGATACATCCCACATGATTCGGTCCTTGGAGCGTTTTCTCCATTTTATCCAAGCAAAACCATCCAATCAGGAACTGAAAGAATACATCGACACGAACTATCTGGTTTACAGATCCGTCGGCAGCAACACTCCGGGGGAAGTTCTTTTTACCGGATATTACGAACCTGTTATAGAAGGCAGTCTTGAACCAAGCCCTGAATACCCCTTTCCAATTTACGCCCGTCCCGACGACCTTACCACCATCGACCTCTCTCTATTCTCCCCCCAGTTTAAAGGGAAAAAGATTGTCGGCAGATACACCGATAACCGTGTGGTGCCGTATTATGATCGGAAGGATATCGAATATAAAGAGATTCTCAAAGAAAAGGCCGAGACAATTGCCTGGCTTAAAGACCGGGTTGACCTCTTTTTTTTACACATTCAAGGGTCCGGAAAGATCGATCTTAATAGCGGTGAAACCATCCATGTCCATTACCACACCACCAACGGACGACCGTATCGGAGCATCGGCAAACTCCTAATCGATCAAGGCAAAATATCCCGGGCTGAAATGTCCATGCAAAAAATTCGGGATTACCTTTACCGCCATCCTGAAGAAGTTGATGCCGTATTGCACTACAACCCAAGTTATGTGTTTTTTAAGATCGAAGAAGACGGGCCGTTGGGATACCTGGAAGTCAAATTGACACCCGGACGGTCCATTGCTATGGACAGACGCCTGTTCCCTCTGGCCGGCCTGGCGTTTATTGAAACCCAAAAACCCTTGACAACCGATGATGGAAAAATCGATCACTGGACGGATTTCTCTCGATTTGTACTGTGTCAGGATACCGGCGGGGCCATTCGCGGTCCCGGCCGCGGGGATCTTTTCTGGGGAAACGGCCACCAGGCTGAAATCGCGGCCGGTCACATGAAGCACCTCGGAAAACTCTATTTTCTCATACTGAAACCGGAATAGAGTTATGCTTGACTCTTTTTTGTAAAAAACTTATGGATACGTTTATTTTATGTTAATCGAAGCTCCCTGCAGACTCGCAAGACGGAATTTCCGCCCCGGTTAAACAAAATTTTCACGGGGTAAATTTCGCTTCAACGCCCTTGTGGGGAATGGGCTTGCCCTCTTGAATCGCCGAAATTCAACCAGGCGAGCTGTTGCAGTTTACTTGAACACTTAAGGAGTCTTTTATGTTTGGCATCGGCATGCCCGAAATGTTTTTGATTCTGGCCATCGCACTGATTGTCATTGGCCCTAAAAAACTTCCAGATCTTGCGAAATCTTTAGGGCGTGCTTTTGCCGAGTTTAAACGGGCCACCTCCGAATTAAAAGATTCTTTTGAAATCGATACGGAATTAAACGAAATTAAA